>CAJDVK010000001.1_pt1 | contig 97124 bp, 97 predicted proteins | sample 7391401 | NCBI WGS metagenome assembly CAJDVK01 (sample SAMEA7055696, study PRJEB34461) | soil metagenome | biome: terrestrial ecosystem; feature: Peninsula; material: soil | place: Antarctica | collected 2016
TGTTTGGCGAGAAAAACCCTTTACTCAGCAACGCTTAAGTTGGGCGGCCGATTATCCAGAGCTGGCCGCTTGGTTAGCAGCGCGCAGTTTAGCTGATGCGGAAAACTGTCAGGCTGAGCCAAGTTCACTTTCCGCACCGCAACCCTTTGTCAGTTGGGCGGAGCAAGCCGTCCAGCTATCCGCTATCGGACGCTTTAACCAAGCAGCACTCAGCGAGCGGCCACAACGGATGCCTAGTGGCATTGCTGGGCGTAAGTGGTTGCAGATTGAAGCTTTTTCGAGTGCGCTACACGGTGGTGTAGCGCAATCCTTTGCGCGCACTAAGAACTGGCTGGATTGGTGTGCGGGTAAAGGTCATCTAGGTCGCTACTTGGCTTGGCCGGATGCGCAGCTGCAAAGCTTAGAGTTTAACCCCGGGTTAATCAGCAGCGGCCAAGCAATCAGTCAAAAATTTCTACCCCAAGCACAGCACAGTCTATGTGATGTATTGACGCCAAGTCAGCGCGCAGCATACCGCAGCGCTAGCCTTAGCCCCCTGTTGTTATAACCGGACGCAAGCGGAGCTGTACTCGCCGCTGTCAACCTTGGGGCGTGCTTCTAAGTTGCAGCTGGATCGTGATGATCTCAGTTTGCCGTTAATGGCTACAGTTACCGCCAGCACCGGTGAGCGTCGTCAGCGCGACCAGTCCATGGCTTGGCGTTTGGCTTTTGATATTTTACAGCGTGAGCTGCGCGGTGTGGATGAGTACCTGCCCACACCTTCGTTGTCGGCTAAGTGGTTTAATCAACCCTTTGCGCAGTGGTGTTTTGATTTGGCCGCTTTAAAGGAGCTGCCCACGGTGCCTGAGCAAAATTGGCCAGTGTTGGAAGCCAAAGGTTGGCAGCGGTTAGCTGAGGTCCGTAATTTAGAATTGGTGCGCGGCTTATTTCGCCGGCCATTAGAATTGTGGCTGGTGCTTGACCAAGCAATTTTTTTAGCTGAGCAAGGTTTTGCCGTAGAGCTGGGTGAGTTTTGCGCCGCAGAGCTGACACCACGCAATTTATTATTGCTTGCCCACCGCGACTAAAAATAGGCCAGCTAGGTTAGCGACTGAGTTGCAGCATATTCTGTGCAGCGCTAGTAAGCAGTTGAATTAATTCAAATTAAAAATAGTTGTAGAAAGGCTTTACAAGGTATCTGGAATCTATATAATGGCCGCCATTGCCGGTATAGCTCAGTTGGTAGAGCAACTGACTTGTAATCAGTAGGTCCCGAGTTCGACTCTTGGTGCCGGCACTGAGTTTCTGCATCCTTTAACTTTAATATCTTGTTGTCTCCACCGAAGTGGCCTGCGCATTTCGTTCAATCTGTTGTGCTAGAAAAAATCTATTGTTACGTTGGCTTGGTAAGAACTCTAACCACTGCTGTTATAAATCTGTGTGGTTTTGCTTTGCAACACATCTCCCTAGACTCCACCTATCCACTGCAGGAAAACTTTATGAAACTTCTAAAACACTTTGCAATGCTGACTCTATTGTCGGTTTTCTCTTATGCCCAAGCAGCTGATGGCTTAATTACTGTTAAGAGCCCTTACTCTGCCAAAGCGACCATGGATAAACTTGAGGTTGTCGTCAAAGATAAAGGGCTGAATGTTTTTGCTCGTATCGACCACGGGGCGGGCGCAGCTAAGATCGGTACAGCGCTGCGGCCAACAGAGCTGCTGATCTTTGGCAATCCACAAGGCGGTACACCACTGATGAAGTGCGCGCAAACAGTGGGCATTGATCTGCCGTTAAAAGCCTTAGTCTGGGAAGATGCAGCAGGGCAAGTATGGTTAGGTTATAACGATCCTGTGTACTTAATCGAGCGCCATACAGCAGACGAGTGCCCAGCAGCTAAAAATCTACAAAAGGCATTAGCAGCATTTGCCGCAGCGACTGTGGCGCCCTAATCGATATTATTTAAGCAAGTACTTTATGCTTGATCGCTCTCAACTGACAATTTAATGTTTATAGCGAAAAAAACCTGCAGTAGAACTGTACCTATTGAGTCTTTACTGTTCTGGTTCTTACTGCAGCTGTGCTCAGTATTGCGTCTGAGCCAGCTAATCTTTTCGTCCTTAGTCAGCCTTATACGGTAAGACCTCCAGAATTCTGCTTACACTTGGCTGACAGAGGTGTTTGATTGTGCCCACCAGGGTGGTTGCTTTATAGCTACTATTTATCGAAACACGCCAGTGGCGCTAACTGTGTTTAAAATAATAGGTGCAATCCACTTGCTGTACTTAGCGTGGCAAACCTTTGCGGATCAGCGAACCCGCTTGATGTTTCTCGATTATATGTATGCGCTCAGACTGAGCTTAAGAGGTAGAGGTGCGAGCTGTCTGAAATGGCGATTGCCGGCAGCTACGACTTAAGTTTTGTGAGAAAAACAGTGCATCAAGCGTAGAGTCTAATTAACTATACCTCACTGAGGTTGTAGAGTGTCTATGGAGCCTTGGGACGTCCATATAGATATATAGAGTGAGCCTCAGCTAATGAGTTGTAATGTAGAAGACTGTTGTTTGAGTCAGCAGTTGGACTACAAAGTACAGACACATTTGCGAGGACACCATTATGAGCGATAAGCCCCTTCTAGAATGGACACCTTCACGGCGAGAGTTTTTGCTAGCCACTTCTGTTACGACCGCGGTCAGCGTCTTACCTTCTTGGGCCTATGCTGAACAGAATGATCCTGCTCCTCTAGAGCAGTATTTACCTGAGTATCTGAATGCCACAGAGTGGGCATTTGTCATGGCCGCCACTGCTCGGCTGATTCCAGCTGATGGCGATGGGCCGAGCGCCCATGAAGCACGGGTTCCGGTATTTATTGACCGTCAACTTGCCAGCAGTTATGGCATCGGTGCCGCTTGGTATATGGGTGGCCCACACGATCCCACTGCAGATCCAGCGTTGGGCTATCAAACGCCGCTCACTCCGAGACAAATTTACCGACAAGGTATTACTGCCATCAATGCTTGGTGCGATGAAGTGCATAAGAAACGCTTTGATAAGCTTGCGCCTGAGCAGCAAGATGAGATTTTGGCTGCTGTGCAGCAAGGCAGCATTGAGTTGGATGCAGAGCTGCGTGATTTTTTTACTCTTTTGTTGGGCAATACAAAAGAAGGTTACTTTTCGGACCCTAAATATGGCGGCAACCATAAAATGCTGGCGTGGTCGTATATCGGCTTCCCAGGCGCGCGTGCAAGCTTTAAAGAATGGGCCGAGCAGCACAATGTTCCTTACCCCTTGGGGCCTGTTTCAATTGCTGGCGAGAGGGCATAAATCATGGCACGTCAAGATCCCAAAAAAGATGTTGTTATTGTTGGCTTAGGCTGGACCGGCTCTATCCTCGGTATAGAGCTGGCCCAAGAAGGGCTGGAAATTCTCGCGTTGGAGCGTGGCGTAGACCGCGATACAGTCCCCGACTTTAAATACCCAAATATTGCCGATGAACTCAAATATGGTGTGCGTTGTGATTTGGCACAAAAACTATCCACCTCAACACTAACCATTCGCCGTAGAAGTGATGAGGTTGCGCGACCGTATCGTCAGCTGGGCTCGTTCTTGCCCGGTGATGGGGTTGGCGGCGCTGGAACACACTGGAACGGACACACGTGGCGACCACAGCCTGAGGAAATGCGCTTACGTTCCTATACCATTGAGCGTTTTGGCAGTCAGGCCATTCCCGATGATATGCTTTTAGAAGACTACCCTGTGAGCTATACAGAACTGGAGCCGTACTTGGATCGTTTCGAGTACATGGCTGGGATTTCTGGGCAGGCGGGGAATCTAAATGGAAAAATAATTCCAGGCGGTAATCCTTTTGAGGGGCCACGTTCACGGGATTATTGTATGCCAGCAATGCCGCAAACCTACGATGCAACGCTGTTTGCTGAAGCGGCCCAATCACTTGGCTATCACCCTTTTCCGCGGCCCGGCGCCATCGCTTCAGAGGCCTACGTCAATGAATACGGCATGCAGCTTGGCCCCTGCAGTTTCTGTGGTTTTTGCGAGCGCTTCGGTTGTTACAACTACTCCAAAGGTTCGCCGCATGTGTGCATTTTGGATGCATTGAAGCGCAAACCCAACTTTTCCTACAAGACCAAGAGTGAGGTGTTGCGGGTTGAATTGGCTGCTGATAAAAAAACCGCAACCGGCGTGACCTACTTTGATCACAATACTGAGGAAGAAGTCTTCCAGCCCGCTGACTTAGTGATTCTCTGCGCCTACCAGCTGCATAATGTGCATCTAATGCTCGTGTCAGGTATTGGTCAACCTTATAACCCTGCTACCGGTGAGGGCGCAACAGGACGCGGTTATGCCTATCAAATGAATGGTGGGGTGCAGTTGTTCTTTAAAGATAAAGCATTCAACCCGTTTGTCGGCACCGGTTCCAACGGCATGGTGATTGATGATTTTGGTATCAATCAGATTGATTTTGGCCGCGAAGGCTTTATCGGTGGCAGTTATATTTCCACTGGTACGTTCAATGGTCAGCCGATCCGTTCCATGCCGTTGCCGGCTGGCACCCCGTCGTGGGGCAAAGGCTGGAAAGAAGCCGTGGGCCAGTGGTATGGCCGTGCCATGAATATCGGCTCCCATGGGTCGTGCATGTCCTATAAGGATTGCTATCTGGATTTAGACCCGACCTATAAAGACCAATTTGGTCGTCCAATGCTGCGCATGACCTTTAACTGGAATGATAATGATATTCGCATGACCCAGTTTATGCGGGTCAAGATGGAGGAGATCGCTAAACGCTTGCAGCCTGACATTATGCAGTCGAGCTTTAAGAAACAAGGCGCAATGTATGATGTGCGACCCTATCAGACCACGCACAACGTGGGTGGCAGCATTATGGGTGAAGATCCTACTAAGTCAGTGCTAAACCGTTATCTGCAGGCACATGATGTGCACAATGTGTTTGCCATGGGCGCAGGAGCTTTCCCGCAAAATATCCAGTACAACCCAACCGGGTTAGTGGGTGGGCTGGCTTATTGGGCGGCCCATGCAATACGTACTGATTATCTACGGCAGCCGCGCAATTTGGGCTAAGGAGCAATCGCTATGAGAATCTTGATGCGTATCGTGCTTGCACTAATTGTGCTGGCTGTGGTGGTGATTGCCGTCATGGTTTGGCTGCCAGTGCAACACACGCCAAGCAAAGCCTTAAGTGAGCCAGAATCTGCGGTTACTGTTGAACGTGGTGAATATGTGATGCGTGCCGCGAACTGCTTGGCTTGCCATACTGCTGATGAAGGCCAGCCCTTTGCCGGTGGGCGACAGATAGAGAGTCCGCTGGGCACTATTTATTCAACTAACATCACCCCTGATCAGGAAACAGGGATAGGCGCGTATTCCTTAGATGATTTTCGAGCATCGCTGTATGACGGTTTGCGCAACGATGGCGCACATTTGTATCCGGCCATGCCCTATGAAAACTATCGCTTCTTGAGTGAAGCGGATGTGCAGTCGATGTACCAGTACTTTATGCAAGAAGTGCCTGCCGTGCACAATCAAGTGCCGAAAACTGAGCTGAAGTTTCCATTCAGTCAGCGTTGGGGACTACGCGCTTGGAACTGGTTAGTGTTACAAGACCCTGAGTTCCAGCCTGTCTCAGATAATGCCCAGCTCAATCGTGGCGCCTATCTAGTGCAAGGCGCTACCCACTGCGCTGCCTGCCACAGTCCACGAAACTGGGTTATGGCGCAGGATGGCGTGTCTGAACAAAGTGCAGCCTTTCTCACCGGGGGCGAGGTGGATGGCTGGTCAGTACCAGATTTACGTGGCAAGGACAGTGTCACGGCGCGCTGGAGTACCCAGCAAATGGCTCATTATCTGGCTACCGGACGCAATAATTATGCAACCAGTGTGGGCGAGATGGTTTTGGTGGTTAAGCACTCACTGCAATACCTGACCGCTGAAGATAATTTAGCGATTGCCGCCTATCTAACGCACTTGAGTGGAAGTTCAGAGGCGGGTTCACTGTCTTCTGCGTCTGATAAAGCTGCCACAGAAACAGAGAAACTGCTCACCAGCGCTGACCCAAGCATGCCATTGGGGCCACGATTGTATCTGGATAATTGTGCCGGTTGTCACTTCGATAATGGCCGCGGTGCACCGGAGATATTTCCAGAGCTTGATGGCAATGTTTTGGTGACTGCTGAATTAGCCACAAGTCTGATTGATGTCATTCTGCATGGCGCCGAACTGCCCTCCACCGAGATCAGGCCAGCGCGACTGCGGATGCAGGGCTATGCTTGGCGTCTGAGTGACGAAGAGGTTGCTGCCCTGGCGACATTCGTCCGCCAAGGGTGGCATAACCAAGCCTCTGCGGTAAGTGCCAGTCAAGTCGCTCCACTGCGTTGATCAGCATAGGGTGTTGCGGTTGCGCAACACCCGCCATATTTCCGCTGGATAGACTGAGACTTCTGTCTGTCATAGCTGTCTATTAGCGTTAAACGTACATGTACTTATGCCGTTTCTAAACGAACTCTGCAGTCAGCAGATGCGGCCGCTTCATCTTTGTTGTTGTAGCTGTAGCAGAAGTGCGGGTGTGTGCACTGCCTCTGACCTGTGCCTTGCTATCTCGCGCAAGGACGCCAGCAATTTAGCGATAACCTATCAGAGCACAAATGAAGGCGATAAAGAGCTGCTTTTGGCGTCGTCTTTGTTATGCTTAGGCGCGGTTTTATAGGCCCTATGCTGCTTATATAAAATGCTTAGCTACGTAATTAACCAGAGTTAGTGTTGTTTGAGATGTCATCTATGCGTCGATTTTTAAGCTGGTGCGCCAGTCTGCTGATTGTCAGTCTTGCGACTGTTGCTACCGCCGCAGCGGCGGCTGAGCTTGAACGCGAGCGTGTAGGGTTGGTGTTGTCTGGTGGCGCCGCCCGAGGTTTGGCACATATTGGTGTGCTTAAAGCCTTGGAAGAGCAAGGCGTGGTGATTGATGCCATTGCTGGTACCAGTATGGGTGCGGTGGTCGGTGGCTTATATGCAGCGGGTTATCGAGTGGCTGAGCTTGAGCAATTGGCCACTGAGGTGGACTGGCAGCAGGCGTTATCTGATGCGCCGTCACGTGAAAATATTCCCTTTCGTCGCAAGCAAGATGACCGTGACTTTTTGGTCAAGCAAAAGCTAAGTTTCCGTGATGACGGCAGCTTAGGTTTGCCAATGGGTGTTTTGCAAGGACAAAACTTGGCGCTGTTGTTAGAAAAGTTATTTGCGCGGGCAGGAGCAATTGAGGATTTTGATGAGTTACCAGTGCCTTTTCGTGCGGTTGCGGCAGATATCGCCACCGGCGAAACTGTGGTGTTTTCACAGGGGCATTTGGCCTTAGCTGTACGTGCCAGTATGTCTATTCCAGCTTTATTAACCCCAGTGGAAGTGGATGGCCGTTTATTGGTGGATGGTGGTATCTCGAATAATATTCCAGTGGATATTGCCCGACAAATGGGTGTTGATCGAGTGATAGTAGTGGATATTGGCTCACCACTGGCCTCTACCGAATCTTTGCAAACGGTATTTAATATTCTAAATCAATCGGTAGCTTTACTGACTCGACGTAATTCTGATGAGCAGTTGGCGACCTTACTGCCGCAAGATATTTTAGTGCAACCTGAGCTGACTGGTTTTGGTGTCACTGATTTTGCCTATGCGCAAGATATGATGGATGCTGGTTACCGTGCCACCCATGGCTTGCAGCAGCGCTTTGTCGGTTTAGCCCAGCCGTTGCCGGCACAGAGCATTTTGCCAAGTAATCGAAAAAAAGTTAAAAAAGCGCCAGTCATTAGCTCAGTACAGGTTGAAAACACCTCGAAAGTGGGAAATGAGGTGATTCGCTATTACATTCGGCAGCCGCTCAATGAGCCGCTTGATATTAAAAAACTACAAAAAGATATGGGTACGCTTTATGGTTTAGAGTACTTTGATCGAGTTGAGTACCGGTTACAGCCTGAAGAGGGCGGTAATGCGCTGGTGATTAATGCGACCGATAAGAGTACGGGTACCGATTACTTAAGTCTGGGCTTGAACTTGTCTGATGATTTACGTGGCGACAGTGTGTTTAACATCGGTGCCAGCTTTCGTATGAATGGCTTAAACCGTTTAGGTGCCGAATGGTTGACGCGCGTTCAGTTGGGCGATCACCAAGAGCTTTATACTGAGTTTTATCAACCGTTGGATATTGGCTCGCGCTATTTTGTTTCGCCTTGGCTGCAGGGAGAGGTCAGCAATATTAAGTTTAGAGAAGACAGTCACCCGGTTGCTGAATACCGTTTACAACGCTTGCGTTATGGTTTCAATCTAGGCCGGCAAATTGGTACCAATGCGGAAGTGCGTTTTGGGGTCGGTTCCGGTTGGGGTGATGCAGATGTGCGCATTGGTGACCCTGATTTGCCGGACTTTAGCTTTAAAGAAGGCTACTACCAGTTGCAGTACGCGTTTGATAGTTTGGACAATGTGAATTTTCCCAGCAGGGGTGAAGAATTGCGTATCTCGGCCTGGAGGCATGCGACCGAACTGGGCTCGGATGAGCGCTATCGCCAGTGGCTGATTGAGTTAAATAAACCACTGAACTGGGGTGCCAATACGTGGATTTTAGGCGGGCGTTATGCACGTACTCTGGATGCTAAAGAAGCGGTGACTTCAAGTTATCAAATTGGTGGTGCACAACAACTGTCGGGTTATCGTGAAAATGCGCTAGCGGGGCAAAACGTCAGCATTGGACGCTTAATTTATTTTCGACGTTTAACCCCCATCCGCGCTTTTTCTTTGGGCTTACCGGTCTATGCGGGGATGTCACTGGAGCGCGGACGCGTTTGGAGTCATGTCAATGATTTAGACAGTGGTTATATCAATGCGATGAGTGTTTTTGTTGCAGTAGATAGCCCACTGGGACCGCTGAACTTTAGTTATGGGGTGAATGATGACTCTGAAAGCGCATTTTATTTAAACTTAGGTCGTAGTTTCTAACAGCGTTTTAGGCTCTTGTACTGAAACGCTGTTAAAAGAGCTGCAGCAACTGAACTCGCTGCTGCATCTGTAGCCCATTGTCAATGTTCGCCGAACTCATCCACAGAGACAGTGCCTGTGGCCTGGTTCAGCTGGAGCCAATCGGCTAATACTTGCTGAGCTTCTGCAACACCAATGCGCTTAGTGGAGGAAAACAGTTGGATACTGGCAGTTGCTCCCCACTTTTTCTCTATTTCTCTTTGCGTTTTTAAAAGTGCTGCTTTGCCCGCACCAAACGTAAGTTTATCGGCCTTAGTTAATAAAATATGCATCGGCATTTGACTGCTGGCAGCCCAGTCCAGCATTAAATGGTCGAATGGTGTCAGTGGGTGACGGATATCCATCATCAGAATTAAACCCATCAGGCTAGTGCGGCTACTGAGGTAAGCTTCGAGGTGTTGTTGCCAGTGCAGTTTTAATGGGATGGGTACTTTGGCATACCCATAACCAGGCAGATCGACTAAGCGTCGCTGATCATCCAAACTGAAAAAATTAAGTAATTGCGTACGCCCAGGTGTTTTTGAGGTGCGCGCTAAGCTGGCGCGAGTTAAGGTGTTTATGGCGCTGGACTTGCCCGCATTGGAGCGGCCAGCAAAGGCAACTTCGTAGCCCTCATCTTCCGGGCACTGCTCAACCCGAGCCGCGCTGGTTAAAAAGCTGGCTTGTTGGCACAGGCCAATAATAGAGTTTTTAGGCTGCATAACATGATCCAAATTAAAAGTACGGCAAGAGGTTCGTTTCCGTTTCACTCCTAGCAGTATATAATGCTGGGCATTGTATGTATGTATTGCGATGGATCAATCTGCAAAGGTTGTCTATGTAACAAATTGTGGTAATGTTTGCATAATTTATAAGCGCCAAAATGGGCTAGGTCAATATTGAGGCTGGCTTGTGTTGGTATAATATATTTATTTTAGCCGTAGTTGGATGGACTGATGAACAAACTATTAGTAAGTCTACTGTTGACCTTGGGCATCAGTGGTTTAGCGCATGCCGCAGGCGATGCCGCCGCAGGTCAAGGAAAAATCGCCATGTGTTCTGCGTGTCATAACGCTGACGGTAATAGCCTGCTACCTAACTTTCCTAAGCTTGCCGGTCAAGGCGAGCGTTATTTGTTTAAGCAAATGCAGGAAATTAAATCAGGCGTACGCCCTATTGTTGAAATGACAGGTATGTTGGATGCGATGACTGATCAAGATCTAAAAGATATATCTGCTTGGTATAGCAGCCAAAAAGGCACCATTGGTGCAGCTGCGCCAGACTTGGTTGAGCGTGGTGAAGCGCTTTATCGTGGCGGTAAGCTTGAGGATGGTATGCCTGCTTGTGTCGGCTGTCACCAACCCAATGGTGAGGGTCTAAATTTAGCTCTCTATCCTAAGCTCAATGGCCAGCACGCAAGTTATACTGCTAAGCAATTAACTGACTTCCGTGAAGGCGATCGGGTTAACGATGGCGATGCGATGATTATGCGCAGCATTGCTGCTAAATTAAGCAACAAAGATATCAAAGCCATTTCAAGTTACATTGAAGGCTTGAATTAATAGCCTAAGCTGTTAATCAAAAACCGCTCAGCAGGCAATCTGCTCGGCGGTTTTTTTATACCTATAGTTTAGGACGCTGCAGGGCTCATTAAAAGAAATCACCCTTCTTGATTTTGATCTAGTAATAAAATCTAGCCAAAGGTCTATGCTATAAGACATACAGTAAGCGTAGGCTTTGCCGCAACACAGAAGTGTGCTGGTGGAGCTAAGGAGAATAACAGTGCAGCTACTTGATCGACGTAAGGCATTAGCAATAATGCCCTTTTTTCGCTTAGGCTTTCGACCTTTTTTCTTGCTAGGCTGCGTTTTAGCAATGCTGGCAATACCTTTGTGGATTATGGCTTTAAATGGCTGGTTTACCGACTGGCAACCCACTGGCGGCTGGCTGGCTTGGCATCGGCATGAGTTGTTATTTGGCTTTGCCGCGGCAATTATTGCAGGGTTCTTGCTCACTGCCGTGCAAACTTGGACAGGATATCCAGGCTTGTCGGGTAAACCTTTAATGGTTTTAACGGGGTTATGGGTCGCTGCACGGCTGGCGTGGCTGCTGGGTGCGCCAATGTGGTGTGCTGTATTACTGGATTTCGTATTTTTGCCTTTGGTTGCTGCACAAATGGCGCGCAGTGTTTGGCCCGTGCGTCAGGTGCGCAACTACCCACTAGTGGTGATGTTGACACTGATGGCCATTGCTAATGGGGTCACCCTCTATGGTATCGCTACAGGCAACGAGCATCTGCAGCGGCAAGCGACAGTGGGTGGTATTTGGTTTGTCGCGGCAATTATGGCGATGATCGGTGGGCGGGTGATTCCATTCTTTACCCAGCGTGGTTTGCTGCGCAAAGAAGGTGTAACCCCTTGGCCAAAGTTAGACTGGTTTATATTAATCGGCACCGGTTTAGTTTCCATTGCCTTGATGCTGGGCTGGGGGATGCAGTCGTCAGTACTGATCGGCCTAGTTTTTGCTGCCTTAAGCGTAGCTCACCTGATTCGCACTGTGCGCTGGTATGACTCAGGTATTTGGTCTGTGCCTTTATTGTGGTCTTTGCACATTGCTTATGCTTGGCTAGGTATTGCCTGTGTGGCAATGGCCCTTTGGCACTTTTCAGTGTTCGCTAATATGAGTTTAGCGGTGCATGCCTTAACTGTTGGCGCCATGGGTGGTTTGATTCTAGCAATGATCGCACGGGTGACCTTAGGTCATACAGGGCGTCAGTTGCAGCCACCAAAATCAATGACTTGGGCATTTATATTGTTTAATTTAGGTGCTTTAGCGCGGGTGATTTTGGTGGACTGGGCTTATATACCAGGTCTTTGGGTGGCTGCTCTATGCTGGGGCTTAAGTTTTGCCATGTACCTGTGGAATTATGCCCCTATGCTGTGGCGGGCACGGATAGATGGCCAGCCCGGTTAAGTGGCAGCATAGAGTTAGATTAAAACCACCTTCGGGTGGTTTTTTATTATGGGCTGTAAAAAAGCTTGTATATGGTCTCTTTGCGTTATGAGTCCTGCCTTACTATCTGTATGCTGGGAGGAGGCTGTAGTAGAGTGGAAAACAGTATTAGGCAAACTTTAGTTTCTATGCGGTAAGCTTGTGTTTAAGATGGCTTGCAAGAGACTAAATTGCAGTAAAAGTCATTACGTGAATATTTTCATAGCGTCGTGCGAGTGTGTGGTTTTGAATTCAGTTCTTATATGCGTCAGGTAAGTAATTTTTGCTGACTTTACGCTTAACCATTGATGCCTTTGGATGTTGTTCAAGTGCTGGTTGGCTTTGAGGCGATTTTGCAATACTTATAGCAGCATGCCATTCGTAGTGTGTTGCCTACTATTAATAAAAATGCAGGAGATATTACAGTGCATATTGGTGTTCCTAAAGAAACACAGGCAGGCGAAACGCGGGTCGCAGCAACCCCAGAAACGATAAAAAAGCTTATCAGTCAAGGGCATACTGTCACGGTTGCGACTGGCGCAGGCTTAACTGCTAGCGTGGCTGACGAAGCCTATACAGCTGCTGGGGCAAACCTAGCCAGCCAAGAAGAAGCATTGGCAGCAGATATCGTGTTAAAAGTGCTCGCTCCAAGTGCTGCTGAGCTTGAGCAAATTAAAGAGCAATCTGTCGTAGTTGGCATGCTCAATCCATTTTGTGATGACACTATTGCCGCACTGAATGCGCGTCAGGTCACTGCTTTCTCGCTTGAGGCCGCACCGCGAACTTCACGAGCGCAAAGCCTTGATGTGTTGTCTTCGCAAGCCAATATTGCCGGTTACAAGGCAGTGTTACTGGCTGCGCATCATTACCCACGCTTTATGCCAATGCTGATGACCGCTGCCGGTACGGTGAAAGCCGCGCGAGTATTGATTTTGGGCGCTGGTGTCGCAGGTTTGCAGGCGATTGCTACGGCGAAGCGTCTCGGTGCCGTGATTGAAGCCTCTGACGTACGTCCCGCAGTGAAAGAGCAAATTGAGTCCTTAGGCGCAAAGTTCGTTGATGTGCCTTTTGTTACCGAAGAAGAGCGAGAGTGCGCGGAAGGTGTCGGTGGTTATGCGCGCCCAATGCCAGCCTCATGGATGGAACGTCAAGCTCAAGCAGTGCATGAGCGTGCTAAACAGGCTGATATTGTTATAACCACCGCACTGATTCCAGGTCGACAAGCGCCTACCTTGTTGCAGGCTGCAACTGTGGAGGCAATGAAGCCCGGCTCTGTGATAATTGATTTGGCTGCAGCCCAGGGCGGTAACTGCCCACTGACTGTGGCCGATCAAGTGGTCAAGCATAATGGTGTGACTATTGTGGGGTACAGCAATTTAGCTACTCAGGTGCCGGCGGATGCTTCTGCTTTGTATGCGCGCAATTTGCTGGATTTCTTAAAGCTGGTGATTGCTGAAGATGCCCAGTTCAAACTTAATTTAGACGATGACATCGTAGCGGCTTGTTTAATGTGCCATGCCGGTGAAGTTATCCGTACTAACGCTTAACAGAGGATGCAGAAATGGAAATTGCTGACGGTATTTATAATTTAATTATTTTTGTACTGGCTATTTATGTGGGTTATCACGTGGTGTGGAATGTCACTCCAGCGCTACACACACCGTTGATGGCGGTTACTAATGCGATCTCTGCGATTGTGATTGTGGGTGCCATGCTCGCTGCTGCGCTGACGGTGACACCGTTTGGGAAGATCATGGGCACATTGGCAGTCGCTTTGGCTGCGGTGAACGTGTTTGGTGGTTTTTTAGTCACGCGTCGCATGTTGGAAATGTTTAAAAAGAAGGCGGCTAAAGCCCCCGTGGAGAAAAGATAAGATGAGCATGAATTTAATCACGGTCTTTTATTTGATCGCCTCTGTATGTTTTATTCAAGCACTTAAAGGTCTTTCGCACCCAACGACTTCCCGTCGCGGCAACCTATACGGCATGGTCGGTATGGGCATTGCTGTGGTAACAACGTTGGCGTTGATAGCTAAGCTCAGCGCGCAACTGGCAGAGAGCGGCGGTTTTGGGCAAGGCATTATGTATGTTTTGGTGGGGCTGTTAGTCGGTGGTACCGCCGGTACGATTATGGCCAAGCGCGTCGAAATGACCAAAATGCCTGAACTGGTTGCTTTTATGCACAGCATGATTGGTTTAGCGGCTGTGTTTATCGCTATCGCTGCTGTGGTTGAACCCCAGTCCATGGGCATTGTTAAGCGCATCAGCGATGCGATTCCAGCGGGTAACCGCCTTGAGTTGTTCTTAGGCGCAGCCATTGGTGCGATCACCTTTTCAGGTTCGGTGATTGCTTTTGGTAAACTGTCTGGTCAGTACAAGTTCCGCTTGTTTCAAGGTGCTCCAGTATCCTTTGCAAGGCAACATCAGATTAACTTAGCAATTGGCCTGCTGATTATTGCTTTAGGTATCTATTACACATTCAGCGGCAGCCTCACTGCTTTTGCTTTGCTTGTTATTTTGGCATTTGTAATTGGTGTGCTGATCATCATCCCTATTGGTGGTGCCGATATGCCGGTGGTGGTGTCGATGCTTAACAGTTATTCAGGCTGGGCGGCGGCAGGGATTGGTTTCTCGCTGAACAACTCGATGCTGATTATTGCCGGTTCTTTAGTGGGTTCGAGCGGGGCGATTCTGTCTTATATTATGTGTAAGGCAATGAACCGTTCGTTCTTTAATGTGATTCTCGGTGGTTTTGGTAATACCCCAGATGCCGTTGTGACCGGTGAGCAGCAAGAGCAGCGTCCAGTGAAGTCCGGTTCCTCCGATGATGCTGCGTTTTTGCTGAGCAATGCGGATACCGTGATTATTGTTCCAGGTTATGGTTTAGCCGTAGCCCGTGCACAGCATGCCTTAATGGAGTTGGCTGAGAAACTGACGGAGCATGGTGTCACTGTGAAATATGCGATCCACCCAGTTGCTGGTCGTATGCCTGGGCATATGAACGTGTTGCTGGCGGAGGCAGAAGTGCCATATGAGCAGGTGTTTGAAATGGATGACATTAACTCTGAGTTTGGTCAGGCCGATGTGGTGTTGGTGCTCGGTGCAAATGATGTGGTCAACCCAGCAGCCAAAACAGATCCTAATTCACCGATTGCTGGCATGCCTATCCTTGAGGCCTATAAAGCTAAAACTGTAATCGTGAATAAGCGCTCCATGGCCAGCGGTTATGCGGGCTTAGATAACGAGCTGTTCTATATGGACAAAACCATGATGGTGTTTGGTGACGCGAAGAAAGTCATCGAGGATATGGTGAAAGCCGTTGAGTAAAATTATTCAGTAAAAGGTAGGTTGTGGAAAATGCCCTAGCAGGCGCGATCGCTGTTAGGGCATTTTTTATGCTATATTTTTTACCGGGCTGTGCAAGTCGTTGCATATTTTGATTATAGTCAAGGCTGAGTTGCAGTTAAGCCTGCCAGAATCGACCATAGTATAGCTGTTAAAAAATCCTATAGGCCTAGAATGCTAGGTATTAGTCAAAGCACCTGACGTATAATAAAGCGCAGTAAATAGCACTGTGAACCTTCAGTTCAGCCTATCGCGTCTAGCTTGCTGTCAGACATATTTCAAACATCAATTTTTAAAGGTGGTTGCATGAGCACTGATTTAAGTAAATACATTCGTAATAAAGCGTTTTTAGACAAAGTCGTGACCGCCGAAGAAGCCGCCACATGGATTGACGACGGTATGACTTTAGGAATGAGTGGTTTTACCTTATTTGGTGAGCCAAAACTATTCCCGAAAGCCCTAGCAGAACGCGGTAAAAAAGAAAAGTTTAAGATCAACTTGTTCACTGGCGCTTCCATGGGTCCAGCGGCTGACCAGTCTATGGCTGAAGCGGACATTATTAACTTGCGCGTGCCTTATCAAGGCAACCCTGTTCAGCGCAAGAAAATTAATGCGGGCGAAATCTTCTATATTGACCAGCACTTATCCCATACCGCCGAGTCAATTCGTCAGGGTACTTACCCAGGCATTGACTACGCGATTATTGAAGCCGCTGCGATCACTGAAGATGGCGATATTATTCCCACCGGTTCAGTGGGTAACTCACCAATCTTCTTAGCCACTGCTAAGCATGTGATCATTGAATTGAATACCAGCGCGCCACCTGAGTATGAGGGCATGCACGATATTTATATGCCGAAACCAGCGGGTGAGAATAGCCGTGAAGCCATTCCAATGTTTGAGGTGAGCAAGCGCATTGGTACCCCAGGCATGAAAGTTGATCCAGCGAAAATCCGCGGCATCATTATTTCCAGCGAGCCAGATATCCCGTCACCACTATTTGAGCCGAACCTAGAAACTCAGCAAATTGCTGACAACTTACTGCACTTTCTCGGTGAAGAAGTTAAAGCCGGTCGTCTTACTAAAAGCTTAGCACCAATCCAGTCAGGTGTAGGCTCAGTTGCCAATGCTGTTCTCAATGGTATGAAAACCTCAGGTTTTAAAGACATTGTGGTCGCTTCTGAAGTTTTACAAGACGGTGTCTTTGATCTAATTGATGCCGGAGTAGTGAAATTCGCAGCAGGTACAGCATTGTCTCTGTCGAAAAAGCGTGTAGAAAGCTTAGGTAAAGACTTAGCCAAGTACAAAGATAAAATCGTTTTCCGTCCACAGGAAATCTCTAACCACCCTGAAGTGATTCGTCGTTTAGGTATTATCTCGTTCAACACTGCCTTAGAAGTTGATATTTACGGTAACGTGAACTCAACCCACGTTGGTGGTACGCATATAATGAACGGAATTGGTGGTTCAGGCGACTTTGCCCGTAATGCGCGCATCACTATTTTTGTGACTCAGTCGACGGCTAAAGATGGCAAAATTTCCACCATCGTGCCATTTGTTGCCCACGTGGATCACACCAACCATGATGTTGATGTGATTATCACTGAGCAGGGTTATGCAGACTTACGTGGTCTAGCGCCAACTCAGGCAGCAGAAAAAATCATTGAAAACTGCATGCACCCTAACTATAAGCATCAAGCACGTGAGTACTTAGCTGAAGCCAAAACCCGTGGTGGTCAAACCCCACATAACTTGGAAAAAGCCTTCTCATGGCACACCAATCTAGCTAAGAACGGTACCATGCTAGTTGAGTAAGTAGTTGTGGTTGGAGTATCGCTTTGGCGGATGCTCCAGCCATGAAGTTATTTAAATGTAAGAAAAAGGCAGATGTGTAAAGCATCTGCCTTTTTTTATGCCAAGCGGGTTGCAACAGCAGGACTTGTATACCACAAGCGAAACACTAGGGCGCTTCAATCAGCGGGATGCTCAGTTTCTCGAGTAGCAGAGCCTGTGCATTGCAAACACTTTGCTCAGGGCTGGGTTGCAGTTGCTGGTAACTGCCATCACTGTGTAATTGCCAAGCATGGGTGTTGTCACTGAGGTAGGTGTATAACTCTTTTTTAACCCGGGTAATTAATTTTTTATTATTTAGCGGGAAACAGGTTTCGATACGTTTATCCAAGTTACGCTCCATCCAATCCGCACTGGATAAGAGCAGTTGCTCGCTTTCACCGCTGTTTAAAAAGTAAAAAACACGACTGTGCTCTAAAAATTGACCAATAATTGAGCGCACTTGAATATTGTGGGAAACCTCAGCAATGCCCGGGCGTAAGCAACACATGCCGCGCACTATAAGCTCAATCTTTACCCCAGCTTGGCTGGCTTTATAGAGGGCTTTAATCATGCGGGCATCGGTTAGTGCATTCACTTTGATAATAATCAGTGCTTCTTTACCTTCGCTTGCATTACGTGCTTCTCGGGCAATAAGTTCCAGTAAGGTTTTTCTTAGAGTAAAAGGCGCGTGAAACAGTTTTTTCATCGGCAAAGTTTTACCCATTCCCACTAACTGATTAAACAGCCTTGAAACATCCTCGCAGAGTACGGGATCGGCGGTTAGTAAGCTGTAGTCAGTATAAAGACGGGCATTACCAGCATGGTAGTTACCTGTACCGAGGTGGGCGTAACGGACAAACTCACCGTTTTCACGGCGTAGAATAGAGACGATTTTAGCGTGGGTTTTAAAACCGACCACGCCATAGATCACCACCGCACCAGCGGCTTGCAAACGGCTGGCTAAGGCAAGGTTGGACTCTTCATCAAAACGTGCCCGTAGCTCAATGACTACTGTGGTTTCTTTGCCGTTACGGGCAGCGTCCACTAGAGCGTCAACAATTTCAGAGTCAGCACCGGCGCGATATAGGGTTTGCTTGATAGCCAATACATTGGGGTCTTTTGCTGCGCGGCGTAATAAGTCGACCACTGGAGTAAAAGACTCAAACGGATGGTACAGCAAAATATCTTGCTTGCTGATCGCCTGGAAAATATTCTCACTGTTTTTCAGTGCTTTAGGGATTGAGGGAGTAAAAGGCGGAAACTGTAAGTGCGGATGGCTCTCAAGGCTGGTTATGCTAAATAAGCGGGTTAAGTTTACCGGGCCATTGACTTGGTAAAGTTCAGCAGCAGATAAACCAAACTGGTTAAGCAAGAAGTCCATCAAGTGAGCTGGGCAGGTGTCTGCCACCTCTAGACGTACAGCATCGCCAAAACGGCGTGAAGACAATTCGCCACGCAGCGCGCGAGCCAAATCACCCACACCTTCGGTGTCTACTGATAGGTCAGCGTTACGGGTTAACCGAAACTGATAACAGCCTTTAACCTTCATGCCATGGAATAAATCATCAGCATGGGCGTGGATCATTGAGGATAAAAAAACATAGTTGACGCCGGGGCCACCGATGTCCTCGGGTATTTGAATGATCCTTGGCAACAAGCGTGGCGCGGGTAATATTGCTAAACCGGAATCGCGACCAAAAGCATCAACACCCTCTAGCTCGACAATAAAGTTTAAACTTTTATTGACCAGCAATGGAAAAGGGTGAGTAGGGTCAAGCCCGATTGGGGTAATAATAGGTGCAATTTCAGTATCAAAATATGCTTTGACCCAGGTTTTTATCTTACCGCACCAGTGGCGGCGGCGAATAAAACGGATCTCTTCTTTAGCCAGTTCAGGCAATAAAATATCATTGAGAATTTGATATTGTCGCTCAATCTGCTCGTGCGCCACTTCGGCAATGCGGGCTAAGGCTTGGTGCGGCTGTAAACCATCAGCGTCAGCTTGCTCACGGGCAAAGGTAATTTGTTGTTTGAGGCCAGCAACACGAATTTCAAAAAACTCGTCGAGGTTACTGGAGAAAATCAGTAGAAATTTAAGCCGTTCTAACAGGGGAGTTGACGGATCCAGCGCTTGCTCTAACACACGAATATTAAATTGCAGTTGTGATAATTCACGGTGTAGGTACAGGCTACTGTCATCAAGATTAATGGTTGATTCCATGGCTACGCAGGCTGCATCGGTGAACGCGGTCGCCTCTGTGGCATCGTTGTTTGGCTCAGCACTGTTTGCTGGCTGATTAAGTCCTGCGTTGCTCATAGAATCTCCACGATAAATTAGGCGCCTTGTTGTAATTGTTTGGCCGCATGGGCGGCGAAGTAGGTCAGAATACCGTCTGCTCCAGCGCGTTTAAATGCCACTAAGGACTCCATAATCACGGCTTCGCTAAGCCAGCCGTTTTGAATCGCTGCCATATGCATCGCATATTCGCCACTGACCTGATAGACAAAGGTTGGTGCTCTAAACTCTTCTTTAACTCGGTGGAGGATATCCAAGTAGGGCATACCAGGTTTAACCATTACCATATCGGCGCCTTCGCTCAGATCGGTGGCCACTTCATGCAACGCTTCGTTGCTATTGGCTGGATCCATCTGATAAGTGGATTTGTCAGCAGAGCCCAAATTTGCCGCAGAGCCTACGGCATCACGGAATGGGCCATAGTAGGCGCTGGCATATTTAGCTGAGTAAGCCATGATGCGTACATTGGTGTGACCAGCCAATTCTAGAGCTTCACGAATTGCTTGGATGCGACCATCCATCATGTCAGATGGAGCAACAATTTGTGCGCCGGCATCGGCATGGGACAGCGCTTGGCGAACCAGAGCGTCCACAGTCTCTTCGTTCATAACGTAGTTATTAGCGTCTAAAATACCGTCTTGACCGTGAGTGGTGAAGGGGTCAAGGGCCACATCAGTAATCACACCGAGTTCGGGGAAGCGCTCACGTAATGCACGTGTTGCGCGCTGGGCAATCCCTTCCGGGTCCCAGGCAGCGGCGGCATCTAGTGATTTGATTTCAGTGGGCGTGACTGGGAACAGGGCTAAAGCTGGAATGCCCAACTCAACCCACTCTTCAGCTGCTTGCAGCAGCAAGTCAACTGACAGGCGCTCAACGCCGGGCATTGAAGGCACTTCTTCTCTACGGTTGCTGCCATCTAAGACAAACACCGGCAGAATTAAATCATCCACACTCAGTTGGTTCTCACGCACCAAGCGGCGGGAAAAATCATCACGACGGTTGCGACGTAAACGAGTGGCTGGGAAAACGCGATTGGCAGTATTGATGCTCACAGTAGCTCCTCATCCCACAAAAGTGGGGGTTGTATAACGATTTATAGGTTAATAGTATGACTAAAAGATAACAGAAGTGCGAAAACTGTGTGAGGTAAATGTTGCAGCTGAAATTTGTCTTGATTGTATTGGTGAAAATACCGTTGAGCATATTTTGTGTAAATAAGACTGTTGCAACAGCCGTATGCTCTGGTATTATTCATGCCCTGTTTTCGTGCGGTACTCGACAATGGTGTTGGGTGGCGGCACGGCTATGTTGAGGAAACACCATGAAAGCCGATACTCATCCAAATTATACTGAAATCAACGCTACCTGCAGCTGCGGTAACGTGATTCCTACTCGTTCCACAGTATGCAAAGATATCAGCATTGATGTGTGCTCCGAGTGCCATCCGTTTTATACCGGTAAACAGAAAGTGCTTGATGTGGGTGGTCGTATTGACCGCTTCAAACAACGCTTCTCAGGTTTTGGCGCAACAAAATAACGAGCATTTAAATGGCCTATTGCAAATCGGTCGTAGCAATGTTGAAAAAAGCGTCCTTAGTGGGCGCTTTTTTTTTACTGCTTGCTTGTGGCGAGCATACTGCAGCCACCAGTTTTTGCGCAATCGAGGAGGTCCCCCCTGAGTACGCAGTGCGTAATGTAGTGGACGGGGATACGCTACGCTTGCAAGATAATCGCCGTGTTCGTTTAGTGGGAATTGATGCACCGGAAATGGGCGGCCGTGGCCGTACTGCAGAACCCTATGCGGTAAAGGCAACGCGGCGTTTAACTGCTTTGGTAAAAGCCAATAATAACCAAGTCAGCTTGCGTGTAGCTGAGCAAAGCCATGACCGTTATGGGCGTGTCCTGGCGCATCTGTATAGTCGCGATGGGACAAACCTAGAGGAGCAGTTGATTGCTGAGGGGTTGGCTTACCATGTGGTGCTTGCACCGAATGTTGCTTTAGCAGAATGTTTGGCCCAGGCTGAGCAGTTAGCACGTCAGCAGCGTGTTGGCTTGTGGAAAACAGCCAGCTACCTATCGGCCAAGGAACTGACCCAAGGCGGTTTCACTTTATTGCAGGGGCGTATTCAGAAGGTAGAGCGCAACGGTGGTGGAGTCTGGCTAGAGCTTGGTCATTCAGTAACGGTACAGATTCCGTTGCCTGCGCTGCACTACTTTGACCACGATAGCTTTGCCCAATGGCAAGGACGCACAATTAAAACCCGTGGTTGGGTGACTGAGCGTCAAGGACAGCAGAATAAGTATGCTAGGTGGCGACTCACAGTGAGTCATCCAAGTATGCTGGAGTTCGAATAAGCGCAAATGTATCGCGAACAGACCGCTAATTTCAGTGAAGCGCCATGGTTCTGTACGCTGATAGGCTGTATACACTTGTGGCGCTTGTGGTTCTTGAGTATGCTGCGAAGTCGTCAAAATCATTATTATCACAACTATAGTCAAGCGGAAAATACTATTTATGTCTGATCTAAAAACAGCCGCTCTCGAATACCATGCTTTCCCACGTCCAGGGAAATTAAGTGTAGAGCTCACTAAACCCACTGCCACAGCGCGAGATTTAGCGCTTGCTTATAGCCCTGGTGTGGCAGAGCCAGTGCGTGAAATAGCCCGAGATCCAGAGCTCGCTTATAAATACACAGGCAAAGGCAATTTGGTAGCTGTTGTTACAGACGGTACTGCAATTCTAGGTCTAGGTAACTTAGGCCCACGGGCATCTAAACCAGTGATGGAAGGTAAGGGCGTATTATTTAAGTGCTTTGCTGGCATCGATGTGTTTGATATCGAGATTGATGCAGAAAGCCCGCAAGCTTTTATCGATACTGTTAAACGTATTTCTATTACCTTTGGCGGTATCAATCTGGAAGATATTAAGGCACCTGAGTGTTTTGAGATCGAGCGAGCATTGATTGAGCAATGTGATATTCCAGTGTTCCATGATGACCAGCACGGTACAGCTATTGTCAGTGCAGCAGGTATGTTGAATGCTTTAGAAATTGCCGGTAAAAAACTAGAAGAAGCGCGCATTGTCTGCCTTGGTGTCGGGGCTGCGGCAACTGCTTGCATTAAACTGCTGATTAGCTTGGGCGCTAAACTAGAAAATATCTTTATGGTTGACCGTCAAGGCGTGATCCATTCAGGCCGTGATGACCTCAATCAGCATAAAGCTGTTTTTGCCCATGAAACTGATCGCCGTACCTTAGCGGATGCGATGGAAGGTGCTGATGCATTTCTTGGGTTGTCGGGTCCAAACTTGCTCAGTGCTGAAAATCTAATGCGGATGGCTAAGAATCCAGTGGTCTTCGCTTGCTCTAATCCAGACCCTGAAATTGATCCGAAACTGGCGCATGAAACACGTCCGGATGTAATTATGGCAACCGGTCGTTCGGATTATCCGAACCAAGTGAACAACGTACTCTGTTTTCCATTTATCTTCCGTGGTGCGCTTGATGTGCGTGCAACATGCATTAACGAAGAAATGAAATTAGCTGCGGTGCATGCGTTACGAGAATTGGCAAAACTGCCGGTATCCAATGCTGTATGTGATGCTTATGGCCTTGATTGCCTTGAGTTTGGTCCTGAGTATATTATTCCTAAACCAATGGACCCACGTTTGATTACCTTGGTTTCAGATGCTGTTGCCAAAGCAGCGATTGCCACTGGAGTGGCAACTTTGCCCTATCCAAAGCACTATCCATTGACCTCTGTGGATGATGTGTTTAACGGTTAAAGCTTTGTCAGCAATAAAAAACCCGCTGTGTGCGGGTTTTTTATTGCCTGTTATAGCGGAAGCATTAACTGTGCTGATCGTTGCGCCTTAGAACAGGTCGATAGGCACAGTTTCAGATTGTTGGTCAGAGCTGCCCGGTATGTGCCAGCTGTCTTCAAATGACTCTACAGTTGGCGGGGTATCTTCGCTTTTGAAAATCTCAAAGTAGGCATTGGGGGTGCCAGGTCTGGCGATACGTCCAGTGCTGGGGTCAATGCGCAGTGAAACCATGCCCGCAGGCTCTTTAACAGGGTGCTCTGGCTTGTCCTTAAGCGCATAGGCCATATAGTCAATCCAAATGGGTAAAGCGACTGTGCCGCCGTATTCGTTTCTACCGAGGCTTTCTGGTTGGTCAAAGCCGGCCCAAACAGTTGTGACAAAATCACTGTTATAGCCGGCAAACCAACTGTCTTTAGATTCGTTAGTAGTACCGGTTTTACCCGCTATATCGTTACGTTTTAAACTTAAGGCGCGACGACCGGTGCCGCGATTAACCACATCTTTAAGCATGCTGGTCATAATGTAAGCAGTGCGTTCATCTATGATGCGTTCTGCTTCGATGGGTGCTATGAGCTCACCCTCATCGATTATGAGCGAGTCAGAGCTATCGCTAGCAGCAGTGACTGTTGTGGGCGCAGAGCTCAGTGGGGGATTCGCGGTAAAAATCGTTTTGCCGTCACGGTTCTCGATGCGCTCAATAATATGTGGCTGTACCTTGTAGCCGCCATTAGCAAATGCAGTCCAGCCTGTAGTGATTTCTAAAGGGGTAAGGGCTGCAGTACCAAGGGCTAAAGAGAGGTTGCCTGGCAGGTCCTCTTTAGCAAAACCAAAGCGGCTGATGTAGTCCCGAGCATATTCCATGCCAATATCTTGCAGAATGCGGATCGAGACTAAGTTGCGTGAACGGTATAAACCCTCACGCACCCGGATTGGACCTAGAAAAGTGTTGTTATCATTTTTCGGACGCCATACTTCTTTCATACCCGGCTCGAAAATCTCTAAAGGGGCATCATTAACAATAGTAGCGGCGGTGTAACCGGCATCCAGTGCCGCACTGTAAATAAAAGGCTTAAAACTTGAGCCTGGCTGGCGTTTGGCTTGTATCGCGCGGTTGTAGTTACTTTGTTCGAAAGACAGCCCACCCACTAATGCGCGGATTGCACCGCTGCTGGGGTCTAAAGAAACCAGCGCCGCCTGAGCTTTGGGGATTTGCGCAAAACTTAAACTGCCATCATCTTGGCGGCTTACGCGAATCAAGTCGCCGACTTGCACAATATCTGCAGGCTTTCTGGGTACGGGACCCATGCTGCGGCTGTTAATAAAAGGGCGCGCCCAACGCATACTTTGCCAAGTAACAGTCTCTTGTTCACCGTCTTGCAGCAGCACGCTAATGCTGTCGGGGCTGACTTTGCTAACAATGGCCGGTAAGAACTGCGCTATGCTGCGCGTTTTAGCGAGAAGGTCTGCCCATTGCTCTGCAGGTACGGCAGATTGTTCGGGTTTGCGATAGCCGTGCCGATGATCGTAAGCGACCAGCCCGCTGCGGACAGCTTGGTGAGCATGCACCTGTAAGTCAGAAGGCACCGTAGTTGTCACTTTATAACCGTCGGTGTAGGCCTGCCCGCCAAAGCGTCCGACCATTTCTGCGCGGGCCATTTCTGCAATATACGGCGCATTAAGATCAGGTGCATTGATATGCAAGCGGGCGGTTAAAGGTGCGCTAACGGCTTCTTGATAGTCCTCTTCGGAGATGCGGCCAAGTTTAAGCATGCGCCCGAGGATCCAGTTGCGGCGTTCCATACTGCGCTCTGGGTTAGCGATTGGGTTAAAGCGTGAAGGGGCTTTCGGTAAGCCGGCAATCATGGCCATTTCGGCAAGGCTAAGCTCACCAATAGATTTCCCATAATAGACTTGGGCAGCGGCTTCAATGCCATAGGCGCGATTGCCCAAATAGATCTTATTGACATAGAGCTCTAAAATTTCATCTTTACTCAGTTCACGCTCAATTTGTAAAGCTAAGAGGATTTCGTTGGCTTTGCGTGAAAAGCTGCGCTCACTGGAAAGAAAGAAGTTTTTTGCAACCTGCATGGTGATAGTGCTACCACCGGTTTGAATGCGGCCGGTTTTTACAATCTGACTCGCGGCTCGTAATAAACTGCCAGGGTCAACTCCGTAATGGCTGTCAAAATTATCGTCCTCAGCTGCGAGCAGGGCATGAATAAATTTTTCAGGAATCGCCTCGAAGGCAATAGGTGAGCGGCGCATCTCACCAAACTCAGCGATTAACTTATCGTCATGACTGTAGATTCGCAGCGGAATCTGCAGTTCTATGCTGCGCAAGGATTCGACAGAAGGTAAATTTGGGCTTAAATATAAGAAAGCACCGCTAAGGCCGAGTGTCACTGCAGAAACAATCGCGATAAGGGTTGCAAAGAGGAATTTCAGCAAGTGCATCAAGGCTATTTTGTTCCGGAAAAATAATAAGGGGAATTGGGACTAGATTACAGGGTTACAGCATAAACTTGAGTGCATTATAAGCGTTTTTGCAACCTAGATGCTATTTACAGAGGCTGAGAAAACGCTTTTAAGCAGGGAACAAGCTTAATTGTCAGCTAAGTGACGGCTACTGAAAGGAATTCGGTTGTGCTAAAAATCTTTAAAAAGAAAGTAACTACCATGCTGGGCATTGATATCAGTCCTAATTCAGTCCGGCTGGTTGAGCTGAGCGCTATAGCAGGCAGCTATATTTTAGAGGCATATGCTGTGGCAGAGCTGCCAATCGGCGCTATGGCAGAGCGACAGATAATTGACCCTGAACGGGTCGGGCAGGTGATTGCACAGCTTATGCAGCAGGCTGTTCCACAAACCAAGCATGCTGCAGTTGCTTTGGCCGGCTCGGCAGTTATTAGCAAAGTGATTGCAATGGAAGCCGGGCTCGCTGATGAGGAGTTAGAGCGTTTACTCCAGCTCGAAGCCGAGCAGCACATACCTTACCCATTAGAAGAGGTGGCAATTGACTTTGCCGTGCTGGGTGCGGCGGAGCAGGCGGTTAATAAAAGCCTGGTGCTACTGGTTGCCTGCCGTAAAGAAAATATTGCAGTGCGTGAAGCGGCATTAGCCGTGGCAGGTTTAAGAGCTAAAGTTGTTGAGACTGAATGCCATGCGCTGGAGCGTGTTTATCCTTTAATAACGGCTCAGTTGAGTCCTATGGCAGCTGAGCAAACAGTTGCTGTGGTGGATATCAGTGCAAGCTTGATGACCTTAAATGTTTTGCAGAATGGGCAAAGCATTTACAGCCGTGAACAGGTATTTGCTGGTCAGCAGTTGAGTCGGCCGCGCGAGACTTTCTCTAACCAGCGGCAGGCTGCTCAGCAGAGCCACTGGCTAGATGGTCAGATTGACTGCGCTGAAAGCCACTTTGCCGATACTGTGCTTGAGCATCTCAGCCGCGCTTTGCAGTTTTTATATGCCGCAGGGCAACACAGCGCCGTTGATAGTATTGTCTTAGCTGGCAGTGTCTGTGCCGGTACTGGGTTAGCGCAATATGTGCAAAGTAAGCTCGGCAAGCCAACTCTAATAGCGAATCCTTTTGTAGCGATGCAGTTAAGGCCAACAGTCAACGCGGCTGCACTAGAGCGTGATGCACCGTCGTTGCTGATTGCTTGCGGCTTAGCAATGCGAGGGCTGGCTGATGACCAAGATTAATTTATTGCCTTGGCGTGAACAGTTGCGCGCAGCGCGGCAGCGCCAGTTGCTGAGAAATTTTATTGCCGTGTTAATGCTTGCTGTGGGAGCTGTGTTGGTACTTGAGGGGTATTTGCAGAGGGCAGTAGTCCAGCAAAATCAGCGCAATGGCTTTGTGCGTAAAGAGCTCTCGGTACTGAATAAACAAATGACAGAACTGCGCGAGCTGCAGACGCACCGCCAGCAACTGTCTGAACGCATGAGCATTATTTATCAACTGCAAGATAAGCGAGCAGTTTCTGCGCGTATTCTGGATCAAGTGGTGCGGACCCTGCCGAAGGGAGTGTATATCACCAGTTTAAAGTTAATTGATCAGCGTCTCACCATTGAAGGGGTGGCTGAATCAAATAAGTTGATTTCACGCTTGATGCGGCAACAGGCAGAGTCTGAGTGGCTGACAGAGCCCAGTTTGGCAGAGGTGCAGGCGCTGAGTAGCAATCAGTTCGAGCAGGCTAATAGATTTAAATTAACTGTGCAGCACAGAGTGCCAGGCCATCGCGTTGAATGACCAAGGAGGGCGTTATGCGAGTGTTGGAAATTTTAACAGACTTAACAAAAATCGAGCTGAGCGAGCTGGAGCTGAGTAATATTGGCGCATGGCCAGCCGCAGTGCGGGTATTGCTCTCTGGGTTGATAGTGATTGCGCTATTGACCTTAGGCTACTTTTTACGTTTAACCGACTTGCAGGTGCAGTTGGAGCAGGCTCGCGCAGAAGAGGTGCTGCTGAAGCAAGAGTTTACACTAACAGCAGGGCAAGCAGCGCAATTCAAAGACTATAAAAAGCACCTGGAACTGATGGAAACTGCATTTGCCTCTTTATTAGGACAGTTACCTAGTAACGCTGAAGTTCCTAGCTTGCTTGAAAATATCAGCAGTGCAGGCTTAGGTTCCGGTTTGGAGTTTGAGCAGATAACACTGTTGCCAGAAATAGAACAGCCCTTCTACAGAGAGCTGCCGATACAGCTCAAGGTTGTCGGGCATTATCATGACTTGGCAATGTTTCTCAGTGCCCTTGCCCAGTTGCCCCGCATTATTACCACCCATGACTTTTCTATAAAACCCGCACAGACAGAGACAAGCGCTCAGTTGCTGATGGAGATTTTAGTTAAAACCTATCGCTATCATGAGCAGGGAGCACAGCCGTGAAAGCTTTGTTTTATATAGCTGCTGGCTTATCAGCGCTGGTTTTAATTGGTTGTGAAGCATCGCCTGAATTAGCAGATTTACAGGCGTTTGTAGAAGAAGTTAAAGCCCGTCCTGCTGCCAGCATTGAACCTCTGCCTGCAGAGCAGCCCTATACGCCGTTTATTTATTTGGCCAATGACCTTCCCAGTCCTTTTTATACTGATGAGCAAGCTGAGCTGGCTAGCCCGGTGCCGAGTAAAAGCAGTGCTCTGGAGCCGGATGCTCTGCGTGCCAAGCACTTTCTTGAAAGTTTTAGTATTGGCAGTCTCACAATGGTTGGCGTGCTGTCCAATAGTCGTGTGCACTACGCATTATTGCGCAGCGAAAATGGCGTATATAAGGTTGCAGTAGGTGATTATTTGGGCAGTAATCATGGGCGCGTGACAGCAATTACCGCTTCGAGCCTAGAGGTTATGGAAGTTATTGCCGATGGAGAAGGGGGCTGGCGCGAACAGGTGCAAATACTGATGCTGCAGGGACGTTCTTGAATACGCTTGATTGGTAAAAATGAGTTAGCGCAAGGGAGTTGTGCGATGAAACTATCTGTTATAGGAATAGCTGCATTGGCTGCTGGTTGTTCAGCAGTGGTGCTGGCTGCGGAGCTAAACCGGAGTGAGTCTCTACTGCTCAGTCAATCGCAGCCACAGCTTCAAACTCATGGGCAACAGCATCAAACAGAGCATGTGCGCCAGAGTAACGAAAAAATATCGCTGAACTTTCAGGATATTGAAGTGCGTGCAGTCTTACAGTTACTGGCAGATGTCACAGGGGTGAATTTAGTGGTCAGCGATAGCGTGCAAGGACATATTACTTTGCGTTTGCAAGAGGTGCCTTGGCAGCATGCCCTAGAGTTAATTTTGCAAAGTAAAGGTTTAAGCAAGCGTCGGATAGGTAATGTGTTGTTAGTCGGCCCAGTGGATGAGTTTAGGTTACGTGAGCGACAAGCGCTTGAGATGCAGCAACATATGGCGGGGTTAGCGCCTTTGCAGCGTGAGCTGATTCAAGTTAATTACGCTAAAGCAGCTGATATTGCAGCCTTATTTAAAACCATGGCAAGTTCGGACAGCAGTGAGCATGGATCGGTGGCGGTAGATGATCGTACTAACAGTATAATTGCGCATCAAACACAGCAGCAGCTGAGCGAGCTGCGCCGAGTTGTTGCGCAGTTGGATATTCCGGTACGGCAGGTGATGATTGAAGCGCGGATCGTCGAAGTGGACGTGGGTTACAGCAAAAGCTTGGGAGTGCGCTGGGGCGGAGGCTTATCCACAGGCAGTGGCAACTGGACGCTGTCTGGCAAGGAAGGGGCTGGCAGTTTGTTTGTGGACTTAGGGGTAACAGCGGCAACTTCAGGGGTCGGTGTAGGGTTTTTCTCGAATCATGCCATTTTAGACTTGCAGCTGTCGGCGATGGAGAAAACTGGGAATGGTGAGGTGGTATCGCAGCCCAAAGTGGTGACCGCCGATAAGGAAACGGCAAAGATTTTAAAAGGCGCTGAAGTCCCCTACCAAGAAGCCAGCTCCAGTGGAGCCACCAGTACCTCATTTAAAGAGGCGGCTCTATCCTTAGAGGTAACCCCACAAATCACCCCAGATAACCGTATTGTTATGGATGTGATCGTAACTAAAGATGAGCCGGACTTCGCCAACGCCTTAAATGGTGTGCCGCCGATTAAGAAAAATGCAGTCAATGCCAATGTTTTAGTCGCAGATGGTGAGACTATTGTCCTTGGTGGTGTATTCTCTAATACACAAATGAAAGCGGTGGATAAAGTGCCTGTATTAGGGGATGTGCCTTTTTTAGGGCGCGCTTTTCGCCGTGATTACGTGCAAGATCAAAAGTCGGAGCTGTTGGTATTTATTACCCCGCGTATAATGAACAATCATGCCATTACGTTGAATAATTAATGCACTTACGTAACTACATACTTATCGGCCCTATGGGTGCTGGAAAAAGCACCATCGGACGTTTGCTGGCTAAAGAGCTCGGCCTGCCTTTTAAAGACTCTGATAAAGAAATTGAAGAGCGCACTGGCGCAAGCATTCCTTTGATTTTTGATGTTGAAGGAGAAGCGGGGTTTCGTGACCGTGAGCAAGCAGTGATTACCGAACTGTGCCAAGAGCAGGGTTTGGTTTTAGCAACCGGTGGTGGAGCTATTCTGCGTCCCGAGAACCGGCAAGCAATGCGCCAAGGTGCAGTGGTCATTTACTTGCATGCCTCTGTTGAACATCAGTTGGCGCGTACTGCAAGGGATCGTAACCGTCCTTTATTGCAAACGGAAAATCCAGCGCAAGTGCTGGCTGATCTACTGGCGGCACGGGATCCTTTTTACCGAGAAATTGCCACCCTCATTATTGAGACCGATACACGGCCGCCGCGTATGGTAGTGCAGGAAATCATGCAGTTTCTTAACACTTACAGCGCCTCCTAGGTGGCTGTTGAATCTGCGCTATACTCCTTTATCAACCCATCTATCCGCCTAAATTCTTATTGGCACACTTTATCTTATATTTAACCTAAGCGTTATAACGAGAGGCCCACATGCGCACCCTGACTGTTGATTTAGCTGAGCGTAGCTATCCAATTTACATTGGCACGGATTTACTAAGGCAGGCGCAGCTGTTTACGCCACATATTACGGGCCGTAAAGTTGCCATTGTTAGCAATAGCACTGTGGCGCCGCTGTACTTGCAGCAGTTGCGTGAGGCGTTGCAAGGTTATGAACTGACCGAGATTATTTTGCCTGACGGTGAGTCCTATAAAAATTGGGAAACTTTGCAGCTGATTTTTGATGCGTTATTAGCGGATAAACATGATCGTAAAACTACCCTCATTGCTTTAGGTGGCGGTGTGATTGGTGATATGACTGGTTTTGCTGCTGCCTGCTACCAGCGCGGGGTTAATTTTATTCAGGTACCAACCACCCTGCTGTCCCAAGTGGACTCTTCTGTGGGCGGTAAAACGGGAATTAACCACCCCTTAGGCAAAAATATGGTGGGTGCGTTTTATCAGCCGCAAGCGGTGATAATCGATACTGCGACCTTGCAGACTTTACCGTCGCGCGAGTTAGCTGCTGGCCTTGCCGAAGTGATTAAGTATGGCTTGATCCATGACGAACCGTTTTTAGCCTGGCTGGAAGAAAACATCGAAAAAATATGCCAGCTGGATAACGCTGCGATGATCGAAACCGTTGAGCGCTCCTGTTTGGCCAAAGCACAGGTTGTTTCTGCTGATGAGCGTGAAGCTGGGGTGCGCGCCACGCTTAACTTGGGCCATACCTTCGGTCATGCCATTGAAACAGAGCAAGGCTATGGTGCTTGGTTGCATGGTGAGGCGGTTGCTGCGGGGACGGTCATGGCGCTGGAAATGTCCAAGCAGCTCGGCTGGTTGACTGCAGCGCAGCGTGATCGCGGCGTACGTTTGTTGGTTCGCGCAGGCTTGCCGGTTATTCCACCAGAGAGCATGGATGCGGAAACCTTTCTAACCCATATGGCGGTAGATAAAAAGAATATTGACGGGCATATCCGCTTGGTTTTACTGCGCAATCTAGGTGAGGCCGTGGTGACGGCAGACTATCCGGCAGAAACGCTGCATAAGGTTCTGACTGCGGACTATTCAACTATTGCTGGCAGTATTTAATCGGAAGAGAGTGTGATGACTGATTTGTATGCTGATGATGATTATTTAGCTCATTATCGATTTGAATATGACCCTTTTGTTGGGCGTGGACCAGGGTTTAAGTTCTTTGCGGCCAAGCGCCAATCAGTGTTAGCAGAGCTGGAGCATTTGGCCCGCTATAGCAAGTTGATGCTGGTTGTCACTGGACCAAAAGGCAGTGGTAAAACAGTATTGCGCCAAGCGTTAGTCGAACGTGCTGCAGCAGAGGTAACAAGTATTGTTATCGTCGCTTCGGCAAGAGCTGATGCTGCGGCAATGTTGCATCAGGTGAGTGATGCACTGGGGTTGCCTGAAAGTGATATTGCGGGTGTCTTAGGGCATATCGAGCGGCTGTTTGCAGCAGGGCAAGAAGTCCAGTTGGTGGTTGATAATGCGGAGTTTTTAGAGGAGTCAGCATTGCTGTTCTTGCAGCGCATCGCACAAGGGGTCAATGATGCTTGCGCGCGGGTCTTTGTCTTCTCCGACTCTTCTGTTTTGCCACTATTAGAAAAAGTTGCTGATAACGCAGACTTGCACCATGTGATTGTCCTAGAGCCTTGGGATGAGCAAGAAACTGTTGAGTATATTGGCCAGCGTTTGGTTGCCGCCGGTCAGCAGTTTGATATGTTCACTGGGCAACAATTGGCAGAAATATTTGCGCGCTCACAAGGCTGGCCGGGACGTATCAATCAAGCAGCTAAAGATCTTCTACTAGAGCACTTAGCCGGACGCCATAGAGGAGTGGTGAAAAAAACCACGGCAACTGATATTCCGTATAAGCATATTGCTCTGCTGGTTGTGCTCAGTATTGGTTTGCTATTGGTATGGCTGATCCAAACGCCTGAGTCAAAGCAAAGTGCTGAACAGCAGGCCAGTGATCAAGCTAAATCGGTTGAGCATGAGCTGTCTTTAGAGGTTATTGCTGAACCTGTGTTGCGCGAGCCTTTAGCGCAAGCGGTTAATGCAGAGGATGAAGATTACTCAGGCGCGGCGAACGAGCCAGCGCAGGAGCTGACCATTGCAGACTCTGCGCCAGCAGCGGTTAGCGCGCCAGTGCCCATAAGTACACCACCGGCGACTGCGGTGGAGGAAAAGGTGCAGCCTGTAATACAGCAGCCCGCGCCAGCGGCACAGACAGCAGCAAAACCGATACCAGCCCCAGCAGCACCAGCGGCAAAGCTGGAGCCCAAAAAACCAGTGCCAACTAAGCCTGCGGTAGTGCAGGAAAAGGTAGCCCCCACTGCGGCTCGTGTTGCTGGAGAGGGTCAGTGGTATAAACAGCAAACAGCGTCTCGTTACACTTTGCAGGTGTTGAGCGCACGAGCAGAAGCAACTGTACAAAGCTTTTTACAGAAACACAGTAGTACCCAGTACCACTACTATAAAAAGCAGCATCAAGGTCAAGCTTTGTATGTTGTGACCTATGGATCTTTTGCCGATCGTGATGCTGCTTTGCGAGGGATTAATAACCTGCCAGAGAGCATTCGCCAGAATAAGCCTTGGCCGCGCACTATGCTCAGTATTCAGCAAGAATTACGTTGAGGTATTTATGAACTATCGCCACGCCTATCATGCCGGCAACCATGCCGATGTGCTGAAGCATTGGGTGCTCACCCGTTGTATTGCCTTATTGCAAAAAAAACCCGCCCCTGTTGCTTATATTGATACCCATGCTGGAATTGGTTTGTATGATTTACACGGCGAGGAAGCGAGCAAAACGGATGAGTGGCACGATGGTATTGGCCGCTTATGGGGATCTACCCATCCTTTGCTGGCAGACTACTTATATGCGGTGGGTGAGCTAAATGAGGATGATGAGCTGCGCTATTACCCTGGCTCGCCAGAGCTGGCGCGTTGTTTAACCCGCAGTCAGGATCATCTGTATTTAAATGAAAAACATCCGGATGACGGTCAGTTGCTGAAGGACAATATGCGTATTGATCCACGGGTGACAGTGCATCTTGGTGAAGGCTGGCATGTGCCGCGGGCATTGCTGCCCACCGCAGAAAAACGTTTGTTGATGCTAGTCGACCCACCTTTTGAAGAGGGCGATGACCTGCAAAACTCAGTGCAAGCATTAGAAGAAAGCTTAGCGCGTATGCGTCAAGCGATTGTGTGCTTGTGGTATCCAGTGAAAGATACCGGACAGCTGCGCCGTTTTTATCAAGCCTTAGAGAAGAGTAGCGCACCTAAGTTATTGCGCATTGAGTTGTACATAAATAAGCCGGATGATGCCAGCAAGCTCAATGGTTCAGGCTTGGTGATTTGCAACCCACCATGGGGTTTAGAGGAAGAACTTAAGCAGCTGTTGCCTTGGCTGGCGCAGACACTGCAACAAGGCGAGGGTGGCTGGCGGTTAGATTGGTTGGTGGCTGAGTAATAGGGCTTATATTTAGCGTCGGCTATAAATGAAGGGTAAGAGTATTCCGAGCGTTAATGTTGTGTGCGGCTAGCGGACGTCAGTGTTTTTAATATTAGACCCTTCCAATATAGGAAGACTATGGCTATAATAGCCGCCAGCTGCATCACTGAGTGTCTGTGCAGCATCTTTTTGGAAGTTAAGTTTTTGAAGTTTAAGTAAAATTTATTTTCATTAAGGTGTTGACAAGGTTAGATATTCTAGTAGAATGACGCACCACAGATGAGGGGAACTCGAAGAGTTCAACAAAATCTGTAATGTTCCGCGATAGCTCAGTTGGTAGAGCAAATGACTGTTAATCATTGGGTCCCTGGTTCGAGTCCAGGTCGTGGAGCCATCGGGGTATAGCGCAGTCCGGTAGCGCGCCTGCTTTGGGAGCAGGATGTCGGGAGTTCGAATCCCCCTACCCCGACCATTTTTTGGGTCGTTAGCTCAGTGGTAGAGCAGTTGGCTTTTAACCAATTGGTCGTAGGTTCGAATCCCACACGACCCACCATTGTATTTGGTATACACATTTTAAGCACTTAGCAGTTTCTGCTAGGTGCTTTTTTTGTTGTGCCTAGGTTTATATTTATAGTGCTTAAGCGATTGGCGCGCGTTGCTGTATATAGCTTAGATGTCGCCTGCATGGTTGTACTGATGCGCCGAGGGTGCCTTACTAAAACAAAGCACCCATAGGTAGGTGGATGATCGCTGCAATAGATTCAGTTGGCTCGTGACACAATATAGCTGGCCAATTGGCGCAGGTAGTCTGCCTGTTGATCAAATTCACTTAAAGCGTCCAACGCTTGATCCCTAAGTGTGTAAGCATAGGTTTGTGCTTCGGCAAGACCCAGCAATGCAGGGTAGGTTGGCTTATCGTGCTCTATATCGCTGCCCTGTTGCTTGCCTAAAGTTAGGGTATCGCTGGTGACATCTAAAATATCGTCCTGAACCTGAAAGGCTAAACCTATGGCTTGCGCATAACGCTCTAAAGCATCAAGCGCAGGCGCTGAGACATGGTTGCTGGCTAGAGCGCCTAAGCGCACGCTGGCTTGAATTAGAGCGCCAGTTTTATGACGGTGCATTAATTCTAGAGTGTCGAGGCTAATCATCTGGCCAACCGCGCTGAGGTCAATGGCTTGACCGCCGACCATGCCTGCAGCGCCAGACGCTGTTGCTAACACCTTAAGCATATCCAAGCGTTGCTGGCAGCTCACTGGGGACAGCTCCTCATCTGCGAGAGCATAAAAAGCTAAGGACTGCAGGGCATCGCCAGCGAGGATTGCGTAGGCCTCATCAAAGGCTTTATGCGTGGTGGGCTGACCACGGCGCAAATCATCATCATCCATGGCCGGTAAATCATCATGCACCAGTGAGTAAGCATGAATGAGTTCCACTGCACAGGCAGCGCCGTAAGCATGTTCAATTTTCCCGCCAAGGGCTTGGCAGCTGGCAAAAACCAATAAGGGGCGAACCCGCTTACCGCCATTCATGACGCTATAATGCATCGCTTCATAGAGGCGTTGCAGCTCAGCTGAAGGTGCCTGGAGAAGCTTTTCCAGAGCAGCGTCGACATGTTGCTGGCAAAACTTCTGGTAATCTGAAATCAAGGCAAAAGGCTTCCGTCGTGTGGTTTTTCAGTGAGCGTGCCGTTCTGCTCCAGCAAGACTTGCACACGTTGTTCTGCTTCTTGCAATGCGCTTTGACATTCACGGGTTAACGCAATGCCTTGCTCGAAAGTAGCCAGCGATTCTTCCAAGGATAAATCACCACTTTCAAGGCGCTCAACCAGCGCTTGTAGGTCGCTTAGGGATTTTTCAAATAGGGGTGCTTTCTTTTGGCGAGCCATACAGCCCTCATAAACTAAGAAGTTGGGTATAGGGCGCAGCTGATCTGCAATCAGGCCAACTGTACTCTATATGATGTGCTGCAAAGTATAGCAGCACTCCAAGTCGAGCTAAATTGTTAACGTCTTTTTGCTTGATATTGCAGCTCGGTCATTTTCATTCGGCAGAGTTGCGCACTGAGATGCAGTTTTAGCAAAGAGATATGCTGGAGCTGGAAGGGCGTGATGGACTTGAGAAAATCAGGGGGTATGTCTAGATAAGTAGCGGTCAATTATGCGAATTAACCGCTATGTGGATTGTGTTACTTTTTAAAAGCAGCAACCGCTTTAGTGATTTCTTCACGTGCGGCAGCGGCATCGCCCCAGCCTTCAACCTTAACCCACTTACCTTTTTCAAGATCTTTGTAGTTTTCAAAGAAGTGCTTGATCTGCTCAATCAGTAGCGCAGGGAGGTCGGTGTACTCATGTACATCGTTGTACAGTTGAGTGATTTTCTCGTGTGGCACAGCAATCAGTTTGGCATCGCCACCGGCTTCGTCGGTCATGTGCAGCACGCCAATTGGACGGGCACGGATCACTGCACCTGGAGCAACTGGATAAGGGGTTACCACTAAAACATCCAGTGCGTCGCCATCATCAGCCAGAGTGTTAGGGATAAAACCATAGTTAGCAGGGTAGAACATTGGCGTTGCCATAAAACGGTCAACCATCAGGTTGTCAGTTTCCATATCAATTTCATATTTGATCGGGGCATGGTTGGCGGGGATTTCAATTGCCACATAAATGTCGTTAGGTAGATCTTTACCAGCGGGGATGTTGCTAAAGCTCATAAGAATTATCCAATGGGAAGTTTAAAAAGTGTGGCAATTATAGGGGTATTTGTTGAGGTATACCAAATATTGCTGCGAGTTATCCGACCACAGTACTCGATAGCTAGAGAGCTGGGCATAAGAATCTGCTTGGATGCCCTGTGTAGATTGCTCAGAGCAGTAAAATATAGTTTCTAAAGTGCTGGTCTTCGGCAAAATCCACTGACTCATACAGTCGCTGGGCAACTTCATTGCTAGCATTAATAGAGACGCGTATCCGTAGCACATTATTGCTGCGCGCCTTGTTAGCAATTGCTTGGAGCAGTTGTTTGGCAATATGTCTACGTCGTGCATCTTCGATGACATACAGATCATTGAGTATCCAAATTGGACGTAGAGAGATGGATGAAAAACTTGGATAGGCGAGACAGAATCCTAAAGGCGTATCGTTTTCCATGGCCAGTAAGATAATCGCTTCTTGCTTATTAAGGCGCTCAGCTAAATACTCTTTTGAGGCGTGTAACTGTGGCATCGCACCATACAGCTCGCGGTAATGAACAAACATCGGGATCAACAGGTCGAGATGGTCTAGGTCGGCGGAAATGATGCGCATGGCAATTCTCTTCTTATGGCGGACTGTCGTCACTAGATTAGCAATCCTGCCTTAAAGCAGTGTTGAGATGCAAATGCATTGTGCTCGCTTGGGGCAGTTGTGGGTGATGGCTTGTGGTAATCTGGCTGACAGTTATTTGAGGTGAGTATGCATATTCATATTTTAGGTATTTGCGGCACATTTATGGGTTCTTTGGCATTGTTGGCTAAAGAGCTAGGTCATCGGGTAACGGGATCGGATGCCAATGTGTATCCGCCGATGAGTACCCAGCTTGAGGAACAGGGTATTGAGTTGCTGCAAGGCTACCACCCAGAGCACTTGCAGCCTGCACCAGATGTGGTGGTGGTGGGCAATGCCTTATCCCGTGGCAACCCGGCGGTCGAATACTTGTTAGATGTAGGTTTGCCCTATGTGTCAGGCCCACAGTGGTTAGCAGAGCATGTGTTGCAGGGTCGCTGGGTGATGGCGGTGGCGGGCACCCATGGTAAAACCACTACCAGCAGCATGTTGGCGTGGATTTTAGAGTACGCAGGAATGCAGCCGGGGTTTTTAATCGGTGGGGTGCCGCAAAACTTTGGCGTGTCCGCACGCTTAGGTGAAACCGATTTCTTTGTGGTTGAGGCCGATGAATATGACAGCGCTTTTTTTGATAAGCGCTCAAAGTTTGTTCATTACCGACCGCGCACTGCAGTACTCAATAATTTAGAATTTGATCATGCGGATATTTTTCCTGACTTAGCGGCGATTGAGCAGCAGTTCCATCATTTAGTCCGCACCGTGCCCAGTAATGGTTTGATTATTTATCCTGCACAGGAGCAAGCCATTGAGCGAGTACTGGACAAAGGCTGCTGGACCCCGCTGCAAACCACAGGTCCTGATGGGCAATGGCAAGCGCACTTGCTTAAAGACGATGGTTCGGAATTTGCTGTGTCGTTAGACGGTGTGGAGCAAGGCGTGGTGCGCTGGCCGTTGACTGGTTTACACAATGTGGCCAATGCGCTGGCAGCTCTCGCGGCGGCCCGACATGTTGGCGTGACTGGAGAACATGGCGCCCAAGCCTTGGGCGAGTTTGAGAATGTGAAACGTCGTATGCAAAACCTAGGCTGCGTGCGTGGGGTTACGGTATATGATGATTTCGCCCATCACCCAACCGCCATTGCCAGCACCTTAGATGGCTTGCGTAAGCAGGTGGGTAAGCAACAGATTATTGCGGTGATTGAGCCGCGTTCCAATTCAATGAAACTGGGTGCGCACCGAGAAGGTTTAGCGCCGTCTACGGCGCTGGCAGACCATGTGTTTTGGTATGCGCCAGACAATTTGGGCTGGGATCTAGCGAGCACCGTGGCTGACGCGCCGGTACCGACCCAAGTGTGCAACAGCCTGGAAGATATTATTGCTGGCGTATTAGCGCTGGCACAAGCCGATACTCAGGTGGTGATTATGAGTAATGGTGGTTTTGGCGGAATCCATACGCAGCTCATGGAAGCTTTGGAGGCGATGCAATGACGGGTCCACAACGGGTTACCCTAGCCATGACCGGTGCGTCCGGTGCGCTGTATGGCTTACGTTTACTGGATTGCTTGGTGCAAGAGGGCCGTGAAGTGCACTTCTTGATCTCTAAGGCAGCGCAATTGGTCTTGGCCACTGAAACAGATGTGTTGCTGCCGCCGAAACCGCAAGCCATGCAACAGTTTTTAACTGAATATACCGGCGCTGCAGCGGGTCAAGTGCGGGTCTACGGCAAAGAGGACTGGATGTCTTCAGTGGCGTCGGGTTCGGGTGCGCCCAGCGCCATGGTGGTGGTGCCTTGCTCAACCGGAACCTTGTCAGCGATTGCCACCGGTGCCTGTAATAGTTTGATTGAGCGTGCCGCGGATGTGGTGTTAAAAGAGCGTCGTCAGTTGGTGATTGTGCCGCGTGAAGCGCCTTATTCCAGTATTCACTTAGAAAATATGTTGAAACTGTCGAACATGGGCGCAGTGATTTTGCCCGCTTCGCCCGGCTTTTATCATCAACCACAAAGCATTGATGACTTAGTTGATTTTGTGGTGGCGCGGATTCTGAATATTTTGCAAATCCCGCAAGATATGTTGCCGCGCTGGGGCGAGCATCATCAAGCGGGTTGGGATGAATAAGGTTCTCCGTGTCTGGCTAGCTGCTGTCTTACTCAGCAGTGCCGGCTGTGCCAGTGTGCGCACCCTAGATGCTGCGCAGGCTGGTGCACCAGTGATTTATGCGGGCACGCGTTTGGATTGGTACAGTTTGCAAGGCGGTTGCTATCCGATGGAGCGTTTTGGTGCCTATGCGCCAAAGTACCCCGCACTTGATCTGCCTTTTAGTGCGCTGTTGGATACTTTGTTGTTGCCTTGGGCGCTGGCGGTTGAGTTGGGTATTGGCTTGACGGTACAAGGTGGGCGCTAAGTGAAGCCCATGATAAATGAGGCTGTAGTTTGCTCCGTTTTAGTAATTGACTGTAAGTGCGCTATAATTTGCGGTTTATAATTTAGCTTAATTGTTTTATTTTTTAAGCCACGCCATGTTGCGTGGTTTGTTATTTTTGCAGCGCGAATGAGCGCCCACACTTGAAGAGGCAACACTGATATGAGTCCACTGGTAGGCGTGATTATGGGGTCCAAGTCGGATTGGAGCACAATGAGTCACAGCGTAGACATGCTAGAAACTCTGGGCATTCCTTATGAGGTGCAGGTGGTCTCTGCGCACCGCACCCCAGACTTATTATTCAGTTATGCGGAACAAGCTCATGGTCGTGGCGTGCAAGTGATTATTGCCGGTGCCGGTGGTGCTGCGCACTTGCCCGGCATGTGTGCAGCAAAAACCCACTTGCCGGTACTGGGGGTGCCTGTGCAATCCTCCATGTTATCAGGTGTGGATTCCTTGCTCTCTATTGTGCAAATGCCCGCCGGTGTCCCGGTAGCAACCTTATCCATTGGTAAAGCAGGCGCAATCAATGCGGCTTTATTGGCTGCCAGTATTATTGGTCATCAGCACCCAGAGTTTCATACGGCATTGAATGCGTTTCGTGAGAAACAAACGCAAACTGTCTTAGACAATCCAGATCCACGGGAGGCTTAAGTCATGAAAATTGGCGTAATTGGTGGTGGGCAGCTAGGGCGCATGTTGGCGTTGGCTGGAACCCCTTTAGGGATGCAGTTCACTTTTCTTGACCCTGCGGTTGATGCCTGTGCCGCGGCCGTGGGTGAGCACCTGTTGGCGGATTATGACTCCCAGGAGTATCTGCATAAATTGGCCCAATCAGTGGATATGGTGACCTTTGAGTTTGAAAGTGTGCCTGCGGAAACTGTGGCGTTTTTGGAGCAGTTTGTCCCTGTCTATCCAAGCGCCAATGCGCTGCGCATTGCCCGTGATCGCTGGTTTGAAAAGTCCATGTTTAAACAGCTGGGTATTCCAACCACAGAGTTTGCTGATGTGTTATCGCAAGCGGATTTAGAAGCAGCAGTAGAGCAGATCGGCTTACCGGCCGTGCTGAAAACCCGCACGTTAGGTTATGACGGTAAAGGTCAGAAAGTGTTACGTAAGCCAACCGATGTGGCTGATGCCTTTGCTTACTTAGGCAGTGTGCCGTGTATTTTAGAAGGTTTTGTCGATTTTAGTGGCGAAGTGTCATTGGTCGCTGTGCGTGGTCGTGACGGTGAAGTGCAGAGCTACCCATTGGTGCATAACGTGCATAACGACGGTATTTTACACTTGTCGGTGGCCAGCGATCAGCATCCATTACAGAGGCTGGCGCAAGATTATGCCGAGCGTGTGCTCCAAGAATTAGATTATGTCGGCGTGCTGGCCTTTGAGTTCTTTGAAGTCGATGGCGGCTTAAAAGCTAATGAAATCGCGCCGCGGGTACATAACTCCGGACACTGGACCATTGAAGGTGCTGAGTGCAGTCAGTTTGAAAACCACTTGCGTGCCGTTGCGGGTTTGCCATTGGGCTCCGTAGAGAAAGTCGGTCATAGCGCTATGCTAAATTTTATCGGCAGCATTCCTGCGACAGCTGATGTGCTAGCCGTGGCTGACTGTCACTTACATGACTATAGCAAAGCCTTTAAACCTGGGCGTAAAGTGGGTCATGCCACCTTACGCAGTCAAACCGCTGAGCAGTTGCAGGCGCAGATTGTTGCACTGGAGAAACTGCTAGAGGTTTAAGCGCGCAGCGAACTGCTGCAGCATAAAGCTGTCTAAAAAACGCACCTTTACTAATACAAAAGGAAGACATATGGGAATCTTAGGCACATTAATTATTGGGTTGTTAGCGGGTATCGTTGCACGTCTGTTAAAACCGGGGAAAAGTGGTCTTGGTATTATTATGACCATTATTCTAGGTGTCGCCGGTTCCGTTGTAGCAACTTACGGTGGCCAAGCTTTAGGTATTTATCAAGCGGGACAGCCTGCTGGATTTATTGGGGCGGTCGTGGGCGCTGTTGTCTTACTGTTTATTGTTGAAGCTTTGCGTAAGAATTAAATCAGATGCGCGCCGCTCATATTGCTTATGCTGCTGCTGGCTGGTAGCACATACGAAACACTGGATTAAGCTGATTGGCTATACAAGCTTTGGTTGGAATAGCCAGAGGCGGTAAAGCTGGTAGGAGACTTGGGCTTTTGTAGTCTAAGGCTCCTGTGCCCTGATGAACTGGCCTAGAATATTGGCCTACATATATAATTTGCACAGCTCAGTTATTGTTTGAGCTGTTTCACTGCGAGGACGCTATGCAGCCTTTTGTAATTGCTCCATCTATTTTAGCCGCCGACTTTGCCCGCCTTGGGGAAGAAGTTGAGCGAGTGCTCGAAGCTGGTGCGGATACCGTGCACTTTGATGTGATGGATAACCATTACGTACCCAACCTCACTATTGGGCCAATGGTCTGCACTGCATTGCGCAAGTATGGTATTACCGCGCCGATTGATGTGCACTTAATGGTTAAACCAGTGGATCGCATTATTGGTGATTTTATTGAGGCAGGTGCCAGTTATATAACCTTTCATCCTGAAGCTTCAGAGCATATTGATCGCTCTTTGCAGCTGATTAAAGAAGGTGGCTGTAAAGCAGGATTAGTGTTTAACCCTGCCACACCATTGGATGTGTTGAAGTATGTGCTGGATAAGGTCGATATGGTTTTGCTAATGAGCGTTAACCCAGGTTTTGGCGGGCAATCTTTTATTCCAGGCACTTTGGATAAACTGCGTGAAGCCCGTGAGTTAATCGATGCCAGTGGCTTACCGATTCGCTTGCAAGTGGACGGCGGTATTAATGTGCAGAATATTAAACAGGTTGCTCAAGCAGGTGCAGATACTTTTGTTGCAGGTTCCGCGATTTTTCATGCGCCAGATTATGCACAAGTGATTTCGGCAATGCGCGCAGAACTGGGAGAGGTAAAACAGTGAAGGCCTTGCTGAGTATTTTAGGTGGGCAGCTACCAAAGCTGGTGATGTTCGATTTGGATGGCACTTTAATTGATTCAGTACCAGAGCTGGCCGATGCCACTGATCAAATGTTGCGGCAATTAGGTCGTGCTCCTGCTGGTATGAACAAAGTGCGTAACTGGGTCGGCAATGGCGCGCCGGTATTGGTGCGTCGCGCCTTGGCCGATGGCTATGATCATCAAGCGATCAGTGCTGAACAAGAAGCTGAAGCATTGGCTATCTTTATGCAAGCGTACGGAAAAGTTGATAGCCAAACAACAGTCTATCCAGGTGCTTTAGAGTGCTTGTCTTCGTTACACAAATTAGGCATTAAAATAGGGATGGTGACCAATAAGCCAGAAGAGTTTTTACCTAATTTACTGGCCGAAATCGATATGGCGCAGTATTTCGAGTGGGTGGTGGGTGGTGATACTTTACCGCAAAAAAAACCTGATCCAGCCGGTTTATTATGGGTGATGCAGCAAGCTGGTGTTTCTGCTGAAGAGTGTCTGTTTGTTGGCGACTCTAAGAATGATGTGCACGCTGCCCATGCGGCGCAAGTGGCCTGTGTTGCTGTGACGTATGGTTATAATTATGGCGAGCCGATCAGCAGTGAGAACCCAGCCTTGGTTGTGGATGATTTACGCGAGCTATTTTTGTAAACCCTCGTTGCAAACTGTTTTAGCTGAGTCTGTTTAGTCTGGTTTTACCGCCTAGCATACGTTCGATACGCTGGCTTGAGTAGAGTGCAATCTACATATCCAAGCAACGGCTGCTGCTTTCATTGCGCTCTGGCAAGGTTGTATAGTGAGCACCTTGAACTGAGTCATGTATTTATTTAGGGGTACGCCGTTAATGAACAAACCGATGAGTCAGCAGACATCCGCTTCTACAATACGCTTAACCGAGTATAGTCACGGTGCAGGCTGCGGCTGTAAAATATCGCCTAAAATACTCGATCGCATGTTGCTCTCCAGCTTAACCCTGCCCACGGATGCCAATTTGCTGGTGGGTAACAGCAGTAAAGATGATGCGGCGGCGTATGATATTGGTAACGGTCAGGTGATTCTCAGCACCACTGACTTCTTTATGCCGATCGCCGATGACCCATTTGATTTTGGTCGCATCGCCGCCACCAACGCCATCAGTGATATTTATGCCATGGGTGGTAAACCCATTATGGCCATCGCCATCCTTGGCTGGCCGGTTGATATCCTGCCGCCAGAAGTCGCTCAGCAAGTCATTGATGGTGGTCGTCAAGCCTGTGCCGATGCTGGCATTATGTTGGCTGGTGGTCACAGCATCGATTCTCCAGAGCCCATCTTTGGCTTGGCGGTGACTGGTATTGTTAATAAAGATCAGCTCAAACAAAACAACACAGCTACTGTGGGTTGTCAGTTGTATCTGACCAAACCTTTGGGGGTTGGTATTTTAACCACTGCGCAAAAGCAGAAAAAATTACGTAGCGAGCATGAGTTCTTAGCCCGTGATGTGATGTGTCAGATGAATAAAATCGGCGCTGAGGTAGCTCATTTACCAGGTGTCGCGGCCATTACCGATGTCACCGGTTTTGGTTTGATGGGCCACTTACTGGAAGTCTGTGAGGGCAGTGGTGTTAATGCCGTCTTGTATGAGCAACATATTCCACTGTTGCCTCCGGTGCGTGATTACATTGCCCAAGGCTGTCTGCCCGGTGGCACCACACGTAATTTTGAATCCTATGGCGATAAACTCGCACCGTTAACCGATGAACAGCGCGCGCTGTTCTGTGATCCACAAACCAGTGGTGGCTTATTAATTGCGGTACAACCAGAGCATGCGCAGAATTTAGAGCAAGTGCTCAGCGCGGCTGGTGTCTATGCGCAATCCATCGGTGAGCTAATAGAAGCGCGCGATAACTACCGTATTGAGGTGCGGTCGTGAGTCGAGCGGATACGCAAGATTTTACCCGTCTTTTTTTAACGGCTACACCAATGATGGATGCCCGTGCGCCATTAGAGTTTCACAAAGGGGCATTTCCGCACACGGAGAGCCTGCCATTAATGACTGATACTGAGCGTGCTCAAGTTGGCACCTGCTATAAACAACATGGCCAAGCAGCGGCTATTGCGCTGGGTCATCAGTTAGTAGGGGGTCAGACTAAGCAGCAACGATTAGAGCAGTGGCTGGCTTTTGCCCGCAAACATCCAGACGGCTATTTATATTGCTTTCGTGGTGGCTTGCGCAGTCAGATTGTGCAGCAATGGATGAAAGAAGCGGGCTGTGATTATCCGCGCATTGTTGGTGGCTATAAAGCCATGCGCCGTTTTTTAATTGATACACAAGAGCAGATTGTTGCGGCCAGTCGTTTTTGTATTTTAGCCGGACATACAGGTTGTGCTAAAACAGATCTACTCAACACTCTTGATAGCAGTATTGATTTAGAAGGTCTGGCCCATCATCGCGGCAGCTCTTTTGGTAAGCGGCCGGCGGGGCAACCTTCGCAAATTGATTTTGAAAACAAATTAGCAATCACTTTATTACGCCAACATCATGCACATCCTGAGCAGCGTATTTTACTTGAAGATGAAGGTAAGCTTATCGGCCGTTGTGCTATTCCATTAAACCTGCGCAAGCGGATGGCCGTGGCGCCTATTGTCGTGGTAACAGCAACTTTAGAGCAACGTGTCGAGCACAGTTTTCGTAATTATATTCTGCAAAAGCTAGAAGAGTGGCAGCAGGCGGAGGGTGTCGAGGCTGGGTTTATAGCTTTTAGTGAGGACTTAAGTCACTCACTGCAGAAAATACAAAAGCGTTTAGGTGGCGCTCTGTATCAGCAAGCCAATGCCTTGTTGCAACAAGCACTGGCTGAGCACCAGCAAGGTGATAGCAGTCTGCATCGGGAATGGATTAAAATTATTTTAAGCGAGTATTACGATCCGATGTATGCATATCAACTGCTGCATCGGGAAGAGCTTATTGAGTGCAGATGCAGTGCAGCAGAAGTTGGTGAATATCTATCTGCATCAGCCTAGGTACCCTAAAAATCATCCATAAGCTGTTTAACTTGTTGTGTATTGTATATTGCTGCGCGTTGAGTGCTTGTGGTTAAAGTACGGTCTAAATCTGATCAATGAGGATTGTTGGGGACTGAAACAGTAAAAACTCGCATCTACGGCTTGCGCGTGATGATACCCTGCGCTAGTGTTGTTAAATATTTTCAGTCCACTCCAAGGGACCCGCTCGTGGTTGTTGATCACAAACTATTGATAGGCATATTACCAGCGGCATCAGGCCGTTGGCGTTGGCGCGTCTAATTATTATTGGTCGCCACTCGGGCGACATTGTTTGTGTTCCCTTGTTCCCTCTTACCACGAGGTTGATATGATCCACGAAGAATTTTTGCGCTTAGCTGCTGAAGGCTACAACCGTATTCCTTTGGCCCGTGAGACGCTGGGCGATTTTGATACGCCGTTATCCATTTACTTAAAACTAGCAGATGCCCCCTATTCATACCTTTTGGAATCCGTCCAAGGCGGTGAGAAATGGGGGCGCTTTTCTATTATTGGTTTACCCAGTAGCACCCGTTTGCGGGTGGATGGTCAGCGAGTGCGGGTGATTACCAATGAGCGAGTGGTGGAAGACCTTGAGGTTGAGGATCCACTTGCGTTTGTTGAGCAATTTAAAGCACGTTATCAGGTGCCGACTCTGCCAGGCTTGCCGCGCTTTAATGGCGGTTTAGTCGGTTATTTTGGCTATGACAGCGTGCGCTATGTGGAGCAGCGCTTAGCCGAGTGCCCAAATCCTGATCCGTTGGGTACGCCCGATATCTTATTGTTGGTGTCAGATGCGGTAGTGGTGTTTGATAATTTATCCGGCAAACTGCATTTAATCGTTTTAGCGGATCCCAGTAAACCGGATGCCTATGCGCAAGGTTTGCTTGAGCTTGACTTGCTTGCCGCGCAATTGCGCAAGCCGCTGACGCCACGACTAGGGGTTGATCTCAATGCCCTTGATGGTCCTGAACCCGAGTTCACCTCAAGTTTCAGCCGTGAAGACTATCAAAAAGCTGTTCTGCAGATCAAAGACTATATTGCCGCCGGTGATTGCATGCAGGTGGTGATTTCTCAGCGTATGTCAGTGCCGTTTACCGCAGCACCGATTGATCTTTATCGGGCGCTACGCTGCTTTAACCCAACCCCCTATATGTACTTCTTTAACTTTGCCGAATTCCATGTGGTGGGCAGTTCTCCCGAGGTTTTGGTGCGGGTTGAAGATGGCTTAGTGACTGTGCGACCGATTGCTGGTACCCGTCCCCGCGGCGTTACTGAAGAAGACGATAACGCCTTGGAACAAGAATTATTAGCCGATAAAAAAGAGCTGGCTGAGCACTTGATGCTAATTGATCTGGGTCGTAATGATGTGGGTAAAATCGCTGAAACGGGTAGCGTGAAGCTCACCGAGAAAATGATTATTGAGCGTTATTCCAATGTGATGCATATCGTTTCCAATGTTACGGGACAGCTGCGTCGCGGGCTTAATTCGATGGATGCCCTGCGTGCAATTCTACCGGCAGGGACTTTGTCTGGCGCACCCAAAGTGCGGGCCATGGAAATTATTGATCAGCTGGAGCCAATCAAGCGCGGGGTGTATGGCGGTGCAGTGGGTTACTGGGCGTGGAACGGCAATATGGATACCGCCATTGCGATTCGTACTGCGGTGATTAAAAACGGTCAGTTGCATGTGCAGGCCGGCGCAGGGATTGTCTCTGATTCACAGCCTGAGCTGGAGTGGGAAGAAACCCTAAATAAACGCCGTGCCATGTTTAAAGCAGTAGCGCTGGCTGAAAAAAGTAAGCCAAGCAGTTGATAGTCTATTCAGTAGTATTTTGTTTTAATTGTAAAAGGTAGAGAGCATGACTCGTCAAATTAGAGTAGCGATTGCCGGTTATGGCAATTTAGGCCGTGGCGTTGAAGCAGCACTGAGCCAGAATCCAGATATGCGTTTGGTCGGTGTCTTCAGCCGCCGGGATCCTAGCAGTGTAAAGCTGTTAGATAGCAATACCCCTGTGTATGCCATGGCGGATATTGAACAGTATCAAGAGCAAGTGGATGTGATGATTCTCTGTGGCGGCTCGAAGTCTGATCTACCGGAGCAAGGCCCGTACTTGGCCAAGTTTTTTAATACCGTGGACAGTTTTGATACCCACGCTAAAGTACCTGAGTATTACGCAGCACTGGACCAGTCCGCCCGTGATAATGGCCGTGTGGCAATGTTGTCGGTGGGTTGGGATCCAGGTTTGTTTTCTTTGAATCGTTTATTTGGTGAGGCGATTTTGCCCGAAGGTGAAACCTATACCTTTTGGGGCAAAGGCTTAAGTCAGGGCCATTCGGATGCGGTACGCGGTGTGGCCGGGGTAAAGTCTGGCGTGCAATACACCTTGCCCTCTGAAGACGCCATTGCTCGCGTGCGCAGCGGCGAGAAGCCAGAGCTGAGCACCCGTGAAAAGCATAAGCGTGAGTGCTATGTAGTGCTGGAAGACGGTGCTGATGCAGATACTGTCCGTGACAGCATTGTCACTATGCCCAACTACTTTGCTGACTTTGATACAACGGTGAACTTTATTGATCAAGCCACCTTTGCTGAAGAACACAGCAGTATGCCTCACGGTGGCTTTGTTATCCGCAGTGGTAATACCGGCACCGATAGCACGCAAACCATTGAGTACTCCTTGGCGCTGGGCAGCAATCCTGAGTTTACCGCCAGTGTGTTGGTTGCCTATGCACGGGCAGTCTATCGTTTGGCTCGAGTCAGTGATATCGGGGCGAAAACTGTATTTGATATTGCTCCCGGTTTGTTATCACCGAAAAGTCCAGCTCAACTGCGTAAAGAACTGCTGTAAGGGCAGTTAAAATCAGCTGTTAATCAGCTAAGGATCACCCCGTATGCTGCTGATGATCGACAATTACGACTCCTTTACTTGGAACTTGGTGCAGTATTTTGCTGAGTTGGGTGCTGAGGTTAAGGTGGTGCGTAACGATGAATATACAGTGGATGAACTACTGGCCATGCAGCCTGAGCACCTGGTGATTTCTCCAGGGCCTTGTACGCCCAATGAAGCGGGGGTGTCGTTAGCAGCAATTAAGGCCTTTGCTGGCTTAGTGCCTATTTTAGGGGTGTGTTTAGGCCATCAAAGCATCGGTCAGGCGTTTGGCGGGCAGGTAGTGCGAGCGCAACAGCCCATGCACGGTAAAACCAGTCCGGTATATCACCACAATCAAGGGGTATTTACTGGTTTAAATAACCCATTAATAGCAACCCGTTATCATTCTTTGGTAATCGAGCCTGATAGCTTGCCGGCCGAGTTGGCGGTAACCGCTTGGACCCAAACCGAGCAGGGCGAACTGGAAGCCATTATGAGCGTGCAGCACCGCACCTTAAATATTGAAGGGGTGCAGTTTCACCCTGAATCTATTTTGACTGAACAAGGCCATGCCTTGTTGGCTAATTTTTTACAACAAACAGGAGGACAGCGTTAATGGACATTAAACAAGCGCTGAATCGAGTGGTAAGTCATTTAGATTTAAGCACCGCAGAAATGCAGTCGGTGATGCGACAAATCATGACTGGACAGTGTACGGATGCACAGATTGGCGCATTTTTAGTGGCTATGCGCATGAAAAGTGAAAGTATTGATGAAATTGTGGGCGCGGTACAAGTGCTTCGTGAATTGGCCGACCCTGTAGTTATCAATGGGGAGTATCTGGTTGATACCTGCGGTACCGGTGGCGATGGTATGAATATTTTCAATGTGTCCACAGCGGCGGCTTTTGTTGTGGCAGCGGCCGGCGGGCAAGTCGCCAAGCACGGTAACCGTGCGGTTTCTGGTAAAAGTGGCAGTGCAGACTTGTTGGAAGCCGCTGGGGTCTATATGGACTTAAGCAATGAGCAAGTAACACGCTGCATTGAAACCTTAGGGGTGGGTTTTATGTACGCACCTGCCCATCACGGAGCGATGCGTCACGCCAGTGGTCCACGGCGTGAATTGGGCTTGCGTACCCTGTTTAATATCCTCGGGCCAATGAGTAATCCAGCGCAGGTGAAAAACCAAGTGATCGGTGTGTTCAGTAAACAGCTGTGCCGCCCTTTAGCCGAAGTCTTGCTACGCTTAGGCAGTAACCATGTGTTGGTGGTGCATGCGCAAGATGGTATGGATGAAATCAGTTTAGGTGCGCCGACCTTTGTCGCTGAGTTAAAGGATGGCGAGATTACTGAATACCGTATTCAGCCAGAAGATTTTGGTATTAATAGTCAGTCGTTAATTGGTTTAGAAGTTGATAGTGCTGTGGCGTCTTATGAACTGATTTATGATGCGTTAGGTCAGCGCAAGTTGCCGTATGCCCATAAAGCGGCAGAAATGATCGCTTTAAATGCTGGTGCAGCCTTATATGCCGCAGGTGTGAGCAGCACCTTAAAAGAAGGGGTGACGCGCGCCCATGAAACGATCTATGCAGGCCTTGGTTTAGAAAAACTAACAGAGCTTGTATCCTTTACTTCGGCGTTTAAGCAGGAGGCTGCCAACCTATGAGCATTCCAACGGTTTTAGAAAAAATTGTTGTGCGCAAGCACGAAGAAGTGGCATTGCGTAAGCAAGTGGTCAGTTTGAGTGAGTTACAGACGCAAGCGGCACAGGCTTCTGCACCCCGTGGTTTTGCCCGAGCTTTGCAAGAACAGGTGAAGAAGAAAAAGCCTGCAGTGATTGCGGAAATTAAAAAAGCCTCGCCGAGTAAGGGCGTACTGCGTGAGGATTTTGTGCCTGAATGGCTGGCACAAAGTTATGCACAAGGCGGCGCCACCTGTTTGTCAGTGTTAACTGATATTGATTTCTTTCAAGGTGCTGACCGGTACTTACAAGAAGCACGGAGTGCGTGTTCGTTGCCGGTGATCCGTAAAGACTTTATGGTGGATCCGTATCAGATTATCGAAGCGCGCGCTTTAGGTGCGGATTGTGTGCTGTTGATTGCCGCCTGCTTAGCTGACGGACAAATGCTTGAGCTGGCAGCTGCAGCTAAAGAAGTCGGTTTAGATGTGCTAGCTGAAGTCCATGATGCTGCTGAGCTGGATCGCGTACTGACTCACTTAGACACACCGCTGGTGGGTATTAACAACCGTAACCTGCATAATTTCGAGGTGTCACTGGAAACGACTTTGGAGTTGTTGCCGCGCATTCCGCAAGAGCGTTTGGTGATTACTGAAAGCGGGATTTTACAGCGCACTGATGTGGAGCTGATGGAAATTAATAATGTGCATGCCTTTTTGGTGGGCGAAGCCTTTATGCGCGCCAATGATCCGGGTGCTGAATTAAAACGTTTGTTTTTTCCGAAGTAATTAACCGGGCTGTATAAGCGTGTTTTTTAGTTGGTGCTGTCTGTGAGTTGCTTGTATTGCGCATTAGAGATTGTCAGCATTGAGACTCTTCTAGAATCAATAAAGGATCAGTGGTGTGAGTAAACCTTGGGTGTTAGGGCTTACTGGTGGCATTGGGAGCGGTAAAAGTGCCGCTGCAGATGCTTTTGCTGAGCTGGGGGTTGAGGTCATTGATGCCGACCATGCCGCGCGTTGGGTAGTGGAACCAGGCCGTCCTGCTTTAGAAAAAATTGTTGACCGTTTTGGGCAAGATGTATTGCTCGCCGATGGTCAACTGAATCGTGCCGCTTTGCGTGAGCATATTTTTGCTGAACCCGAACAACGGCAATGGCTCGAAGGCCTGTTACACCCCTTAATTCGCGAAGAAATTAGGCGGTTTCTAGAGGCTGCACAATCACCCTATAGTATTTTGGTGTCGCCCCTATTAATTGAGTCTGGACAGTACAAGGCTGTGCAGCGCGTGCTGGTGGTGGATGTACCCAGCGAGCTGCAAATGGCCCGAGCTTTACAGCGTGACCAGGTTTCTGAGGCGCAGTTACGGGCGATTATGCAAGCGCAGTTGACCCGTGATGAGCGTTTAAAGCATGCTGATGATGTACTCTGTAATGCTGCAGATAAAGCTGCCTTACACAGAGAAGTGGCACGTTTGCACGAATACTATTTAAGTTTAAGAGGAGGTCAAACATGACAGCTGTAACTAAGGTTGACTGTCCGACATGTGGCACACCGGTGGAGTGGGGCGAGCAAAGCCCTTCACGGCCATTTTGCAGCGAGCGTTGCAAATTGATTGATTTAGGTGCTTGGGCGGCAGAAGAACACGCCATTCCCGGCGACCCCGATTTGAATGATGTGTTTAGTGGTGAGCTGAATAATTGAGGGTGTGAGGCGATTTACAATTGCACCCTGCGAGCGGCGCTTTTACCTCAATGAGGTACCCTGCCTCAATTCGAGTGCTGCGCCATCCATGGCTGTGCTTGCCACGACACCTGCACGGTACTCATTGGCCTTTGATGCTGTTTTCAAGTCTGTAGCACGACTCTTTTAAAGCAGACGAGCCACTGCAGATTTGTTGCTGACTCGATGAAGATTGGCCTATTGTTGCTGGGAGCTCGCAGACTCTGCAAGTGATTAATAAGTGCTTCGGAGTTGCTGTGATGAGCGCAGCCAGGGATGGTGAAGCGCCGGAGTTGAACCCTGGATGGGTTCATCGACGGATAAACAGCAATTCCGAAGTACGGCATGCACTGCACTTTCCTGTAGCTTAAAGTCAAAGGCAGCAGAACTAATTGCCTATGCCGTACCGTGCAAGTGCCGTTTTTCCCTCAATGCGCCTTCCTAGCGCAATTCGGGCGCTGCGCCATCCGTGGCTGCGCTTGCCACGACACCTGCACGGTACTCATTGGCCTTTGATGCTGTTTTCAAGTCTGTAGCACGACTCTTTTAAAGCAGGCGGACCTATGTTCGGTAAGTTGTTTTTGCTCAAACAGTGGGTCTTGCAGTTGCTGGTGCGCCCATAAAGCGCAGCAGTATATTGAGCAGCAAGCCATACAGTGGAATAAACAGTAACAAGCTAATCAAGATTTTGATGATGTAGTCTACTACGGCGATTTCCACCCAGTTGGCTGCCATAAAGGCGTTGCTGCTGTACCAAAACGCCACAGAGAAAAATACAAAAGTATCCAGCATATTTCCCAATACTGTGGAGGCAGTAGGTGCGATCCACCATTGTTTGAGCTGGCGCAAACGGTCAAAGACCTGAATATCTGCCAGTTGTCCTACCGCATAAGCAGCAAAACTGGCTAAAGAAATCCGCAAAATAAAGCTGTTAAAGACCAACAGCGCCGCCGCTCCACGAAATATTCCTTCCTGAAACAATACTGATACCGCATAGGACACCAGCAGCGCTGGCAGCATCACATAGGCAATCACCCGCCGTGCTGAGTGCTTACCCAGTAAACGCACAGTGAGGTCGGTGGCTAAGAAAATAAAAGGGAAGCTAAAGGCGCCCCAAGTGGTTTGCCAGCCAAACAGTTGCATGGGAAATTGCACCAGATAGTTACTGGCGATAACAATAAAGATGTGGAACGCAATCAGCGTTGCCACCGCCACACGTTGCCGTGAGCCGGATAGAGCAAACATAAGACACCTTTTTGAATGGGGTGAGGGAACCATGGGCACTTACCTTGAAGTGCAGCGAGCGCGCATTATACCCATAAACAAGTGGGTTAAGTAAGGTCAGCACCGAGTGGCCGCTTAACTATCACAATGAGTGTGCTTGCCATAGCCAGCTGCCATGGCAGGGTTTAACTTTGGTGCTGATTCATAAGACTGATCAAGGAAGGCATCAAGTCAGCTTGTTAAGATGTAAATGAAAGCAACAGTTAACGCTGTATTGTTTAAATTATTATAAGGAAAATTATATGAAGAAGCATTCATTGACATGGACTCTTGCAAGTTTAGGTTTAGCTGTATCCATGAGTTTAACAGCGCTGCCAATTATGGCTGAAGACCATGATCACCATGATTTAGATGGTGTTGAATTGCAATTGAATGCCGGTCAAAAGTGGGAAACAGATGCGCCTTTACGCCAGGCCATGCGTGGCATTAGCGAAGCGGTCAACAGCTCTTTAGATGATATTCATAACAACAAGTTGGATGCTACGGGTTACGATGCTTTGGCTGACGAAGTGAATCAGCAAGTGGCGTACATGGTCGAAAACTGTGATTTAGAGCCGGCCGCTGATGCACAGTTGCACATTGTTATTGCGCGCTTAATGAACGGCGCTCAGCTGATAGAAAAAAATAGCGCCATAGAGGAAAAGCGACAGGGCGCTGTGCAGCTAATTGGTGCACTGGATGGCTACGCTGAGTATTTCAGTGACGATAAGTTCGTCAAGCCTGTACATTAATTCTAGGTTAAATTGCGGCTTATGGGGCTTAAGCTTTATAAGCCGCAAGTTTTTTGTATTTAGAGTTGCCCATAAAGTAAGGCTGCACTGATCAACACAAAAATACTGAAAATTACTTTGAGTATATGCTGCGGTAAACTATGTGCCGCGCGCACTCCATACCCCACAGTAAGCACACCACCAATCGCCATTGCGCTACCAGTTAGCCAATCAACTTGACCGTGCGCGCTATAAGTCGCCAAAGTAGCAATTGTGGTTGGTACGGCAATAGCCAGCGATAAACCCTGGGCGATCACTTGGGTCGCGCCGAAAAACATGGTCAGCACCGGTGTTGCCACCACAGCGCTACCCACACCAAACAATCCCCCCAAAAAACCTGAAACACTGCCCAAACCAGCAAAGTATGGCCACCCCAGTTGCTTTAAACCAGTAGTGGCACGCTTGCCGAGCATTTGTAATAGATTCCAAATAGCAATAAAAATAAGAAAACTAATAAAAATCTCACGCATCGAGCGATGATCGAGATCAAGTGCAATCAGCGCACCAAACCATGACAAAGCAAAGGCACTCGAGCCTAACAGTACTGCGGTTTTCCAGTTGATTTTATTGCGCTGATTATAGCGGTAGATGCCCAGCACAATATTGGGCACAACCATAGCCAGCGCAGTACCTTGAGCCAATTGTTGATCCATGCCGTACAGTAAACTCAGGGTGGGAATGGCAAACAATCCACCACCGATGCCCAGCAAGCCGCCAAATACACCCAGCAGCCCGCCGATTATAATATTGGTAAAAAACTCAAGCATATAGATAGCGCCTTGTTCAGCAAGCGCAACAACTGCGCCAGTGGTTTGGTGGAGAGGTGGGTTTACAGCAAACGAGAAGAGTGAGTGCTGTCGGTACGGGCAAATGAGCTGTTTGTTTTACCGACAGCATCATGCCAAACTGCTTGGCGTTTTGTATAGCTGCTTTATTTTAATGCAGCGTTAACTTTTGGTTAACACTAAAGGCACGTCACCATGCATTTTGATCTTGCTGATTTACGCTTGTTTATTAATATTGCCGAACATCCGAGTATGACCCAAGGCGCGCGCAAGTCTTTTATGTCCACTGCGGCGGCCAGCAATCGAATTAAAAAGCTCGAAGAGCAAGTGGGGATTCGCTTGCTCTATCGCGACTCACAAGGTGTTGAGCTCACCGCAGCTGGTGGTGTTCTGCTGAAGCATGCGCGGATTATTTTACGCCAAGTGCAGTACTTGAAAAATGAACTATCGGAATTTGGTGATCAGCAGGTTGGGCATATTCGTATTTTCGCCAATACCACCGCAGTGACTGATTTTTTACCTGAGACCTTAGCAGTGCTGATGGTCCAGCATCCACAGCTGACCATCGATTTGCAAGAACGGGTTAACCTTGAAGTGTTGCGCGGCGTGGCTGAAGGGGCCAGTGATATTGGCATTACTGCTGGTCCCATTACAGCCAAAGGCCTTGAAGTGATTCCTTTCAGTACTGACCGTTTAGTGCTGACTACTAATAGCCAGCATCCATTGGCACAAAAAGCGTCCGTGGGTTTAGAGGATACATTGGATTACCCGCATATTTGCTTGCAAGAAGGCTCCAGTTTATTGCGCTTTTTAAAAAATCACATCGATAGTTTGCAGCGCGATCTCAATGTGCGCATCCAAGTCTTTGGCTTTGAGTCGATGTGCCGCATGATTGAGGCCGGTGTGGGTATTGGCATTCTGCCGGAGTCTGCTGCGCTGCGGCATCTGCAAACCATGGACCTTAAAATTATTCAGTTGGATGAGACTTGGGCATTACGTGAGCGCAGCATTGTGGTGCGAGATTCACATGCCTTGCCGGAGTATGTGAAAACCCTGATTAAATTATTAGTTAAATAGCTGTCGATGCGCTGTGCAGTCTTGCGCGTCGAGCGTGCTGAATTAAATGACCCAGAGCAAGGGGAGAGATATGACATCTGCAAAACCACGCTGGCGTAATCTGCTGTGGCTGGGGCTGTTTTTTTTGACCTTGCTCTGGCCCATTCAGCGCCTGGTTGAAAGTTATTACTTAGAAGGTTTGCAACGTAAAAACGGGCAAACGTTGGATTTGTTTGTGGCGAACTTAACCGGCACCTTGCAGCGCTATGAAGTGCTACCGCAGATTTTAGGCCGTTTACCCAATGTCCAGCAGGTTCTTTTAACCCCTACGGATCAGCAAGCCTTACACACGGCAAATACGTTGTTGCAGCGTATCCAACAGCAAACCGGTGCTGATGTGATTTATTTGATGGATGCCCAAGGTTTAACCTTGGCTGCGTCGAACTGGGATGCTGAACGTAGCTTTGTGGGTAATAATTTTGCCTTTCGCCCATACTTTAGTGATGCAGTCAAAAGTGGCAGCGGCGAGTTTTTTGGATTAGGTAATATTTCTTTTAAGCGCGGTTATTACTTTGGTGGCGCGGTCTACGCCGAGGGTGAAGTGGTGGGCGTAATTGTAGTCAAAGTGGATTTGGACTTCACTGAAACCCTATGGGGACAGACCCCAGAACAATTGCTGGTGACCGATAAAAACGGTGTGGTGATCCTTACTTCACAAGCTGACTGGCGCTTTAGTGCAACCCGTGAACTGACCGCGCAAGAGCAGCGCAGTGTGGCACAGCATCAGCCCTACACCTCAATTTATCCGCAACGGATTAAGCTTAAGCAGCATGACTGGCTTACTTTCGCTAAGCGCTTGGATAGCATTGGTTGGCAGGTGAATATTTTAGCTCCGCAGCGACTGATTAATGAGCCAGTACGTACCGCAATGGCAGTTGTGGCTGCATCCTTGCTGGCGGTACTGTTGATTTTAGGTTTATTGATGCAGCGACGCAGGCACTATATAGAACGTATTGCCATGGATGCCCATGCCAAACGAGTTTTGGAAGACAATGTGCGCACCCGTACCCAAGACTTACAAACCCTAAACAGCCGCCTTAAACAAGAAGTATTGGAGCGTGAGTCAGCTCAGCAAGAGTTGGTCCGTGCGCAAGATGAATTGGTGCAAGCAGGCAAATTATCTGCGCTGGGGATTATGTCAGCCAGTATCAGTCATGAATTGAATCAACCTTTGGCGGCGATTCGTAGTTATACCGATAACGCAAAGATTCTGCTGGCTCAACAGCGTTATGATGAAGTGCGCAATAATTTAGATTTAGTGGCACAGCTGACTGAACGAATGGCTTCGATTATTACCCATTTACGCGCTTTTGCCCGGCGCGACCGCCTTGCTTCAGAGCATGTGGCGCTGCAGCCGGCGATTGATGATGCGCTGGCAATGAATGTCAAACAGCAGCGCAGCTTACAGGTGGAGATTATTCGCGATATTCCAGATGCCACCTTGTGGGTGGAGGCTGGCGAGACCCGCTTGCGGCAAGTCTTAAACAATCTCCTCAACAATGCTTTAGATGCACTGAGTGAAAGGAGCACACCGCGGCGAATTTGGCTCAGTACTCAGGTCGAAGACGGTTGGGTGATTTTAAGCTTGCGTGATAATGGCCCGGGCTTTAGTGCAGAAGCATTGCAGCAAGCCTGTGAGCCTTTTTATACGACAAAAACCAGTGCCCGAGGTTTAGGCTTAGGTTTGGCAATTTGTGCCACGCTGGTTAAAGCGCTGCAAGGACGTTTGTTGTTTGCCAATCATCCCGAGGGCGGCGCGCAAGTCACTTTATATTTGCGCGAGATACCCTCAGCGCTGAATTTAAACTCCAGTGAGGACCGTTTTATATGCTGAACATTAGTCATGCAACCGATGTGCTGTTACTGGATGATGATGTTCATTTGCGCACAGCGCTGTCGCAAACCTTTGATCTGGCTGGCCTGCAGGTGCAAGCCTATGGTAGTGCGCAAGGCATTTTAGAAGCTTTACCGGTGGATTGGCAGGGGGTCTTGGTGACTGATATTCGCATGCCCGGAATGAATGGGCTGGAATTATTAGAGCAATTGCAACAGTTTGATGCACAGCTGCCGGTGTTGTTGATTACCGGCCATGGCGATGTGCCGTTGGCGGTGCAAGCGATGCGTATTGGCGCTTATGATTTTTTACAAAAACCCTTTGCCAGTGAGTTGCTTCTAGATAGTGTGCGCCGCGCTTTGGAAGTGCGTCGGCTGGTACTGGAGAATCGCTCTTTACGCTTAGCTTTAACCGAACAACGGCTACTGGGTGAGCGTTTATTAGGTGGTTCTGTCAGCGCACAGCGTTTGCGGGAACAGGTCAGTGCCTTAGCGACCATTCAGGCCGACGTCTTGATCCTAGGTGAAACCGGCAGTGGTAAAGAAGTGGTAGCCCGTGCCTTACATGATTTGTCATCCCGTTGTGCAGCGCCGTTTGTGGCGATTAATACCGGTGCATTGGCTGAGGCAGTGATTGAGAGCGAGCTGTTTGGTCATGAAAGTGGTGCATTTACCGGTGCACAAAAGCGTCGTATTGGTAAGTTTGAATATGCTAATGGCGGCACAGTGTTTCTTGATGAAATAGAAAGTATGAGTCTTGATATACAGGTTAAACTGCTGCGTTTATTGCAAGAGCGAGTGGTGGAGCGGGTGGGTTCGAACCAGCTCATTCCTTTGGATATTCGGGTGATTGCCGCGAGTAAAGAAGACCTATTAGTGGCGGCTGATGCCGGCCGTTTTCGTGCGGACTTGTACTACCGCCTGAATGTTGCACAAATTAATATTCCAGCCTTGCGTCAGCGCAGTGAGGATATTTTGCCGCTGTTCCAGCATTTTGTCAGTGTCGCCTGTGAGAAGTACAGTATTGCTGAACCTGAATTCACTCCTATGACCCGTGCGCTATTGTTGGGGCATGACTGGCCCGGCAATATTCGTGAGTTACAAAACGCTGCAGAACGTTTTGCTTTAGGGCTCGATTTGGCTATTGCGCCCGCCTCGAAAATAATCTCCTCATCAGGAGAAGCTGTCTCTTTGAGCCAGCAGGTCGAGGCTTTTGAGCGCAGTTTAATTGCTAGTGAGCTGAATAATCCGCACCAATCCTTGCGTGAAGTCGCCGAAGCTTTGCAGCTACCGCGTAAAACATTACATGATAAATTACGTAAATATAATTTAAGCTTTAGCAGTTCTGGCGGAAAGTCGCCGTCCTCTGATTGAGTGCGGCGAAAAACCGCCAACTTTAAATTTTACCCCCCGCTTGCCTGTTGAGTAATCTGCTTTTATAGCCTTATTGCTGCAGTATGCTTCTACTTTAGTCGTAGATCCTGACGAAGGGTATGAAACTTGCTTTGAATATAAGACTCACGGGCTTAACTCGTTGCTGTATAACAATAGTTGTCGCGCTGTGCGGCACTGACTATCCAAAGTAAGAGGAAATTTTAATGCTTAAAATGACCGCTAAAGCACTGGTTTGTGCTGTTTCATTGGGGTTGGCTGGCTTAGCTGTGGCTGCCGAGCCAATTGTTATTAAATTCTCACATGTGGTTGCCGAGCACACGCCAAAAGGCCAGGGTGCGCTGCTGTTTAAAAAACTTGCTGAAGAACGTTTGCCAGGTCAAGTTGAAGTACAGGTGTATCCCAACTCGTCTTTGTTTGGCGATGGCAAAGAAATGGAAGCCCTGCTGTTGGGTGATGTGCAGTTAATTGCACCCTCATTGGCCAAGTTTGAGCACTACTCAAAACCGATCCAGATTTTTGACTTGCCGTTCCTGTTTGACGACATTGAAGCTGTTGACCGCTTTCAGAAAGGTCCGGTGGGGCAAGAACTGTTGACCAGTATGGAAGACAAAGGCATCACAGGTTTAGCTTATTGGCACAATGGCTTGAAGCAATTGTCAGCTAATAAAGCACTGCGCACGCCTAAAGATGCACGGGGCTTAAAGTTCCGTGTGCAGGCTTCTGCAGTATTGGATGAGCAGTTTAAAGCGCTACGGGCTAACCCTCGTAAAATGAGTTTTGCGGAAGTCTACCAAGGCTTGCAAACCGGAGTGGTGAACGGTGCAGAAAACCCTTACTCCAATATCTATTCACAAAAAATGCATGAAGTACAAAAGTACATCACCGAGTCGAACCACGGTTTGCTCGACTATATGGTAATTACCAACACTAAATTTTGGAATGATTTACCGGCAGATGTGCGTACTGAGCTGTCTAAAATCATGGATGAAGTGACTGCTGAAGTGAACTTGCATGCTGAAGAAATTAATCAGCGCGATAAGCAGGCGATCATTGATAGCGGCAAAACTGAAATCATTACTTTGACTAAAGAGCAGCGTGATCAATGGCGTGATCAAGTGAAGCCGGTTTGGAAAAAGTTTGAAAAAGAAATTGGTGCAGAGCGCATCAAAGCAGCAGAAGCCTCTAACCAAGAGTAATACCACGGGGCTCCACGCAATCTAAGTGTTGCGTGGAGCAGCCGCTTAAAATTGCTGAGTGATGCTTTAGTTGTGCTATCCGTTTCGGGAGGAAAACCTATGAATGCCATGCGCCTGATTTGGGATCGCTTTGAAGAAGGTTTAATTGTTTTTCTGCTGGCGATGATGACGCTAGTAACCTTTGTTTATGTGATTTTAAATAACTTTTATACCTTTTTTTACCGTATTGCTGAATATTTTTCAGAGCGTTCTGAGGGAGTCTCTGAGTTTTTTTATAGTATTGGCGACTTTATTTTAGATATGGTGCAAGTCATGACTTGGAGTAATGCTTTAACCAAAGCATTGTTCGCTTGGCTGATTTTCTTTGGCTTGGCCTATGGCGTTCGCATTGGCGGGCATATTGGGGTGGATGCTTTGGTTAAATTAGCCTCGCGGTCCACGCAGCGCATTATTGCGATTATTGCCTGTATTTTTAGCTTGGGTTATGCAGGGTTGTTGAGTGTGGCGAGTTTTGAATGGATTTCAACATTAATGGGTGCGGCTATTGGCGCAGATGATTTAGGTCATTTTGGTGTTAAACAGTGGCATATTGGGATAATTGTACCCATTGGCTTTACCTTAGTGTTTATTCGCTTTTTAGAAATATTGGTGCGCATTCTTCGCCATGAACAGGTGGGGTTAGGCTTGGCTGACGAGGCCGCTGATGCAATGAAATTGTCAGAGACAGAGGAAACTAAACCATGACAATTCCGTTTCTGTTTTTAGCCTTATTTGCGCTGATGTTTATTGGAGTGCCGGTTGCCATATCGCTGGGGTTAGCGGGTTCGGTAACCATCATATTGTTCAGTCCTGACTCAGTACGTTCGCTGGCAATTAAACTTTTCGAGACCAGTGAGCACTACACGTTATTGGCGATCCCGTTCTTTTTGCTAGCGGGTTCATTTATGACCACCGGCGGTGTGGCGCGGCGTTTAATTGATTTTGCCAATGCCAGTGTTGGACATATCCGTGGTGGTTTGGCAATTGGTGCGGTATTGGCGTGTATGTTGTTTGCTGCACTATCGGGTTCCAGCCCAGCTACGGTTGCTGCCGTGGGCTCGATTGCCATCGCCGGAATGGTGCGCTCAGGTTATCCGCAGCCGTTTGCCGCAGGAATTATCACCAACGCCGGTACACTGGGTATCTTAATTCCACCATCAGTAGTGATGGTGGTGTATGCCGCAGCGACTGAAACATCTGTTGGTACCTTGTTTATGGCGGGTGTGGTACCTGGTGTTTTGCTCGGTGTGGCTTTAATGGTGGCCATCTATATCATTGCGGTGAAGAAAAATTTGCCGGCATTGCCCCGTGCAACTTTTCGTGAGTGGTTAAGCTCTGCGCGTAAAGCGGTGTGGGGCTTATTGCTGATGGTAATCATCCTCGGTGGTATTTACTCAGGGATGTTCACCCCCACCGAAGCTGCTGCGGTTGCTGCTGTCTATTCGGCTTTTATTGCGTTGTTTGTCTATAAGGATATGCGCCTTATTGAGGCGCCTAAGGTGGTGCTGGAGTCAGCTAAGCTCACCATTATGCTGATGTTTATTATCGCCAACGCCATGCTGTTTGCTCATGTATTAACCACTGAGCAAATTCCCCAGCAAATCACTGCGATGGTGCTGGAGGCGGGATTACAACCGTGGATGTTCCTTTTAGTGGTCAATATTGTGCTGCTGATTGCTGGTGCATTTATGGAACCTTCGGCCATTATTTTGATTTTGGCACCGATCCTGTTTCCTATTGCTGTACAGCTCGGAATTGATCCAATTCACTTAGGTATCATTATGGTGGTGAATATGGAGATCGGCTTGATCACACCGCCGGTGGGGCTCAATTTATTTGTGACTTCTGCGGTGACTGGTATGCCTTTGTCAGCGGTGATCCGTGCGGCATTACCGTGGCTGATGATTCTGCTGGCCTTCTTGATGATTATCACCTATGTGCCGAGCGTTTCGATGGGCTTGCCACGGATGCTGGGTATGTAAGTTCGTTTGTTTTGAGTTGCAATATCCAACGGCTGGTAGCCTGCTGCTCCAGCCGTTGCTTATTTATGGGCTGGTAAAACAGTTAACTGTGCTGAACTGTGGACAAGCCTCAACATAACAAAAAATATCGGCATATATTAAGGTACGAATATTCAATTGCACGGCTAGTTAACCGGAGTCCCGTTCATTTATATCCCGCTATTTGCAGTGAAAACTGAAAACAGCCTGATTTTATATGCTCATAGGGTGATAATAGCGGGTTAGTTGATAAGGATTCTTATTGTGCAATATGCGTTTCCATTGCTGGCGGTATTATTTTGGTCGGCCAATACCGTCGTCAATAAAATGACCGTGGGTGTGATATTTCCTGCTGAGGTGGGGTTCTATCGTTGGCTGTTTGCCGGCCTATTGTTTACCCCGTTTATGTTGCGGCCGGTGATGCGGAACTGGAGCAATATTCGCCCACACCTTTTGAAGATCTTTGTGCTGGGCGTGTTAGGTATGGCGATCTATCAAAGCCTTGCCTACTTTGCTGCACCGAAAACCTCAGCAACCAATATGGGGATTATTTTATCGCTGATGCCGATGATGTCCTTAGGCATGGCTATTATTGCCCTAGGCCAACGTTTAACCATGGGCGCCATAGTCGGCGCTATCTGCTCTTTTACCGGCGTGCTGTTGGTGGTGAGTCATGGCGATCTGCGCAGCATTACTGAGCAGGGCATCAATATGGGTGATGCAATGATGTTGATTGCTACCTTGGCCTATGCGCTCTATAGCACTTTATTAAAGTATTGGCAGATGGAGATTTCGGCGCTGCAGTTGCTTTACCTGCAAGTGTTGGTGGCAATAGTGGTGTTGTTTCCACTGTTTTGGTTCTCTGAAAAAGCCGGTCTAAATAGTAGCAACCTACCACTGGTTTTATTTGCTTGTGTATTTGCTTCGATTGCAGCGCCGTTGGCGTGGATGCGTGCGATTCGTGCGCTCGGACCCAGTCGCACCGCGGTATTCTTCAATCTGATGCCGATCCTGACTATCATTATTGCTGCGTTAGTGTTGTCTGAACGCTTAGCTTTTTATCATGCGATCGGCGGTGGCTTGACCTTATTTGGTGTGGTTTTATCTGAGCGCTGGACGCGTCCGCTGCGTCTGCCTGTGCCAGCAGATAAATAACAGGTTTACCCTCAGCACATTAGCTTGGCAGTGATGGGTTATGGCTATGGTGGCTATTTATGCTATAGTATTTTGCTGTCGCAGATACAAAAAACAGGCAGTATTTGCGCATTTTCCGGTTATTGCCGGCTCATCGCTGCGGGACTCGCTCCCCATACTCTTTGGCAGTTTTTCGGACCGCACCTATTGTGCAGTGTCTGGTTTGCCTTAGCAGCACTTCTGATTATGCACTCGCATGGCTTATCTTGCTGACCTTGCAGAGTAGCGCAACATTGTCGCGTGAAAAATACGTCCTGCCTGTGGCGTCCGCGGCGCTAAGGAGTAAGAATGTTTCAATTTACAACGACGAGTGCGCTATTGATCCTATTGGGATTTTATGGCGTAACTTTTCTCTTAACATTACGCATCGGTAAAAAACAAGAAAACGCCGATGGCTATATGACCGCCAATGGTGCGGTTGGTTACGGTATGTCTGCCGCAAGTATGACGGCAACTTGGATTTGGGCAGCATCTTTCTACGCTGCCGCCAGTTCCGGTTATAAATACGGTATATCAGGTGCGATCCATTATGGTTTTTGGGGCGCATTGATGATTCTATTTATCTATCCGTTTGGCCGACGCTTCCGAAAACTGGCTCCGAACGCCCATACGCTGGCAGAGATTATGCACGCCAGACACGGCACATCCAGCCAGATGATTTTAGCTGGTTCCAACGTAGTCGGTAGCGTCATCAGTTTAATGGTCAACTTTACTGCAGCCGGCGCGCTGGTAAGTATTCTATCGCCGCTGAGCTTTGTCCAAGGTGTGATGATTGCCGGTTTTGGTGTGCTGTTATATACCTTGTGGTCTGGCTTTAGAGCATCGGTGTTTACTGATTTTGCTCAATTAGTCGCGATGATCTTGGCTGCAGTGATTATTATTCCAATGATCTTCTTTAAGCTGGGTGGCCCGACACTGTTTGAAACGGGCATGTCTAACCTGACCTTAGAGCAGCAAAATTTCTTTTCCACCACAGCTATTTTAGAGCAGGGCGCACCTTTCTTTGTTGCAGTATTGGCCTATGCAATTGGTAACCAAACCATTGCTCAGCGCTTATTTGCGGTGCGTGAGGATTTAATTAAATCCAGTTTTATCACTGCCACCATTGGTTATGGTGCGATTGTGATTGGCCTAGGGATGTTGGGCTTGTTGGCATTGTTAGCAGGGGTGACGCCAATTGATGGCGATTTAAATAACCTTATTCCGCAAATGGCCGCGACCTACTTGTCACCTTTTATGGTGGGAATGTTGTTTGTGATGGTGATAGGTTCTTTATCATCCACAGCAGACTCTGATTTATCTGCTTTGTCGGCCATTGTGATGACGGATGTGTATGCTAAACACGTTACGAAAAACAAGCCTAATCCGCTGAGAATGCTGTGGGTTGGCCGCTTTACCATGGTCACTGCAGCCACCCTGGGTGTTGTTTTTGCCAGTTTAAAGCTGGATATCTTATCCATGCTGATTTTTGTGGGTGCATTGTGGGGGTCAATTGTATTCCCTGTGATTGCTAGCCTGTACTGGAATCGAGTGACAAATGCGGCGTTTACGGTGTCGGTTGCGGTATCTTTTGTCTTATTCCTGATTGCCCGCTTTGACTTGATACCAATCGAGGGTGTTATTGCAGTGTTTTTTGAGATATTTGCTGCAGTGGGTGGTGGGGTTGTGATTGGTCTAATGACCTTTGGCTTCTTCGGTCGCATGACCGGTTTAATCTTTGGCATGATTACCGCAATTATTTTAGTGTTCTTTACGGTTGGATTTTTACGTGAATACACTGTGCTGTTGAGTTCGCTGACTGCTTATGGTGCGAGCGCAATCATCTGTACGCTAATGACTTTGCGCAGTAAGGCGCCGGATTTTGACTTTGCTACTATTGATGAGCGTGTGATTGAGTTCCATAAAGAAGCAGAAGCTTAAGGAGAGACAAAATGTCTACATTTGGATTAACTGTTTATATAATGATTTGGCCAGTGATTTCAGCTGCAGTGTTGCTGGTCCTGTGCACTGCCGTAGTGATCGATGCGCGCAAGGCTAAGGCTAAGGGCGAAACGCTTGTTTAAAGTGCTGTAGAGGCACTGGGCAGCTAGCCTGCTGCTGAGTAATAAATATATTAAAGAACCCGCTCACTGGTTTTGGTGCTGCGGGTTTTTTAATGCCTGGGTGAAAGCACCTATGATGCGTATAAGATGCACCTATAGTTATCTTTAAAAATAGCTTGGGATGAAACGGGTGTTGCAGATAGGGTTGTATAGCAGGGGGTGTACAACTGATAGTGTGACTTTTTAGATGCTGAGCTCAGCAATAGGGGATGAAGCTTTGAGGAGTTATTTACACTGTATGCATTGTAAGAAAAATGCGTTTAGTATTTTCTAGATACAGGAGAAAAAATGGTGGGCCCACGCGGACTTGAACCGCGGACCAAGGGATTATGAGTCCCCTGCTCTAACCAACTGAGCTATGGGCCCCAGTTGCAGCGGGCTATTATACCCGTGTACTGCAAAGACGCAAACAAAAACCCCCGAATTACCGGGGGTTGTTGGTTTTACTCATCCAGGAAGGAGCGTAAATGCTCACTGCGTGATGGGTGGCGCAGTTTGCGCAGCGCCTTGGCTTCAATCTGACGAATCCGTTCACGAGTTACATCAAACTGTTTGCCGACTTCTTCTAACGTATGGTCAGTATTCATATCAATACCGAAACGCATCCGTAAAACTTTCGCTTCACGTTCAGTCAGACCACAAAGCACATCACGGGTCGCATCTTTGAGGTTTTCTACGGTGGCAATATCAATCGGCGACTGCATGGTAGCGTCTTCGATAAAGTCGCCCAGGTGCGAGTCTTCATCATCACCAATCGGCGTTTCCATGGAAATCGGCTCTTTGGCAATCTTCAAGACCTTACGCACGCGCTCTTCAGTCATCTCCATACGCTCGCCAAGCTCTTCTGGGGTCGGTTCACGGCCCATTTCTTGCAGCATCTGACGTGAGATACGGTTGAGCTTGTTGATGGTCTCAATCATATGCACAGGGATGCGGATGGTGCGTGCTTGGTCAGCAATGGAGCGGGTAATTGCTTGACGAATCCACCAAGTGGCATAAGTAGAGAACTTATAACCGCGACGGTATTCAAACTTATCAACCGCTTTCATCAGGCCAATATTACCTTCCTGAATTAAATCCAAGAATTGTAAACCACGGTTGGTGTACTTTTTCGCAATAGAAATCACCAAGCGCAAGTTTGCTTCAACCATTTCCTTTTTGGCGCGGCCGGCTTTGGCTTCACCAATGGACATGCGGCGGTTGATATCTTTGATATCAGCAATGGTTAAAGAAGTTTCTTCTTCCAGATCAATCAGAATTTGCTGATTGCGCTGAATTTCTTCAATTAAAGGTACTAAATTTGCTGCGTAGCGGGCTTTACCTTCACTCAGCTTTACCGCCCACTCTAAGTTGGTTTCATTGCCAGGGAAGTGCTTTAAAAAGTCGGCACGGGGCATGCGGGCATCCCGTATGCACAACTGCATAATGGCGCGCTCTTGTCGACGTACTCGGTGTAAAGCATCACGGGCAGTGACAACTAAAGCGTCATACTGTTTAGGCACAAGTTTGATCGGCATAAACAGCTCGCCAAGCTCTTGCAGAGCGGCGACTGCTTGCTTGCTATTGCGATCGTGTTTCTCGAGTATTTTTTCAACTTTAGCGAGCTGCTCTGCAATTGCGCCAAAGCGCTGCTTAGCAACTTCTGGGTCAGGTCCAGTATTGCCTGCTTCTTCTTCCTCTTCCTCTTCGACGTCTTCTTCTTCATCGTCCTCATCGTCGTCGTCTTTTGCCTTGGCGGTTTCCGCTGCGGTGCTTTTCGCAGCAGCTGGAGCAGGGTGCTGGGCAATGGCGTCGTCAGGATCAATGTAGCCGTTAAAGATATCGGTTAAGCGCGTGCCTTCTTCGATGGCACGATCAAAACTGGCGAGAACATCGGCAACGGTACCGGGGAAGTGAGCAATAGCACCCATAACTTCACGAATACCTTCCTCAATACGCTTGGCGATTTCAATTTCGCCTTCACGGGTGAGGAGCTCCACGGTACCCATTTCACGCATATACATACGCACTGGGTCAGTGGTACGGCCAATATCTGTTTCTACTGCAGCAAGAGCGGCTGCAGCTTCTTCAGCGGCAGCTTCATCGGTGTCAGCGCCTGCCAGTAATAAGGCATCAGCATCAGGAGCAGCTTCAGAGACGTTTATTCCCATGTCATTGATCATGCGAATAATATCTTCGACCTGTTCTGGGTCAGAAATATCTTCAGGAAGGTGGTCGTTGACCTCAGCGTAAGTCAGGTATCCCTGCTCGCGGCCGAGGGCGATGAGTTCTTTTAAACGAGATTGTTGTGATTTTGCGGACATATCACCCTATCCATGAAAGGTCTGGGCCGAAAGGCATCTAAGGCTTATATTATACTGCATATAGCGGCTTAGTTGCCAGTTTGGGCGGTACTTGGCACATTGTTATGTTGTTCAAACAGTGTGCGCAAGTGTTGTTTTTCTTCGCTAGAAAGTTCGCCAGAGCGGGCCTTGCTCAATAATTGATCAATAAGGCGCTCACGTTGACGAGCTGCTAAACGAGTTATGGTGTCAAAAAACTGCTCTTCAAGGTTGTCGGCATCAATCAGCCATTCTTTTTCAGCCAACGCACGCAATAGGTGGCCCTGTTCGGTGCCGTGCCATCGTGCTATCAATTGGAGTGGACTGAGCTCGGGGCTTTTTTGTAATGCTTCAAGTAATGAGACGAGCAGTTGCGCATAAAGGTCATCTTCTGCAGCAAGTTTACTGGCAGTATCTACTTTTAGTGCGAGCTGCGGATGGTGCAACAAGGTGCGCAGAGCAGCCAAGTGTGGGGTTTCCACAGCGGTTTTTTTAGCACGATGTGTTTGCCGTGCTGGGTCATTTTTAGCTGACCAAGTGTTTTTATTGTGATTTTTCGGATCGACAGGCTGCGCAGGCAGGTGCTGCGGCAGATCATGGTAATCCTCAGTACTGAAATGAGTAAAAGCGTCAGCATCAACTGCGTCATGCTCATACTCGTGCGCAGTCCAAGCTTGGTTTGCGGGGTAACTGTCTTCTTTGCTGATGCTGGGCGGTGCTGTAGCAAGCCCGGTAATCTGGCTGAGTTTTTGGCGCATTAAGGCGCGCAAGTTGGCGCCTGGAATACGCTCAACCAGAGGTGATGCTAAGGTGGCTAAGTGTGCTTTGCCTTCCAAAGAGTCTAAATTTATTTCTGCAGAAAGATGAGTGAAAAAATACTCAGTTAAGGCAACGGATTGTTGCGCGATACGCGCTTGAAATGCCTCCAAACCCTCGCTGCGAATCAAACTGTCTGGGTCTTCACCGTCGGGGACAAATAAGAAGCGGGCTTGATGGCCGTCTTTTAGATTGCCTAAGGTGGCTTCCAGTGCGCGCCACGCGGCTTTACGCCCAGCGTTATCACCATCGAAACAGAATAAAATATTGGGTACTACGCGAAATAAGCGCTTAATGTGCTCTTCGCTGGTGGCGGTACCTAGAGTGGCTACAGCATTGCGCAAGCCTTGTTGAGCCAGCGCGATGACATCCATATAGCCTTCAACGACAATGATTTCATTGAGCTGACGGTTATGCTTGCGTGCTTCATAGAGACCGTATAATTCTTGGCCCTTATGGAATACGGCGGTTTCCGGCGAGTTGAGGTACTTAGGCTTATCATCACCCAGTACTCGTCCACCAAAACCAACAATACGGCCGCGAGAATCGTGGATAGGGAAAATAATCCGATCACGAAAACGATCATAGCGCCGTTGGCTTTCAGCATTTTCCACTAACAGGCCAGCATCAATTAAGGCCTTTTGCTGCATGCTGTCGCCACCCAGATGCTTGCTCAAATTATCCCAGCCCGGTGGGGCAAAACCTAAGGCGAAGTCGCGGGCAATGATGCCGGAGACGCCACGGTTTTTTAGATAATCGACAGCAGCATTGCGTTGCGGGTGATTTTTTAGGGCATTGCGGTAGTAGTCGCTGGCCGCAGACAATAATGCATACAGGGGTGAGTCAACCGGCTGGCGTGGTTGGCGTGGTACACGACCTTCTTCGCGCTCAACTTCAACGCCGGCTCGTTGCGCCAGATCTTCCACAGCTTCAGGAAACTCAAGGTTGTCGTGATCCATAAGGAAACCGAGGGCATTGCCGCCGGCACCGCAACCGAAGCAGTAATAAAACTGTTTTTCCTGACTGACAGAAAAAGAGGGTGTTTTTTCTTGGTGGAAAGGGCAGCAGGCGGTGTAATTTTTACCGGACTTTTTTAATTGCACGCGAGAACCGACCACTTCGACGATGTCGGTGCGGTTGAGTAAGTCATCAATAAAACTTTGCGCAATTAATCCTGCCATGAAACCCCTACAATGCTTGGAATACACCAATGCAGCTTAGTTAAGTGCGGCTCTGTTTAAACGACCAGGCGCACGTATCTGTGTGACAGTTAAATACAATGTAAGTTTTGAGGGCGTTACTTGAAGCCAGCCAAACAGAGGTCAAAATAAGGCACGTAACGGCCAATTTGGCTTGTTTTAGCTATGATAAATGGGTTTAAGAAAGAAAAATATTAAACGACAAAACCCGGACGAGTCCGGGCTTTGTTGGCACAAAAACCTGTTTAGATTAATACAGGCGTTCGTGACGACGTTGTTCGCGTTGTACTTTTTTTGCATGACGCTTTACTGCTGCTGCTGCTTTGCGCTTGCGTTCTGCAGTTGGCTTTTCATAAAACTCGCGACTGCGTATATCAGCAAGAACACCGGCTTTTTCGCAGGAGCGCTTGAAGCGACGCAGAGCAACGTCAAATGGTTCGTTGTCTTTAATTTTGACAGTTGGCATCCGATTCGTACCTTCATCAATGACCGGGTTATAGAACATGTATTCGATTAATACATATCCGTTTTCAAGGGTTGCGGATAATACCTGCTTTTTTCCCTAAAAGCAAAGAGCTATTAAGAAAAGCATAGAACATAACCGCTAAGCCGCTTATCATGCTTGCTTATTCCATCATTGTAAAGTTAGGCGGATTGATTAGATGTTGGTGTTGGGCTTAGAAACATCCTGCGATGAGACCGGTGTCGCACTTTATCACAGCGAGCGGGGCTTGTTGGCTGATGCATTATTTAGCCAAATTGACCTGCACCGTATGTATGGCGGCGTGGTTCCAGAGTTGGCTTCCCGTGATCACATTAAACGTATGTTGCCATTAATAGAGCAAGTACTCAGCGATGCACAATGCCGCGCAGAAGATATTCAAGGCATTGCCTACACCGCTGGGCCGGGTCTGGTGGGGGCTTTGTTGGTGGGCGCATCCTGTGCCCAAGCCTTGGCTTTTGCTTGGGAGATACCGGCCATCGGTGTGCATCATATGGAAGGCCATTTGCTGGCACCGATGTTGGAAGAGAATCCACCAGAGTTTCCCTTTGTCGCCTTATTGGTCTCCGGCGGCCACACTCAACTGGTACGCGTGGATGGCATTGGTCAGTACCGCTTGCTGGGTGAGTCCATTGATGATGCCGCTGGCGAGGCATTTGATAAAACTGCAAAAATGATGGGTTTAAATTATCCAGGTGGCCCAGAAATAGCCCGGGTTGCCGAGCAGGGTCAGCCTGGGCGCTTTACTTTGCCGAAGCCCATGACCGACCGCCCTGGTTTGCAGTTTAGTTTCAGTGGTTTAAAAACTGCGACGCTGATGGCTTGGCAAAAGTGCCTTGCCGCCGGTGACGATGGTGAACAAACCCGCGCTGATCTTGCCCATGCGTTTCAACTGGCGGTGGTGGAGACTCTTAGCATTAAATGCCAGCGCGCACTGGAGCAGGAAAAATTGCATAACTTGGTGATTGCCGGTGGTGTAAGTGCCAATCTAGCCTTGCGTCGTTCATTGGAAGGCATGCTGGCTAAGCGCGGCGGTCAAGTGTTTTATGCGCGTCCTGAGTTTTGTACGGATAACGGCGCGATGATTGCTTATGCCGGTTGTCAGCGTTTATTAGCCGGGCAAAAGGAAGGCTATGCTATCCAAGCTCGAGCCCGCTGGCCCTTGGAAGAGCTGCCGCCGCTGCTGTAAAGGTTAGTCTTTAAAGCTGCGCTCACTGCCCGCCAGTAAGTCTTTTAAGTTATTGCGGTGACGCCAGACCAGTAAAACGCTGAGTACGCTGACTGGCAGCAGCGCTTGAGGTTGCTGCCAAGCCAGCAGTGGTAGGCAGAGAAAAATACTGGTTAGGGACGACAACGAGCTGATGCGGGACAGGTTAAATGTTAATACCCACACGCCTAGCGCAAGTAACGCAGCGGGTGGGTATAAACCCAATAACATTCCAGCCGTGGTCGCTACGCCTTTGCCGCCGCGAAAATTAAAGTACAGTGGGTATAGATGACCAAGCACCGCAGCCAGACCGATCCAAGCCTGCTGTTGCAGGTCGAAATTCAGAGCGTTGGCCAACAAAATAGGCAGTAACCCTTTGCTCAGATCACCAAGCAGGGTCAGAATAGCCAAACGTTTACCAGCAACACGCAACATATTGGTGGCACCAGGATTGCCAGAACCCTGTGCGCGGGGATCGCTACTGCCGTAATAACGGCTTAAGACAATGGCAAAAGACAGTGAGCCAGTCAGGTAAGCGCCTACCAGTAGTAACTCAAACATTTAAATGAACCAAGGCCAGCAAGTCTTGATTCTAACGAGGCAAGAGCAAAGTGGATACGGTATTTATCGAAAGTCTAGAAGTGGACACTGTAATTGGTGCCTATGACTGGGAGCGCACGATTCGTCAGCAGCTGTTGGTGGATGTGCAAATGGGTTGGGATAATCGTCCCTGTGCCGCAGAAGACGCGTTGCACTTAGCCTTAGATTACGCTGCTGTATCCGAGAAAATAAATGGGTTTGCGCAAAATAGTCAATTTGAATTGGTGGAGACCTTTGCTGAGAAATTAGCCGCAGTATTAATGGCTGAATTTAATATTCCTTGGCTGCGCTTAAAAATTACTAAGCCAGGCGCGGTAGCTCAGGCCCGTGGGGTTGGAGTGGAGATTGAACGCGGATGCCGTTAGTCGATGTGTACTTAGGGTTGGGCAGCAATATTGAGCGTGATAAGCATCTGTGTATTGGATTGGATGCATTGTTTGCATTGTTTGGTGAAATAAACTGCTCGCCAGTGTTTGAAAGTGAGCCTGTGGGAATTCGCAGTGATTGCTTCTTAAATATGGTGGTGCAAGTTAAAACCCGGATGCCGCTGCAAGAATTAAACCAGCATCTGAAGCAGATTGAGCGCGACAATGGTCGTTACGCGCAGCCGCGTACAGGGCTGACATTGGATATAGATGTGCTGTTATACGGGCAGCAGGTGGGTGTTTACTCTGAGGTTACCTTGCCCCGTGCCGAGGTGTTAACCAATGCTTTTGTTTTATGGCCGTTGGCGATCTTGGCACCGGACGTTTTACATCCAGTGCAGCAACGTAGTTTTCTGCAACTGTGGCAGCAGAGTCAGATTAATCAACAGCTGTGGCCGGTGGCGTTCTACTGGCAAGGACAGTCGTTAACGCCATCGGCATTACTCAAACCCGCTGTGGTTTAGAGTTATGCTCAGCAAGCGCATACTAGGGTGAGTGAAAATAAACGACTTAGTTTAGGGAGCAGGCATGCGAGTTTTGGTATTGGGTGCAGGTGTGATTGGTGTGACAACGGCGTATTACTTAGCCAAGCAAGGCTATGATGTGGTCGTGGTTGATCGGCAGCTGGATGTTGCGCAAGAAGCCAGTAGCGCAAATGCTGGGCAAATCTCACCGGGTTACGCATCGCCTTGGGCGGCGCCTGGCATTCCGCTTAAAGCAATAAAATGGTTGTTGCAGCGCCGTCATGCGCCATTCTCGGTAAAGCTCACCGCGGATCCTTTTCAGTATCAATGGATGCTGAAAATGTTGCGTAACTGTACGGCAAAACGTTATGCAGTAAATAAAGAGCGCATGGTGCGCATGGCTGAATACAGCCGTGATTGTTTGGATATTTTGCGCGCCGAGACAGGCATTGAATACGAGGGCAGACAATATGGCACCACACAGCTATTTCGTACTCAGCAACAGCTAGATAGCGCGGCACAAGATATTGCTGTGCTGGAGCAAAGCAAGGTTGCTTATCAACTGCTGCAGCCTGCCGAGATCGCTCAGGTAGAGCCCGCTTTGGCCACCGTAGCTGATACTTTAACCGGTGCGCTGCATTTGCCTGGGGATCAGACCGGTGATTGCAATTTGTTTACCCATAATTTGGCTGCTATGGCCCGCGATTTAGGCGTTGAATTTCGATTAGGTTGCAGCGTACAAAGCATCAGCAGTCATGGTGATCAGATTACTGGGGTGTACATCGATGGGGTCTTGGAAACTGCTGACCAGTACGTGGTGGCGCTGGGCAGTTACTCAAGGGCGATGCTGATGCCATTAGGGATTAAAGTGCCAGTGTATCCATTAAAAGGTTATTCATTAACAGTTCCTATTATCGATCCTGCCATGGCGCCTCGGTCAACGGTTATGGATGAAACCTATAAAGTCGCTATTACGCGTTTGGATCAGCGGGTTCGGGTGGGCGGTATGGCGCAAGTGGCAGGTTTTGATTTAACCCTCGATCCCAAACAGCGTGAGACGTTAGAGTATGTGACAGGATTGCTCTATCCGCAGGCGGGTGATTTAACCCAAGCTGAGTTTTGGACAGGACTGCGACCAGCCACCCCTGACGGTACACCTATTGTTGGGCATACGGCCTATCGCAATTTGTTTTTAAATATCGGTCACGGCACTTTAGGTTGGACCATGTCATGTGGTTCGGCCAGTTACTTAACGGATATTATCAGTCAGCGCACTCCACAAATCAGTCGCGAAGGTTTGGATATGTTTCGCTACGGTTGATGCTGTCGTGCCACAAGAGTTTGTGACGGTGTATAGCAGGGTGATGGTTTGAGTTTAAATTTTAGAAGGAAGGGTCATGCGTCCGGCACGCGCGTTAATTAATCTGCAGGCTTTACGGCATAACTACCAATTAGCGCAACAGCTGTGCGCAGATAAAGCTTTAGCGGTGCTGAAGGCAGACGCTTATGGGCATGGTGCGGTGGCCTGTGCACAGGCCTTGCACGATATTGCTGATGGTTTTGCTGTTTCCAGCTTAGAAGAAGCGCTGGAGTTGCGCGCTGCTGGCGTGAGCTTGCCGATTGTTTTGTTGGAAGGGTTTTTCCATCAAGATGAAATCCCCCAGATTGTTGCGCATAACTTATGGTGCGTGCTGCACAGTACTTGGCAGCTCGAGGCGTTGCAACAGACCAATGTAGCTCAGCCGCTTACTGTATGGCTGAAAATGGACTCAGGCATGCACCGCGTTGGTTTTTCCCCTAGCGAATACCGTGCCGTTTGGCAGAGCTTGCAAGCCAGCAGTAATGTTGCAGAGGTGGTGTTGATGACACACTTTGCTCAGGCTGATGAGCCTAATTCTGCGCGTACGCAGGAACAATATCAGACTTTTCTGGCAGCAACGGCTGGCATGCAGGCGGCGATCAGCGTCTGTAACTCTCCAGCGATACTGGCTTGGCCGGAGGTCTGTAATCAGTGGTCGCGACCTGGGATTATCTTATATGGCAGCCAGCCAGTAGAGTTTTATAGTGCGAACACGGAAAAGTTTCAGCCGGTGATGACATTGCAGTCTAAAATCATTGCCGTGCGCGATTTGCCGGCTGGCGAGCCGGTTGGTTATGGTGCGCAATTTATTAGCAGTCAGCCAATACGCGTGGGGATTGTCGCGCTAGGCTATGCCGATGGTTATCCGCGACATGCACCAACCGGCACTCCAGTGGCAGTGGATGGCTGTATAACTCAATTAATTGGCCGGGTCTCGATGGATATGCTGGCGGTTGATTTGACCGGTTTGCAGCAAGCAGGTGTCGGCAGCAGTGTTGAATTGTGGGGTGAGACAGTGTCGGTTGATGAGGTAGCAGCCCGTGCTGGGACTATTTCTTATGAGTTGTTGTGCAATGTAAAGCGTGTTCATTATAAATATTTGCCCATTTAATGCGTAAAAAGGGCTGTTCCAGGTGCGCTACTGTTTGCCTGAGGGTGGGGAGTGGTTATACTGTGCCAAACTAAACTCGCGAACATCTGTTGCGAGAATGACTTGCCAAGAAAAGAGGGTGTACCGTGAACCTGATGAAAAAAATTCTGCTAGCTCAAGCAACTGTACTGGCCTTATGGGCAGTCAGTGCGCAAGCGACCACTGATGAAGAAATTGCGCAGCGCATTAAACCTGTGGGTGTGGTGTGTGTGCAGGGTGATCCATGTGATCCAGCAGTCGCTGCTGCAAGTGCTGCTGCTGATACTGATGCAAGTGCTGATGCTGCAGTTCCAGCTGCCGCCTCTGCGGGCCGCAGTGCAGATGAAATTATCACCAAGCATTGCGGCGTATGCCATACAACAGGTTTGGTCGGTGCACCTATCACAGGTGAGACTGCGGTTTGGCAAGAGCGTGCCGATGCTAAGGGCGGTTTAGAAGGATTACTGCAAACTTCGATCACCGGTTTAAATGCAATGCCGCCAAAAGGCACGTGCAGCGACTGCACCGATGAGGAGTTGATGAGTGCGATTAAGGCCATGTCTGGCTTGTAAATCGAGCTCTGTTTAAAAAGCCGCCGTTTGGCGGCTTTTTATTGTCAGGTGAAAAATACAGTCTGCCTTGCTTAGGGGTGTTTGGGGGATAACGGCCATGCTACAAAGTTACAGCAGTGGCTTATTGATTGCCCTCGGTTTGATAATGGCCATCGGCGCGCAAAATGCATTTGTGGTATCGCAGGCATTGCGCCGCGAGCATCATCTTTGGGTGGCCAGTCTCTGCACTTTTTTTGATGTGCTGCTGGTGGCGTGCGGCGTGTATGGGTTGGCACATATTCTTACAAGTAGCCCGCTGCTATTGGTAATCGCCCGTTGGGGCGGTGTGTTGTTTTTGTCGGTTTATGGTGCGATGGCATTATACCGAGCATTCAGTAAGCACACGTTGGATCCTGTTTCGCTGCGTCCAGCGCAGTCATTAGTTGCAGTGCTAGCAAGTACCTTAGCGGTAACGTTACTTAATCCTCATGTGTATTTGGATACTGTACTACTGATTGGTTCGCTAGGTGCACAGCAAGTCTCACCGAGCGCTTACGTGTTGGGTGCGGCGACGGGCTCAGTACTATGGTTTTTTAGTTTAGCGCTAGGAGCGGCAAAGCTCGCACCTTGGTTGGCGCGGCCTTTAACTTGGCGTGTAATAGACTTTTTAGTTGCGCTAATGATGCTTGGCGTAGCCGCACAATTGCTCTTGAATAACTAAAGCATTACAGATATGACGTAGATAAGTTGCCCTATAAATGCTACAATAAACAACTATAAGCAAGCCGGAGCAGTTGGCAATTGAATCAGCTGTCCGTTGTTTAAGCTTGCTGACAGTGCCTTGTCTGATGTATTTGGAGAAATAATTATGGCTTTTGAATTACCTGCTTTGCCTTACGAAAAAAACGCTCTAGAACCACATATCTCTGCTGAAACGCTCGAGTATCACCACGGTAAGCACCACAATGCTTACGTAGTGAACTTGAATAATCTAGTTCCAGGTACTGAGTTTGAAGGTAAAACTCTAGAAGAAATCATTAAAACCTCAAGCGGTGGCGTATTTAACAACGCTGCACAGGTTTGGAACCACACTTTTTACTGGAACTGCTTAGCGCCAAATGCTGGCGGTGAGCCAACCGGTGAGTTAGCAGAAGCAATTAATAAAGCATTCGGTTCGTTTGCAGCATTTAAAGAAGAATTTACTAAAACTGCCATTGGCACCTTCGGTTCAGGTTGGGCTTGGTTAGTTAAAAAGGCTGACGGTTCTTTAGCATTGACTAGCACCATTGGTGCAGGCTGCCCGTTAACCACAGAAGATACAGCGTTATTGACCTGCGACGTCTGGGAGCACGCTTATTACATTGATTACCGTAATGCGCGTCCTAACTACGTAGAAGCATTCTGGAACTTGGTTAACTGGGACTTTGTAGCGAAAAACTTTGCTGCGTAAGTCACTGTTAATGCAATAACAGATTGTTGCCAAACCCCGGTGTTACTTTTGTAGCATCGGGGTTTTTTATTGCTATTGGCTTAGTTGGACTGCGCTGGGCTGAGTTTATTGAGGTATTGAGTGGAGCCAAGTTGTCGCACTTGCTGTGCAATCCAGCGGGCACGTTGCGCTGTTGCGGCACTGGGTTGGCGGGCGCTGCGCAGTAAAGGGCTGGGCAGTATCGCGGCGAGCAAATACGCTTGTTGATCGGACAGATTGGCTGCTGTGGTATTAAAGTGATACTGCGCTGCTGCTTCTGCACCAAAAATACCCGGGCCCCACTCAGCACTGTTTAAATACACCTCAAGAATGCGTTCTTTACTCCAGAGCAACTCAATCCATAGGGTAAACCATGCTTCAAGTGCTTTGCGTGGCCAGCTGCGCGATGACCATAAAAATGTGTTCTTGGCCACTTGCTGTGAAATGGTGCTGGCGCCTCGTATACTGTCACCGCTTTGGTTATAGCTAAGAGCGGCACGGATGGCGGCCAGATCAAAACCATAGTGCTCAGAAAATTGCTGATCCTCACCTGCAATCACCGCCATTTTTAGATTATTAGGCAAAGACTGCCAAGACACCCAAGTTCGTTGACTGCTATAGTTTTCTTCGCTGAGCTGTCTTTCTAGCATCAGAGTAGTGAAAGGTGGATTGACCCAGCGCAGCACCACCACCAAGAGTATGCTCAGTGCTAGTGCAGCGAAGAGAAGGGTGAATAGAGTGCGTAATATTTTACTCAGCATTGCTCTGACCTAATTGATAAATTCTTGGATTATAGCCAGCACAGCAAAATATTGGAGAACTTATAGTGCGTTTTTGGATATTTATTGCCGCCGTTTTTGGCGCTTTGGCAGTATTGCTTGGAGCATTTGCTGCCCATGGTTTAAAGGGCACGCTGAATGCGGATTCTTTAGCAGTGCTGCAAACTGGGGTGCAGTACCAGTTTATTCATGCCTTAGCCTTATTGCTGGTGGCTGTTTTGCTGCAGTTACATGGGGCGCGGGCTTTGTTATTGGCAGCGGTATTTTTTACCCTAGGTATTGTTTTATTTTCCGGCAGTTTGTATTTGCTGGTGCTGACGCCTGTTAATTTAGGCTTAATTACGCCGGTTGGTGGCGTTTTTTTCGTGCTGGGTTGGTTAAGCTTGGCTTATTCAGCTTTGGCTAAATTGTAAATATTTGGTTATCGGGTGACGAACCCGCTAAAATAAAGACCCTTCGGAAATTCACGGTTGTGTTATGCATATTCAGTTGAATGGTGAAACTTACGCACTCAGCGCAACGCTCAGTGTGGCAGCTTTACTTGAGCATCTGCAGTTAGCAGGGCGCCGCGTTGCCGTCGAGTTAAACTTCGAAATTGTGCCACGCAGTTTGTACGAAACCACGCTGGTTAAAGAAGGCGATGCGGTTGAGGTCGTGCATGCGATTGGTGGTGGTTAGCCGTAGTAGCTGGCCACCTTTTTACTGACTAAGAGAGGCTATAGATGAACGTTGCGCGCACGGATCACCCTTTTACTATTGCAGGTAAAACGTATTCTTCACGATTATTAGTTGGAACAGGTAAGTATAAAGATCTCGAAGAAACGCGTTTAGCCATTGAAGCCTCAGGCGCTGAGATCGTTACTGTTGCAGTGCGTCGAACTAATATTGGCCAAAATAAAGATGAAGAAAATCTACTGGATGTGATCAGTCCTGATCGCTATACCATTTTGCCCAATACCGCCGGTTGTTATGATGCTGAATCAGCTATTCGTACCTGCCGTTTGGCCCGTGAGTTATTGGGTGGACGTAATTTAGTTAAGCTGGAAATTTTAGCGGATCAGAAAACCTTATTCCCCAATGTGGTGGAAACCTTAAAAGCCGCTCGAGTACTGGTGGAAGAAGGCTTTGATGTCATGGTGTATACCAGTGATGATCCCATCATAGCGCGCGAGCTCGAGGCAATTGGTTGCATTGCGGTGATGCCTTTAGCCGGTTTAATTGGCACCGGATTGGGTATTTGTAACCCGTATAATTTGCGTATTATTTTAGAAGAAGCAAAGGTTCCGGTGTTGGTTGATGCTGGAGTGGGAACTGCTTCCGATGCCACTATTGCCATGGAAATGGGTTGTGCTGCGGTACTGATGAACAGCGCTATTGCTGATGCGCAACAGCCTGTGCTGATGGCCCAAGCGATGCGTCATGCAATACAAGCCGGTCGGTTAGCCTATTTGGCCGGACGCATGCCGAAAAAACTCTATGCCAGTGCCTCCTCTCCGCTGGATGGCATAATTGCTTAACTTCGATATTTACTTATGAAATAGCTGCGCACTCTTTGCGTAGCTATTGATTCCATTATGATAGGACTCCCATGACAGACGATCTACTCACAGCTGAGGCGCTGCCTGTGCGACGCCGTGAAATTAAAAGCTATGTTATGCGTGCCGGGCGCATGACCGATGGCCAGCAACGAGGTTTAGATGAGGGTTGGTCAAAGTTCGGTTTAGAGCTGGCGGATGGCCGGCAAGATTTTGATCAGGTCTTTGCTCGCCAAGCACCACGTACATTAGAAATTGGCTTTGGTATGGGGCAATCCTTATTGGCGATGGCACAAGCGGCACCTGAGCAAGATTTTATTGGCATTGAAGTGCATCGGCCGGGGGTTGGCTCCTTGCTCAATGGTCTGCTGACGGAAAACATCAGTAATGTACGGGTCTACAGCTGCGATGCCTTGGAAGTGCTAAAAAGCTGTGTGGCTGATGCCAGTTTGGATCGTGTGATGCTGTTTTTTCCAGACCCTTGGCACAAAAGCCGCCATCATAAACGCCGGATTGTTCAGCCGGAGTTTGCTCAGTTGGTGCGCAGTAAACTAAAAATTGGCGGCGTCTTTCACTTAGCTACAGACTGGGAGCCTTACACAGAACATATGCTGGAGGTGTTAAATGCTGCCCCAGGCTTTACCAACCTATCCGCAGATCAAACTTCTGTGCCGCGGCCTAAGGAGCGTCCAGTGACGAAATTTGAACGCCGCGGTGAGCGTTTAGGTCATGGTGTCTGGGATTTGCAGTTTGAGCGAGTGAGTTAATCGTATAACACCTTAAATCACGCTGGGCTAACTGGTTGCAGTTGACCCTGCCGTGATCTACTTCTGGGCTAAATGCTGCTGTTGCCTTGCTGCAGAAAGTATTATCGGCCTTATGGCAAACTCTACCGCTCAATTTCTATCGGCGACAATCCCGATCAAAATAAGCATCATCAAGAGCACAGGCGCCAGAGTGTAATTATTCAGGTGGGCCAGGGCGGTGGAGACAATAGGGGTTAGATAAATAATCGCTAAACCGTAACCAAGTGCGCAGACTAAGACAAAAATTAATGTGCGGATCACAAAGTTTAAGTGGCCAATTGCGCCGCGCACCCAAGCATTAATTCCTGGGCCAAACAGTACCAAAGTAGTGGCCATAATAGCTAAAGAAATATCGCTTAGATGTAAGCGCGCCCATTTCGATAAGGTTATGATCAAGTCAATCAATAGATCCATAGAAACTTCTATTTATCCTCTGCTTTAGCTGTCAGATTGTAAAAAAATGTGCAGCAGATCATTCAGAAAGAGCTGCCCTTGTGGACTGGGTGTTAAACGCTCTGGATCTGCACTGAGTAGACCGCGCTGGCGCGCTTGCTGCAAGCCCGCTTGCAGGGAGCTAACAGGTAAACCTGTGCGCTCACTAAACAGTTTAAGCGCAACGCCATCGGTAAGGCGCAGGGCATTCATTAAGAACTCAAAAGGCAAGTCTGCAGCGGGCAGAGTTGAGCTGCCGGCCAGAAAAGCTTTATCTGAATCGAGGTAGTCGGTGGGCTGACGGGTTTTCCAAGTGCGCTGAATGCGTCCTTGAGGATCGCTGACCTTGCCATGGGCACCAGCGCCAATGCCAATAAAATCACCAAATGACCAATAGTTAACATTGTGCTGGGCACGCTGTCCGTCTTTGGCATAGGCAGACACTTCGTATTGAATAAAGCCCTGCTCAGCCAGCAGAGCTTGCCCCGCTTCTTGAATATCCCAGAGCACATCGTCCTCAGGCAATAACGGAGGCTTGCTCCAAAACACCGTATTGGGCTCCATGGTCAGTTGATACCAAGATAAATGACTGGGCGCTAGATCTATGGCTGTTTGTAGATCGGCTAGGGCTTCTGCTGGAGACTGGTCGGGTAAGCCATGCATTAAGTCTAGATTGAAATTAGCAAAGCCTGCTTGGCGCGCCATGCTCACAGCTTTTATCGCTTCAGCTCCAGAATGGACCCGGCCTAAGGCTTGTAACTTGCTGTTGGCAAAACTTTGGATGCCAATGGACAAACGGTTAATGCCGAGCGCGCGATAGGCGGCAAACTTTTCCTGCTCAAAAGTACCTGGATTGGCTTCTAGGGTGATTTCAATAGAGGGGCTAAAAGGGATGCGTTGGGCAATACCATCGAGCAGAGCTTGTAACGCCTGAGCAGAAAATAAGCTGGGCGTACCACCACCAAAGAAAATCGATGCCAGTTGACGGCCGTGAACATGGACGAGGTCGAGGTCTAAGTCAGCCAGCAGTGCAGCAACGTAGGCCTGCTCGGGCAGCTCTGCAGTGGCCGTGTGAGAGTTAAAATCACAATAGGGACACTTGCGTATACACCAGGGGATATGCACATACAGCGCCAGAGGAGGCAGTTTAAAGCCGTGCTCAAGTGGGTGTTGTGGGGTTAAATCTGACGCAATCAGGCTCATAAGGACAATTGTTGCTTGAGTAACTGCATTGCTTTAGCGCGATGACTGAGCTGGTTTTTAAGTGCGCTGGGGAGTTCTGCGCTGCTGCATTGTTGTTCACTGACATAGAATAAGGGATCGTAACCAAAGCCCTGCTCACCTTGTGGCGCATGCAGAATACGTCCTTGCCAGCGGCCTTCACAAATGATGGGCAGAGGGTCGTCGCTATGCTGCAGTAAGGCCAATACACACACAAACTGTGCGCCACGTTGCGCGTCTGGCACACCCTGCAACGCTTTGATCAGTTTTAAATTGTTACCTGTGTCACCACCGCTGTCGCTGTAGCGGGCTGAGTGAATCCCAGGTGCGCCGACTAAATAGTCAACGGTTAAACCGGAGTCATCAGCTAGGGCAGGTAAACCAGATACCAAGCAGGCATAGCGTGCTTTTAAAATGGCATTTTCAATAAAGGTTAAGCCCGTCTCTTCGGGCTCAACCTTAGTGAACTCGCTAATTGAGCGAATAGTGATGCTGTCACCCAATAGTGCCTGCAGCTCACGCAGCTTACCTGGATTATGACTGGCTAGAACGAGCTCTTTCATAGATCAGGGAATACTTCTTGATTGAACTTTAAGCTATGGGACTTGCCCTCACTGTCAGTTACCTGCAGCTCAAAGCGCAAAAGTTCCTGGCTGGTAATGGGAAATTGCGACAAGTAGTACACAGCATTACCTTCATCAATTTCTTTAAAGGTCAGCGTGGTGCTTTGTCCTAATAAATTCTTATAACCACCAGTGACCGAACCTTTTTGTCCTTTGCCGTCCTTGACCATGGAAATATTGATCACAGCCTGGTTTTTGCTGCGTTTTAAGCCAACTGCGCGAGCGGTATCAGGCTCTAGGAAAGTTGAGTTGAAAATATTGTAATGCACATCCAGTGTATCAAAGCTTTGTTTGCGTTTAACCTCGGCGTGAACAGTCAGCACCATAAAAAAGCTTAAACAGACAGCAAGTAAATAACGCATGGTAGTAATCTCCTTAAATTAACGGGCATTGGCATCGGTGACGCGGTAAATACCAATTTCACCCATCAAGTTGGGCCATATACGATTGCCTAAGTTGTGACGATGCTGGCGGTCGACAGCCAGACGGTCAAGGACAGTCATTCGCATCTCACGGCACAACGCCTCAAAGTCAGCAAAGGTACAAAAGTGAATATTAGGTGTGTTGTACCATGTATAAGGTAAAAAGTCCGAAACTGGCATACGACCTTTGTGGGTCAAATACCAACGACAGCGCCAGTGGCCAAAATTGGGGAAAGTGATAATACAGGTGCGGCCCACGCGGAGCATTTCTTGCAGAATCTTATCTGGGTAATGCACCACTTGCAGGGCTTGAGTCATCACCACCACATCGAAGCTATCGTCAGCAAAGTTGCCTAGGCCAAAGTCCAGGTTTTGTTCGATAACATTCACGCCTTTGTTGATGCAGGCAGCGATATTATCGGGATCAATTTCTAAACCGTAACCGGCGACATTTCGATGTTCTTGTAGCCAAGCTAGAAGCTCACCGTTACCGCAGCCTAAATCAAGTACACGGCTGTTGGCTGGGATCCATTCTTGGATAATTTCTAAATCTGCTCTCATAGGTGCCTCACACGCTGATGCGGTTCATATAACCGCCAAATGCTTGCAGGTAACGGGGAATCGGCATTAAGAATGCGTCATGACCTTGCGGAGCATCAATGTCTAAATAGGATACGTTTTTCTTGGCATCTATCAGTGCATCAACAATTTCTTTTGAACGAGCAGGGGAGAAACGCCAGTCTGTGGTGAATGAAATCAGCAGGAAGTTGGCGTTAGCCTCAGCAAATGTCGCTGACAAGTCACCGGCGTGTTGCGCCGCAGGGTCAAAGTAATCTAAAGCTTTGGTCATCAGCAGATAGGTGTTGGCATCAAAGCTGTTGGAAAATTGCTCACCTTGGTAGCGTAAATAGCTTTCCACCTGAAACTCGACATTGTGGAAATCATAGTTTAGACGGTCTGTTTTAAGCTCACGGCCAAATTTCTCGCCCATGGAGTCGTCGGACAAGTAAGTAATATGGCCGACCATGCGCGCGAGCATTAAGCCGCGCTTAGGTATTGTGCCTCTATCAGTAAAATTACCCGCATGGAAATCCGGGTCAGTAATGATGGCCTGCCGCGCCACTTCATTAAAAGCGATGTTTTGCGCCGATAGACGCGGCGCCGCAGCGATGGAAACACAGTGGCGAATGCGCTCAGGATAGCTAATCGACCATTGCAGTGCTTGCATGCCGCCAAGACTGCCGCCCACCACCGCTGCCCACTGTTTGATACCCAGCTGGTCAGCTAAGCGCGCCTGCGTATGCACCCAGTCTTCAACGGTAATAACTGGGAATTGTGCGCCATACACTTTGCCGGTCTTAGGGTTAATAGTGTTTGGGCCAGTAGAACCGTGGCAACCGCCGAGGTTATTGGGTGATACGACAAAGAATTTATTGGTATCAATGGGTTTGCCAGGGCCAATACAGGTGTCCCACCAGCCAGGCTTGCGGTCCTCGGCAGTATGGTAGCCCGCCGCATGATGGGAGCCAGACAAAGCGTGACAGATGAGAACAGCGTTGCTCGCTGTGGCGTTCAGCTCGCCATAGGTTTCGTAAACTAATTCGTATTGATCTATGGTGCGGCCACAGGCCAAACGCAGCGGCTGATCAAAGTGCGCTCGCTGGGGACTGACTAAACCGACAGAATTTGTAGGGAAAACGGAAGACACGGCAACTCTCTCTAAAGTAAGAGGTGCAGTCTAAAGAGCCTAGCCGTGCGCGGCAAGTCGTATGCCAAATTGACTGCTGTAATCTGTACCTATGGGGTTGAACAGAGGCAGTTTTGTCTGGCAGACGCTGGTTGATGTTTAGAGGCTCGATAGCATGCAGTTAAATTGATGGGTTGATTATTACCTGCTGGCTTGGCCTTGAACAGTGTTATCCAACAGCAACTGGACAAGCAGTTAGCAGGTAAAGGCACTGCGCCATAAACTGTAATCTTGTGCACAGCCAACGCTCAGTGCGCAGCTAGGCGTTTCGGACTGCAGAATAGCGTGGTGCCTGCGGTCAAATAGCTAAGTGAGCAAACTCAGGTAGATCAGGGATCTGTTTAGGCTCGGTGATGCGCACACGTTTTTGCCGTGACAGTTCGCCACTTTCTATGTGCACGTGCCGCTTGGCCACAGCAAAAGCTTTACTTAGAAAAGTGATGAGTTGACTGTTGGCTTTACCATCAACCGGAGGCGCATTTAAACGTATTTTAAGGCGATCCCCGTGTAAGCCAGCAAACTCACTGCGTTTTGCTCCAGGCTGCAGATGACAGAATAAAATTAAGTCATCTGCATCCCAGCGTAGATACTCAGTCATAGAAATGGACTGACCAAAGCACGAATAGGCCCTACTAAACCAGTACTTATGGCCAAATTATCTACAACCAATCGCTCCATTAAGTTGATAGCGATAAAGGCAAAAATCGGGGAAATATCTAAGCCGCCTAAGTTGGGTAATAGATTGCGAATCGGCGCCAGCATGGGCTCACACAGCTGCTGAGTTAATTGTGCGCCGGGATTCTGACTGCCAGGAGCAACCCAAGATAAAATAACGCTGATAATTAAGGCAAAGAAGAAAATTTTCAGAAATAAACCAACCACCGCAATCAGGCTCCAAGCCAGTATATAGTGCAGCATATTGAGCACTGGGAACTCAGCAAGGGCCAGTATGGTAGTCATTAATATAAATTGCAGCAGTAGGACAAAAACTAACCCAGCTAGATCAAACCCAGCAACACTGGGAATGATTCGACGCAAAGGTGCCAGAATGGGTTGGGTGACCTTGACCGTGAACTGACTTAAAGGGTTGTAAAAATCAGCGCGAACCAGTTGCAGTATAAAGCGCAGTAGAGCAACCAGTAAATAGAGCTGGCCGAGGGTTTGGATAATATAAATAAATGCTTCAGTAAGTCCTGACATACAGTCCTCTTATTGGCTAAGTTGTTGGGCAAGTTCTTGTGAGCGGGCTGCGGCGCTACGCACTGCAGTGTTGACCAGATCGTTAAATCCGCCGCTCTGCAAGGCGCGAATAGCTGCATCGGTAGTGCCATTGGGTGAGGTGACTTGCTGGCGCAATTGGGTTGCCTCCAAGTCACTCTGACAGGCCATAGTGGATGCACCCTGTGCCGTGTATTTCGCCAACTGTGCCGCTGTTGCTGCAGGCAGGCCAAGTTGAATTCCAGCTTCGGTCATGGCTTCAATCAATAAGAAAAAGTACGCAGGACCACTGCCAGAAACGGCAGTGACCGCATCAATTAATTGTTCATCATCCAACCACAGCGCCAAGCCTACCGCAGATAATAGCTGCTGCGCTTGTTCGCGCTGTTGCGCCGAGACCTGTTTGGTCGCATATAAACCGCTGACCCCTTGCTGAATAAGTGCCGGTGTATTGGGCATGCAACGAATAATACTCTTGACCCCCAACCAGCGACTTAAGCTCGCGCAGGTGATACCGGCAGCGATAGAAATAATTAATTGCTGCTGGGTCACTGAGTCAGCCAGTTGTTCGCAGACCTGACGCATAATTTGTGGCTTAACTGCGAGCACGATGATATCTGCATCCTTTACCGCCAAATCATTATCGGTAAAGATGTTGATGGCATAAATGTTTTTTAACGCTTCGAGCTGCCCCACACCAGGGTCGCTGGCACTAATCTGTGCCGCCTTGACCCCTTGCTTGCAAAGACCACCAATCAGACTGGCGGCCATATTTCCGGCGCCGATAAAAGTAATTTTTGTGTTGCCCACGTGATAAGGCTCCTGAAGTGGCGGCTTGAAGGCTCAACGCCGCGGATAAATATGCACAACACTTAGTGAAGAGTGCGTTATGACTAAGTACTGCGGTGGATTGTCCTGCAACTGAAGCAATTGCGCAAAAATATCAACTTATAGCAGTAATTTTGGCCAAAGCTCTACTGCTGGCTATGTAGAGCACAAGTTCAATTAACTGGCTTCACTGCGTGTTTATGGCTGTTTTTAGATTGCCTGCTATCGTAAATACTACAAATAATGCTATGCAGCGTTCAAGAATATAGCGTTATTACAGCTGTGATTGTAAGTTTAAGGGTAATTCAATGGATATGAATGAGCTATTGGTTTTAAGTGTCGAGCAAGGTGCATCAGACTTGCATCTGTCGGCAGGCTTGCCACCCATGATTCGTGTGGATGGCAAGATACGTCAGATCAACTGGCCAGCGCTGGAGTCGGAGACTGTTGCTGCGCTGATTGACGAAGTAATGAGCGCGCAGCAGCGTGCAGAGTATGGACAATACTTAGAAACGGATTTCTCCTATGAGTTGCCTGGGGTGCTTCAGAGTTAATGCATTTCATCAAAACCGCGGTGCAGCTGCAGTATTTCGTAGCATTCCGGCTAAGGTGCTGACCCTAGAGGATCTCAATCTTGGCGAGGTGTTTCGCAGCATTGCCGATAGATCACGGGGCTTAGTCTTGGTTACTGGTCCAACAGGCTCTGGTAAGTCAACTACGTTGGCGGCGATGATTGATTACTTAAACAGCACCAAGAGTCAGCATATTCTTACCATTGAAGACCCTATTGAGTTTGTGCACACAGCGAAAAAAAGCCTGATTAATCAGCGCGAAGTGCACCGCGATACCCTCGGCTTTAACCAAGCACTGCGTGCTGCCTTACGGGAAGATCCCGATATTATTTTGCTCGGTGAGCTGCGTGACTTGGATACCATTCGATTAGCGCTCAGTGCGGCAGAAACCGGACATTTGGTGTTTGCCACGTTGCACACCAGTTCCGCAGCAAAAACCATCGATCGTGTGGTGGAGGTGTTTCCTGCAGAAGAAAAGTCCATGGTCAGAGCGATGCTGTCAGAGTCGTTGCAGGCAGTGATTGCGCAAACCTTGCTGAAAAGAGAAGGCGGTGGCCGTATTGCCGCCCATGAAATTCTGTTGGCTACAGCAGCAATTCGTAACTTGATTCGTGAGGGTAAAATTGCGCAAATATATTCAGCCATGCAAACCGCTGGTGCTTTAGGCATGCAAACTTTAGACAGTTGCTTAGCTGGACTGTTAGCACAAGGCCTGATTAGCCGCGACAGTGCGCGGGCAGCAGCGAAAAGTCCAACAAGCTTTTAACTCAGTCACTGCAAGCGCTTGCTTTTCAAGGTAATATAAATTGTCTTGATAGTTCAGTGCAGGCTAGTTCAGAGTAGGCAGTAAATTGTTTGATTAAGCAGAGCTTAGAGATGGCTGCAGTGGATTCTATTGATATGTTTATAGTTGATTTTGAGCTGTTAGCTACACCAATCCAGCATCGTTAAGGCATTATCCAATAAGGAGAGCAGGCAGATGGCAAAACAAATACGTGTATGGGATGGTCCATTGCGGATTTTCCATTGGCTGTTAGCGATCAGTGTTGTGTTTTCGCTTTTTACGGGTTGGCAAGGCGGTAGCAGTTGGATGGGTTGGCATGAACGGGCAGGGCTCGTGATTATTGGGCTACTGAGTTTCCGTATTGCTTGGTTGGTACTGGGTTCGACCTATGCGCGTTTATCAACTTTATTATGTGCACTGCTAGCGCTTCCACAGTATATGCGCGGTGATTGGCGCAAGCTGGGTCATAACCCATTAGGGGTTTTATCTGTGTTTGCCATGCTTGGCATGCTGACTTGGCAGGCAGTCAGCGGTTTATTTACCAATGATGGTTCCATTTATACTGGGCCGCTATATAGTTTGGTTGGCAGAAGCTTAAGTGGAGATATTACGCGCCTACATAAGCTGGGCTTATGGATTATTATTGGCTTAATTGTGGTGCATATCTTGGCAATAGTTGCTCATTACATATTGAAAAAGAAAAATCTAGTTAAACCCATGCTGACAGGTAAAGCTGAGCAGGAGTTTCCTGAGCAGAAACCCGCTGAAGGTGGCCGTTGGTTGGCTTTTGTTTTTGCTTTAGCAATTGCTGTTGGTGGGGTGTATTTAGCTTCTGGTGAGTGGCAGAGCAAACCCCCGCCCGCCCCTGCGGCAGCTCCTGCTTGGTAATATAAGCCTAGAGTTCAGCAATAAAAAAGGTCGCCAATTGGCGACCTTTTTGCATAACCCATTGGCTTAAGCGTTAACAGCTTAGTCCATGCGGTATTTGTCGTGGCAGGCAGTGCAGCTGTCACCGGTTGCAGCAAATGCTTTAGCAACCGTAGCTCTGTCACCCGTTGTTGCAGCTTCAGCGAGTTCATTAGCGGCTTTATTGAAAGCAATTGCCACTTCAGCGACGCCCTCAGAGTCAGTAAAAAATTCTGGTTTAACCCGTGTTTTGGTGTCACCAATGCTTTTCTCAGTGCCTGGACCAAAAAGAGCACTCATGCCCGAGTTAGCTGTAGCAGCGATGCTATTGGCTGCAGCTTGCACTTGTGCTGGATCCCAAGCCACGCTTTCATCAATGGCCATTGCCTTGAGTTTTTCCATATTCCAGCTCATAAAAGCGTAGCCAGCTTTACGGAAATAAATTTGATCTTCTGGGTCAATTTGCGCGCTAGCGTTGAGACTAGCAGTTAGAAAAAGTGCAGCTAAGCTGCCAACCATCAGTTTTTTCATCGATTTTTCTCCTTGAATAGCAAGGCAGGTGTTATTGATTGCTAACAGCTTGCTATTGATTAAAGCAATGAAGTGTTCATTGCTAAATAAAGCGATTGTTCCAAGCATTGCTCTAATGCACAGGTATGAATATATCCTCTGACATGCTTTTTGCAACGGTTCTTACAGATGCAGCTAAACTTAAGTTTAATAATAACGTAAATAATGATTAAGAAAATAGTAGATGGTCAAAATTGACTAAGGTACCCCTATGAGCTTAATTAGTGTGGCTGTTAAATAAAATTCAAGCATGGGCATGCCGAGGTGTTTATCCAGTGCATTGCTGCTCTTATGGAATAGGGATCATGCGTTCGCTCAGTTTTCATCTGTTGAGAATCGTTTACAGTAAATTTCCTTCGCAACAGGGTTAAGTAAGTATGCTAGTTTGAGCAGTCAGAACTGCTAAAAAATAGGTTATGTAACAAATAGCCATACAAAAATATAAAATAGATTTTTTATCCCTTGAGTCCGGAGGCAGACCTTGCCAGACTGCGCCTCGCGCGGCGGTAACGCGCATTTAACCTGAAGCACACGATCAATATAAAAGGAGCTGTGCGCGTGAAAAAAACTAAGCAAATGTTATTGGCCGCCGCTGTCGGCATGGCTGTTGTTGCATCGGTGCAGGCTGAAGATCAGCGTGTACTGAATGTGTATCACTGGTCTGACTATGTTGCGCCCAACACCATCAGTAACTTTGAAAAGCAAAGCGGCATTAAAGTGGTGTTTGATGTCTATGACAGTAATGAAGTGCTGGAAGCTAAGCTGCTTTCGGGTCGCTCAGGTTACGATATTGTCGTGCCCTCAAACCCCTTTTTGGCTAAACAAATTAAAGCAGGTGTTTACCAAAAACTGGATAAAACGCAGTTGCCATTGTGGGATAATCTGAATAAAGATTTATTGCACACCTTGGAAGTTAGCGATCCAGGTAACCAGTATTCAGTGCCCTATATGTGGGGCTCCATTGGCATGGGCTATAATGTTGACAAGGTTAAAGCCGTATTAGGTGATCAACCGGTGGATTCGTGGGACTTAATTTTTAAGCCAGAAAATATCAGCAAGCTGCATGAGTGTGGCGTGGCAATTTTGGATTCACCTTCCGAAATTATTCCCACGGCAATGCATTACTTGGGTTTGCCAGCCACTAGTGAAAAGCCGGAAGACTTAAAGCAAGCTGAAGAACTGCTGCTGAAAATTCGTCCCTATATCACTTACTTCCACTCATCTAAGTACATCTCAGACTTAGCCAGTGGTAATATCTGCATGGCCGTTGGCTACTCCGGTGATTTGTATCAGAGCAAGGCGCGCGCTGAAGAAGGCAAAGGTAATGTGCAAATCGCCTATACCATTCCTAAAGAGGGCGCAGGTACCTTTTTCGATATGGTGGCCATTCCTGCTGACGCCAAAAACGTGACTGAAGCCCATGAATTCATTAACTACTTGCTTCAGCCGCAAGTGATGGCGGATTTAACCAACTACTTGCAGTTCCCGAATGGTAATGCAGAGGCGACCCCGTTGGTGGATGAGCAGATTCGCAATGATCCAGGCATTTACCCGCCGGCAGAGATGATGAGCAAGCTCTATACGTTCCCTGATTTGCCGGCAAAAACCCAGCGTTTATTGACTCGCAGTTGGACTAAAATTAAGTCAGGTAAGTAATTTTATCAGCTCATCAGCAGACCTTAAGGTGTGCTGATGAGCGTGGGTCGTGGTACTGGCATTATTGGTTGCGCTGGCAGCCCATTTTATAATTTGGAGGACGGGCAATTGTCTAGATTGATTTCGAGTGTTGTGTTGGCGTTGACGGCCAATGTGCTTATAAGCAGTGCAGCATTTGCAGAAAATAAAGTACATGTTTATAACTGGTCTGACTACATCAGCAAGTCAGCACTGGAGGATTTTACTGCGCAAACCAATATACAAGTGATTTACGATGTGTTTGATTCCAATGAAGCTTTGGAAGGTAAATTGCTCGCTGGTCGCAGTGGCTATGATGTGGTGGTGCCATCGGATCACTTTTTAGCCCGTCAAATACAGGCCGGTGCCTTTGCTAAATTGGATAAAAGCTTATTACCCAATTGGGACAACTTAGACCCACAGTTGATGCAACAAGTGGCGACCAATGATCCAGGCAATCAATATGCGGTACCCTACTTGTGGGGCACCAATGGTATTGGTTACAACGTTGATAAAGTCAAAGAAGTATTAGGCATTGAGCGCATTGACTCATGGGCGGTGTTGTTTGAGCCTGAGAATATGCAAAAGCTCAGCAGCTGTGGTGTGGCCTTTTTAGACTCCGCTGATGAAATGCTACCGGCCATGCTTAACTATCTAGGTCTCAACCCTAACAGCCATAGGTCAGCAGACTACAAAGCAGCGGAAGAAAAGCTTGCAGAGGTTCGTCCTTATGTGACCTATTTCCATTCGTCAAAATATGTTGCTGATCTAGCCAATGGCAATGTGTGTGTTGCCGCGGGTTTCTCCGGTGATGTGCTGCAAGCCGCTGATCGTGCTGAAGAAGCGGGTCAGGGTGTGAAAGTGGCTTACAGCATCCCGAAAGAAGGCGGTAACCTATGGTTTGATATGTTGGCCATTCCAGCGGATGCTAAAAATGTTGCTGAGGCACACGCTTTTATCAATTACCTGCTGGACCCAGCAGTGATAGCACAAATCAGTGATTATGTGGGTTATGCCAATCCGAATCGTTATGCTGATGAGCTAATGGATGAAGATGTACGCAACAACCCAGCAGTTTATCCGGAGCAGGCGGTATTAGATAACTTATTTGTATCTAAGCCGTTACCGAGCAATGTTCAGCGCATCAAAACCCGCAGCTGGACACGTTTCAAATCTGGAAAATAATCGTCTGTTTAACACAAAAGCTCAGCGTTGATGCTGGGCTTTTTGTATTGAGGTAAAACTCTATGGCAATTGCTTCAGGCGTATACAAGAAAGCTCTAGCTAACTTGCAAAAGCCTAAAGACGTCTTGGTTAAAGTCGAACGCGTCTCCAAGTATTTTGATGACACCTTAGCGGTGGATGAAGTCTCACTGCAGATTAATAAAGGTGAAATTTTTGCGTTGCTAGGTGGCTCAGGATCAGGCAAGTCAACGTTATTAAGAATGTTGGCAGGTTTTGAAACGCCAACCGAAGGTCGGATTATTTTGGATGGCGTGGATATCACTGCAATGCCACCCTATGAGCGTCCAATAAATATGATGTTCCAATCCTATGCGCTATTCCCGCATATGAGTGTCGAGCAAAATATAGCCTTTGGTTTAAAGCAGGACCGCCTAGGTAAAGAAGAGATTGCTGAGCGGGTTAACGAAATGCTCAAGCTGGTGCATATGACCCAATATGCGAAGCGTAAGCCCCATCAGTTATCCGGTGGGCAGCGTCAGCGAGTCGCCTTAGCCCGTTCATTGGCTAAGCGTCCTAAACTTTTATTGCTGGATGAGCCAATGGGTGCTTTGGATAAAAAGCTACGCTCACAGATGCAATTGGAGTTGGTGGAGATTATTGAGCGGGTCGGAGTGACCTGCGTGATGGTGACCCACGATCAAGAGGAAGCCATGACCATGGCGGAACGCATTGCCATTATGCATCAAGGCTGGATTGAACAGGTGGGCAGTCCAATGGATATTTATGAAACACCTGCCAATCGTTTAGTGTGTGAGTTTATTGGTAATGTGAACTTGTTTGATGGTGAAATTTATGCCGATGACTCCGATCATGCAGTGATTATTTGCCCACAATTAGAGCGTCCGATTTATATAGGCCACGGTATCACCAGTTTAGCTGAGGATAAGCGCGTGACCTTTGCCCTGCGTCCAGAAAAGCTACTGCTGAGCAGTGGTAAGCCGGAAGATTTGGAGCATGAAGATTACAACTGGGCCAAAGGCATAGTGCACGATATTGCTTATTTAGGTGGCCATTCGGTGTACTACGTGGAGCTGGCTTCAGGCACTGTGGTGCAAGCTTTTATGGCTAACTCTGAGCGTAATGTGAAACGCCCCACCTGGGATGATGAGGTGTATGTGCACTGGGTGGATGACAGTGGTGTGGTGTTTCAGTCATGACCCTACGCAATAAACTATTGGGAATGCTGCCCAAAGGCCGCCATGCAGTGATTGGCGTGCCATTTTTTTGGATGCTGCTGTTTTTTTTACTGCCTTTTGCGATCATAATTAAAATTAGCTTTGCTGAAGCTGATATCGCTATTCCGCCGTACACCAGTCTGACCGAGTGGGCCGATCAGCAGCTGACCCTGCTGCTCAATTTTGGCAACTATGTATTGCTCAGTGAAGACCAGTTGTATGTATCAGCATACTTGGGGTCATTGAAAATTGCCTTGGTCAGTACCCTGCTGTGCTTGCTGGTGGGCTATCCCATGGCGTATGCCATTGCCCGCGCCGATAAGCATATGCGGCCGGTTTGGCTGCTGCTGATTATGATGCCCACCTGGACCGCTTTGCTGATTCGGGTCTATGCCTGGATGGGCATTTTAAGCAATAATGGCTTGCTCAATAATGCGCTGTTATGGCTGGGCATGATCAGTGAGCCACTGCAAATACTCAATACCAACATCGCGGTGTATATTGGCATTGTCTATGCCTACTTGCCCTTTATGGTGTTACCGCTGTACGCCAATTTAGTGAAGCACGATATCTCGTTATTAGAAGCGGCTTCTGATTTAGGGGCTAAAAGTTACTCCGCGTTTTGGAAAATCACAGTGCCACTGTCGAAGAGCGGGGTGATTGCCGGCTGTATGCTAGTGTTTATTCCAGTGGTGGGCGAGTTTGTGATTCCGGAGCTGCTGGGCGGCCCAGAAACATTAATGATCGGAAAAGTGTTGTGGCAAGAGTTCTTTAATAACCGCGACTGGCCGGTGGCTGCGTCCTTGGCAGTGATTATGCTGCTGATATTGATTATCCCGATTATTTTATTTAATCGTAACCAAAGCCGTGAGCTGGAGGGTAAGGCATGAAAAACTTAAAGTTTTCACGCTTTATGCTGAGCGCAGGTTTAGTGTTTATTTACCTGCCCATGCTTATTTTGGTGATCTATTCTTTTAATGCGTCACGTTTAGTGACCGTTTGGGGGGGCTGGTCAACCAAGTGGTATGCGGGGTTGTTGGATAATACTCAGCTGATGAATGCGGTATTACGCTCGCTGGAAATCGCCAGTTATACGGCCATTGCAGCAACCGCGTTGGGTACCTTGGCGGCATTGGTGCTGACCCGCATTGGGCGCTTTCGTGGCCGTACACTGTTTGGTGGCATGGTCACAGCTCCGCTGGTGATGCCTGAAGTAATTACTGGTTTGTCCTTGCTGCTGCTGTTCGTGGCTATGGCGCAATTAATTGGCTGGCCCATGGAACGCGGCCTGGTCACTATTTGGATTGCTCATACCACCTTTTGTACAGCCTATGTAGCGGTGCTGGTGTCGTCACGTTTGCGAGAAATAGATCGCTCCATGGAGGAAGCAGCCATGGATTTAGGTGCCCGACCATGGAAGGTATTCTTTTTGATTACCGTACCGATGATTGCACCCTCGTTAGCGGCCGGCGCCATGATGTCATTTGCCTTGTCCTTAGATGATTTGGTATTGGCCAGTTTTGTGTCAGGCCCAGGTTCAACCACCTTGCCAATGGAAATTTTCTCGGCGGTACGATTGGGAGTTAAGCCGGAAATTAACGCCATTGCCAGTTTGATTTTGCTGTTTATCTCTTCAGTGACTTTCTTGCTGTGGTTCTTTACTCGACGGGCTGAAATCCGCCGTAAAAAAGCCATGCAGCAGGTTAAAGAGCTGGAGCGAGCCAACCAAGTATAGAATCCAGCTGAGTAAAACGGCGCAGCTACTGAAGTAGACTGCGCCGTTTTTATGGTGGCCTAACTAGACAAAGTCATATTAAGTGGGTGCGTAGCTTAGGGTTCAATTCGCAGTAGTAATCTAAAAAAAGTTGCCAGTGTGGGTCAGGCATATCAGCACGGTGTCGACCAAGCTGTTTGATATCTTTAAGGGCTGCTCGTGATGCAGGCCAGCGACGGCGTGCTTTTTCTAAGTCCAATAAAGCAACTTCCGGTCTCTGCTGAGGACTGATTCTAATGAAAATATGTTTGGCATAGCAGCAGCCATGCTGCCAACCAGCCTGATGCATTAAACTCAGTGTGTGGGCAATTTGCTTTAATGTGGACGCAATAGTATCGCTATCAACAGCTTGAGTGCAGTGTTGGCTATACCACTGTTCTAAACTGATAAAGTCTTTAAGTTCTTCTGTGACGAGTAAGGCATACCAGTTCCTACCTTTTTTTACTGCTTTATAAAAGGCCAGCTTAGGGACTTTAATGCCTAACAGCGCTAAGGCTTGTATGGCTTTTTTTTCACGCAGTGCTGTCGGGTGACCGAAAGGATAGCGCAAAGAAGAGTACGTATGGTTGACCTGACGCTTACTGTAGAGCCGAGGCTGCCCAATTGTGCTGGGTGTGAGAAGTTGCACACCACTTTCACCGCCGCGTCGTTGATTAGGTTCCTCAATCCATTCGCCAGTGCGTGCCCACCAATTATTAAACTCTTGGTCATCAGTTGGTTTAGTTGTGCACATCCTGCAATCCTTGGTCGCAAAAATTATTTTAAAA
>CAJDVK010000017.1_pt1 | contig 77059 bp, 68 predicted proteins | sample 7391401 | NCBI WGS metagenome assembly CAJDVK01 (sample SAMEA7055696, study PRJEB34461) | soil metagenome | biome: terrestrial ecosystem; feature: Peninsula; material: soil | place: Antarctica | collected 2016
TTGATCCAGTTAAAGCTAAAGAAGGGCCATTTGGCGCCACCGTTGCTCACGGTTATTTGACTTTATCGCTGGTGAATTATTTTTTACCGCAGTTGATGAAGGTGGAGAACTTGGCCATGGGGGTGAACTATGGCTGTGATCGAATTCGTTTTCCAGCGCCAGTACTTGTTGGCTCACGCATTCGCGGAGTTGGTGAGGTGACTGGAGTCGAGAGCCTAGCCAATGGTGCGGTGCAAGTTGTTGTGCGGGTCACTATTGAAATTGAAGGCAATGACCGACCAGCGTGCGTGGTCGATACCATCAGCCGCTATACTTTTGCAGAATAAAAATTAAGGAATCTTCCATGAAAGAGGTTGTTATTGTTTCTACCGCGCGGACTGCGCTGACCAAATCATTTCGCGGTTCCTTCAATGATACTGAAGCGCCTGGGTGGGCATGTTATTCGCGCTGTGGTTGAGCGTGCTGGAATTGATCCGGCCGATGTGGATGATGTGATTATGGGGGCTGCAGTTCAGCAGGGTACCCAAGGGTATAATATTGGTCGTTTGTGTGCCTATACCGGCGGCTTACCCAATAGCGTAGCGGGGATGGCGGTTGACCGCATGTGTGCCTCAGGTTTAATGGCAATCAGTGAAGCCGCCAAAGGCATTATGACTGGTGAGTTAGATATCGCCATTGGCGGTGGTGTGGAGTCCTTGTCCCTCACGCAAAACAAGCACAAAAACAGCTACCGTGCCCGCTCTGAAGCGGTGATGGCAGTGGCGCCGGCAGCCTATATTCCTATGATTGAAACCGCTGAAATTGTTGCCGAGCGTTACAATATTAGCCGTGCAGCACAAGATGAGTACGCGTTGCAAAGTCAGCAGCGGACTGCCGCTGCCCAGGAAGCCGGACGTTTTGACGATGAGATTGTGCCGCTTAAAGCGCGCATGCAACTTTTTGAAAAAGACGGTACGCCCACTGGGCATAAAGATGTGCTGGCAGACCGTGACGAGTGTAACCGTCCCAGTACCACCCTGGAAGGCTTGCAAGGTTTGCGCACCGTTTGGAAAGATGGTGAATGGATTGCTGAAGGTAAGTGTGTGACTGCGGGTAACGCCTCACAGTTTTCTGACGGTGCTGCAGCAAGCTTGCTGATGTCACGGGAGGAAGCGGATAAACGTGGACTTGAACCTTTAGGAATTTATCGTGGTGTGGCAGTGGCTGGTTGTGATCCAGAAGAAATGGGTGTGGGTCCGGTGTATGCCATTCCAAAACTGTTAAAGCGTTTTAATTTGCAGGTATCAGACATTGGTCTATGGGAGATTAACGAAGCCTTTGCCTCTCAGGTGCTGTACTGCCGTGACCACCTCGGTATTGATAATGACAAGCTCAATGTCAATGGCGGGGCAATTTCAGTGGGTCACCCCTTTGGTATGAGTGGTGCGCGTATGGTGGGTCATGCCTTGCTGGAAGGCCGTCGTCGTAAGGTTAAGTACGTGGTTGTTTCCATGTGTATCGGCGGTGGCATGGGCGCTGCAGGACTATTTGAAATACCTGAGTAACTCGATTAAAGGCCCAACAGAAACCGCCGTGTTAGCAGCACTGGCGGTTTTTTTGTTTTTACCGGTAAGCAGCCATATGTCAAGCCGTAATTATCTGTTGGCAGTCCTTGGTTAAGCATCACTTCTATATAACCCGTTTGAACGATGCACGGTTTTTCGATCAAGACGAACATCAAGACAGCCCTTAAGAATTATAAAATAAATCGAGTTTCGTGGGTTGTGTTTATAACCAGCCGAGAACTCAAAACGGGAGAGTGCCGTGTACAGATTTGTCAGTTACTCATTTTGCATTGTGGTTGCAGCGCTTGTTTTATTTGCCTTCTCTCCCCGAGACGACAGTGAAGCAAGCAGCGAAAACTTCGATGTGAGGCGTGTCCAATTTAATGATCTCGTTGCAGTCAATGGCAGGCTCGTTGCTGTTGGTGAGCGCGGTACCATTGTTGTCAGTGAGAACAATGGCCAAGCATGGCGAATAACCCATAACGATGACGAGGTCCCGGCCACACTGACTGATATCACTGCATTAAGTGACGATCTGCTCCTGGCTGTTGGTCATGACAGCGTGATTTTACGCAGTGAAGACGGCGGTTTAAGTTGGCAGTTAATCATGCGTGACTCGGAAACCGGTGAGCCTTTTATGGGCACTTGGAGCGAGGATGGTGAAAACGTTTTTGTGTACGGCAGTTTTGGTAAGTTTTTAGTGTCCACAGACGCTGGTAAGACATTTACCCCGCAAGAGTTGGATATCTTCGGTGAGCATTTGAGTGCTATGGCCGGTGATGAAAGTGATGTACGCATTATGGTGGGGGAAATGGGGCTGGTGTTGCGCAGCCTAGATGGTGGCGATTCTTGGGATAAGCTTGAGCCTTTTTATCAAGGCTCTTTGTTTGGCGTTGCTCACCTCAATGGTAGCCGCTGGATAGCCTATGGCATGCGCGGTCATGTGTTCTTTAGCGATAACAACGGTGATAGCTGGAGACAAGTGGATATTGGCAGTGAGCTGCCCTTGTATGGGCATGCTGTGGCCAGAGATGGTAAGCACATGATTATCGTTGGTACAGCTGGTGTTCTAGTCACCTTGAATGATCAAGGGGAGTTGGTTGATGTCAGTAATATCAACGGCTTAGGTACATTAACCTCTGCATTGATATTACCCAGTGGCAATGTGCTTGCTGCAGGGCAGCGCGGTTTAATGCAGAGCTTTCACAGTCACGTGGCAGCATGGAAAGATATAGGAGAGGACCATGAGTAACCAGCAATCAACAATCCAAAAGTTTGTGGGGTGGTCTGCTGATGCGCTATTAACGTGGCGCAAGCCCTTGCTAGCGCTTTTCATCCTGATAACTGTAGTGCTTGGTTATAGTGCTGCGGGGATTCGCTTGGATCCTGGCTTTAATAAGCAGATTCCAGTCAATCACCCTTTTATGAAAAACTTTTTGCATTATAGCGACACATTTTCTGGGGCCAATAACGTCTTAGTGAGCGTGCGTTGGAAAGGCGAAGGGGATATTTATAACCCTGAATTTTTGGAAGCCTTACGCAAGGTTACCGATGAGGTGTTTTTCATTCCTGGCGTACGTCGAGCCAGTGTCAGCTCTTTGTTCACGCCTGATGTGCGTTATATTGAGGTGACCGAACAAGGTTATAAAGGCGACGTGGTGGTACCGCCACACTTTAGTGGCACTGAAGAGGATTTACAGCAAGTTCGTAGAAACACTGAGCGCTCGGGACAGATTGGTCAGCTGGTGGCCAATGATTTAAGTGCCGCTATGGTGCATGCGGACTTGCAGGAAATTAATCCTGATACCGGTGAGCAGGTCTCATACGTTGCTATTTCCAAGCAGCTGGAAGACATCCGCAGTAATTTTGAAAATGACAATATTGCAATTGATATTGTAGGTTTCTCCAAGCTCACAGGGGATGTGGTCGCTGGTCTGATTGATGTTATGTGGTTCTTCTTACTGGCATTTGTCATTACTACAATTTTACTCTGGCTGTATACCCGCTCGGTGAAGCTCACAATCGTTTCATTGATTGTGGCCATGCTGCCGGTGGTTTGGCTATTAGGTTTGTTACGGATGATGGGTATGGGGATCGATCCAATGTCCATCCTGGTTCCATTCCTGATTTTTTCCATTGGTGTTTCCCATGCGGTACAGATGACCAACGCTTGGAAGCAAGATGTGCTGTCTGGCAAAACATCTGAGCAAGCAGCGCACTCTGCATTCTGTAAAATATTCGTACCTGGTGCTCTGGCACTGCTGATGAATGCCCTTGGCTTTGGGGTCATCATGCTGATTGATATTCCAATTGTGCATGAGTTGGGTGTGACAGCCTGTCTTGGCGTTTTATTGATGATTATCACCAATAAAATGATGTTGCCTATTATCGTTTCGCACTTGACCCTGGAGCGTTCAGCGGAAAGTGTAAATGTGGTGTCTGAAGGTCGTCGACACAAAGTGTGGTGGTGGTTGTCCAATGTGACCCGCCCTGAAATTGCCTTGGTCATCTTTGTCGTCAGTGTCATCTTGTTGATAGGTGGTGCGATTAAAAGTCGTGACTTAGTGGTTGGGGACGTGGGCAGTGGTGCGCCTGAGTTACGTGAAGATTCTCGCTATAACTTGGATAATGAAAATATTGTTAACCGCTACTCAGTAGGTTTGGATCTATTGACCATCTATGTGGAAACAGACACGCCGGACGGTGACGCCTGTTTAGATCCTGCGGTGATGCGTGCGGTGGAAAAGCTCGACTTCCATTCACGTAACATCCTTGGTGTGCAATCAGTGGCCAGTGTTGCGGGCATGGGCAAAGTGAGCATTGCTGGTAACAATGAAGGCAATCCTCGTTGGGCTGCTATCCCTGGTTCTGACCGCGGCTTGCGCGCGGGTTCTCAAGCGTTCTCTAGTGAGCACGGGCTGGTTGTGGAAGGCTGTGAGACGATGCAAGTTGTGCTGTATCTGGCAAATCATCAGGGTGACTTGGTCAGTCGAGTAGTGGATCGTGTGGAAGGCATCATTGCTGGGATTGACGAGCCAAAAGTTCAGTTTATGTTGGCCGGAGGGAACGTTGGTGTGCAGTCTGCTTCCAACGAAGCGGTTAAAAAGGCCGAAGTACAGATGCACGGTGCGTTGCTCGCATCGGTTGCTTTATTTTGCTGGCTCACCTTCCGCTCATTCCGTGCGGTGCTCTGCATTATTATGCCGTTGGCAGTGGTGGCAACCTTCTGTAATGCGTTAATGGCGTCGCTCGGGATTGGCTTGAAGGTTTCGACCTTGCCCGTACTGGCCTTGGGTGTCGGGGTGGGGGTTGACTATGGCATCTATATCTATGAACGCTTACAGCATGAGTTGGCCTTGGGTCATGATTTGCGTGAGGCGTTCTATCAGGCCATGTTGCAGCGTGGAACTGCCTCACTGTTTACCGCGCTCACTATGTCCATCGGTGTCGGCGCTTGGGCATTCGCGCCACTTAAGTTCCAGGCAGATATGGGTATTTTGTTGGCCTTTATGTTCTTGGTGAACGTGTTTGGAGCAATTATTATTCTGCCGGCATTGGCCAGTTGGTTTAACCGTTCCAAGCCTTTGGTTGTGCCAGGTCATACACTTAATAAGTGTGAGGATGCGTTTGAGGCAAAAGCCTAGGGGTTGAGTCAGTCTTCTCGGCAGGTGTGACAGCCTGTTGAGAGGCAGTTATTCTAATTCGATATAAGAAAAGCACATTTGGATGTTATCTTCATGGACGAAGCATAAAACAAAAGGGGTCATCGTGAAGTTGAATAATTCCATCGAAGAAACTGTTCTCAATAGCCAAGATATTTCTCTGGTAGATTACGATCAATTAGTTCTATCGCTGCATGATGGTAGTTATGATGATGCGGCTATGACAGCTGCGTTGGATCGCATGCGCAAGCAATTTCAAGCAAACTTTGTCACCCTTATTTTGCGCATACCCGGTGTTGAAGATATAGGGCTAATGCTGGTTTCGGGTAACTTAGCTGTTCATGGTCAGTTAGCTTACGTCAGTTACTATCGAAACCTCACGCCCTTTTCTGGGCAGGCGGTAGACCAAGTTTTTACCCAGCGTGATGTGATGACCGATGAGCAGTGGGTGGCCAGCGATTATTACCAGTCGTCATGCAAGCATCAGAATGTATTTCATGTGATGGGGGCTGATATATCGACTGAGCATGATGGTGTTTTTCGCTTGCGCATCACCCGTCCGCAAACCAGTCCTGCATTTGACGAGAAGGACCGAGCGTTGTGCCAAATGTTATTGCCGCATATCCGTAGAGCATTGCATGTGCGTACTCTGCTGGGGCGCAGTGAGTCCATGGGCAATTTGTATGCCGATGCGATCAATCGTTTATCGGTTGCAACTATTTTGCTTAATGAAAAAGGGCATGTGCAAAAGTTAAATGACTACGCACAAACACTTTTGGACAAGTCCGACGGTCTTAAACTGGTTGGTGATCGACTCGAGGCAAGTTATCCCAGTGATAACAAAGAATTGCAAAGACGGATCAAAGAAGCATTTGATGCTCATGGCCGTGGTGAGCCCATTGCTAAGGAGCCGTTGTCTGTGACCCGTCCCTCCGGCGAGGTCAATCTTGGCATTGTGTTTGAAGCGATACCTGATACCAGTTGGTTAGGGGACAAGGATCGCGGCACCTTGTTGTTATATGTACGTGATGCGGTAAATAAGTCCACGGTCAGCAGTACCGTAGCTAAAGAATTATTTGACTTTACTCCTGCTGAAACAGCCTTAGCACTTGAGCTGGCCAATGGTTTTTCCCTAGAGGATGCTGCTGAAAAACTAGGGATTATGCGCAATACCGCTCGAGCCCATTTGCGCGCAATTTTTTCCAAGACTGGCGTGCGCCGTCAAGCCGAGCTGGTTCGAGTGATGTTGAATAGCGTGGTTGCCTTGAGTGGAACTGTGGTGGGTCCTACAGATGCTGCAACCACCTTGGTGCCAGGAGAGTTATTGATACCGCTCAGACGTGATGAGTGATCTTGAACTTTAAGCTCTAGTCTACCTTGACGATGAGTGAGCAGATTGCCTTGGTTATTCTCGAGTAATAACAGTAAAGGCGGTGACGCTAATGAGTAGGATCAAATAGATGAATGTCGATAGCAAAATTGCATGCACCATTCCCCAGTTAATGTTTGCCGGCGCGACTCAATATGCAGAGCGTATTGCTCTTGAGGCGCCCGATGAATCTATCAGTTATGCAGCGCTGCCAGATCGTGTTCTAGCGATAACTCGCGGGCTTATGGCCAGTGGTATTGAGACCGGTGATCGGATTAGCGTATGGGCGCCGAACTCGACCGACTGGGTGCTGGTGGCTTTAGCTGTGCATTGTGCAGGCGGGCTACTGGTGCCGATCAACACCCGAATGAAAGGTAACGAAGCTGCCGATATCTTAGAGCGCAGCGGCTCGCGCATCGCTTTTGTGGTGGGTGAGTTTCTCGGGGTTGATTATCCGGCTATGTTGGCTGCGCACCGACCGCAAAACCTAGAGCAAGTGGTGGTGCTCGGTGAGCTTACCGATGCTGGTCAGACCTCCTTGACTGATTTTATTGCCGCGGGTGCTGCAGTAACGCAAGAGGCCGCCAAGCAGCGAGCAGAGTCAATTCAAGCGGACGACTCCTCTGACTTATTATTTACTTCCGGTACCACCGGTAAACCCAAAGGGGTGATGAATGGTCACGGACAAACGTTGCAAGCTTTTAGGGAATTTGTGCGCATTCTGGACATTGAGGCCGGAGACCGTTATTTAGTAGTCAATCCGTTCTTCCACAGTTTTGGTTATAAAGCTGGCTGGCTCACTTGTATGATTGCTGGAGCAACTATTATTCCCCAGGCTATATTTGATGCGGAAGATATTTTTCGACGGGTTGAAAATGAGCGTATTACGGTTTTGCCAGGACCGCCGACACTGTATCTATCGATGTTAGCGCATCCACGCTTAGCCAGCGCAGATCTCAGCAGCTTGCGCATTGCGGTAACCGGCGCATCGGCGATTCCGCCAGTGTTAATTGAACGCTTGCGCAATGAGCTGGGTTTTCAAGTGGTGACGACCGCGTATGGTCTCACTGAGTGCGGTGGTTTAGCGACCATCTGCGACCCTGCAGCCCCAGCAGAGACCATCGCCAGTACCAGTGGCAGTGCGATTCCGGGTACTGAGCTGCGTATTTTTGATGATCAAGGAAATGCGATGGCAACAGGCGAGTCGGGCGAAATTTGTTTGCGCGGTTTTCATGTGATGCAGGGCTATTTTAATGACCCTGCAGCAACTGCAGAAGCAATAACCCCTGATGGTTGGTTGCGCACTGGTGATGTTGGCCATGTTGATGCTGACGGTAATTTAACCATTACCGATCGACTCAAAGATATGTTTATCGTCGGTGGCTTTAACTGTTATCCAGCTGAAATTGAGGCAGGTTTGTTTGAGCATCCAGGCATTGCGCAGGTGGCAGTGGTGGGTATCCCTGATGAGCGCATGGGTGAAGTGGGTTGTGCCTGTGTTGTGTTGCGCGAAGGTTTTGCATTAACTGAGCAGCAGTTGATTGACTGGAGTCGCTCGCAGATGGCTAACTATAAAGTGCCTAGACGTGTGGTTTTTTATTCGGATCTGCCTAAAAACGCTTCCAACAAAATTGATAAGTTGGAGTTAAGGCGCGGTTTAGCGTGAGTTAAGCCAGCTCTTATTAAGCAAAACGCCCAGTTCAAGCTGGGCGTTTTTGTGTGCAGCTTTGCTAGTCAACGGATGGCTAATTGCCCTTAAATATGGGTTTTCTTTTTTCAATAAAGGCGTTCATGCCTTCTTTTTGATCATTGGAGGCAAATAGCAGAGCGTTGGCTTTGCGCTCCAGTGCCAGTCCTGCTTCAAGGGAGGCGTCCATTCCTTGAATAATGACTTCTTTAATTTGTTCAGCCGCTAAAGGTGGCATTTTAGCAATGATTTTGGCTTGGCTGAGGGCGTGGGTTTGCACTTGCTCATCCGGCACTACTTCGCTGACTAAGCCGCCCACCCAAGCCTCGTAAGCACTGATCGGTTTTCCGGTTAGCGCCATTTGCATAGCTTTGGCTTTACCCACTGCGCGAACTAAGCGCTGAGTTCCGCCAATTCCAGGCATGATGCCGATACGTATTTCAGGCTGGCAAAATTGTGCGCTTTCACCGGCAATTAAAATGTCTGCATGCATGGCCAGTTCGCAACCACCGCCGTAGGCATAGCCGCAAATGGCCGCAATCACTGGTTTTGGGCAGTGCTGAATGGGTGCCCAGACTCGTTCGGTATGGCGTTGATAAATATCGATGGGGCCGGTATTGGCCATGCTGGAAATGTCACCGCCGGCGGCAAATACAGTGTCACCACCGGTGAGCAAGATGCAGCGAATTTCAGGATCGCTGCCGAGCTGTAAAAAGTGTTCGGACAGCTGTGCTTGTAGCTTAAGGCTTAGGGCGTTATTGACCCGTGGCCGGTTGAGGGTGAGCCTTGCTACGCCCACCTCTGGAAAGTCGAGTAGTACAGGGTGTTCATCGTGATCAGTCATATTAAAACTCTCAGCAGAAATAGGCATTTATAGCTGTCTGCATTCTGGTTTTGCAGCCCTGATGGTTCATCGTCTATTCAGACGATGAACGTTTATAGGTAAGCCAATAAAGTCAAACTATACCGAGATTATGAGGATGCCCGGATGCAGGTTAACAACAGTCTAGATTACACGGGAAAAGTTGTGTTGGTGACTGGCGGCACGAAAGGGATTGGTGCAGGTATTGCCCAAAGTTTTTTAGCCGCTGGGGCCGAGGTGGTGGTTTGTGGGCGCCAAGCTCCAGAGCAATTGCCGACACAAGAAGGTCGTGTTGCAGATTTTTATCCTTTGGATTTACGAGATGTGGATGCGCTGGCGGCACTGTTTGAGCATATTGCTGCGCGTTATGGCCGTCTTGATGTTGTAGTCAATAATGCTGGCGGCAGCCCCAATGCCGATGCGGCAACGGCCTCACCACGTTTTAGTGAAAGTATTATTCGACTCAATTTACTGGTACCGATCAACGTTGCTCAGTTCGCTAATCGTATGATGCAGGATCAAGAGTCGGGTGGTGCCATTGTCTTTATCGGCAGCGTTAGCGCCTCAAGACCTTCGCCCGGCACGGCGGCTTATGGTGCGGCTAAAGCCGGGGTCTTATCGCTGGTGAGTTCGTTGGCGGTTGAGTGGGCACCTAAAGTACGCGTGGTGTCAGTCAGTCCTGGGCTTATCCGTACTGAGCAGTCGCACTTACATTATGGTGACGAAGCGGGTGTCGCCGCGGTAGGTGCTGGGATTCCGGCCGGCCGCATGGGTGAGCCTGATGACATTGCTGGTGCCTGTTTGTTTGCAGCTTCGCCCCTCGCAAGTTATTGGAGCGGGACTAATTTATTGCTTCACGGCGGTGGCGAAAAGCCAGCGTTCTTGAGTTCTTCCACAGCAAAACAAGTTGGATAAACCAGACAGCCGCTGCTTTGAATGAGCAAGAGCGTTGCTGTCACTGGATATAATCAGGAGACGAAATTGGCCGATCAAAAACTAGTAGAACAAATAGAAGCCTTTGTGGGTCGTGAATACGGACGGGTATACGCTTGGGATCAGGTAAACGCACCGATGATTCGTCATTGGTGTGAAATGATGGGCGTTGATAACCCACTGTACACCGATGCCGCTTTTGCTCGCGAGGCAGGCTACGCGGATATCGTTGCGCCGCCGGCCATGCTGCAAGTGTGGTGCATGGGTGGGTTGGATAACGAAAATTATGCGCCCGGCTCTACCGACGAAAACTCATTTGAAGTGCTGAAGCTTATTGAAGAGTATGGCTACCCAGCCGTGGTTGCGGTGAATACTGAACTGAGCTTTGAGCGTCACGTGACCCTGGGCGAAACGCTGTATTACACCAGCCACGTGGACTCGATCAGTGAAGAGAAAACCACTGGTTTGGGGACCGGCTTCTTTGTCACTTTAGTCATGCCGTTTTATTCCAAAAGCGACAATGGTGATGATGAAAAAGTTGGCGAGCTGATGTTCCGCGTATTCAAGTTCAAGCCGGCGCACGCCGCTCAGGCTAAAGATGATAAGGCGGCTCAGCCTAAAGATGCTAAGCCGGTGTATAAGCGGGCCTTGCCAGGCGTCAGTGATGACACCCGCTTCTTTTGGGACGGCTGTGAGCAAAACAAGCTGCTGATTCAGCGTTGCACTGATTGCCAGACACTACGTCACCCGCCAGCACCTGTGTGTATCAAGTGCCACAGCTTTGAGTGGGATTCGGTTGAGGCCAGTGGTAAGGCAGAACTGTATTCCTTTGTAGTGATGCATTACCCAGAAGTCCCACCCTTTGATTACCCCAATCCGATTGGTCTGATTGAGCTGGAAGAAGGTGTGCGCCTGATTGCTGGACTGGTAGGTGTTGATCCTAAAGACCTTGAAATTGGCCAGAAACTACAGGTTGAGTTCAATCGTTTTGATGACCGGCAAACATTGCCACAGTTTCGACCAGTGGCTGGATAAGGGGGCTCTATGGATTTCTCATTAAGTGAAGATCAGCGCGCGATCGGGGAAATGGCTGATGGCTTATTCCGCGATAACTGCTCCGATGAGCAGATGCGCGATTACGATCTAGCGGCAAAACCGTTTATGGATGATGTTTGGCAGACCTGTATTGATACAGGCTTGCATGCTTTGGCCATACCTGAGCAGTTTGGTGGCAGTGGTCTGGGTATGACCGAACTGTTTTGCGTGCTCGAAGCGCAGGGCGCAAGCCTGGCCCAGGTACCGGTTTGGGAGCATCAGCTGGCCGCCTGTTGTTTAGCTGAATTTGCTGGCGCTGCACATCAGGCGCTGCTTGAGCAGGCCGCCGCTGGTGAGGTTTTGTTAGCTGTTGGCTTAAACGCATTAAATAGCAGTCAGGGGATTGAGCTGCGTTTGGCTGGTACCAGCTTGAACGGCCAGCTGGGTGCGGTTGCTTATGCCGCTCAAGCGCAGCGCTTATTAGTGCTGGCAGAGTCTGAGACTGGTCCTTGTTTAGTTGTACTGGATCCGCAGGCGCAAGGTGTGCAGCTGATTGAAGGCGTTGCCAATAACGGCGTGGCGGTGGCAGATGTGCAGTGTGACAACGTCACTGTTGCTGCTGCAGATATCTTGCCGCCTGCTGCAGTTGCATGGCTTGAACAGCGCGCGATTGCTGCGCTGGCATCGCTGCAGTTGGGCGTCAGTGTTGAGCAAATTAACCGCACTGCAGAGTACTTAAAAGAACGCGAGCAGTTTGGTCGGGCCATTGGCACCTTCCAAGCCGTACAAATGACCATGGCTGACTGCCATATCGCTGTTGAGGCGCTGCGCAGTACCTTGTATCAGTTGCTTTATCGTCTTGACGCAGGCTTGCCAAGCCCGTCAGAGGCATTGGCGACGCAGTATCTAAGCTGTGAAGCGGCGCACCTGGTTGGTCATAAGACACAACACGTACATGGTGGGATCGGCGTCGATTTGACCTATCCGATTCATCGATTCCTTTACTGGAGTCGTCACCTTTCAATGGTTTTGGGAAGCTCCTCAGGCAGCCTTGAGCGCCTCGGGGACTGGTTAGCCAACAACGATAAACTAGGATGGAAATATGACCTTGAAGAAAACCAAATCACTAGCTGAAGTTAAAGTTGGCGATCAGCTGGCAGAACTTAGTATTCCGATCACTGTGACTTTAATTAACGGTGGTGCCATTGCCACGCGGGATTATTTCCCCGGACATCATGATAAAGAAGCGGCGCAAGCGTTGGGTTCACCGCATATTTTTATGAATATCCTCACCACCAATGGGTTGGTGCAGCGTTTTATAGAAGATTGGGCAGGGCCTTTGGCTAAGTTCAAAAATCAGAAAATTAAGCTGGGTGCCCCAAACTATCCGGGCGACACAATGACCTTTACTGGTGAAGTAGTTGAGCGCGACGAAGCAAGTAGCTCCGTGGTCTTAGGCTTTAAAGGTAAAAATTCAATGGGTAACCACGTGACCGGTACGGTTACTGTGGAACTGCCTTGAGCTATGGGAGATTTTAGAAATGAGTGATTCTTTCCTGTCGGGTAAAGCGGCTATCGTTGGGCTCGGTGCTACAGAATTTTCCAAAAACTCAGGTCGTACAGAGCTTAGGCTGGCAATGGAAGCGACTTTAGAAGCCTTGGCTGATGCTGGTATCGATCCGTCTGAAGTCGATGGCTTCAGCAGCTACTCAGTGGATAAAGTGCCCGAGTATGAAGTGGCACGCTTACTGGGTTGTAAGGATGTTAAATTCTTCTCTCAAGTGCCCCATGGCGGTGGTGCGGCCTGTGGTCCTATTATGCATGCAGCAATGGCGGTTGCTACCGGCGTGGCAAAAACTGTCGTGGTGTATCGCGCCATGAATGAGCGCTCTTGGTACCGCTTTGGTACAGGTGATTACGGTTTTGGTTCTACCCCTATTTTTGACAACGTCAATTACGGTTGGTACATGCCTCACGGCTTTCATACTCCGGCGGCTTGGGTTGGTATGTTTGCTCAGCGTTATATGCATGAGTACGGCGCCACCTCTGAAGACTTCGGTCGTATTGCCGTGGCTGCGCGTGATTTTGCCGCAACCAACCCGAAAGCATTCTTCTATGAAAAACCCATTACTCTAGAAGACCATCAGAACTCACGTTGGATTTGTGAGCCATTGCACTTGCTTGATTGCTGCCAAGAGTCCGATGGGGCAGTGGCGATGGTGATTACTTCAGTTGACCGTGCCCGAGACCTGAAACAAAAGCCGGTGATTATTAAAGGTGCATCACAGGGTATTTCCCATGGCCAGCAGAGTATGACGTCATTTTACCGTGACGATATCACCGGCTTGCCAGAGATGGGTGTGGTGGCCAAAGAGGTCTACCGTCAGTCGGGTCTGGGCCCAGAAGCAATTCAAACTGCGGTTATTTATGACCATTTCACACCTTTTGTACTGCCGCAATTAGAAGAGTTTGGCTTTGCTGAGCGCGGTGCAGCGAAAGAGTTTATCCGTGCTGGGCATCATGCCCGTGGTGGCCGCTTACCTATTAACACCCACGGCGGTCAATTAGGTGAGGCTTATATCCATGGCATGAATGGTGTGGCTGAAGGGGTGCGTCAGGTGCGTGGTCAAGCAGTCAATCAGGTTGATCATGTTGAAAACGTGCTGGTCACTGCCGGAACTGGCGTACCAACGAGCGGCCTTATTTTAGGCGATGCTTAAGGAGCGAACCATGTTTGTTGATCTAACCGACGAGCAGCGTGCGCTGCGTATAAAAGTCCGCGATTACTTTACTAATCTGATGACCCCAGAGCTGCGCAATGAGTTGCGCGGCGCAGAAGGGGGTGAGCAGTTTAAAAAAATTGTGCGCCAGATGGGACAGGATGGTTGGTTGGCAGTGGGCTGGCCTAAAGAATACGGTGGGCAGGGCTATGGCCCAACTGAGCAGTTGATTTTCTTTGAAGAAGCCAATATTGCTGGGGCGCCATTGCCTTTTGTCACCATCAGCACTGTGGGTCCAGCGTTGATGAGTTACGGCACGCCGGCACAGAAAGAAAAGTTTCTGGGTGGCATTGCCAGTGGTGATATTCACTTTGCCATTGGTTATTCCGAACCCAGTGCGGGCAGTGATTTGGCAGTACTGAAAACCGCGGCCAAGGTGGAAGAAGACCACTTTGTGGTGAATGGCAATAAACTCTGGACTTCAGGCGCGGACGGGGCTGATTACATTTGGCTAGCAGCGCGGACCAATCCGGATGAGCCACGGCATAAAGGCATTTCTATTCTGATTGTGGATACTCAGGCTGAAGGCTTTTCGCAGACCGTTATTCCAACCAGCAGTAATGCCACTGCCGCGTCCTACTATGACAATGTGGTAGTGCCCAAAGATATGCTGGTGGGTGAACTGCACCCGATGAAAACGGACGCCGGGCCACTGATCATGCTTGGGTACGCCGTAACCTTGCTGTGTGCTATGCCAAGTTAGAAGCGATGCGTCTGATCAACTTCCGTATTGCTGCTGATTTAGATCAGGACAAGATGGATGTGGCTTTGGCCTCAACCACTAAAGTGTTCGGCTCAGAGTCGGTGATCGATATTTTACGGATGCTCACTGAAGTGGTGGGTGCCAATGGACTGGTGCGCAGCGGTTCAGCAGCAGCCTTCTTGATGGGAGAGTTAGAGTACGATGTGCGTGCTGCACCTACCCTGACTTTTGGCGGTGGGACCAACGAAATCCAGCGCGAGCTGATTGCTCAGTTTGGGCTTGGCTTGCCTCGCTCGCGCTAGTGAGTGCCATGTGTCTTTTGAGCTGTAGCAAAGCCGACCACTTTAGTTAGTGGTCGGCTTTTTTATCGCAAAGAATTTATTAAGCAAGTCATCATTAAAGGAATATCTTATGAGTAAGACATTGAATTCAGGACAGGCTCTGGCAGTTGCTGATGTGCCGCAGTGGGACATCGTAACTGATGTGGCGATTGTTGGTTTTGGTGCTGCTGGCAGCTGTGCTGCTATTGAGGCCAGTGAGGCAGGCGTTGAGGTCGATATTTTTGAAGTGGCGAGCGCCCCAGGTGGCAGTGCCAGCTGGTCAGGGGGTGAAGTCTATGTGGGTGGTAGCGGTGGTACTGATATTCAGCGCAAACACGGTTTTGAAGATGCTACCGAAGATTTACACAGCTATCTAATGATGTCCGGTGGGCCGGCTGCAGATAAGGATCGAGTCACCTTGTATGCCGATAATGCCGCCGGGCATTTTGCTTGGCTCGGCGCCCAAGGTGTGCCTTTTAAAGGTACCTATTTGCCGGGCAAATGGATTGAACCGACCACCGATGACACGCTGATTTGGTCTGGTAATGAGAACGCTTGGCCGTTTTCTGCCCATGCAAAACCCGCGCCCCGCGGTCATACCGTAGAGTTTACTGGTTGGGGTGGGGGTAAGTTGTTTATGGAAAAGCTGTGTGAGCGTGCTATTGAGCTCGGTACCACGCCGCACTACGATTCTCGTGCAGTGTGTTTGATTACCGATAATAATGGCGCGGTAAAAGGCTTGGTGGTGCGCAAAGCCGGTGAGAACCTCTTTGTTCAAGCCCGTAAAGGCGTAATTTTATGCGCAGGTGGCTTTATTACCAACCAGGACATGGTTAAGCGTTATGCACCTGAAGCACTGAAGTGTGAGCAGCCAGTCACCGGTGGCAATGATGATGGTTCAGGCATCCGCATGGGTATCAGCGTCGGCGCAACCACATTAAATATGCATGAGTTTTTTGCCACTCTGCCATTTTTCCCCCCTGAGTCATTAATTAAAGGGATTTTTATTAACGAACGTAGCCAGCGTTTTATTAATGAAGACACCTACCATGGCCGTGTTGCCCACTATGTGCTGAGGCAAGCCAATGGCCGCGCCTGGCTGTTGGTTGATAATGAGATCTTTGGTCGGCCAGTCATCCAGCCCGATATCACCATTGCGGCAGTGGGTGAGACCTGGCAAGAAATCGAGGAAGAGCTGGAGTTAGAACCGGGTTCTTTAGTCGACACAGTCGCAGAGTTCAACCGTCATGCTGCGGAAGGCAAAGACCCGTATTTCCACAAAAGCGCAGAATGGCTGCGCCCGCTACTGACGCCGCCCTTTGCTGCGCTGAGTTATTGCACCGGGGATGTTGCTGGTCATGCCTTTACCTTAGGTGGTTTGGCGACCAAACCAACTGGTGAAGTGCTGAATGCCGACGGACAGCCAATTGCTGGTCTGTATGCCGCAGGTCGTACGGCATGTGGTTTGCCGCGTTGGGGTGAGGGTTACAGTTCAGGCATGTCGTTGGGCGATTCTACTTTCTTTGGCCGTCAGGCTGGATTGCGCGCGGCTACTGCAGATCTCGAGGGTTAGTCTTAATAGACGATGCTTGAAGAGCCATGTAACCCGATGATGAATACAACTAAAAACAAGACAGGAACAACCATGAAACTTAATAATAAAATCAGCGTTGTCACCGGTGCAGGACAAGGCATGGGGCGTACCATGGTGCAGCACTTTGTTGAGCAGGGCGCAATTGTCTATGCGGTTGATGTCAATGCCGAAGCGTTGAATGAGACCGTTCAAGGTCTGGACGATAAAGCACATGCGGTGGTTTGTGACATTACCAGCGAGAGCGCAGTAACTGAGTTGATGACGCGTATTGAAAAAGAGCACGGCCGTTTAGATGTGCTGGTCAATAATGCTGGGATCGGCTCAGTGGATGGCTTTCTTGAAACAACCTTAGAAACCTGGCAGCGGGTGATCAATGTCAACCTGACGGGTGCTTTCCTGTGCAGTCGTGAAGCAGCAAAAATCATGACTAAAGTCGGTAAAGGATCAATTATTAATTTCTCCAGCACGGGCGCTCTAACCGGTGAAGGCCCGAGCCATTATGTTGCCTCTAAGTCGGGCATGGTTGGCTTAACCCGCAGCACAGCCAGAGAGCTTGCCGCCAGCGGTATTCGGGTGAATAGCTTAGTACCAGGTGCGACTGATACGCCCATGATGGCAGGTATTCCACAAGAGTGGATGGACTCCATGATTGCTGGGATCCCGCTGGGTCGCTTGGGTACCACCATGGAAATTGCCCGTGTTGTTGCTTTCCTCGGCAGTGATGACGCCAGCTTTATTACCGGTCAGAACATCGCTGTTAACGGCGGCATGGCATTTTACTAAGGAGTAGCACGCAATGACTAAGAGACTTAAAAATAAGATCGCAATTGTCACCGGTGGTAGCGCAGGTATTGGTGCGGCAACCGCAACCCGTATGGCAGAAGAAGGCGCCACCGTAGTGGTATTTGGGCGCCGTGAAGAACCACTCAAAGCACTGGTAGAGAAGATTGTAGCGCAAGGCGGCAAGGCTGCTTATAAAGTGGCTGATGTCAGTGATGAACAGACCTTTGTCAGTGCGATTGATGCGGTTGCTAAAGAACATGGCAGACTGGATATCATGGTGAATAATGCCGCTGCTTTTACCTGGGGCGCAGTCACTGACATGACCACTGAAGATTGGCATGCCAACTTCAAAACCACAGTGGATGGTACTTTTTGGGGTACCCGTAAGGCCATGCAATTAATGCAGGACACTGGCGGTTCCATCGTTAATATTTCATCGATTTGCGGCACTTTTGGTACCGCTTGGATGGCCGGCTATTCTGCCGCTAAAGCTGCGGTAACGAACTTCAGTCGTGCGGTTGCCTCGGAAGGCGCTCTAGCAAATATTCGCTGTAATGTGGTGATTCCTGGGGTTATCGAAACTGATGCAACCGCTGGTATGCTCAGTAGCGATGAGTCGCGGGCTGGCACCTCTAAATTAATTCCAATGAAACGAGTTGGTACCGCCACAGAGTTGGCTAACGCTGTATTGTTTTTAGCCTCTGATGAAGCATCGTACATTACCGGTGCTAGCTTGCCAGTTGATGGTGGCCGCAGCTCAGATTTGCACACCGCGGTGGATTAATCTGTACCGAGTGTTGGAGTTGCTCCAGCACTCTTTTGTCCAGCTAAAGAGAGTGTAAATTATGAGTCAAAAAGAATTGCTGGCACGTATCGACCGCCTTGAGTCTACCGAAGCGATTCGTCAGCTTGTCGGTAAGTACTCATTGTCCTTGGATATGCGCGATCTTGATGCGCATGTTGGGCTGTTTGCGCCGGACATTCGCGTCGGCAAAGGTAAAACTGGTCGTGCTGAATTGAAGGCTTGGGTTGATGACACCTTGCGTCATCAGTTTACCGGTACCTCGCACCATGTTGGTCAACACATCATTGAGTTTACCGATGCTGATCACGCCATTGGCGTAGTGTATTCCAAGAACGAGCATGAAACCGGCGCTGAGTGGGTGATTATGCAGATGCTGTACTGGGATGATTATGAGCGTATTGATGGTGTGTGGTATTTCCGCCGTCGTTTGCCTTGCTACTGGTATGCAACAGACCTGAATAAACCTCCCATTGGTGATATGAAAATGCGTTGGCCGGGACGCGAGCCTTACCACGGCACCTTCCATGATTTATTCCCGTCATGGAAAGAATTTTGGAATAACACACCTGAGCACGATGCGCTGCCACAAGTTGCAGAGCCACAGCCACTGGATGGTTTTCTTAAAGGCATGCGGCGCGACGCCCCGACGCCTAGAATCCGGGTTCGTTAAGGAGTTGCTATGAGTAAGTTATTTGAATCCGCCTTGTTTGGTGATTTGTCTTTAAAAAATCGTGTGGTTATGGCACCGATGACCCGCAGTCGGGCCAATGATCAAGCTGTACCTACAGCTGAGATGATTGATTACTATGCTCAGCGTGCTGGTGCCGGTTTAATTATTGCAGAGGGTACTTCTCCTTCAGCTGATGGCATGGGCTACTGCCGTACACCGGGTATTTACAATGCTGAACAAATTGCTGCTTGGCGCAAGGTCACCGATGCGGTACACGCTGCCGGCGGCACCATTGTGTTACAGCTGATGCATTGTGGCCGCGTGGCGACAGTACACAACAAGCCTGCTGGTTCTGAAACCGTTGCCCCTTCGGCGATTCGAGCGGAGGTTGAGTTATTTACTGATGCTGTGGGCATGGCGGCTACCGACGAACCACGGGCACTGAGCAATAGTGAAGTGTATGCGGTTATTGAAGAATATCGCCAGGCCGCGCTCAATGCTCGTGAAGCTGGCTTTGATGGGGTTGAGTTACACGGCACCAGTGGTTATTTGCCGATGCAATTTATGGCAGAAACATCCAACCAGCGTACTGATGAGTTTGGTGGTTCAGTGGAGAACCGAGTGCGTTTCCCGCTATTAGTGCTTAAGGCGATGTCGGAGGCGATTGGGTCAGGGCGCGTGGGCTTCCGCTTCTGTCCAGGTAACAAGTTTAATGATGTGTATGACAGCCAACCGGCAGAAACATTGAAAGCGCTGCTGGATGGTATTGCTGACATGAACTTAGCCTACCTGCACATTATGAAAGCGCATACGCGCAAAGTGGATGCATTTGCCACTGCCCGTGATTATTTTAAAGGCGCATTGATTATTAATGATGGCTTTGATGGCGATAGCGCAGCTGAAGCGGTCGATGGTGGGTTTGCTGATGCGGTATCGTTTGCCCGTCACTATATTGCTAACCCCAATCTTGCTGAGCGCCTTGAAAACGGTCGTGAGCTGGCAGAGTTTAATCGAGACACCTTGTACTCACCCGGCCCTGAGGGTTATACCGATTACCCCGCTTAAGTGCAGTGCCATTGGTTAAGAAGGATTATTGTGTGACTAAAATTGCATTTGTGACCGGCGCAAGCCGAGGTATTGGCAGGGCCACTGCGCTGGCTTTTGCTCGAGAAGGCTATGATGTAGCCATCAGTGCGCGCTCCATCGATGATGGTTCGCGGCATAAGCACGAAGTGGTTGCAGTGGACGGCACAGTGCTGGCTGGCAGCTTACGCGCAACTGCGGCAGCTATTGAAGCGCTAGGACGTAAAGCGTGGTTGGTGCCACTGGACTTATTGGATGAGACCTCAGTTCAGCAAGCTGTGGCGCAAGTCAGTAAAGAGTGTGGACGTATTGATGTGCTGGTTAATAATGCAATTTACCAAGGCTCTGATCTGAACAATGCCTTTCTCGACTTGAGCGCCGAGACCTTAGACCGAGTCTATCGCGGCTATGTACTTGGGCCAGTCACATTGACTCAAGGCATTGCCAAATTAATGGTTGCGCAAGGCTCTGGCGTTATTATTAACGTCAGTTCTGGTGCGGGTGAGCATAATCCTCCGGTGCCGGCAGATAAAGGCGGTTGGGGATATGCCTACGGCGCTGGTAAAGCTGCTGTGTCACGCTTAGCTGGCATTATTAATGTGGAACTGGGGGCAAAAGGCCTGCGTGCTTACACTGTAAACCCAGGCGTTGTCACCACCGAAGCACTGAAGGCAACCATCGGTGATCAAGGTATTGCTGCTTTGGGAGGAATGGCTGCACCGCCTGAGGTGCCCGCTGAAGCTATTTTATGGCTGGCGCATGCAGACCATGCTGGCCGCTACATTAAAAGAACAGTGGATACGCAAAAACTTGCCCTAGATCAATATTTAGTTAAGAACTGGCGTAAAAAGAGTTAGAGCTACTCAATCTAGTCCAGTTGAGGGATGAGGATAAACCCTAGCTTCGCAATAGTGACAGGGTGAAACAGCCATTCTTACCAACATATAGATTGAAGTTGAACTGATGAGGATCGGGAAAATGACAAAAATGATAGATATCCAACCCTCTGTAGATGCGGCAGAGTATCGCTACGCCAGAGGCTGGCACTGTTTAGGTGAAGCTAAGGATTACCATGATGGTAAGCCGCACACGCTGAATATTTTTGGCACACGTTTAGTTGCCTTTGCCAATGATGAAGGCGGCATTAGCGTACTTGATGCCTACTGCCCGCATATGGGCGCTGACTTGTCACAGGGTGAAGTTGTTGATGGACGCATTGTTTGTCCATTTCACCATTGGGAATTTGAAGCCAGTGGCCGTTGCGCAAAAATTCCGTACTGTGATCGTATTCCGCCGAAAGCAAAAACCAAGAGCTGGTTAACCAAAGAGGTTAATAAGCTGCTGTTTGTCTGGCATAACCCTGAAGGGAAGCCACCTGCCGAAGGCGTGGAAATTCCATACTTCCCAGAAATCGATAGCGACGAGTGGAATGACAGCTGGCACGTTGATTTAATGCACATTGATACCAACCCGCGTGAGCTGGTAGATAACCTATCCGATGTTATTCACTTTGGCCCAGTACACGGTACCCCTTGCACCTATTTTGCCAATACCTTTGAAGGCCATATTGGTACGCAAGAGTTCCAAGTGCAGAGTATGACGGGAAAACCGTTGAAACTATTTTGCTTAACAGCCATGTGCCAACTTCGCCAAACAGTTTTGAATTGCGCTTTGGTGTTTTGGTTAAGAAAGATCCCGATCTAACCGATGAGCAAAACTCTGAACTGGCTAAAGAGTACGTACAGGCTAACCGTACATCGTTCTATCAAGATGTTGATATTTGGAAGCATAAAGCTCGTATCGACAACCCAGTGTTAGCAGAAGGTGATGGCCCCATTTACCAATTGCGCGAGTGGTATTCACAATTCTTTATGGATGAGGACGATATTCCTGCGAAGCTAAAAGAGCGCCAGGAAATTGTCACCATGGAAAAGCAAGCTGGCTGATTTAACTAAAACGGGGGACTTACCCCCGTTTTAACTGTCTTGGCCAATCTTTAATTCTCTGAATTCTCCCCGTATGTTTATCTTCACAAAACTGCTAACTACTTATTTGTTGAGTTGAGCATTTTCAAATGCGACTTGGAAAACTCAGCACGCACTTGGTTATTAAATACAGATTTTCCGCTCTATCACCGATAAATCTTAGGTTTTTAATGGTGCGCAACAGTTATCTCGACTAGCCCGTTATGGGTCTATCTTTACTCACTCTTTTAAAAACATTAGCAGTGCTGAGGGCGACGCTGAAAGGTGCCATCAGTGCTGTATTGGAGAACAGGCTAATGAAGTACTCAAAGTTGATTTTTGTGCTGGCAGCAGCATTACTGATGCAGGCCTGCTCTGTTATTCAGCCCGTCAATCAAGGGCTCGCCAATCAAGCCATTGATCCCGACGGCCTATATAAGTTCCAGGGTTTGCATCAGGTGATGGTCAGTCATGGAGGCACCACAATCCATATTGCCGGACAGGTACCCTATGACAAAGATATGAATTTGCTTGGCGTAGGGGATTATCGGGCGCAGGCTGCTCGAGCATTTGCCAATCTTGCTACGGCTGTTACGGCCGCCGGTGGTCAACCCAGCGATATTGTCAGTAGCGTCTTATACGTTAAAGCACTGGACACACCGGGTGCGGCCAAACAAGTCTCAGAGGCCATGGCCACCGCTTTGCATGGACAGCCATTTCCAGCCCATGCTTTTAGCATTATTGGGGTGGAGACACTGGCTGATCCGCGGATTCTAATTGAAATATCAGCGGTTGCGGTCATCAATTAAACAAAAGCCGTGCAATGAAGAAGACACTCGACATACTTTTTAAGCGCGCAACAAGAGGCAAACTAAGTGAGCTCAAGTAAAGAATTAATCAGTCAGTATTTCGATTCAATCTCCGGTAAAAGCGAAGTGGCCATTACTGAGTATTTTGCCGAGGATATTCAATGGAATTTACCGCCGGCGCATCCGTTTGCTGGCCCTTATATCGGTATTCCAGCAGTGCTGAAGATGATGGGCAAAGGGGCTGATTTCTTTCCCTACGAGACCATTGCTATTGAATTGCACACCCTGATCGCTGAACAGGACAATGTGGTAGCCCATTTCCGTTTGACAGCCAAAACTCATACAGGTGAGGACTATGCCAATGAGTACCTGTTTCGCTTTAAATGTCGAGATCAAAAAATAGTCGAGGTGTGGGAGTTTTTAGACACTTACTATCAGTCACAAATGGGATTGTTCAATTAAGGCGAACGTGAGTTTCTCTTATGGCTGGGTTGCCCTGTAGACCTTGAGCTAAAGCTGACTGCTGAAGCCAGATCGCTTTAGCAGTGTTGAAATCTTTGCAACAAAAAAGCCTCAAGCATTCAATTGCTTGAGGCTTTTTTATACGTACAGTTGTGGCTATAAGCCTCGAAGGCTAATAGCAATTGTTTTTCTGCAGTGGTATTCATAGCACTTGATTTTTTACCAATAAATAGCAACTGATTTCCTGGAGAGCTTGGTATGACAAATACAACAAACAATTCAATAACGCTCACTGCTGCTGGCCAAGGAGTGGCTTTAATCACGCTGAACCAGCCGGAGAGCCGTAACAGCTTATCGTTAGCGATGCTGGATTTGTTGGCACAGCGTTTAGATGAGGTTCTGGCAGATAAAAACTTTAAAGTGGTGGTGATCGCTGCTGCAGGCAAGGTGTTTTGTGCTGGACACAACTTAAAGGAAGTCCAAGCCCAGCTCGGTGATCATCAAGCACAATTGGCTTTGTTTAAGCGTTGCAGTGAAGTGATGCAAAAGATTGTTGAATTACCGCTTCCGGTTATTGCCAGTGTCAGAGGCGTCGCCACTGCAGCCGGTTGTCAGCTGGTCGCCAGTTGTGACTTAGCGGTTGCGGCCCAAACCGCGCGTTTTGCTACACCTGGGGTTAATATTGGTTTGTTTTGCTCGACACCCATGGTGGCTTTAACCCGCAATGTGCAGCCTAAGCACGCGATGGAAATGTTGTTAACCGGTGAAATGATTTCTGCTGCACGAGCTGAGCAGATAGGTTTGGTTAATCGGGTGGTAGCTGACGATCAACTCGAAGAGCAAACCCTTGAGCTGGCTGAGCTGATTGCGGCTAAATCCCCTAAAACCTTAGCTATAGGTAAAGAAGCATTTTACACGCAAACAACCATGCCGTTAGCCGAAGCATATCAATATACCGCTCAGGTGATGGCCGCCAATTTAGATACGTTAGATGCCAAAGAAGGTATCTGCGCTTTTGTAGAAAAACGTCATCCGCAGTGGCGCGGTGAATAATGGTCATATATAAATAAGAGTGCTGTTGCCCAGAGCCTAAAAAGATCCAGCAAAGTTTAAAGCTACTGTGCTGGGCTTTAGGGTGTTTTATCTTCTTATGGGCTCAACAGCAGCGCCAAAGCCGTGCTAACTATTTTTGCTGGGGCCGGGCTGAGTAAACTTAGTCCGATCAGAATTATAGTGACCAAAATGATGTTTGGCACGATGTACTAGAGCCCAAAATACTGCCAAGCATGCTAGTTAAGCTGTGTTTTCGTCTGCTTGGGCAAGCAAGCTGGCATTGCCGCCAATAGCAGCGGTATTGATAGTGCGAGTGCGTTCAGTTGCGAAGCGCAATAGATAATGTGGACCGCCTGCTTTTGGACCCGTCCCGGACAGCCCCATCCCACCAAACGGCTGAACACCAACCACAGCACCAATCAGGTTACGGTTGATGTAGAGATTACCGACTCTTAACCGGCTATCCAAGTAGGCGGCGAACTGTTCATTACGGCTTTGAATTCCACAGGTTAGGCCATAGCCGGTGTGGTTAATACTGGCAATGACTTGGTCAATTTCAGAGGCTGGGTAAGTTAAAATATGCAAGATGGGTCCAAACTGTTCTTTATCTAATTCCTCTAACTGCTCAAGTTTGAGTGCCACAGGCGCCACAAAAAAGCCTTTGTTCAGATCAGCTGTCAGCCGTGTCTCACCAATGACCCGGTTTTGTTGACGAAACTTCTCAATATGCGCATTGAGCTTATCTTTGGCTTGCAGATTAATTACCGGGCCGACATCAGTGGCTGGGTCACGGGGGTCACCCAATTGCAGCTCAGCCATGGCTCCGGTTAATAGCTCAAGTAAACGATCAGCAATCTCCTCTTGAACAAAGAGAATGCGTAAAGCTGAGCAACGTTGTCCCGCGCTGGTGAAAGACGACTCTAGAATGTCAGCCACCACCTGTTCTGGCAGTGCGGTTGAGTCGACGATCATGGCATTTTGGCCACCGGTTTCAGCGATTAAGGTGGCTAAAGGGACCTTGTCACGGGCCGCTAGGGAGCGATTTATACTCTGTGCGGTGGCGGTTGAGCCGGTGAAGGCAACGCCGGTAACCCGTGGGTCACTGGTCAGTAATGGGCCGATTTCTGTACCTTTCCCTGGCAGTAATTGCACCACATCCCGTGGAATACCTGCCGCATACAGCAGCTCCATACAGCGGCTGGCGACTAAGGAGGTTTGCTCTGCAGGCTTAGCCAGTACAGTGTTTCCTGCAACAACGGCCGCGCTGAGCTGACCTAAAAAAATCGCCACAGGGAAGTTCCACGGGCTGATCGTGACAAAAACGCCCCGTCCAGTTAGATACAGCTCATTGGATTCACCGGTGGGGCCGGGCAGCAATTGTGCTGTGCTAAATTTATCTTCCGCTTGCTGGGCATAGTAACGGCAGAAATCGACTGCTTCGCGCACTTCGGCAACCCCATCTGCCAGCTGCTTACCCGCTTCTCGAGCACACAAAGCAATTAATTCTGGCATATGTTCTTCGAGCAAATCCGCCAGTTTGCGCAGGCAAGCAGCGCGCTCTGTTACGGGTGTGGCATTCCAGCCAGAGAAAGCCAACTCTGCCGCATTGAGCGCAGCATCCACCTGCGCTGCCGTACTCCAGTGCATGTCACCGACTAATTGTTGTTGGTCAAAGGGGCTGTAAATTTGACTAACGGTTCCGGCAGGTTCATTGATGGCTTCGGCTAGCCAAGGCTGACCAGTCCAGTGCTGAGAATCATAAGTATGGATCTGTTCGAGCAAGGGGTGAAGCTGGCCATTGATATTTAAGTTAAGCCCCTTGGCGTTTCTGCGGCCTTCGCCATACAGATCCAAGGGCAGAGGGATACTGGGATTGGACCAAGATGTTCTGTCTTGCATCAGCTCGAGCGGGTGGGTTGATAAGCGTTCAATGGGTACTTTTTTGTCAACTAACTGATGGACAAACGATGAGTTGGCACCATTTTCCAGTAAGCGTCTAACCAGGTAGGGCAGTAGCTCTTTATGAGCACCGACTGGTGCATAAATACGGCAGTAACTGTCCTTGGGTGCGAGTTTAAGCGCTTGGTTATACAGGGCTTCACCCATGCCATGCAGGCGCTGAAACTCAATAGGGCGATCACCGGCCATCGCCAATATGCAGCTCAGAGTATGGGCATTGTGCGTGGCAAACTGTGGGAAAATACAGCCTTGAGCAAGATCAGACAGCATTAAACGACAGCAGGCTAAGTAGGCTATATCGGTATTGGCTTTGCGGGTATACACCGGGTAACCGGCTAAACCCAGCACCTGTGCATGTTTGATTTCAGTATCCCAGTAAGCGCCCTTAACTAAGCGTACAGGAATTACATCACCTTGCTGCTGCGCCAGTTTTATCAGCCAATGCAACACCACTAGAGCGCGTTTTGAGTAGGCTTGTAAAGCTAAACCAAAGCCACCCCAGCCTTTGGCAGCAGAACTGGCATAAACAGCAGCAAACACTTCCAGCGACAGCTCCAGCCGATCGGCTTCTTCAGCGTCAATGGTGACCGCGACATTAAGCTCACGGGCCCGTTGGGTCAGTTGCGTTAAAGTGCTGCTGAGCTCTTTTAAAATACGCTCACGCTGACCTGCTTCATAGCGCGGATGTAAGGCCGACAGCTTAATTGAAATAGAAGGCGCTGGCCCATTCACGGCGAGTTTGACACCTTTCTTACCTAACACCTCAATGGCGTGTAAGTAAGCATCGAAATAGCGCTGGGCGTCCACAGCGGTGCGCGCCGCTTCGCCGAGCATATCAAAGGAGTAGGTGTAACCTTGCTTAAACAGCGCTTGGCCATTTTTTAATGCTTCATCCAGAGTGCGGCCGAGGACAAATTGGTGGCCCATAATTTTCATGGCGTGGGCCATGGCCTTACGAATCATTGGTTCGCCGAGACGGTTCAGCAGCTTATTGAGCACAGGTACAGGTTGCTGGTTACGCTGGTCTAAATTAATCAGTTTACCGGTTATTAACAGTCCCCAAGTGGAGGCATTGACCAGCCAGGAATCGCTTTTACCCAGATGTTGTCGCCAATCGGCAATCGATAACTTGTCACGAATTAAGGCATCGGCAGTGGCGCTGTCCGGTACCCGTAACAAGGACTCAGCCAAGCACATCAATAACACGCCTTCATGGGTCTGCAGGCTGTATTGCTGCAGCAGCTGGTCAATGCCGTCAATCGCATCATCCTGCTGGCGCACGTTTTTTACCAGTTCAGCGGTCTGTTGTTTGAGCCGCTGCCTGTCTTCAGCGGAGTGATTTACAATCTTTGCCAGCTCCTCCATAAAGCTATTTTCATCCGCCACATAGTGCTGAGTAATCTGCTGCAGCAGCTCAATTAAACTGGTTTGCGCTAGATCAGGATGCAGCAAGGCCTGTGCATCGAGGTGGTGGATTAGCTGAGTGCTACTGTGCATGGCAAACTCCAAGTAAATAGTATTATTACTTATTGGCACTGGCGTTGATCCAGAGAGTTGTAAAGCACCTGTTGGGTTTTTATCCATATTAAAAACGAGTCTGTTATTAATATGGATCTCTTAAACAATAGCAGTAAAAAATAAAGGCAGGTTGCCTATCGCTTAAGTCAGCTCAATACCACGGGGACGCAGTGGTAGCCGCCAAGTGGAGGGCTTTCTCTCTCCAAGGTTTGGTCGGGCGCCAAAGTAATGCGCCTTGTCTGAGTCAATAGTGCTCGAGTGACTATTCTGAGCTGCCAAGTTGCCAGTAATCGGCCTGGACAGACGTGCCTACCAATACCGTAAATTAAGTTATCCGCAGCGTGAGCTTGAGGAGCAAAAGCGTTATCGCCAAATACTGCTGCATCACGATTGGCTGAGATCCAGTTTAATTGCACCCGAGCGCCAGTTGGTAACTGATGGTCACCAATAGTCACAGGGCAAGTGGTGACACGTCGGTTGGAGGCAAAAGGATTATCCAAACGCAGAATTTCATCCAGTGCAGCTTCCAACTCGGTATCTGTTGCAACGGCCAAAGTTTTAGCCTGTGCTGGATGTTGTACGAGGTACGCTACGATCACTCCGATACAGAGCGCAATGGACTCTAAATCACCCCCAGTCCAATTGCGCAGAATAGACACTAACTCTGCTTCGCTTAACGGACGCCCATCGACCGTCTCGCGACATAATCGGCTGGTGGCATCATCGTAGTCCATCTGTTGGGAACTGGTTGGCTTGCGGTTACGGCGCGGGCGAATAACAGAGCGAATAATCTGATCAAAGTCCTGGGCAACTTGCGCCATTTTTGCGTTGTCTTGTGAGCGGGTAGCACTGTGTTTGTCACGCATCCACTGCAGCAGCTTGGGCTCTAATTCCGCAGGCCAGCCTAACCAAGCGCACTGCGCCCGCACTGCAAATACCGCACCAAGATCGCTAACGGCATTTATCGTGCTGTCTTTTGGTAATGAGCTCACAAGTTCTGCAGCCAGTTTTTCAAAAACGGGTAGATAAGGGCTGAGTGCTGCGTAACTGAGATGACGTTCGATAATCTCTCGAAAACGGCTGTGTTCGGCTCCATCAAGACCATTGGGCACCTGCAAGAAACGCGATACTTGGCTGGAAAAACGTGAGTCATCTAAGGCCGCAGCCTTTACATCGGCATGGCGCAACAGCACCCACTCACCGGATGGGTTGGTCACTACGTCATGCTCTGAACGTAATTGGTCAGTCAGTGAGCGCAGGTCAGTATTTTGAGCTAATAGCTCTTTGGATAAATAAGTAGTCATAGTCAATTTCTCACCAAAGGGTACAGGTGTGTTTTGAGTCTAAGTTTAAATGCATTGTTAATATGCAGATAAAAAGGTGGACTACTATCCACACTAGCTGAGCGTTTTATGGCGATCAAGGGAGAGGATCAAGAGAAGAAAAAACAAGTGGATAAGGCTTCAGCGCCACAAGATAGCAGGCTGCGACTGATTGCAGGAGGTGGGGCAGACACAAAAAAGCCCCAAACAATTTAATGCTTGAGGCTTTAATGATAAATCTGGTTGCGGGAGCAGGATTTGAACCTACGACCTTCGGGTTATGAGCCCGACGAGCTACCAAACTGCTCCATCCCCCGACGAGCTACCAAACTGCTCCATCCCGCGCCAACAAGTATACGCATATTTCGCTGCGTGTCAAAACTATTTTAAAATCAATTGCTTAACTCTGAGTTGGAGCACACGGTGTGGCTTTTTAGAAGTGGAAAAATGCGTGGACATAAAGTTGCCTAACAACTTAACGCTTGAGGTTTGCTGGCTGTGTCCTGCTTATGCAGCACAATCCATGTGGAATAGGCGAGGTTGTTAGAGAAAATTAACAAAAGAAACTGTTGAGTGTGTCAGTATTCAAAGCATAGAGCGAAAAACTGGGGTGGCAAAGTGATGCATCCTCACTTTGTATCAAAAGATGGAGTAAAGTTCAGAGTTCATAAAACATGTTCAAGAAGGCTGTTAGACCTTTTGGAGCTAAGCTGTTGAGGGTAAGTTATCTACCTGTCTATGCGTGTGCTCAAGTTATGAGGTTGCTACAAAAATATTGCCTTAAAAAGCAATTAAAATATTGAGGCGCAGCAAGCAAACAAAATTTGTTACGGTGATGCTGTAACTTATCCCCCAATGAAAAATTATTGGTAATTAAAATGAGGTGCACTTTATGGTTGCTTTAAAACAAAATTTACAACGGGTTTTAATGTTGTGTTTATTGGTTTTTGTCACCGCCTGCAGTGAAGAGGCAAAGCAAGAGGTCAACACTGATCCGGTCACCTTTAACGCGGGTGATGAATGTCATGTGTGCGGCATGTTGGTGATGGAGTGGCCGGGTGCTAAGGGGCAGTCGATCAATAAGCAGTCCGGTGAAACATTCAAGTTTTGTTCAACAGCTGATTTGTTTAGCTGGTGGTTGCAGCCAGAAAACAAAACCGTGCAAGCGCAGATTTATGTGCACGATATGGCTCAAGCGCACGAGAATACCCCCAACGATGAATACTTGGTGGATGCCCGTGAGGCATGGTATGTCATAGGTTCAGATCAGATGGGGGCAATGGGCCCAACCTTAGTGTCATTTGCCGAGGAAGCACCAGCACAAGAACTTGCGACCAAGAGCGGCGGCCGCGTTTTACGCTTTGATGATATTGATCTGTTGGTTTTACAAGAGGTCGGTCAAGCAGGGCATAAATACGCAGAAGATCATGGCAAACAGATCAGAGAAAGCATGGATGCCGGTCACTCAGAAGGCCAAGCTGAGTAGCACCGATAGTGTAGATTTTAATTATCTGGCTGAGTGTTGCATGCAGTTGGCGCACAGATGGTTGCTTGGATAGAACTGCCTTTGCGCCTTTTTTGTGTGTCTGGCTATATTTAGGCTTTGTTGTGGGTGGAAAATTCTGCGAGATTCATTCTGCTTGGTTGACTATTTGGGAGTCAAATCTAAGTACTGAGTGCGCTAATGCGTGAAGGGAAGAACTACAGGACCAGCAGACACAAAAAAGCCAAAACCGCTAAATTAGGTTTAAATACCTGAGAAATATAATTAACACATGAGCCTGTAAATCATTCTGTGTAACTACCCGTTTATATAAGATTGCTGATCGTAGGCAGTTGCACTCCCCTAACTACGGTATCAAGGCATTTTTCTGTACGTTTGGACAGTGGTTGCAAGTACTTTAAAGTCAGTTAGCGCAGTATAAAACAACCATAAAAACAAGATAATCAGTATGATCTTAAATCTTAAAGCAAGGTCTTGATCTACTTTCTTTCTGGTACGAAACCACCAGTATAAACCATTGATGGCGGCAAAGGACTATAGCTTCAGATCTGGATTTTTGATCTTCATATTGAATTTTTTTGCTTCATTTATAATAAAATCTGAAAACAATTTTACATGGCTTGGTTGAGCACGGTTTTTAAGGCTAACCAAGTATATCTCCCTTTCTAGATTGATATCTTCCAATGGCACTATGGCAATATTCTTATGTTTAAATTGAAACAAAGTTAAACCCGAAGTAATACCAACGCCATAATTCGCCGAAATGAGTCCCATCATGGTTGTGAGTTGCTGAACTTCTAGGCAGTAGTCCATTTGTTTACCTTGGCTTTCGAAGAGTTTGTCTGTGTAGTAGCGAATACTGGTTTTTGTGCTAAAACCGATAAATGGATGACTGTATAGCTCGTTCAGCTTGACTGTGTCGCGCTGTGCCAGTGGGTGGCTAGTGTGACAAAGTAAATAGAACTTATCAGAAAATAAATAGGTTGAATCAAAGATGTGTGTTGCGGGTTGGCTAGCAGTTAAAGCCAAGTCAGCATTACCACTTAGAACTGACTTCAGACACTGACTCCACTGTGTATCGTTCAACTTAATATGTGTCTGGGGGTGTGACTGGCTGTATTCAGCAAGAATCTCAGGCAGCCACTCAACCGCAAGTGAAGGCAAAACACTTAAAGTGAGGGTGCCTTCTTTTCCTGAAGCCCGTGCTTTAATTTCACTGATCGCTGCGTCGTAATCTGAGATGAGCTGTCGTGCGGTTTCAAGAATATGAATACCATTCGCATTCAGTTCAACCTTACGTGTGTTTCTGTCAAACAGGCGATAGCCAATGTCTTCTTCTAGACTGGCAATCAAGGTGCTGAATGCAGGCTGTGAAAGATTAAAGCGTTTGGCAGCTTGAGTAAAACTGTCATGCTCGCTTAACACTAAAAATGCACGCAATTGTTTTATGGATAAATTCATTTTTATTTGTAAGGCATTTGGTTGTGAAGTGACCTGAGAAATGACATAAGCCAACTTTCTCGCTCGAGTCAAAGCCGTTGTGTAGGTAGCTATTTATGCTTCGAGTATGCCTGAATTTATATATAAAAGTGCAACGCGCGGCGCTTTAGAGCGGACGCTTGCCCCTGAACAAAACTCAGCTTCTAAAAGAACAAGAAATCAGCGCAAATACAGGCGTATCGATAGCTAAACACAGCAGGTTTTAGCGCGGACTAATTCAAACGTAAGTCTAGCTAAACAAACGGTTGTACAGCCATAAAGGAGCAATCGCACAATACCTATAAATTGCTCAGCATTGAAAGGCGCGACTTTAGCGCACTGATCATTAACTAAGTTTATCAGTCTGTTTTCAAGATCAGTTTACGCCCAGATAAGGGCTTAAATTGCCAGTCAGAATGCGAAGTAGATGCAGTGGTGAGCACTGCACCTATGGGTTGAATCCAAGATGATTGATTTGTTTTTTGTATGAGTGTATTTGAGGCTTGTTTGATTTGAATGCTGGTTAAGTTTATTTGTTTATTTGATTAGAGTTTGTGGTTTATTTAATGGTAAAAGTAAAGCTTGCTGGTGCCTGTCTCCATTGTCGAGAACAGTGACACTGCTTTAGAAAATAATAATAAGGAGTAGCAAAATGTTGGCATTTTGGGGTTTCTGCACCATTGCGGTGTTGTTGACGCTGATCATGACCAAACGTATGTCTGTGGTTGTGGCATTGGTTTTGGTTCCTATCGTATTTGGTTTGCTAGCAGGTTTAAGCACTGAATTGGGTGGCTATATTTTTGACGGGCTGAAAAGTGTTGCGCCCACAGGAATTATGCTGACGTTTGCTATTTTGTATTTTTCTGTAATGAATGATGCTGGCATGTTTGATCCTATGATTAAAGGGATTATTAAACTCGGCGGACAAGACCCAATTAAAATTGCGATTGGTACTGCATTGATTGCCATGTTGGCGCATTTAGATGGTTCTGGTGCCTCTACTTTTTTAGTGTGTATTCCCGCTATGGTGCCTATTTATGATCGCTTGGGAATGGAGCGAAAAGTACTTGCCTGCATTGCTGCGCTGGGCGCAGGCACGATGAATATTGTGCCTTGGGGTGGCCCGACATTAAGAGCCGCATCATCATTGGCAGTGGATGCTACCGAGTTATTTAACCCTCTTATTCCTGCGCTCGGTGCGGGGATTTTGACTGTTCTGACGCTGGCGTACTGGCTTGGTAAAAAGGAAAAAATACGCTTGGCTAATGCGGGGACATCAGGCGGAGAGACTTCTTTTTTAGGGATTGATGACACTGAGGACGAAGAAACAGCTCGCTTAAAACGGCCTAAACTGTTTCTGTTTAACCTGTTGCTAACAGTGGCTGCGTTAACTGCGTTAGTCACAGCTAGCGTGCCTTTACCAGCGGTGTTTGTGATTGCTTTGGCTATTGCGCTGTTAGTGAATTATCCCGATGTAAAACTACAACAAGCACGTATTACGGCGCATGGTCATGCCGCTATTTTGATGATCACTATTATCTTTGCTGCTGGGGTGTTCACCGGGATTCTTACAGGCTCTGGGATGATTAAGGCATTAGCAACTTCATTGGTTGGCATTGTCCCGGAAAGTATGGGTGGACACTTGCCTGTTTTGACAGCCATTACATCAATGCCCGCAAGCTTATTGTTCGATCCAGATTCCTATTACTTTGGCATTTTGCCCGTTTTGGCCCACGCTGCCGAAGCTTTAGGAGCAAGTGGTATTGAGGTGGCTCGCGGCGCTTTACTCGGCCAAATGACAACAGGTTTTCCAGTGAGCCCTCTGACTGCATCGACTTTTTTGTTGGTTGGGCTGGCGGGTGTTGACCTAGCTGATCACCAGAAAAAAACCATACCCTTGGCGTTTTTGGTTACTTTAGTCATGACATTTGTTGCTGTAATTACTGGAGCATTAAGTCTCTAAGTTGAAGAGGGCGCTGTTACCCACTGTATTGAACAGTAATGCTTTTCAGCATGTGGTTGTACGGGCGCTTTTCGAATATCTTATTTGAACAGTGAAGGGCATAGCATGAGAAAAATTAGAATAGGTTCCGGCGCGGGTTATGCCGGTGATCGAATAGAACCAGCGGTTGAATTGGCGCAAAAAGGCGAGTTGGACTACTTGGTGTTTGAATGTCTGGCAGAGCGCACTATTGCTATAGGGCAAAAGCAAAAGAAGCAGAATCCTAATAAAGGTTATAACGAGTTATTAGAAGCACGGATGCGGGCGGTATTACCCAGCTGTTACCAAAATGGTGTGAGAATCTTGACAAATATGGGTTCTGCTAATCCCATTGCTGCGGGACATGCAGTCATGAGTGTGGCTAAAGAGTTGGGGTTAGCCTCGTTTAAGGTGGCGGTGCTGACCGGTGATGATGTGCTGTCTGAGTTGCAACGACTTGATTTGCAGCTGGATGAGGCCGGCGTTTCTCTTTCTCAAAGTGGTAAAGATATTGTATCTGCCAATGCTTATATGGGCATTGAAGGGCTGGTGGAGGCCTTGGAAAGTGGAGCAAATATGGTGATTGCAGGAAGAGTGGCAGATCCATCTTTGTTCCTTGCTCCTATGGTCCATGAGTTTGGCTGGCCACAAAACGATTGGTCAAAAATGGGAAAAGGAACCTGTATTGGCCACTTGCTTGAGTGTGCAGGGCAAATAACTGGTGGTTACTTTGCTGATCCTGGAGTTAAGGATGTGCCCAATCTAGCCCGCCTTGGCTTTCCTATCGCTGAGGTTGATGAGCACGGTGATGCAGTCATTACCAAAGTGGCAGGTTCAGGTGGGACAGTCTGTGAGGCGACGTGTAAAGAGCAACTATTGTATGAGATCCATCGACCGGATCAGTATTTAACTCCGGATGTCGTGGCTGACTTCTCTAATGTGACGTTTCGACAGGTGGGTAAGGATCGCGTCGCTGTCACCGGGGCAACGGGTACGGCTCGAACTGAGACCTTAAAAGTGTCGGTGGGATATAGCGATGGCTTTATTGGTGAGGGTGAGATTTCTTATGCAGGGCCGAATGCAGTGGCTCGGGGGCAGCTCGCATTAGATATAGTCAGAGAGCGCTTCACTGTAAGTGGTTTTGAGCCATTAGAAGCGCGTTATGACTTAATTGGTGTGAATGCTTTGCACGGTAAAGCCCGTTCTGTTTACGGAGAGCCGTATGAAGTGCGTGCGCGTGTGGCTGCTCGTTGTGCTACTGCGAATGAGGCTGTTTTCGTTGGCAACGAGGTGGAAACCTTATATACCAATGGACCTGCTGGCGGTGGCGGAGTGATGAAAGCGGTTAAAGAAGTATTGGCTATGGATTCAGCTTTGATTCCCCGAGCTCAAGCTCATGCAACGATTACGCTGTTAGAGGACTAGATTATGAAAGTACGCGATATTGCTCACTCTCGTACAGGTGACAAAGGTAACACTTCAAATATTTCTTTGATCGTTTATGACTTAAAAGATTATGAGTTGATCCGTAAAAGCGTAACGGCAGAGCGTGTAAAACACTGGTTTTCTGACATTGTTGCTGGTGAGGTTGTGCGCTACGAGTTACCCGCTATTGGTGCGCTAAATTTTGTTATGTATCAGGCGTTGGGTGGTGGTGTCACTCGTTCATTGGCGCTGGATATCCATGGTAAAGGCCTCAGTTCTGCTTTGTTGGATCTAGACGTTTAGTATGACTGTTGGCCTGTAACTATACTTGATGATGAGTGCCTTATTTGTGTTTTTGAATAATGTAAGGTGCCATGAGAGCTTAGGCGGGAGCTCCGAAATGCCAGCGCGCGCTCATCGAAAGTACGGACTTAGACGGTTGCATGTATGAGGTTCAGATGGTGGCTGGTTTAAGCGATACTTTGACTGCTGGCATAGGCGGGCGGAAAGATACTCTTGATGCCATTTAAAGAGTGCAAGATTTTGCAGATTCTGGATGCTCTTTAGTGTGAGTAATTCAAAGTTTCTTTTAAGCTTATCCGGCAGTTTGTGCTTATTTAGAGAGAAATTACAGACACAAAAAAGCCCCAAACATCTGAATGCTTGAGGCTTTAATGATAAATCTGGTTGCGGGAGCAGGATTTGAACCTACGACCTTCGGGTTATGAGCCCGACGAGCTACCAAACTGCTCCATCCCACCCACCAGCGCCAGTACAGCACTGTGCAGCTGTAGCCGACCATGGCAAGAAGCAAGCCCATAACAAAAGAGCCAGCGTAGAGCGGCTGCCAATGGGTGGTGCTGACTTCTAAGATCCAGCTAAGGGACATTTTTTCGGGGAATTGGATCGCTGGAGTGCCGAGTAACCAAGCGCCAAGTTTATAGTTGGTATAAAACACGGGCGGCATAGTAACTGGATTGGTAATCCAAACCAGACCAACAGAGATGGGCAGATTAGCACGCAAAGGAATCGCCAAAAAAGCCGCGGCAAACATTTGCATTGGAATAGGCATCATCGCCCAGAATAACCCCACAGCAACTGCGCGCGCCACAGAGTGACGGTTCAGATGCCATAGGTTTGGCTCGTGAATAAGATTGCCCAAAAAACGTAACGATGGATTGTTTTTCAGTTTTTCCGGATCGGGCATATAGCGTTTAAATAATTGACGGGGCATTAAAATTCTCTGGCATGCTAAAGCTGGTCTATTATGCATCTTATTCACAGGCGGTGCTGTTACAGGGTGTGACAAAAGCGCTTGAAAACAGGGATTTACAGGAATATTTGTTTGCAAATGCTACAAGGAGGTAGCGTTATGGGTTTATCAGCGCTGGCAGGGATTGCCGGCCTGCTCAGTTTGCGCTGGTTACCGTGGTTGCCCGGTACGCTATGGTTGTTGTTCGGTGCAGCTGTTGCTCTATTGTTCCTGTATCGCGGTGTTTTTCCACTAGGGGTATTTATTCTTGGTCTGTGCTGGGCCTGTTTGAGTGCGCAGTGGGCGCTCAATGATCAGCTCAGCCCTGAGTTAGACGGTCGCACTTTATGGTTGGAAGGTACTGTGGTTGGTTTACCAGAGTGGCCGCAGGTGCAAGGTCAGCCAGCAACTGTGCGCTTTGAGCTGGAGCAGGCAGAATCACGCAGAGCACAATTGCCCCAGCGTATGCGTTTGTCATGGCGGGCACCACCGGAGCAGGTTAAGGCGGGTGAACGCTGGCGCTTAGCGGTGCGCTTAAGGCGTCCAGATGGCTCGCTAAATCCCCATGGTTTTGATTATCAAGCTTGGCTGTTTGCCCAGCGTATTGGTGCTACGGGATCGATTAAAGCAGGGCAGCGCTTAGCCCAAGGGCAGGGCTTGCATCACTGGCGCGAGAGCGTGCGAACCTTGTTGCAGCGCCATGGGCCTAAACATGCTCAAGGAGTAATAGCTGCTTTGGTGCTGGGTGACGGTTCAGGTCTTAGCGCTGAGCAATGGCACACCTTGCAGGCCACCGGCACAGTGCACCTTATGGTGATCTCAGGCCAGCATATTAGTTTGCTAGCAGTGATTGCGTATGCGGCTGTTTTTTGGTTAATGCGCTTAGGTTGCTGGCCACAGCGTCTGCCATGGTTGCCGGTTGCTTGCCTGCTATCCATGTCAGCAGCGCTGGCCTATGGTGCTTTTTCCGGTTTTGCCGTACCTGTGCAGCGTGCGTGTATTATGGTGCTGGTCGCTTTGTTATGGCGTTGGCGTTTTCAGCATTTAAGTCCCTGGACCGCCTTTATCTGCGCGTTATTTTTGGTTTTAGTGCATGAGCCATTGGTGGTATTACAATCTGGTTTTTGGCTGTCATTTAGTGCAGTGGGGGCGCTTATTTTGGCCTTTGCTGCGCGCTTAGGACCTTGGCGCTGGTGGCATATTATGGGGCGGACACAGTGGGTGGCGGCGATTGGCTTGGCCCCTTTCTTATTAGCGCTCAGTTTGCCGGTGAGCATTATGGGGCCTGTGGCTAATATTTTTGCCGTGCCGTGGCTGAGTTTCGTGGCTTTACCGTTGACGCTACTGGGTGCTGTATTGCTGCCGTGGCCAAGTCTTGCTGAAACTGTGTTGCAGATAGCAGCTTGGTGCTTACAGTTGATGTTTTCGGTGTTGGAGTGGCTTGCTCAAGGTTGGCCAGTCTGGCAGGGCAGTGCGATCAGTACTGCTGCATTAGTGCTCGCTTTACTGGGTGTCTTGTGTTTTTTGCTGCCGCGCCGGTTATTACCTGTATCGGCTGGTCTTGCGCTCTGGCTGCCGCTAATAAGTCCCAGTCAAGACCAGATTAAGGAAGGGTACGCGCAAGTGTGGGTGTTGGATGTAGGTCAAGGACAGGCGGTTTGGGTAAGAACAGCTCAGCATAGCTTGATGTATGATGCCGCACCTTTTATGGCTGGATTTGATGCGGGGGAGCGCATAGTGGTACCTGTCTTGCGTGGCTTTGCCCAGACGCACTTGGATGAGCTGTTAATTTCCCATGCTGATGCGGACCATGCTGGCGGCGCACCAGCAATTTTGGCAGCGCTGCAGGTGGGTCGAGTCGTCAGTGGCCAGCCAGAGGAACATCCCGCGCATTTTTCTGCACAGACGTGCCTAGAGCAACAGTGGCAATGGGATGACGTCTGGTTTTGGCGCTGGCAGTGGCAGCATGGGCAAGGCAGCAATCAGAAGTCTTGTGTATTGCTGATTGCTGCCCAAGGTGAGCGGATATTATTGACCGGAGACTTAGATGCCGCTGGCGAAGCAGCTTTACTAGCAGACTGGCCGTGGTTAAAAGCCGACTGGTTAGTGGTCGGCCATCATGGCAGTCGCACGTCCACTTCCAAGCGTTTTGTGCAAGCTATTGAACCGCGCTATGCTTTGATTTCTCGCGGCAAACACAACAGTTATGGGCATCCTCACCCGCAGGTTTTAGCCAATTTACAACGTGCCCAGGTACAGGTTTATGATACCGCGGTAGATAAAGCAGTACGGATCAGCTTAGGTGACTACCGTGAGCCTTGGAGCATGGCGCAGCAATCGCGCTTTTGGCGGCAAAAATGACTGATGCTATCTTCGGTGTAGCTGTCGGCCTGTGCTAAAGTGAGCAGAATTTATTGCTGGAGTATTCAATGTGTGGGAACTGATCAAATCCGGTGGCTGGATTATGCTGCCGATTGTGCTGTGTTCAATTATTGCAGTTGCCATTGTTCTTGAGCGTTTGTGGACTTTGCGTGCTTCACGAATCAGTCCGCCAAATTTGTTGGCGCAGGTTTGGCAGTGGCAACAAGATAAGCAAATGGACAGCAATAAAATGCAACATCTGCGCGCCGGTTCTCCGTTAGGGCAGATCCTTGCTGCGGGCTTGCTCAATGCGCACCATGGCCGCGAAATTATGAAAGAAAGCATTCAAGAAGCAGGGGTGAAAGTGGTTAGTGAGTTAGAACGCTATTTAACCCCGCTGGGTACCATTGCTGCGATAACACCGTTACTGGGTTTGCTCGGTACCGTGCTGGGAATGATTGAGATTTTTAGTGCTTTTATGGACTCTGGCATGGCCAATGCGCCACAGTTGGCCGGCGGTATCGCTAAGGCTCTGGTGACCACAGCTGCAGGTTTATTTGTGGCTATTCCAGCGGTGTTTTTCCATCGTTTTTTACAGCGCCGAGTGGATGAGTTGGTGGTTAGAATGGAGCAAGAGGCGATTAAACTTGTAGAAACCGTTGAGGGTGATCGTGAGCTTGAGTTAAATGAGGCGCAGGCGTGAAATTTCCTCGTAGCCCGCGCGAGCCGGTTGATATCAACTTGGCACCACTGATTGATGTGGTGTTTATTTTATTGTTGTTTTTTGTGGTTACCACCACCTTCACCCGTGAGACTCAGCTTAAAGTTGATTTGCCTGAAGCGGTCAGCGGTACAGCGTTAGAAACCAGTACGAGTAAGCAGTTGGAAGTTTTGGTGAGTATCGATGGTGCTTTTGAGCTCAATGGCAACCCTTTGCCGACCAATGATTTAAACACCTTGATGGAGGCGTTACGCATTGAGTCGGACGGTGATACAAGCTTACCGGTGATGCTCAGTGCCGACGCCCAGGCGCCGTATCAGTCTGTGATCACTGCCATGGATGCTGCATCTAAACTGGGCTTTGCTCACTTGCGCATCACCACCCTTGAGGCGCAAGGAACAGAGTGAAATTTAGCGAGCGTTTATTACAAGCTTGGTATCAAGGGCATCCTGCTTTAGCACTGCTGTGGCCGTTGGAACGGCTGTATCGCTGTGTGGTGCAGGGTAAGCGCAAGCGTTTTTTGTGCGGCCAAACTGCCAGTTATCGCGCCCCGGTGCCAGTGTTGGTGGTGGGTAATATCACTGTGGGTGGCACGGGTAAAACGCCATTGATTCTCTGGCTGATTGAGCAATGCCAAGCGCAAGGTTTGTCTGTGGGTGTGGTCAGTCGCGGCTACGGTGCACAACCGCCAAGTTTGCCATGGACAGTGAGTTCAACCGATAGCGCTGAGCAAGCCGGTGATGAACCTTTGCTGATTGTACAGCGCACTGGTGTGCCATTGGTGATTGCCCCAGAACGCGCTGCAGCCGTCCAGCAATTGTTGGCTGAGCATGCCGTGGATGTGATTTTATCCGATGATGGCTTGCAACATTACACTTTAGCTCGAGATTTAGAGCTGGTGTTAATTGATGCAGCCAGAGGGCTGGGCAATCAGCGCTGCTTACCCATGGGGCCCTTGCGTGAACCGGTTGAGCGCCTAGCAACTGTTGATGCGGTGCTGATCAATGGCGCCCTACAAGACAGCGCCGAAGGCTTTGCTATGCAGTTACAGCCCACCGAGCTGGTGCATGTGCGCAGTGGTGAACGCCAACCTTTGAGTTATTTCCCAGCACGACAAAAAATGCATGCCGTGGCTGGGATTGGCAACCCGCAGCGTTTCTTCAATACGCTGGAAGGGTTAGACTGGCAACCCATTGCCCATGCTTTTGCGGATCACGCAGAGTTTACCCCGCAAGATTTGAATTTTGCAGATGATTTACCGGTACTAATGACTGAAAAAGATGCGGTGAAATGCCGTGCATTTGCTGCAGACAACTGCTGGTATTTGCAGGTGGCAGCGCAACCTTCGCCTGCTTTTGCGAGCTGGTTTGCGCAGCGGCTCAAGCGTTTATTAACTGATTCATTGTGAGGATGTGCTGATGGACCCGAAATTATTAGATATTTTAGCCTGCCCTTTATGCAAAAGCGCAGTTCAGCTCAATCAAGAAAAAACTGAGCTGTGGTGCAAGGCAGATGCTTTAGCCTTCCCTATTCGTGATGGTATTCCGGTGATGCTGGAAACTGAAGCGCGCACCCTAAGCAATGATGAGCGTTTGGATTAAGCTATGAGCCAAGAATTTAGTGTGGTGATTCCCGCACGTTTTGCCTCATCGCGTTTTCCCGGTAAACCCCTAGAAGACATTGCTGGTATGCCGATGATTCAGCGGGTCTGGCTGCAGGCGCAAAAAAGCGCAGCTAAACAGGTGGTGATTGCCACTGATGATCAACGTATTTATGACGTCTGCCAAGGCTTTGGCGCGCAAGTGGTGATGACCGCCAACGATCATGAGTCGGGCACGGATCGTTTAGCGCAAGTGGCGCATATTATGGGTTGGTCAGCCGAGACTATTGTGGTCAATGTGCAAGGGGATGAGCCCTTGATTCCGCCTGCAGTGGTCAATCAGGTGGCGGAAAACCTGGCCAAACACCCTGAAGCGGCGATGGCTACCTTAGCTGAGCCGATCGAGGATATGGCCAGCTTAATGAATAATAATGTGGTTAAGGTACTCAGTGATAAACATGGCTTAGCCCTGATGTTTAGTCGTGCGCCTTTGCCTTGGGCCCGCGATGCGTTTTTAAGTCAACCGGATGCGCTGCCTGAAGCAGTGCCGTATCGCCGTCATATTGGTATTTACGCCTACCGTGCAGGCTTTTTGCAGCGCTTTGTTGAGTGGGGACCCTGTTGGCTTGAGCTGACTGAGTCCTTGGAGCAGTTGCGTGCCTTGTGGCATGGTGAGCAGATTCATGTGGCCGATGCTGTTGAGACACCGCCCCATGGAGTGGATACACCAGAAGATTTGCAACGCATTCGAGAGTTATTTAAGGAGTCTGAGTGAAAGTTTTATTTGTTTGTCTGGGTAATATTTGCCGCTCGCCAACTGCCGAAGGAATATTTCGTCATTATGTCGAGCAAGCAGGCTTGGACGATGCAATCAGCATCGATTCAGCCGGTACCGCTGATTGGCATATTGGTAAAACACCGGACCCTCGTACTCAGGCAGCAGCAGCGCAGCGCGGTTATGATTTATCAGGCTTGCGTGGACGCCAAGCGCAGCCAGAAGATTTTGCCAAGTTTGATTTAATTTTGGCCATGGATAAGAGTAACCTGAGTAATTTGCAGGCGATTCAACCCGCTGACGGTAAAGCTGAGCTGGCGCTGTACTTGCCGCGTTTTGGTATCAGTCCGGATGAAGTGCCTGATCCCTATTATGGCGGCGAAGATGGTTTTGAGCTGGTGCTGGATATGCTGGAGCAAGCCAGCCAAGTGTTGCTGGATGAGATAAAGGCGCGCTTGTGAGTGTGACCATCCAAGAGCAGGTTTCTTTGCGCCCGTACAACACCTTAGCGGTGGATGTGCGGGCGCGTTACTTTACAGCGGTGCAGTCGCTCGCCCAGCTGCAGGCCGCTTTGGCATGGGCAGAAGAGCGCAGTGTTACTGTGTTGTTGCTCGGCGGAGGCAGTAATCTGGTTCTGGCCAACGATCTTGATATGCTGGTGATTCATCTGCAGCTACGGGGTATTAAGCTGCTCAGTGAGGATGCTGACTTTGCCCGTATTGAAGTGCAGGCGGGAGAGAACTGGCATGCCTTTGTGCAGTGGAGCCTTGCCCAAGGTTTCAGTGGTTTAGAAAATTTAAGTTTAATTCCCGGCAATATTGGTGCGGCACCGGTGCAGAATATCGGTGCCTATGGGGTTGAACTGAAAGATCATCTGGAAAGTGTTTTAGTTTATGACCGAAAAACTCAACAGACCCAGTGCTTAACGGTGGAGCAGTGCCAATTTGCTTATCGCGAAAGCCTGTTCAAGCGTGAGTCAGGGCGGCGGGTTATTCTAAGTGTGATTTTTAAACTGCCAAAGCAGGCCAGTTTACAGCTTGATTACGGTGACTTGCGCGGTTATTTGGCCGAACAGCAGATCATGCAGCCAACGCCTGCGGATGTCAGTCGCGCGGTGTGTGAAATACGTGCTGCTAAACTACCTGATCCTAAGCAGTTGGCTAACACCGGTAGTTTTTTTAAAAACCCTGTGGTCAGTGCAGAGCACGCACAGCGGCTCAAACAGGCTTATCCACATATAGTCAGTTTTAAGCAAGCGGATGGGCAGGTCAAACTTGCCGCTGGCTGGCTCATTGATCAAGCCGGTTGGAAAGGCTTACGCCAAGGTGATGCTGGTGTGCATGCTAAACAAGCATTGGTGTTGGTTAATTACGGTGCAGCCACAGGCCAACAGATATTAGAGCTTGCCGCACAAATTCAAGCGGATATTCAGCAGCGTTATGGCGTTGACTTGGAGGTTGAGCCAAATATCATCCGCTAGGCGGTTCGTTGGCGCTGCTATATTTAACCTTAAACCATCTTTTGCTGTGGATAACCAGCGCCTGAGTCCGGTTTATGGCTTGCGGCGTTTGACTCGATTAAGCCTAAAAACTTCATGGCTGTGACAACAGTCTGCTTTTTACCAAGGGCATGGTCTAACTCCTTGTTGCCCGTTTCCAAGATAGAAGCAAAACTTTCCTGCATATGTGCTTAAAGTGCTCAACAGCCCTGTTGGTACTAACGTCGAGTAGTCATGCTCTTGACTCTGTGACAGTGTTTTTAGCAGTCATCTATTTTGAGGACTGAGTAAAACACTGGAGGTGTTGAGTGAATGATTCAGCACAGACAACAAGCCCATCTGAGCTGTTTGCACAGTTTAGATCCTATGCGGCCAGTGTGCGCCGTGACCGCCGATTGACCGGTAGCGACGTTCATTCTTTGACTCTTCTCAGTCAATTAGAAAGCCAAGACAGTGTCACCCTTGATGCGCGCATTGAGCAGGGCGTGGTCACCGAATTAGGTTATCGAATCCGCTCCTGCTCTTTGGCACAAGCCACCACCGGTATTCTTGTTGCGCGCACGCCAGGTATCACTGCACCTCAGTTATTGGCGGCACGGCAGGCCCTTGAGCGTATTTTGCAGGACAAACCTCCAGAGACATCCAGCTTGATTTGGCCCGAACTGTTGACGCTGCAAAGTGCTGCGGGGATGCCTGATCGGCATGAGGTGGCCTTATTACCTTTCCAGGTTTTGCAACAATTATTGGCAACAGAGGAGCAGCAGCAGGCTTAGTGCATCAGTAACAGATTGCTTATGCAGTATCGATACTCAATGGAGCACGACAATGATAAAAAATATAATCGTCGTTGGCGGTGGTATTGGCGGTACCATGACGGCCAACAATCTCGTAAGTAAACTTTATCCGGAAATCAGCCGTGGTGAAGTGCGCATTATTTTAATCTCTAATAGCCCTTGGCATTATTACAAGCCCGCCTTTATGTATGTGGCCTTTGGCGCTTTCTATAAAGATGAATTGAGACGTCACCAAGCATCGCTGTTGCGGCCGGAAATCGATTTTGTCCTTGACCAAGTGGATGGCTTTGAATTCAAAAACAGTCGCCTGAAAATGCGCTCTGGTGACACCTACGACTACGATTACTTAGTCGTATCCACCGGCTGCATTCCTGCGCCAGAGCGTATTGAAGGTTTAAAAGAGGCGGGTGATCACTTCTATCAGCATGATCCAGCCCGAAAACTCTATGAGAAAATCTCCACCATTGAAAAAGGGCGCATTTTCATCGGCGTCACTTTCCCCACTACACCGAATGTGCCGCACCAGTGCGGGATTGCACCGATGGAAACTACTTTGATGCTGGACGAGTTTTTACGCAAACGAGGGGTGCGTGATCAAGTTGAAATTGTCTACACCTATCCAACCATTGCTCAGCTGGTGCGTAACTGTTTATTTTTGCAAGAACCAACCGGTGCGGTTTTGCCCAGCGTGTTTGATTCCAAAGGAATTATTCATAAGCGCGGCTTTACTTTGGCCCGTGTCGACCCCGAGCGCAAGGTGGCCATTTCTGAAGAGGGTGAGGAAGAAGAGTTTGATATTCTGATGCAAACACCACCGATTCGAGCGGTGGATGCGGTAATTAATTCTGGTGTTTCCCAGGCACCCAACAATGAAGGTTGGTTGCCCACTGATCGTTACTCTTTGCAGCTGGAAGGCTTTGAGAATGTGTTTGTGATGGGCGATACGGTGGATCTGCCGATCAGTAAAGCAGGGGGCAGCTGTCATAACCAATCGCCGGTGATTTGCAACAACATTGCCGGTTTGATGCGCTGGGGGAAAACCGTGGCTGAGTACGATGGTAAGGTGCAGGCGGTAGCGCAGATGGGCATGGAGGTGGGTATGCCACTGTGGTACGACTACGATGTGGATGTGATCCCCACGCCAGCTACCAAGATTGGCGGCTTAATGCGCAAAGGTTTTAACCGAGGCGTGTATTGGTCAGTGGCCCGCGGTTTGGTTTAAGGAGAAATGAATATGAGTAAGCAAAATCCTGAAACATCCAGTCAGTCCATGGAGCAACTGCTCAAGTGCTTGCCTGCTTTACAAGATGAAGCCACCCAAGCTGGTCTGGCTGATTTTTTAGAAAAGCTGGCGCCGTTACTGCAGGGCAGACGCCTGCATAACATCGTCGATCTCTTGGCTGCCACGTCCGATGTGATTGAAATGAGCGATGATGCCATGCTGCAAAAACTGATGGCATTGTATGAGGACAGTGTTGGCGGTATCTGGATGCTGACCAATGCGTTGCGTTATGCCTCGGCTCAAGCAGCAGCGAACCCCAGTCCACCGACTTTATGGCAAAGCGTGAAGAAATTTAATGCCAATGAAGATGCTCGCCGCGGCTTGGATGTTGTGGCCAATATATTGGCAGAGCTGGGCCGCCAAGCGGCGATTAAAGGTCAAACCATGCCGGAAGATTGATCATGATGTATAACCCGCTAAGCCCAATACTTTTATTGGGCTTTTTTGTTTAACACGTGATTATTACCTGCGCCAACACTGCATTTATGCAGTGTGGGTAAGGTGTTGTATTGCTATTGAATTGTGTATTTGAGGTATAGAAATTATCCATGCAGTATCTAGGGTTAAACTGCCTTACTGGCTTTTCGTAACACTTTCTTACGCAAATCGATCAAAAATACCTATACATTTGCAATGGTTTGTATAGGTTCTGTGTCATAATATTTGACACTTACCTATAGAGAGTAAAATCATGCTGTTATCCATTCGTTGGCAGGTCATTGCTGCAGTTGCAGTGTTGGCTGTGCTGTTTATCTGGTTTGTTTTTACTGGACCGGCGCAAGCGCTGGCTAAGCCTGCTCAACTTAATTTAGCCCAGCAGGTGCAAAGCTTGCCGGATGTACAGGGTGAACAATCGAGCGTTGCTTTTGATGCGAGTAAGCCAACCTTAGTAAAGTTATGGGCCAGTTGGTGCCCTTTATGCTTGTCGGAGCTGGGGCAAACACAAGACTGGGTTAGCGACGCTGATTTTGCCGCGGCTAACCTACTCACCGTGGCCTCCCCAGGTGTGCTGGGCGAGCAGCCGTTAGACGCCTTTAGCGATTGGTACAGCGGTTTAGATTACCCCGAATTACCGGTGCGCATGGACAGCAGCGGTGAGTTGGTTAAACGTCTTGGGGTGCAGGTGTATCCCAGTTGGGCGTTGATTGATCAGCAAGGGCAGCTGGCGCGAGTGATTAAAGGCAGTCTCAATAAATCCCAAGCTTTAGCTTTGTTGGCGAACCCTGAAGCAGATCTGGACGACTCAGCCCATATTTTTTATCAGCCTAAAACCAATCAAGACGCAGTGCCGGTGAATGCCCGCACTATTTATTTGGCTGGCGGTTGTTTCTGGGGTGTTGAGGCTTATTTTGAGCGCATTGATGGCGTGCTGGATGCGGTATCCGGTTATGCCAATGGCCGCACGGAAAACCCCAGTTACGAGGATGTGGTGTATCGCAATACCGGTCACGCGGAAACGGTAAAAGTAGTCTATAACCCTGACAAGCTCAGTCTGGATAATATCTTGCAGTATTACTTTCGCATCATTGATCCAACCAGTTTGAATAAGCAGGGTAATGACCGTGGTGTGCAATATCGAACCGGTGTTTATACCACTGACGCTGCAGAGCAGGAAGTAGTGGCTGATGCTTTAGCTCAGTTGCAACAGCGTTATCAGCGTCCGCTGGTGGTGGAAAATACCGCGCTAGAGCACTTTTATGAGGCTGAGCAGTATCATCAAGACTATTTAATGAAAAACCCCAATGGTTACTGCCATGTGGACTTATCCAAAGCAGATGAGCCATTATCCAGAAAGCCCGAGCAGGCAGAAAAATTCCAACCAGGGTTTGATGCCAGTCGTTTTGAAAAGCCCGATAGCAAAACTTTACAACGGCGCTTAAGCCGTGAGGAGTATCAGGTCACGCAAAATAGTGGCACCGAGCGCGCTTTTAGTCACCGTTATGATGAACTGTTTGAGCCGGGGCTGTATGTGGATATTGTCAGTGGCGAGCCGTTGTTTAGCTCCAGTGATAAGTATCAGTCCGGCTGCGGTTGGCCGAGCTTTGTGAAGCCGATTAATGCCAGCGCGGTCACTGAGCACACTGACACCAGCTACAATATGCGTCGCATTGAAGTGCGCAGTCAGCTGGCTGATTCGCACTTAGGGCATGTGTTTCCTGATGGTCCACGGGATCGTGGCGGCTTGCGCTATTGCATTAATGGCGCAAGTTTAAAGTTTATTCCCAAAGCGCAGATGCAAGAGCAAGGCTATGGACAGTGGCTCAAGTACATTGATTAGGGTATGTAACACGACTCCATGGCGCTGAGTTTGCACCAGCGCTATGGAAGATGCTCTGCAAACAGGTCCAGAAGAGCTTCCTCAGCCACTGTTGTGGGCTGTCGGCTATTCAAAGTCAGCAGGGTCAACCCCATGACTTTCTGGCTGAGCTTCTGGATTGTCTGCGTTGTCTTGGTTGTCTTGGTTGTTAAGGTTTTGCGGTTGAATACGAATCAGCGCGCCCAGAGTGCCGTGATCGACAAAGGTGACTTGGTTGCTAGGCACTAAAGCTTTCTGTTTAAAATGTTCGCTGCTGAGCAGAGTTTTATCGGCATTAAACTGGTTAATCCAAAGGTCCAGTAACACTGAACTGGTGCGATCTAAGGTGAAATCCAGCGTGCCTTCTACCGGGTAGTGGTTAAAGTGCTGCATACCTTCGCTAACAGCGATGCGTACTGAGTCATCGGTGCTGTTTTGCAGCCAAGCGCTATGCAGCAGAATTTGGTAACCATTATCAGCGGTTAATTTTTCAGTCAAATGGCCCAAGCGGGTGCTGCGTTGCATTTCTGCGCTGATGGGCGTTGCACCATTGGCCCAAGAGTCTGGCGCTACCCGACTGGCTGGAAGGCTGTCGCTGCTTTGACGAAAAACAACCAATTCCACCAACTGTGTCTCACTGGCTAAAGCCTGAGCACTCAGCAGGGTGAATAAAACCATAAAGCGGATTAAATGACGCATATGCAACTCCTGTAAATATTTTATTCAGCCAGTTGGTTGAGCAAGGCTTCAATTGTAGCAAAGCGTTGCTCAGGATTATCCATTGGTACATTAAATTTAAATACCGTTGCGCCTTCAAAGCGATAGTGTTTGGGTTGGCTTTGAATCAATTTAATCAGGCGGATTGGATCAACGCAGGTATCGCTGGAAAACTCTAAGCGTCCGCCGTGGGGGCCGGCATCTACTTTTAGAATACCCAGCGCTTGTGCTTTGATCTTTAGCTCAGTGACACGGATTAAATACTTAGCTGGGTCGGGCAGTAAACCGAAGCGGTCAATCATTTCCACCTGCAGTTCTTTAAGCTCGTTAGTGTCTTTTGCTGAGGCAATGCGCTTATACAGAATCAAGCGCGCATGCACATCGGGCAGATAGTCATCAGGAATCAACGCCGGTACCCGCAGATTAATCTCAACTCCGCTGTCTAAGGGCTGTTCAAGGTTGGGTTGCTCGCCTTTGCGGATCGATTCCACCGCACGCTCAAGCATCTCCATATAGAGGGTAAAGCCAATGGCTTGGATTTCACCGCTTTGCCCATCGCCAAGCAATTCACCGGCACCGCGGATTTCCAAGTCATGGGTAGCCAACATAAAACCTGCGCCTAAGTCTTGGGCGTTAGCAATCGCCTCTAAGCGCTTCTTGGCATCGGTAGTCATGCTCTTTTGCGGCGGCGTGAGTAAGTAGGCATAGGCTTGGTGGTGACTGCGTCCCACGCGGCCGCGTAATTGGTGTAGCTGGGCTAAACCAAACTTATCGGCACGATTAATAATAATGGTGTTGGCATTGGGGATATCAATTCCCGTTTCAATAATGGTTGACGCTACTAGCACGTTGTAGCGATTGTGGTAAAAATCTGCCATCACTTGCTCAAGTTCGCGCTCATGCATTTGTCCATGACCAATGCCAATCCGTGCTTCAGGGACTAATGCAGCTAAGTCAGCAGCACATTTTTCGATGGTTTTGACATCGTTGTGCAAAAAGTACACTTGACCGCCGCGCAGTAACTCTCGCAGCAAAGCTTCTTTTACCACGGCATCTTGGCGTTCCATAACAAAGGTGCGCACCGATAAACGCCGTGCCGGTGGGGTGGCGATAATAGACATATCGCGCATGCCAGCAAAGGCCATATTGAGTGTGCGCGGAATCGGGGTGGCGGTTAAGGTGAGAATATCCACTTCACTGCGCAGCGCTTTCAACTTTTCTTTTTGTCGGACCCCGAAGCGGTGCTCCTCGTCAATAATCACCAAGCCAAGATTGTTGAATTTCACATCACTTTGCAGCAGCTTATGGGTGCCAATTAAAATATCGACTTTACCTTCAGCTAAGTTACTCACCGCTTGCTTGATTTCTTTAGCGGTTTTAAAGCGGCTCATTACCTCAACCTGCACCGGCCAGTCGGCAAAACGGTCGCGAAAGCTGTTGTAGTGCTGCTGAGCCAGCAGTGTGGTGGGCACCAACACCGCGACCTGCTTGCCGCTGTGGATGGCAATAAAGGCGGCGCGCATGGCCACTTCAGTTTTACCAAAGCCCACATCACCGCAAATTAAACGGTCCATAGGTTTGCCGGACAGCATGTCATTGCGCACATGGTCGATGGCAACTTGCTGGTCAGGAGTTTCTTCGAAAGGGAAGGCGGCGCTAAAGGTGGCGTAGTCAAGGCCTGGGTTGGTAAAGGCAAAGCCTTCGCGGGCCGCACGCACGGCATAAATATTCAACAGTTCAGCGGCAACATCACGCACTTGTTCGGCGGCTTTGCGTTTGGCCTTTTGCCATTGCTCAGTGCCTAAACGGTGCAGCGGGGCGCTGCTGTCATCGCTGCCAGTATAGCGGGCGATTAAATGTAAATTAGCCACTGGTACATAAAGTTTGGCCTGATCAGCGTACTCAAGCATTAAAAATTCAGTGGCCTGATCTTCAATTTCTAACGTAACCAACCCTTGATAGCGGCCCACGCCATGGTCAATGTGCACCACAGGGGCGCCTTCACGCAGCTCTGTGAGATTGCGAATCACATGCTCATGGTTGGCGTCACGGTTTTTCTCGCGGCGCCGGCGCTGCATCACCCGCTGGCCGAGCAAGGCGCTCTCTGGAATCAGCGCTAAATCATCCAGTATGACCCCAGCTTCAATGGGTGCGACACAGATGGCTAGATCAGTATCTGCGGTTAAAAAATCGACCCAACTGTCTACCTCAATCGGCACTACTTCGATGCGTTGCAAGAGTTCCAACAAAACCTCACGGCGGCCGGCGGTTTCTACGGTAAACAAAGTGCGGCCAGTATAGGTGGCTAAAAAGTCTTTAATTTTGCTCAGGGGTTCTGCTGCCCGCGCATCTAAGGATAGATCCGGAAAGGCTTGCACTGGCAAACGCTCACGACCGACCCCAGGGCTGACATCCTCCGCGGCAATAACAATGCGCGGGTGCTCTTTAAGTGCACGATGGTATTCATCAATGGCAATAAATAACTCAGCTGGCGGCAGTAAGGGCCGCTCAATATCACCACTGCGTTCAGCGTAGCGGCTACGTATATCCTGCCAGAATGCATTTGCTGCAGTATCAACACCCTGCATTGAGAAGACTTGCGCGTCTTCTGGCAGGTACTCAAACAGATTGCTGGTTTGCTCAAAGAATAAAGGTAAGTAGGCTTCGATCCCGGCCGGAATAATATCCCCAGATAAGTCCTGATAAATCGGGCAGCGGCGGAAGTCGACATCAAAGTGTTCGCGAAAACGCGCCCTAAAGTCACTGCGGGCTTTTTTATCCAGCGGAAACTCACGGGCTGGCAGCAAGCGAATACTGTCGACTTTCTCATTGGAGCGCTGAGTGTCTGGATCAAAAGTGCGCAGGCTTTCAATTTCATCATCAAACAAATCAATTCGGTAGGGTGCATTGCTGCCCATGGGAAATAAATCCAATAAGGCACCGCGCACGGCAAACTCGCCATGTTCGTACACGGTATCCACAGCCTGATAACCGGACGCTTGTAAACGACTGCGCATGCTTGCCATATCCAGTTTTTGCCCAACATCCAGCATTAAGCTGGCGTCGAGCATAAATGACTTGGGCGCAAGTCGGTGCAGGGCCGTGTTAATTGGCACCACTAAAATACCTTGCTGCAGCTGTGGCAGTTGGTAGAGGGTGGCAACCCGCTGTGAAATAATGTCCTGATGAGGCGAGAACACATCATAAGGTAGGGTTTCCCAATCTGGAAAGTGCAGGACTGGAAGCTCTGGAGCAAAAAAAGCCAGTTCCTCTTTGAGTCGGTCCGCACTTTGGCTATTGTCGGTCAGCAGCAAAGTAAAGCGTTTTGCACTGCGCGCTGCTTCTGCAATGACGAGGCCTTGGGCGGCGCCGGGAAGGTTGCCCCAAAGCTGTTTGGCGGAGTTCGATGGAAGGTTGGGAAAGCGCAATACAGACACAGTTGACTCTTGTATGATGAATAAAAGAAGCAATTGTATCGGGCTATTGAGCTGCTCGCTATATAAGGTTTTAAAGATAATACCTGCTTTGAGCTTGCTGCTTTGCTCTATGCAGTTGATAATGTAGTCCTTTTTTAGCCCCTAAATAGGTATTCCACGTGACTCAGAAGACTGACCAGTGCCTTGGTGAATGGATTGATCGCGAAGCCCTTGCCGAGGCGATGATCCCGCTCGTAGGCCAGCTTTACCGCAATAATAATGTGGTGACATCCATTTATGGACGCGGCCTGATTAACCGCTCTGTTATTGCCATTCTTAAAGCGCACCGCTTTGCCCGTCACCGTGTTGGTGATGTGTGTGAGCTGACTGTGCGTGACACCTACCCCGTCCTTCAAGCCATGAGCGAAATGGACCTCGGCAGTGCGTCCGTGGACCTCGGTAAAATGGCGGTTAAATACAAAGAAGAAGGTAATGGCCGTAGCCTTGAGCAGTTTTTAGCCGACGAACTAGCCCCTGTGGCGGGTAAGCGTGAAAGCAACCTGCATCAAGGCACCGATGTGGTGCTTTATGGTTTTGGCCGGATTGGACGTTTGTTAGCGCGTATTTTGGTTGAAAAAACCGGTGCCGGTGATGGCTTGCGTTTACGTGCCATTGTGGTGCGTAAAGGCGCTGAAAATGACTTGGTCAAGCGCGCGAGCTTGCTGCGTCGTGACTCTGTGCATGGCTCGTTTGATGGCACCATCGTTGTGGATGAGGAAAATAACACCATCACCGCCAATGGCAGCCTGATCCAAGTGATCTACTCCAACGACCCGAAAACTGTGGATTACACCCAGTACGGCATTAAGGATGCGCTGTTGGTGGATAACACCGGTCGTTGGCGTGATGAAGAAGGCTTAAGTCAACATTTGGCTTGCCCAGGCATTGCTCGCGTGTTGCTAACTGCGCCTGGTAAAGGCAACCTGAAAAATATCGTCCATGGCATCAACCATGGCGAGATCAGCGCTGACGATAAAATTATTTCTGCAGCATCGTGCACCACCAACGCCATTGTGCCGGTGCTGAAAGCGATCAACGATCGGTTCGGCATTGTTAATGGTCACGTTGAAACGGTTCACTCCTACACCAACGACCAGAACCTGATTGATAACTTCCATACTGGCAGTCGTCGTGGTCGCAGCGCCCCGCTGAATATGGTACTGACCGAGACGGGTGCAGCTACTGCTGCAGCGAAAGCCTTACCTTTCTTAGAAGGTAAGCTAACTGGCAACGCAATCCGTGTGCCGACGCCCAACGTATCTATGGCCATTCTCAGCTTAAACTTAGAGAAGAACACTGATCGCAATGAGGTCAATGAGTACTTGCGCCAGATTGCTATGCACTCAGACTTACAAAAGCAAATTGATTACGTTTGCTCACAAGAAGTTGTATCCACTGACTTTGTTGGCTCACGCCATGCCGGTGTAGTGGATGCGGAAGCAACTATTTGCACTGAGAATCGTTTGATTCTGTATGTCTGGTATGATAACGAATACGGTTACAGCTGCCAGGTTGTCCGCATTATGGAAGAAATTTCTGACGTCAATCCACCTGCATTTCCGCAATAGTCGGAAAGGGTCAATAGCTTAAATGCAAAAGGGCGCTTTGGAGCCCCTTTTGCGTTTCAACAGCTGATTTAATGGTTAGCATCTACCACTTAAGTCAGTAATCAGCACAATTTTGACCTTAGTGCTGGTAAGTGACCCTGATGAATCTTTATAATCATGCGGATTACTTTTTTAAACGTCGCGTTAACGACTTGGTTTTCTGTTACTAGATAAACTCAGTTGGTAATTCGGCATAACTATCAATATCACTATCGTGGTTAGGCAAACCTATGATCAAAATAAAACGTGGGCTTGACTTGCCCATGACTGGCACGCCAGCACAGCGTATTGAGGCTGCAAAGCCTGTGCGCAGTGTTGCAGTCATAGGCTTCGACTATAACGGGATGAAGCCTACAATGCAGGTGCAAGAGGGCGACCGGGTTAAATTGGGTCAAGTTCTCTTTTCAGACAAAAAAACACCAGGAGTGCACTTTACAGCACCAGGTGCGGGAGTTGTTAAAGCAGTTAATCGTGGTGATCGCCGCGTACTGCAGTCTGTAGTGGTTGAGCTGGACGGTGATGAGCAAATCACTTTTGCCAGTTACGCAGCAGATAAATTAGCCGACTTGACCGATGCGCAGGTGCGCGAAAACTTGCAAGAGTCAGGACTCTGGACTGCTTTACGAACCCGTCCGTACAGTAAAGTTCCGGCAGTTGACTCGACACCGCGCTCAATCTTTGTCACCGCTATGGATACCAATCCCTTAGCAGCCGACCCAGCGATTATTATCGCTGAGTACGCAGATGACTTCAGTCATGGTTTAACCGTACTGACTAGCTTAGCTAAAGTGTTTTTATGCAAAGCGGATGGTGTGACCTTACCCGGTGAGAACTTAGATAAAGTTCAAACTGAAGCGTTCTCAGGTCCGCATCCTGCAGGCCTGCCAGGTACGCATATTCACTACCTTGACCCAGTCGATGCAACGCGCACTGTGTGGCATATAGGTTATCAAGATGTGATTGCTATCGGTAAGCTGTTTACCACCGGACAACTTTGGGTTGAGCGAGTGGTTTCCTTGGCCGGTCCTGTTGCTAAGCAACCACGTTTAGTACGTACCCGCTTGGGTGCCAATGTAAGCGATCTGGTTGCAGGTGAACTAGAGGACGGCACCAACCGAGTGGTTTCAGGGTCAGTGCTGGGTGGCCGTACAGCACGTGGCAGCTGTGACTTTTTAGGTCGCTATCACACTCAGTTGAGCTGTTTAGCTGAAGACACTCATCGTCAAATGCTGCACTACTTGCGTCCGGGTGTGGATAAATTTTCTATCCTGAATATCTTTATCTCCAAGTTATCTGCGAATAAAAAGTTTGCGTTTACTACTAGCACCAATGGCGGAGAGCGCGCCATGATTCCGGTTGGCAGCTATGAAAAAGTGATGCCAATGGACATGTTGCCCACGCAATTACTGCGTGCGTTACTGGTTGGTGATACTGATGTGGCACAAAAGCTCGGTTGCTTAGAGTTAGATGAAGAAGACCTTGCGTTATGCACCTTTGCATGCCCTGGTAAGTACGAATACGGCCCAGTGTTACGGGATAATCTAACGCGTATTGAGCAGGAGGGGTAAGTAATGGGGCTTCGTGCATTCCTCGATAAGATCGAGCACAACTTTGAAAAAGGCGGTAAGTACGAGAAATGGTATTCCCTGTATGAAGCAGCGGATACTATGTTGTATCGTCCAAAAAGCGTCACCAAAACCACTGCTCACGTACGTGACGGGATAGACCTAAAGCGCATTATGATCACCGTGTGGTTATGTGCTTTCCCTGCCATGTTTTTTGGTATGTGGAACATTGGTTATCAAGCCAACCTGGTTTTTGTCGATAACCCAGAGTTATTGGCAGCACAGGATGGTTGGCGCATGGCGTTAACCAGCTCATTGGCCGGTTTTGATCCAAGCAGCATATGGGACAATATGATTCAGGGGGCAACTTGGTTTGTACCCATTTATATGGTCACCTTTGTTGCTGGTGGGTTCTGGGAAGTGTTATTTGCTTCGGTCCGCCGCCATGAGATTAACGAAGGGTTCTTCGTTTCCTCAATTCTTTTTGCCTTGATCGTGCCACCAAGCATTCCACTGTGGCAAGTGGCCATGGGGATTAGCTTTGGTATTGTGATTGGTAAAGAAGTATTTGGTGGTACCGGTAAGAACTTCTTAAACCCTGCCTTAGCAGGTCGTGCCTTCTTGTTCTTTGCTTACCCAGCGCAGATTTCTGGCGATGGTGTGTGGACCTCAGTGGATGGCTTTGCTGGTGCAACCGCATTGAGCCTCGGCGCAGAAGGCGGTATGGATCAAGTACTTGGTGCTGGTATTACTTGGATGGATGCCTTTATTGGTACTGTTCACGGTTCGGTGGGCGAAACCAGTACTTTAGCCATCTTTATTGGTGGTGCGGTGCTGCTTGGTATGGGTATTGCTGCGTGGCGTATTGTTGCAGGGGTGATGCTGGGTACGATCGCGTTGAGCTTATTGTTCAATATGATTGGTTCAGATACCAACCCAATGTTTGCCATGCCGTGGTACTGGCACATGGTGGTGGGTGGCTTTGCGTTCGGTATGATCTTTATGGCGACCGACCCCGTATCTGCATCCATGACCAATACCGGTAAGTGGATTTTTGGTGGACTGATTGGGGTGATGGTGGTGCTGATCCGCGTGGTTAACCCAGCGTTCCCTGAAGGCATGATGTTGGCGATTCTGTTTGCTAACCTCTGTGCTCCATTAATTGACCACTTTGTTGTTCAGGCCAATATTAAGCGGAGGCTGGCACGCAATGTCTAGTCCAAGAGAATCAACCACCCGCACGCTAATCGTAGCTTTAGTGGTGTGCTTGGTGTGTTCAGTATTTGTGGCGGGAGCAGCGGTTGCTTTACGTCCAATTCAAACTGAGAACCGTTTGCTCGATAAGCAGCGCAGTATTCTAGCGATTGCTGGACTGGGTGATGCCAGCATGTCCAGTGAGCAAGTGAAACAGATGTTTGATGAGAAAATTGAAGCGCGTCTGGTGGACTTAGAAACCGGAATGTACTCCGATGCGTACGATCCGATTACTTTTGATCCATTGGCTTCATCGAAAGATCCAGCGTTGTCTAAAGCGTTATCAGGTAGTGAAGATATTGCCTCAATTAAGCGTCGTGAGCGTTATAGCACGGTGTATGTGGTTGAGCATGATGGCCAGTTAGATACGTTAATCATTCCTGTTCGCGGCTATGGTTTGTGGTCCACTCTGCACGGCTTTATTGCGGTAAAAGGTGACCTCAATACAGTGGCAGGTTTTGGTTTTTACGAGCATGGTGAAACTCCAGGTTTGGGCGGTGAAATTGATAACCCAAACTGGCGTAAATTGTGGCTCGATAAACACCTATTCGATAGCAATGATAAAGTCGCCATTCGCGTTATTAAAGGTAATGTGGACCAGAACAGTCCAACAGCTGACTATCAAATTGATGGCTTGGCTGGTGCAACATTAACCAGTAACGGTGTTACTCACTTAGTGCAATATTGGCTGGGTGAAAATGGCTTCGGTAGCTTTATTGAGCATTTACGTGCTGGGGAGGCGTAAAGATGTCACAGCCAACAATTAAACAAGTTGTATTGGATCCGCTGTTTAACAATAACCCCATTGGTCTACAGATCTTAGGTATCTGTTCGGCACTGGCGGTTACCACCAACGTCGAAACGGCGTTAGTGATGTCAGTTGCATTGACCTTGGTTACAGCGTTCTCGAATATGTTTATTTCGATGATCCGCAAACAAATTCCCAACTCAATCCGCATGATTGTGCAGATGGTGATTATTGCTTCACTGGTGATCGTAGTTGACCAAGTGTTGAAGGCCTATGCCTACTCGCTATCTAAGCAGTTATCGGTGTTCGTCGGTTTGATTATTACCAACTGTATTGTGATGGGGCGGGCAGAGGCTTTTGCCATGTCCAATCCACCCGTGCTGTCATTTTTTGACGGTGTAGGTAACGGTTTGGGCTATAGCCTGATGCTGGTTATTTTAGGGATTATCCGCGAGCTATTTGGCGCCGGTAAGTTAATGGGTTACACCATTTTCCCAGTGATCAACGACGGTGGTTGGTACTTGCCCAACGGTATGCTGTTATTACCACCTTCAGCATTCTTTTTAATTGGCCTGATTATTTGGGGACTGCGCATGTGGAAAAAGGAGCAGGTGGAAGAGCCTGACTTCAGCATTGCTGCACACACTCAAGAGAAGGAGGCGTACTGATGGAACATTATATCAGCTTATTTGTTAAGGCCGTTTTCGTTGAAAACATGGCTTTGGCGTTCTTCTTGGGTATGTGTACCTTTATTGCAATTTCCAAAAAAGTGGAAACTGCTATTGGTCTAGGTATTGCAGTTGTGGTGGTGCAGGTGATTACTGTGCCGGCCAACAACCTGATCTACACCTACTTACTTAAAGATGGTGCATTGGCATGGGCAGGCTTGCCTGATGTTGATTTGAGTTTCTTAGGTTTGCTCAGCTATATCGGGGTGATTGCCGCGATTGTGCAGATTCTAGAAATGCTCCTTGATAAGTTTGTGCCAGCGTTATACAACGCGCTGGGCGTGTTCTTACCGTTGATCACGGTAAACTGCGCCATCATGGGTGGTACCTTGTTTATGGTGGAGCGTGACTACAACTTCACTGAAAGTACTGTGTATGGTCTGGGTTCCGGTTTCTCCTGGGCGTTAGCCATTGCGTTACTGGCAGGTATTCGAGAAAAGCTTAAGTACAGCGATGTACCCCATGGTCTGCAAGGCTTGGGCATTACCTTTATCACCATTGGCTTAATGTCATTGGGCTTTATGTCATTTTCTGGCATTCAACTGTAAGGAGTAGCGAGTAATGAATTTCGAGATTTTTCTCGCTATAGGCATGTTCACCGCCATTGTTTTGGCCCTAGTAGTGATTATTCTTATCGCTCGTGCGCGCTTGGTAGCTAGCGGTGATGTAGCCATTCTTATCAATGGCGAGCGTACCGTTACGGTACCGGCTGGTGATAAGTTGCTACAAACCTTAGCGGGTAACGGTATTTTTATTCCTTCCGCTTGCGGCGGCGGGGGTACCTGCGGCCAGTGCGGTTGTGTGATCAGCAGTGGTGGCGGTGAAATGCTACCAACTGAAGAGTCACACTTTACCAAACGCGAGGCTAAAGAAGGCTGGCGCTTAACCTGTCAAGTTACAGTTAAGCAGGATATGGAGATTGTAGTTCCAGAAGAGATTTTCGGGGTTAAAAAATGGGAGTGTGTGGTTGAATCAAATCCAAACGTGGCAACCTTTATTAAAGAGTTGACCTTGCGTATTCCCGACGGTGATGATGTGAATTTCCGCGCTGGTGGTTATGTGCAGTTGGAGTGTCCGCCACACGTGGTGCACTATAAAGACTTTGACATTCAGCCTGAATTCCATGCCGACTGGGATAAGTTTGATATTTGGCGCTACACCTCTACGGTGACCGAGCCAACCATTCGTGCTTACTCCATGGCCAACTACCCAGAAGAAACCGGTATCGTTAAGTTTAATATCCGTGTAGCAACGCCGCCACCAGGCCGTGATGATTTGCCACCTGGTATTATGTCCTCGTGGGTATTTAGCTTGAAGCCCGGCGATAAGGTCACTGTGTACGGTCCGTTTGGTGATTTCTTCGCCAAAGACACCGATGCAGAAATGGTCTTTGTGGGTGGTGGTGCTGGTATGGCGCCGATGCGTTCGCATATCTTTGACCAACTTAAGCGTCTCAATAGTAAGCGTAAAATCAGCTTCTGGTACGGTGCGCGTTCATTGCGTGAAGCGTTTTACGTTGATGAGTACGACAAGCTGCAAGAAGAGAATGAGAACTTCACTTGGCACTTAGCGTTATCTGATCCATTGCCAGAAGATAACTGGGAAGGTCCGACAGGGTTTATTCATAATGTGCTTTATGAGAACTACTTGAAAGATCACCCAGCGCCTGAAGACTGTGAGTTCTACATGTGTGGACCACCAATGATGAACCAAGCGGTCATCAAATTGCTGGAAGACTTAGGTGTAGAGCCAGAAAATATCATGCTTGATGACTTTGGAGGCTAATATGCTGCGCAACCTATTACGGGGAGCGTGTTTAGTTTCGATGTTAGTTGTTACGCTCAGTGCTTGCGAAAGCAGCACTGAGCGTATTGAAGTGCTGTCCGGCCCAGCCCAAGGCAGCACTTACACCATCAAGTATGTTTACAATACAACAACACCTGCAGCTGATGCTGTGGGTGTTGCGGTACAAAGTATTTTAGATGAGGTCGATCGGCAAGTGTCGACCTATCGTTTAGACTCAGATCTCGCCCGCTTTAATCAGTCTCCCGCCAACACCTGCATGACCATGCCGCAACCGGTACTGGACTTGGTCCAATATGGTTATGAGTTATCCGAGCTCAGTGAAGGCGCTTTCGATCTAACCATTATGCCCTTATTAAATGTTTGGGGCTTTGGCCCACAATCACGGGAGAAAACCGTACCTAGTGCTGAGGCAATTGCTGCAGCCAAAGCACAAACAGGCTATCAGCATGTGCGGGTAGTGGATGATCAGCTGTGTAAAGATGCTGCTGTTCAGGTTGATCTAAATAGCATTGCGGCGGGTTATACGGTTGATCGAATCAGTCAGCGTTTTGCTGAGCTGGGTATTAAGAACTATATGATTGAGGTTACCGGTGAGTTAATTGCGGCAGGGCGTAAGCCTGATGGTTCACCTTGGTTAATTGCTTTAGAGCAGCCTTTAGGTGACGGACAACGAGTTGTTCAGCGCATACTTGAAGTGGATGGTTATGGGATTAACACGTCCGGTGATTATCGTAATTATTTTGAAGAAGATGGCGTGCGGTTTTCTCACACCATTGACCCTCAAACGGCGGCACCCATCAGTCATCGACTGGCTTCGGTCACTGTCATTGATCGTTCTACCTTACATGCGGATGGTTTAGGTACACTGTTGTTAGTTCTTGGCCCGGAACGGGGCTTAGCCTTTGCAGAAGAGCATAAAGTTGCTGCTTTTTTTGTGCTACGAGAGGACAATGACTTTATAACGCAAGTGAGCTCAGAGTTTTCCAGGATTTTTCCTGAAGGAGGTAACCAATGAGCGGGTTTATATTATTTTTAGTGGTTTTTGCGGTCATGGCACTGGTTGTGCTTGGCATGTCTGCCGGTGTTTTGGCAGGACGAGCGCCAATTGCAGGATCCTGTGGCGGCATTGCTAATTTAGGCATTGAGAAAGAGTGCTCTATTTGTGGTGGAGTGCGTGAAAAGTGCGACGAGGTGAGTGCTCAGCAAGAGGGTTTAGCGCAGAATGCGGTACAAGCTTATGACGCGACTAAGCGTTAATAACTCGATGTTGGTTTTGCAGGCTTAATAGGCCAATTTATTAGATGTGCGTATCAGTGTTGATTGGCCGCACACTGGGCATGTTGTGAAGGAGTCAAAATGGCAATTTACAACTACGATGTAGTTATTTTAGGTTCAGGACCTGCGGGAGAAGGGGCAGCCATGAATGCTGCAAAAGCAGGTCGTAAGGTTGCTGTTGTAGAAAGTCGCGGTGTGCTCGGAGGCAGTAGTACGCACTTAGGGACAATCCCATCAAAAGCGCTGCGTCACTCGGTGCGTCAAATTTTACGTTTTAATACCAGCACGCTGTTTAGACAGATTGGTGAGCCACGTTGGTTTTCATTTCCTGATGTACTGAAAAACGCTGCCAGCGTGATTGAGCGTCAAGTTGCCTCCCGCACCAGTTACTATGCGCGTAATCGTATTGATGTGTACTTTGGCACCGCAAGCTTTGCTGATGAGCACACGGTGGATGTGGTGGGACCAAGTCGGGTAGAAAAATTAGTGGCCAATGAAATTATTATTGCCACAGGTTCACGTCCGTATCGCCCAGCGGATGTTGATTTTAATCACCCACGGATTTATGACAGCGATACGATTTTAAGCTTGAGCCATACTCCGCGCCGTTTAATTATTTACGGTGCTGGAGTGATTGGTTGCGAATATGCATCAATCTTTAGCGGTCTAGGTGTGTTGGTTGACTTGATTGATAACCGTAATCAGCTGTTGAATTTCTTGGATGACGAGATTTCTGATGCGCTGAGTTATCACTTGCGCAGTAACAACGTGCTGATTCGTCATAACGAAGAGTATGAGCGCATTGAGGGCGTGGATAAGGGGGTGATATTACACCTCAAGTCCGGTAAGAAGATTAAAGCCGACGGTTTTTTATGGTGTAACGGTCGTACCGGTAACACAGACCAGCTTGGCTTGGAAAACATTGGTTTGACCGCCAATAGCCGAGGTCAGATTGATGTGGATGAGTACTATCGTACTGCTGTGCCGACCATCTATGCGGCAGGTGATGTGATCGGTTGGCCAAGTCTTTCCAGTGCCGCCTATGACCAAGGTCGTTCAGCGGCAGGTAATATTATTGATGAAGATGCTTGGCATTTTGTTGATGATGTTCCTACAGGTATTTATACCATTCCAGAAATCAGCTCAATTGGTAAAACTGAGCGTGAATTGACTGAAGCTAAAATACCTTATGAAGTGGGTAAGGCGTTCTTTAAAAGCATGGCCCGTGCGCAGATTTCTAACGAGCCAGTGGGCATGTTGAAAATACTGTTCCACCGTGAAACCTTAGCCATTTTAGGTGTGCATTGCTTTGGCTATCAAGCCTCGGAAATTGTTCACATTGGCCAAGCGATTATGAATCAGCCGGGTGAAGCCAATACGTTAAAGTATTTTATTAATACCACATTTAACTTTCCAACCATGGCCGAAGCCTATCGTGTCGCTGCTTACGATGGTATGAACCGACTTTTTTAAGCGGCTCCGGTCAGTGGTCTGATTCGGTCGGAGCCTATTTGGAACAACGCTTCAGTGATTCTCAAGGGTGGCAATGGCCAAACCGGGAAAGTCAGTAATCAGACTGTCCGCACCCATGGTAGCGAGTTGGCGCATCAGCGCTGGCTCGTTCACCGTCCAAACCGAAACATGTAATCCTTTCTGTTGCGCTGTGCTCAAGCGCTGTTCTGTGGCCAAGGTCCATTTAAGTACCAGCATGCTGCAATTGTAATGTAGTGCCGCTTTAATTGGATCAAACCAGGCATATTCAGCTACCAAGCCCCGTGCCAAATGCGGCGTAAGGCGTTGTGCTGCCCGCAAGACAGTGGCAGAACTGCTGGTGATAATGATTTTATCCTGTAGGGCAAAGCGGGCGCTAAGTTGATCAATAGCACGGACAATGCGCGTTGCTCGCGAGGCTGAGGTGGTTTTGACTTCAAGTTGCCAGTGCTGAAAGGGACAAAGTGCAAACAGTTGCTCAAGGCTAGGAATGGGGCAAGGTGTTGGCCAAGGTACGCTGTTGTGGCGGGCGTCCATTTGCAACAATTGCGCAGCGCTGTATTGGCTGACCTTGCCGCGGCGACCTGTGGTGCGCTTTAACGTGGGGTCATGAATAACAATCAGTTGATCATCTTTAGATAAGTGCAAGTCCAGTTCACAGCGATCAACCCCTGCATTGAGGCACGCTTGAAAGCTGGCTAAGGTGTTTTCAGGTGCTTCACCACGTGCGCCACGGTGGCCGTAAATAAGAGTCATGCTGGCATTGTCCTAAGCGGTTATAACAGTTTGCTCATTCTGTTCACTGCAGTGCGAGTTGAATTAACAGTACAGGTTGCTTGCTGAACAAGGGTACAACTGTTCGCGCAACTGTGTTTAATGCATGTTGATTGTGACTGATTTTAACTCAAACGATCAGATTTGTTGCTCGGGCATCTCTTTGTTGGAGAATTTGCAGTGCGGTTTCAGACTCAATGCGCTAGTATTCGCAGCGGTCTAGGCTATCTTGGCTGGGCTGACTGAATCTATGACTGGCAGCGCGGTCTGAGTTTTAAATGGCGCGTAATTAACAGCCAACCTATCGAATTATCTGTGAATGTATCCATTATGTTTCGACCTTTAGCTTTATTTATAGGTATGCGCTACACGCGTGCCAAACGTCGCAATCACTTTATTTCTTTTATTTCTTTAACCTCCATGGCCGGTTTGGCTTTGGGTGTGTTAGTGATGATTTTAGTGTTGTCGGTGATGAACGGTTTTGACCGCGAGTTACGTACGCGAATTTTGGGCATGGTGCCCCATGCCACGGTCAGTTCCTATACGCCACTGGATGACTGGCAAGCAGTGGGCGAGCAAGTGCTGGAGCATCCTGATGTGCTCGCAGTTGCGCCCTTCACTCAGTTGCAGGGCATGCTGACCCATAGCGGCAGTGTGCAGCCAGTGTTAGTCAATGGCGTATTACCCAGTGCTGAGAAAAATGTATCCATCATCGATGAGCATATGGTGCAAGGCAGCTTAGATGCGCTGGTAGGCGGAGAGTTTGGGATTATCATAGGCCAGCAAACCGCAGCGCGCTTTAACGCTTCGGTGGGCGAGAAGCTGACCTTTGTTCTGCCGGAAGCATCCATTACTCCAGCCGGTGTCTTTCCCCGTTTAAAACGCTTTACCGTGGTGGGTATTTTTAAAGTCGGCGCTGAGTTAGACAGCTCTTTGGCACTGATTCATATCGAAGATGCTGCACGTCTATCACGCTGGCAGATCAATCAAGCGGAAGGTGTGCGTTTAAAGTTGAATAACTTATTTGATGCGCCGCGAGTGTCTTGGGAAATTGCCCGCAGCCTACCGGACAGTAACTTGCAACCACGGGACTGGACCCGCAGCCATGGCAGTCTGTTCCAAGCCATTCAAATGGAAAAAACCATGATTGCTTTGTTGTTACTGCTGATTGTGGCGGTGGCAGCATTTAATATTATTTCTACTTTGGTGATGGTGGTCACCGATAAAAAAGCCGATATCGCTATTTTACGCACTCTGGGTGCGTCACCGGGGCAAATTATGGCGATCTTTATGGTGCAAGGTTCTTTAATCGGCATTGTCGGTACATTGATTGGCGGTGTGTTAGGTGTGATCAGCGCGTTAAATGTCACTACGTGGGTGGCTGGCCTGGAAAAGCTCTTTGGTCATCAGTTTTTAAGCTCCGATGTATATTTTATCAGTTACTTGCCGTCTGAGTTGCGGGGTAGTGATGTGTTGCTGATCTGTGGTTCGGCATTGTTAATGAGCTTTTTAGCTACGCTATATCCAGCGTGGCGCGCATCACGGACCGAACCTGCGGAGGCTTTGCGTTATGAGTAATTCAGCTGTTTTAGAATGCCGTAATTTAGCTAAAAGCTACAGCGAAGGCCCCGTTGAAGTGCAGGTGTTGCAAGGGGTTGAGCTGCTGCTAAAGCCCGGCGAGCGGGTGGCTATTGTGGGCAGCTCCGGATCTGGCAAAACCACCCTGTTAAATATGCTGGGTGGTTTGGATACGCCCAGTTCCGGCAGCGTCTGGTTGGCTGGTGAAGAACTGTCGGCTTTATCGGAAAAAAAACGTGGCCGATTACGTAATCGAGCGTTGGGGTTTGTCTATCAGTTTCACCATTTGTTGCCCGAGTTTAATGCCCTAGAAAATGTGTGCATGCCACTCTTAATTAGTAGCATGCCAGTGTCAGAAGCACGTCAACGCGCCGAAACTCTATTAACCCGGGTGGGCCTCGGTTCACGGATCCACCACAAACCTTCCGAGCTGTCCGGTGGAGAGCGTCAGCGCGTGGCGATTGCGCGGGCACTGGTTAATCAGCCCAAACTGGTGCTGCTTGATGAGCCAACCGGTAACCTTGACCGCACCACGGCACAAACTATTCAAGAATTGATATTAGAATTATCAATCTCGTTGGGCACGGCGTTTTTAGTGGTGACCCATGATCCTGCTTTGGCCCAGCAAATGGATCGTATTTTGACCTTAGAAGAGGGTCGTTTGGTATCTCTAGATAAAGGCGTTGCCGAGAATTAAGTAGAAACTTTGCTGCATGGCGTACTGCGGAATTAGTGTTAATCCGTCGATGAACCCATCCGGGGTTCAACTCCGGCGCTGCGCCATCCTTGGCTGCGCTTGTCACACCAATTCCACAGTACTCATTGATCAGAGGCGCTGTTAGCGCTATTGATATACGACTCGCTCGTCACGGCCTGCGCAAACAGTTGGTGATGTTGTTTGTTTTTACTTGTGAGTAGCCAAGCGTATCGTGCTTCGGTATTGCTGTTAATCCGTCGATGAACCCATCCGGGGTTCAACTCCGGCGCTGCGCCATCCCTGGCTTCGCTCCTCACAGCAATCCCGAAGCACTCGTTGACCAGCGGCGTTGTTAGCGCGATCTATATAATACTCAGCTATTTCTGGACGCTTTATATGTTATTAGCAGCAGCGTGTTGTTGTCGATGGTGCTTTTTAGCTTAGGGCTGGGGTTATCTCTTTTAGAAGACCAGCAAAACATACAAATGATCAATGAGTGCCGTGCAGGTGCCGTGGCAAGCGCAGTCAGGGATGGCGTAGCGCCCGAATTACGCCCGGATGGCGTATTGAGGGAAAAACGGCACCTGCACGGTGCGGCATGCGCAATATATAAATTATAGGTAGTTCATGTTTAAGCTAAACAAATCTCAATCACTTCAATTTGCTTAAGAGTTAGATAGCGCCAGCGCACCTGCACATCATAAAACTGCACGCCGTAGATGCGCTCTGGGGTTGGCTGTTGATAAGCCGGGCGAGGATCTTGAGCTAAACATTGCTCAATCAACTCTACCAGTGGTTGCTCTAAGCGTTGTGCATGCTGTTGTGCTTGCACTAATGCAGCAGGGAGCCAGCTCACTTGGATTAACTCAGGTGCGCTGGCGGCAATGGTATTCTGCGCGCTGGGTAAGCTGTCGGCATAAGGCACATAGGGTTTGATATCCAGCACTGGCGTGCCGTCTAATAAATCAATACCTGAAATCCATAAACGCCCCGCTTCAGCACGCTCTAACCGCACTGCTGACTGACCGATACCATTGGGTCGGTGGGTGGCGCGACTGGCAAAGACACCAATACTTTTATTGCCACCCAGTCGTGGTGGGCGCACTTTTAAGCGCGGCGTACTTTCTAGGGCTTTATGAAACAGGAAAATCACCCAAATATGGCTGATAGCCTCTAAACCAGCGATGGCATCAGCTTGATCATAAGGTGGCAGCAACTCAATGCACCCATGTGCAGCAGGTGCCAATAAGGGCTGGCGTGGAATGGCAAATTTTTCTTTAAAGCATGAGCGCACATAACCAATAGGTTTGACTGTGTAGGTCATGGTCTTGCCTCCAAAGGTATTGACGGTGCTGGGCGTTAGAGTCGCAGCAGCGCAGCACCGACAATAGTTTTAGCCTGCGACCAGTACCCGTATGGCTTCAAGGCGTAAAGCCGCTTTGCCAAACATATCGATACCTTGCTCTTGATAGGCACGTAAAGTATCGATTTCCTCATCACGGACGCTGGGGTTAATGGCTTGCAAAGCCGTCAGACGGTTGATTTCTTCATCCATACTGGCAGTAAACTCCGCACAGGCTTGTGCAACACGTTCAGCGTGACGGGGTTGCATGGTTTTTTCTGCATTAGCAACCAGCGGCAATAAGGTGTCACGCTGCGCACGAGCAAACTTGCTGGCACTGGAGCGCGGGACACTTTTGATTTGATCATTCAGGGTTTCAAAACTGACGTGTTGAGCCAAATCATTGCCTTTATCATCCAGCAGACAGCGCAGAGCAACCGGCGGGAGGAAACGGCCCAGTTGCAGATGTTTCGGGGCAATGGCTTCACTGACAAAGAGTAGTTCAACCAGCATAGTGCCGGCTTTCACCGCTTTGTTTTTCAGCAAGGCAACTGCGGTATTGCCCATAGAACCGGACAGAACTAAGTCCATTCCGCCTTGCACCATGGGGTGCTCCCAGGTAATAAACTGCATATCTTCGCGACTCAGTGCCAGCTCACGGTTATAGGTAATAGTGACAGCTTCATCGCTGCCTAGCGGGAATTCAGCATCGAGCATTTTTTCACTGGGACGTAAAATAAAAGCATTCTCAGAGTGGTCATCACTGTGGATGCCAAAGGCATTGAACAATTGTTCCATATAAATCGGTAGTGCGAAGCTCGTGTCTTGTTGTTCAATGGCCTCAACCAATGCCTGTCCGCGGCCAGCACCACTGGAGTTAATCTCCAATAAACGGTCGCGCCCTTGTTCCATTTCGCTTTCCAATTGCGCACGAACCGTACTGGCTTTATCTAACAGTGCTTGCCAATCTGCGCTGTTGTCAGCATCCAGCAATAAGCTGTCCAGTTGTTCAGCAAACTGCAACTGTAAAGCATTGCCGGTTGGGCAAGTGGCTAAAAAGGCATTGAGTCCGTGCTGATACCATTCAAATACCCGCTGTTGTGCAGTGCCGGTAAAGTAAGGCACATGCACTTCAATGGTGTGCTGCTGACCAATGCGATCCAAACGACCAATACGCTGCTCAAGTAGATCAGGGTGCTGGGGTAAGTCGAACAAGACTAAATGATGGCTGAACTGAAAGTTGCGCCCTTCACTGCCAATTTCCGAACAAAACATCACCTGCGCGCCAAATTCATCATCGGCAAACCAAGCAGCAGCGCGATCGCGCTCAATAATGCTCATGCCTTCGTGGAAAGTGGTGGCGGGAATGCCTGATCGAATGCGCAACGCATCACCCAGATCCAGTGCTGTTTCGGCATGGGCACAAATCACCAGCACTTTTTCTTGCTTAAGCGTTTTCAGCGTCTCCAGCAACCAGTCCACACGGGGGTCAAACTGCCACCAGCGTTCTGCAGTACTGGTTTCTGCTGTTTCTTCCAGCGACAACATGGCCAGAGCATCCGCATACAGCTCAGGGTAAAGTTGTGCATGCAGCTCAATAGGGTTGCTCAAGTATTGCTCAGGGCAGGGCAGCGGTGCGGCATGCAGCTTGCGCTCTGGAAAACCTGAAATAGCCGCGCGGGTATTACGAAACAATAAACGTCCGGTGCCGTGGCGGTCTAACAATTCACGAATCAAACGCGGTGCGGCTTGCGCATCGCCAGCATGAAAGGCGCTGATAAGCGCTTGGCTGCTAGCACCTAAAAACCTTTGTAGAGTGTTTTCAGCAGCGCTGCTGAGCTGTTGCTGATCCAGTAGTTCGCGCACGGCATCAGCGATGGCTTGATAATGCTGGCTCTCTTCACGGAAAGCGGCTAAATCATGAAAGCGGTGCGGGTCCAGTAAGCGTAAGCGCGCAAAATGGCTGTCTTGACCTAACTGCTCCGGGGTTGCCGTCAGCAGTAAAACGCCTGGGGTAATGCCAGCTAAGTGCTCCACCAGCTGATAAGCAGGGCTGGGTTGCTCAGGGTGCCAAACTAAGTGGTGCGCTTCATCAACCACCATAATGTCCCAATCACAGCTGGACAAAGCCTCTTGGGCGACTTCATCTTCCACTATCCAATTCATCGAGACCAAAGCGATTTGGCACTCTTCAAAAGGATTTTCAGCATCGCTGTGTAGGAAGCGCTCCGCATCAAATAGCGCGACATCCAAATTAAAGCGTCGGCGCATTTCTACCAGCCATTGATGTTGCAGGGTTTCCGGTACTATTAATAAGATACGACTGGCGCGACCACTGAGCAGTTGACGATGAATAATCAAGCCTGCTTCAATGGTTTTTCCTAAGCCAACTTCATCAGCCAGCAAGACGCGCGGCGCAATACGGTCAGCGACCTCTTGGGCAATATGCAATTGATGGGCGATAGGTTGCGCACGCACCCCAGCTAAACCCCACAGATTGGACTGCTGCATTTCGCTATTATGTTGCAGCGAGTTATAGCGCAAGGTAAACCAAGGCAAAGGGTCAACTTGGCCGGCGACCAAGCGATCACTGGCCATACGGAACTGAATAAAGTTGGATAATTGTGTTTCTGGTAGCAGGCAGTCTTCATTATCACTGTCAAAACCGTGATAAATCAGTAGACCATCAACTTCACTGACTTGGCTAACGGTCATGCTCCAGCCGTCAAAGTGACTGATCTCATCCCCTGGTACAAAGCGCACACGGGTTAACGGGGCATTACGTTGCGAGTACTGGCGAGTCTCTCCTGTGGCTGGATATAAAATGGTGAGTAAACGACCATCACAGGTAAGAACTGTGCCTAGGCCCTGTTCTGCCTCGCCGTCACTGATCCAGCGTTGTCCGGGTTGATACTGCTGCGTCATGCTTGTCTCCGCGTAATGTAAAAAGCGCGTCATGATAACGGATACTCGCGTGTAGAACACGTTTCAATCTTTGCGTTTGTGTGTAAAGCTATTTGTCAGGTGCAATGTGTAATATAGTTTATTGATGCAATGAATGTTTTAAAGTCAAAACATTCAGCTGTGCTCCATTTGGGCCTAAAGCCGTGTATTGAGGCTTGTACTGACAGTTGTCTTGGAACTGCACCGCTATTAAAGCGCTAATGTGTGGGTGATTGTATGAGTAATAAAACGTCAGAAAATATTATTGACCTGAGCAGTGAACGTCATCGGCGGGTGCATGATTTTGAGGAGATTGCCATGTTTATGGATGTAGTGGTTTTTGCCGGCATAGGAACAGTCGCCCTTATGGTCGCTTTTTTCGTCGGTCTATTTTATTTTGTTAGAAAAGTAGAGCAGGATCGCAAGTCGGACTAATCTCCTCTAACAGCAGAGCACGCAAGGCAATTTGGGCAACTTAGGTTGCCCTTTTTTTTTGCCTATCGATTCAGTTAAGCTCCGAGAGCCGTTTGAGGGTGCCATAACGAACACCTCAAACAGCGATTTGCATGGCTTTTTAACTGGGGATGTAGTGATTAATCAGTGCGCGTAAAGCAGCCGGCTTAACTGGTTTGGCTAAAAAGCTTAAGCTCGCTGCGTGTACTTGACTGATCAGTTCGGGGCGGGCATCAGCACTAATCACAATGCCAGGGATAGGCGCATCGAACTCTTCGCGTAACCAAGACATTACTGCTAGCCCAGTGTCACCATCACCTAAATGGAAGTCCACCAGAGCAATGTCAGGTGTTATCCCGCTTTCAATCATGCTGACACATTCGGCACGATTACTTGCAGTGAGCACTTCACAGCCCCAGCGCGACAGCAAACTGTGCATACCGACTAAAATACTGCGTTCGTTATCAATACAGAGTACCCGCACACCTGCTAATGCTTGAGTTACGCTGTTGTCTGCCTGAGCTGGCGCTTTCGGTTTGTGCAACTGGCCACGATACAGGGGTACGCTGATGCTAAAAACGCTGCCTTTATCGAGCCAAGAATGCACATCAATTTGATGGCCGAGAACTTTGCTGAGGCCATCGGCAATGGCTAGACCCAACCCTAAGCCTTTCTCTTCGCGGGTCTGGTGGCTATCAAGACGTTTAAACTCTTCAAAGATAAATTGCAGTTTATCTTCTGGGATACCTTGTCCTTTATCCCAGACATCAATCCGTACTTTCTCGCCTTGACGGCGTACCCCAAGCAGAACGCTACCATTGGCATAGCGGAAGGCGTTGGTAAGGAAATTTTGCACAATGCGGCGCAACAGTTTAGGGTCGCTGACCACATTGAGTGATGTGTTACGTAAGCGAAAGTCCACACCTTGCTGCTCAGCCAGTACGCTAAACTCTGCGCCCAATGCTTCCAGCCAAGGACCTAGCGCGAAGGGTTTGCTGTTGGGCGTAATACGGCCGCTTTCCAGACGCGAAATATCCAATAAATCACTGATTAAGTCCTCAGCAGAACGTAGTGAGCTGTCGAGGTTTTTAACCAGATCTTGTGCATCCTCAGGCAGGGCTTCTTGATGGGACAGAGCTGCCGAAAACAGCCGCGCGGCATTTAGCGGTTGCATCAGATCATGGCTTACTGCAGCTAAAAAACGCGTTTTAGATTGGTTAGCGCTTTCTGCCACATGCTTTGCCTTGCTAAGCTCTATATTTAACTGAGATAGCTCATGGGTTCGTTCACTGACCCGTTGTTCCAAGTTTTCATTGGCAATCTTGAGTGCTTTTTCTGCTTTACGGAACGCGGTAATGTCAGTAAAACTCATCACAAAACCGCCGCCAGGCATGGGGTTGCCGATCAGCTCAATAACTCGACCGTTGGGGAATACTCGCTCAGAAGTGTGCGCATTACCTTGGCGCATCCAGTGCAAACGTTTATTGACATGGTCGTCCAAGTCACCTGGCCCACACAGGCCTTCTATAGCATTATGACGAATAATATCGGCCACAGGGCGGCCCACTTTAATTAGATCGTCCGGGTAATCAAACAGCTTTAAATAGCGACTGTTCCAAGCCACTAAGCGCAATGAGCGGTCAACTACGCTAATCCCTTGAGTGATGTTTTCAATGGCCCCTTGCAGCAAGGTGCGGTTGAACTGCAGCACTTGCGATGCTTCGCCAACGATACGCACCACATCTTCCACATACATCTCGCGACCTTCAATGGCGGCTTTAACCACTACACGGGTGGATGAAGCGCCGAGTACACCGTTAAGTAAGCGCTCGGTGTGTGCAACCCAGTCACTGCTGGCTATTTCGTCCGGATTGAATTCCAAACGTTTCTTGTAAGCAAAGCGAATAAAGCTTTGTTTGGCCCGCTCCTCGCCAACAAAACGACCGGCTAATGTGAGTAAATCGCTGACCCGTACACTAAATGTCTGCCGCCCACCGACATGTTGGCCAATAAAGCGACTGGCTTGCCAGTGTTCAGAGACACGTGTTTTCGAGAAGAAAGAGACCAGCACAAAGAGTAAAAAATTACCGCTTAATGAAAGAAAAACGCCGAGGGTCATCGGGTCGATAGGTAAGTCAAACGGTTGATTAGCAAGCCAAGTCAAACCAGGAAATGATGCTAAAGGCCAGTCCATGCTACTAGCAATCAAAGGCAAAACCAGGGTGTAGCCCCAGAGGAGTGAGCCGGCAATTAAACCGGCAAATACGCCTTGCCGGTTTGCTGGCTTCCAGATCAAAGCGCCCAGCATGGCTGGGGCAAGCTGGGTCAGGGCGGCAAAAGCAATTTGCCCAGTGGTCGCCAAGCTGGTGTTGGCGCCCAGCAAGCGATAGCTGGTATAAGACAGGAGTAAAATGATAATAATGCTCAAGCGTCGCGACGTCAGCATCCAGTAGCGAAAGGCTTCAAAGGGTCGCTCAGAGGTACGCGCAGCGAGCATCGAGGGCAATAATATATGGTTGGAAATCATAATCGCTAAGGTTACTGCGGCAACGATAACCATCCCGGTGGCCGCAGAAGCACCACCAATAAAGGCTACAATCGCGAGTCCTGGGTAGCCTTCTGCCAAGGGTAGGCTGATCACAAATGAGTCTGGTACTACAGTATTCGGTAAACGCAGTTGCCCAGCTAGAGCGATGGGAATCACAAACAAAGCGACAAGTAATAGGTAGAGTGGGAAGACCCAGCGCGCAATACGTAAGTCAGCGTAGTCATTGTTCTCCACCACCGAGACGTGAAACTGGCGTGGCAAAGTATAGATAGCCATCACAGCCACACAGGTTTGCACAATCATGGCCGGCCAGTTGGTGGCTTCATTCCAGTATGATTCGAGTTTTGGCGCTGCTTTGGCTTGCTGCCACAGATCACCAAAACCGTTATACAGTCCATACATGGCAAAAAGACCCACCGCCATAAAAGCCATCAGCTTCACCAACGATTCAAAAGCGATAGCAAACATTAAACCCTGGTGGTGTTCGGTGACATCTAAATTGCGGGTACCAAATAAAATGGTAAATAAAGCCAAAGCAACAGTGACTATTAGCGCGGTATCTTGCGCATGGATGCCGGTGGCGTTGGCGGAGGCGCCGGTTAATAAATTCACCCCTAACACAATACCTTTAAGCTGCAAGGCAATATAAGGCAGCACCCCAACTAAGCAAATTAAAGTCACCACAACCGCTAAGCGCTGTGATTTGCCATAACGGGCGGCAATAAAATCAGCAATTGAAGTGATGTTTTCTTGCTTGCTGATAATGACCATTTTTTTGAGCACCCAAGGTGCAAAGGTCAGCAGTAAAATCGGGCCGATATAGATGGGTAAAAAAGACCAGATTTGTTCAGCGGCTTGTCCGACAGAGCCAAAAAAAGTCCAGCTACTGCAGTACACTGCCAAGGACAAACTATAAACGGTTGAGCGCATGCGCGGACTGACAGTTGTGCCGCGGCGGTCACCATAAAACGCAATGGCAAATAAAAGCGCCATATATGCCAGCGCAACCAGTGCGACCAGCCCTGTGGAAATTGACATTGATCTGACCTGACAATAGATACGGTGCAATTATATTAAGGAAAAGTGCGGGTATAAGATAGCAGCTGATTTTATCTGCGCTGCTGTTGCGTGATAGGCTTAATAGGAATAGATTGTGCGAACTTTTACGCCGCTGGATAGCAGTGGTTTTACTCTATTGGCTGGCTGACTTTGCGGTGACACATGGCAATTAGAGTTTTGTGTTGCTGGTAGCGGGTTAAGCGACTGCGCAGGGATTCAGGTAGTTGCTGAGTCTGTTTAAAGCCGAGCTTGCGGTAAAATGATTCCAGCTGCGGATGGCAAAACAACCAAATTGGCTGATCCAGATAAAAGCTTTGCAGCTGTTGAATCAAGCAGCGAGCTACACCCTGTTGGCGTTTCTCTGGTGCCGTGAATAAACTGGTCAGCCAAAATCCATCCGCCACAGGTGAAAGGCAGACTCCGGCTATAACTGCTGGATTGCGTACCACCCAAACCTCTGCTTGCTGGGTTATGCGCATTGGGCTGTTGTGGTTGCGGTAAAGTTTATTGAGTAGCGTATGCTGGTTTTTTTCTAAAAGATGCACGCTAAATTTTGTCGAGTGTTGTCCCATGGGCTACCGTTGTCCTTATCGCTCGGAGATATTTTATACAAGCATCAGCAGTAACAGCTATAGGTTAGGCCTGAGTGGAGCATTATGAGTACTATTTTAATCGTTGAAGATGATCTGCGTTTGGCGCAGCTCACTTGTGAGTACCTAGAGGGACATGGCTTTACCGTGCTGTTAGAAAGAGATGGCCATTTAGCTGTACAGCGGATTGCTGACGAGCAACCTGACTTGGTTATTTTAGATCTGATGCTGCCGGGGTTGGACGGGTTTTCCATTTGCCGCAAAGTGCGCAGTGATTATCCAGGCTCTATTCTAATGCTTACTGCACGGACCGACGATGTGGACCAAGTGCAAGGGCTTGAGCAGGGCGCCGATGACTATGTCTGCAAGCCGGTACGACCGCCGGTATTATTGGCGCGGATAAAGGCCTTATTACGCAGGGCAGACAATTTAGGCCTTGTAGAGACTGCGCCGCAGGTGCTTATTTTTGGTCAGCTGACAATTGATAATGCCAGACGCAGTGCTTTTTTAGCGGATCAGCAGATTGATTTGACCGGTGCTGAATTTGATTTGCTCTGGTTGCTAGCCAGTCACGCCGGCACCCCTTTGTCGCGAGAAGTTATCTTTAGTGAGCTGCGTGGCATTGAGTACGATGGGGTGGATCGTTCCATTGATGTGCGCGTATCAAAAATTCGCCCGCGCATTGGCGATAACAGTGAGCAGCCTAAAGTGATCAAAACCATTCGTAATAAAGGTTATTTATTTGTACGCGAGGCGGCGCAAGAATTATCGTGAACTCTATATTTTTCAGAATCTACGGTGGCTTACTTGCTGCGCTTATTTTGACTGCAGGTTTTGGTGCGCTGGCGCTGCACTTAACCAATGAAATGCGTGCTGAGCAGCACCGTGAGCGCCTAGCCAGTGGCACATTTCGTCTAATGGCAAGTAACTTGGCAGAGCTGGATAGCTTGGAGCGACAGCGCTCAATTGCCTTATGGAGTCGATTGCTGGGTGTGCCGCTGCAGATACGAGCGGCGCAGTCATTATCCCTTGATCGCAGCGACTTGGGGCAAGTGTTGCACGGCAGAGTGTTGGTCAAGCGAGCAGAATCAGCTCCCGCTCGCATTTACAGCCTTATAGATGAGCAGAAACAGCTGGTACTGGTAGCAGAAGTGTGGCGGGTTAGTGAGCAACTGGCACGGGCCACTGTCTATTTGCTGCTGGATGAGCTTGTTCGTTATCCGGCAAGAGAGCAGGCAGCGAGGCTGGCGCAGCTGGCTGAGGAGCACCAGTTTGGCTTTGATTTGCGCTTGCTCTCGGTGGATAAAACTGATTTGGATGCAGATCAGTTGCGCAGAATCGAAGAGGGCGACACCGTTATGGCGCTTGATCGGGGTGGTGATGCAATTCGCGTATTTGCTGGGGTCAATGAAACGCCTTGGGTGTTGATGTTGGGGCCAGTGCATCAAGTCCACGCATACCCAGCAGAATTGCTGCTGTGGATCGCTGCGCTGGGCTTGAGCATGATTGGTGTCATAGTGTATTTATTGGTACGCCATTTAGAGCGTCGTTTGCAAGATATAGAAAGCGCTGCCTCAAGGATTGCTAAGGGCTACTTAGGTGTGCAAGTTGCTGAAGGAGGCAGTGATTCTATTGGACGTCTGGCGGTGCGTTTTAATGAAATGGCGGCACGTTTAAAAGTATTGATTAATGTGCAAGGAGATATGGTTCGTGCTGTGGCACATGAGTTACGCACGCCCCTGGCGCGTTTACGCTTCGGTCTGGATATGGCGGCCAGTGCTCAAGAGCAACAGGCACGCACTAAGTACTTGGCCGGAATGGATCAAGATATTGAGGATATGGACGCATTGCTAAACGAAATGTTGACCTATGCAGGGTTGGAGGCGGGGTTGCCGACCCTGAATTTTAAACCTGTTGAGCTCAATGGGCTTATTGAGCAAATTATTCAGGAGTTAGCGCCTTTACGCTCCGAGGTCACAGTTACCCATATTAAAGGTGCGTGTGGAGAGTGTTGGGCAGATGCTGAGTACAGATATATGCGCCAAGCGTTACAAAATTTAGTGAGTAACGCTCAGCGCCACGCGCGCAATCGTGTATCGATTGAGTGCCGAATTGAGCAGGAACTTTGCTATATAGTGGTAGAAGATGATGGTGATGGCATTGCTGAAGCGTTGCGTGAGAAAGTATTAACGCCGTTTTTGCGTTTAGATGATAGTCGCGCTCGTGCATACGGTGGACATGGTTTGGGTTTGGCGATAGTAAAACGCATTATGCATTGGCATGCAGGCCGAATACGGATTGAGAGCAGTCAGACCTTAGGTGGTGCACGTATGGTATTGGTATGGCCACGGTATGCGCTGGGCGATAATGTGGACTAAGCCTCCTCTGAGTCGGTGTTGCTGGGCTGAAAGAACAAAAATACAACTATTTTCACATTAGCCCTTTACAGCTTCTTTAAAGCATGTAGAATGCGCACCTCGTTAGGCAAACACAGCAACAACCGCTTAACGTAAGAGTTTGATT
>CAJDVK010000006.1_pt1 | contig 69686 bp, 64 predicted proteins | sample 7391401 | NCBI WGS metagenome assembly CAJDVK01 (sample SAMEA7055696, study PRJEB34461) | soil metagenome | biome: terrestrial ecosystem; feature: Peninsula; material: soil | place: Antarctica | collected 2016
CGCTTTACAAGCTTTAGCCCAGCAGAATCTGGCAGCAGGGCTAGCACAAGGCGGCCAATTCCATCGCGGTTATGACCGTAAAGAAGTGACCCAGATCCAAACTACTCTCACCCACTTCTTTGATCAAGTGCTTGGTGCAAGCCGTGCCACTGTAGTTGGTGAAGTCGGTTGGACCCATGTGGGCGGTTTAGGCAACACTCGCTACGGACGTGATCCTATTTTTGGTTCGCCAGAAAGTATTATCCCTGATAGTCCTACCTCGGCACAAGCCTATGGCTGGCACGGTTTTGTCACCAAAAACTCATGGGGCTACCGTGTACGCGGTATCTTAGATTACAACAGCGCCATTGCGGGGATTAACTTGCATCCAAATATGGCGTTCTCCCATGACGTCGATGGTTATGGCCCCAATGGTCAGTTTAACGAAGGATCTAAAGCAGTCAGCTTTGGTCTGGATGCTGATTATCAAAACACCTACACTGCTGGTGTTTCATACACCAACTTCTTTGATGGTCGCTACAACACGCTAAAAGACCGTGATTTTGTGTCACTTAACTTCGGCATGAACTTCTAATCAATACGCACAGTGCTGGCGGGGGATGCAGCACTGTGCATCTTGTGTCTCCCAAATTTTTTACTCTTAGGAAGACTGTAATAATGAAGATAAATAAAACTATAATGCAAACGGGCGCAGCATTTGTATTGTCGCTGTTTGCTGCCAGTGTTATGGCTGCTGTTTCCGCAGATGAAGCAGCCAAATTAGGTACGACCTTAACGCCATTTGGCGCAGAAAAAGCAGGTAATGCCGCAGGCACCATTCCAGAGTGGACCGGTGGTTTATCAACCACTGCTGCGCCAGTCGATAGCAATGGTTTTTTAGGTAATCCGTATGCTGGTGAAAAGCCATTGTTTACGATTACTGCACAAAATATGGATCAATATAAAGATCAGTTAACCCCTGGGCAGCAAGCGATGTTTAAGCGCTACCCAGATACTTATCGTATTCCTGTGTACACCACGCACCGCTCAGTGACTATGCCGGCAGAAGTTGTTGAAGCCACTAAGGCGAATGCTCTTAACACCAATATGGTGCAAGGCGGTAACGGTTTAGAAAAGTTTAAAGTTGCTAATGCATTTCCAATCCCGCAGAACGGTTTGGAAGTGATTTGGAACCACATCACTCGCTACCGTGGTGGCAGTGTAAAACGTACTGTTACTCAAGCAACCCCGCAAACTAATGGTTCATACTCATTGGTATATTTTGATGATGAGTTTGTTTTTCCCAATAAGTTGAGAGGTTACGATCCAAGCACACCCAGCAATATCTTGTTCTACTTTAAGCAGCGCGTCACCGCACCGTCACGCTTAGCAGGTAACGTATTACTGGTTCACGAAACCCTTGATCAGATTAAAGAGCCACGTATGGCGTGGTTGTATAATGCTGGTCAGCGTCGAGTACGCCGTGCGCCACAGGTGTCTTATGATGGTCCAGGTACTGCAGCTGATGGCTTACGCACTTCAGATAACCTTGATATGTATAACGGCGCACCTGACCGTTACGAGTGGAAGCTGCATGGTAAAAAAGAAATCTATATTCCAAACAACAGCTACAAGTTAGCTTCACCAGAGCTTAAGTACAGTGACATCATTAAAGCGGGGCATATCAATCAAGACCTCACCCGTTATGAACTGCGCCGAGTGTGGCATGTTACAGCGACCCTGAAAGAAGGTGAGCGTCATATTTATGCAAAACGTGACTTCTATATTGATGAGGATTCTTGGCAAGCAGCGGAAATCGACCATTACGATGGCCGTGGTAACTTGTGGCGTGTAGCTGAAGCCCATGCGGTGCACTACTATAATAAGCAAGTGCCTTGGTACGCTATAGAAACCTTATATGACCTGCAGTCCGGTCGTTACCTTGCATTGGGTATGAATAACGAAGAAAAGAATGCGTACGAATTCGGTTTTGAAGCGTCTGCGAGTGAGTTTACCCCAGCAGCATTGCGCCAATCTGGCGTGCGTTAATTTGTGGTTAAGGCCAATAGCGGCGCTGCCGTTATAACCTGAGACAAAGCCAAGCCAAGTGCTTGGCTTTTTTAATGGTATTTTGCGAGTCTACAGATACGTTATTTTAGACAAAAAAAGACCCGCAATAAATGCGGGTCAAAACCGTGTTTAGCCTGATGAGGAGACAACTTGGAAGCCGACCTAATGGTTTCCGAGCTATCCGCTGATCTTGCGATCAGTTGAGCTAATAATAGCGATTCTCATTCGCATGTCAAGTATTTGATCAATCTTCTTCTGCAATGCGGGGTATGGTTTCTGCGCTGATGGTAATGCTGGTCTGATAAACGGGGCTAAACTTGGCTACACAATTGCATGAGTATGCTAAGCTGCGCACCCCTGTGTTTATGAGTTTTATGCGGTTATGAGTAAAAGTGAAAACCCGATTTTTAAGGTGATCTTTGTTAATCAAGGGCAGGTCTTTGAAATGTATGCAAAGGCAATTTTTCAAAGCGACCTGTGGGGCTTTCTAGAAATAGAAGAGTTTGTCTTTGGTGAGCGCACCCAGGTGGTGGTGGATCCCAGTGAAGAGAAGCTGAAAGCCCAGTTTGAAGGTGTGATTCGCAGCTATGTGCCCATGCATGCCATTGTGCGCATTGATGAGGTTGAGCGCTTAGGCGTGGCGACCATCCGTGAAGCCACCGCTAATAATGTGATGTCATTCCCGATGCCGGTACCCACCAAGTAATTTATCGCCAATTTCAGCAGGCCGCTGTTACGCTGAGCGCGCTACAGCGGCCTGCTGAGCACAGAATTAAGACTCAATGCCCTCATGGCTTTCATCGACAACCTTGCTGCTGGCGGGTTTTACTGCTGGGTAGTTGGCTGACGCATAGCGAACCACAAGAACCGCTAGGGCTAATAGTAAAATAGCGCCCGAAACGTACACCACGCCCATATTGGGGTCGTTGTGATGGGAGATGTCTGAAATCATCAAACGGGTCAGAGCGGTGATTGCGACATAGATTAGAAAGCGCACGGGCATATGATTGGTTTTAAAGTAAATCCCCACCATGGCGCCCAGCTCTAAGTAGATAAATAGCAGTAAAATATCATCAATCGATGCAGCACCTTTATCAAACATTTCTAGGGCTGCCATGGTTCCCGCCCAAGCGGTTATGCCGCCAATCGCAAACAGCGCCAGATAATGAAAAATTTCCACCAGCAGATTGCCGACTGATTCGGCATAGCTGTGTATGCACATACGTAATTTTTCCGGTCGATTGTGTTTCACCGTCAATCCTCCTGAAGACTTGCGGGGGAGCATAGCAAAGGCCCTAGTGTGTGAACATATTTGAATGATCAGTCACTGTTGAGCGGGGCCAGTAAGTTGGCAATGGTGTCCTGATCAAGGCTGGCGCTCACGCTGGAGCCTCCAGCAAGAATACTTTGGGCAAGGGCTGCTTTATGTTCTTGTAAGTGCTGAATCTTCTCTTCAACACTGCCGCGGGCAATCAACTTGTAGATAAATACCGGCTTACTTTGGCCAATACGGTAAGCACGGTCACTGGCTTGCGCCTCTGCGGCAGGGTTCCACCAGGGGTCAATATGGATCACGGTGTCGGCGGCGGTTAAGTTTAAGCCGACGCCACCTGCTTTTAAGCTGATTAAAAAAACGGGTACTTGCTCAGTTTGAAACTGTTGTACAGGGCTGCGGCGGTCTCTAGTTTGGCCGGTCAGCTGCACATAGGGAATCTGGGCGCTGCTGAGCTCATCAGCAATTAAGGCCAGCATACTGGTGAATTGTGAAAAGACTAAAATACGCCGTCCGGCAGCGGTAAAGCTGCGCAATAGGGTCATTAAGTGCTGCATTTTAGCTGAGGCTCTACTGCTGTAGTGCAGGGCGTCTTCCTCACTGAGCAAGCGCAAATCACAGCAGACTTGGCGCAGGCGCAGCAATGCTTCTAACACCACAATATGACTGCCAGCAATTCCAGTTTGCTGAATTGCTTCGCGGACTTTCTTATCCATGGCCAAACGTAGGGTTTCGTAACGGTCACGTTGCGCGCCGGTTAAATCAATATAGTGAGTGATTTCGGTCTTTTCCGGCAACTCACTGGCCACTTGTTGTTTGCTGCGTCTTAAAATAAAGGGTTTTAAGCGGCTGTTAAGCTGGGCCAAGCTTTGTTCATCGGCATGTTTTTCAATGGGTGTACGGTATTGGCGGGTAAAACTTTGGTTATTACCAAGCCAGCCCGGCATCAGAAAATCAAACAATGACCAGAGTTCGCCCAGATTGTTTTCGACTGGCGTGCCAGTTAAGCACAGCCGCTGCTCGGCGCGCAGTTGGCGAGCAGACTGGGCCGCTTTACTGCGCGGGTTCTTAATATTTTGCGCTTCATCAAGAATCACTAAGTGCCAGTCTTGGGCCTGTAGCTGCTGACTATCCCGGGACAGCAGGGCATAGGTGCTGAGAACAATATCGGCTTCAGCGATCTGCGCAAACCAAGCATGGCGCTGCGGGCCGTGCAAAGTCAGGACTTTTAATTGCGGGGTAAAGCGTGCCGCTTCATCTTGCCAGTTGGCAATCAGACTGGTGGGCAGGATCACCAGCGCAGGATGCTGTAGGCGCTGGGCGTTTTTTTCTGTGAGGATATGGGCCAATGCTTGCAAGGTTTTACCCAGCCCCATATCGTCGGCCAAAATGCCGCTCATGCCCAGTTGCAGTAGATTTTGCAACCACGTCAGTCCCTCGCGCTGGTAGTCGCGCAAGGTGGCATTGAGCCCTGCAGGTGCTGGATTGACCTGTTGTAAGGGCTGCGCCAATTGCTTCGCAATGGCTTTAATTCTAGGGCCACCCTGCCACTTTATGCCTTGTGCCTGCAGCTCATTTAAGCGCGCTGCTTCTTGCCGTGGCAGACGTAACTTGTCTGCAACAGTCACTGCTTCGCGTATATACAGCTCGCCAAGGGTTTTGAGCACTGGGCGAATTCGCGCGTAGGGTAAAGCAATTTTCTGCTCTAAAGCGCCAGCACGGACCAATAGCACCTCATCGTCACTACGCTGCGCAAGATAGTCTGACTCAAGCAATTTTGGTGATTGGCGAATCAGTTGTAATAAAATAGGTAGCAAACTGATGGATTGACCTGCCACTTCAATGCCCAGTTCTAGGGCAAACCAATCCAGGCCAGGCTCTTCCTCCACTGCGGCATACCAGTTATCAATTGGCAGCAGGTTATATTTAAACTGTGGCAGCAGAGTGACTTGCCAACCCTGAGCTCGCAAGTCTTGCAGAGGCTGCTGCATAAAGGTTAGCCAAGCTTGCTCGTTAGGCAGCTCGTAGGGGTCGCCTGCGTCCTCGGGGACAGCATCGCTGCGGCGTAAAGATATCTGCCAGCCCAGTTGCTTGAGCTGCTCGCGGCAACTGCTTTCAAAAGCTAAATCGCGGGTAATACGCAAGCGTTGGTAGGGGCCGGTTTTAGCTAAAAAATTAGCAGTGGGTTTACCGCTGCACAGATAGCCGTGGTAGTTGAAAGCCAAAGCCGCTCGGTGCTGCACACTGGTGAGCATCCGTGCGCTGCGCTGATCGTAGCGTTCTAGGCTGACACTGCCAAAGGTGAGGTGCGGTTGTGGCTGCTGTGCAGGGGCGTCGGTAATCTGCAGCGCTGGCTTGGCTGTTGGGGGTGACGTCTCTGCTGGGGCAGGTTGCCCTACGTGTGCTTGACCCTGCTGTTGTGCGTGCTCAAGGGTGAGCAGGGCAGCGACCACGTGCTTGCAGTTGTAACCCACGTAACATGAGCAGCGCCCATTGATATCGTAGTAACCCTGTTGCGGCAATAGGGTAATGCTTTGCTTATAACTTTTTTCAACGGAGCCACGGCAGTGCGCGGTTAGAGTCGTCCCTTGCAGCTGCAGTAAGGTGCTACGGCCTTGGGCAGCATAGGCTTTACCGCGCTTGAAGTCGCCAGGCTGGATGGCTTGCCGCCATTGCGCACAGTGTAAATTTTGCAGATTAAGAGTGTTAGGCATAGATACATAAGGTCTCAGTAAGCTCAATAGTATGGCATAACCGGCTCAGCTGTTGTGCCCAGCCCATGACTCTGTAAAATTGATCTGCTATTTAGCCGTGTGCACACTGACATTTTTCCAACAGGAGCATAAAACATCCATGACGGTTGCTGTTATTCAAATGGTGTCCGGTGATACTATTGCCGCCAACCTTGCCAGTGCTCGCCGTTTGCTGGAGCAAGCTGCAGAGGCTGGTGCGCGCTTGGCAGTGCTACCCGAGAACTTTGCCGCCATGGGTAAAATCAATGCCCAGCACATTGCAACCCTTGAAGCGCAGCAGCAAGGCCCCATCTTATCTTGGTTAGCTCGCACCGCCCGTGAACTTGGTGTATGGATTGTTGGTGGTACGGTACCTTTGCTGCCAGCAGGGCAATCGAGAGGAAAGCCTTGCGCCAGTTCTTTACTGTTTAATGAGCTGGGTGAGTGCGTGGCACGCTACGATAAGCTGCATTTATTTGACGCTGCGGTGGATGACCAGCAAGGTAGCTATCAAGAATCGAAGCATTATGCGCAGGGTGATAGTTGCATTGTGGTTGATACGCCAGTGGGTCGCTTAGGCATGACAGTCTGTTATGACTTGCGTTTTGCTGAGCTGTATGGCGCTCTGCGCGCAGCTGGCGCTGACTTAATTAGCGTACCCTCAGCTTTTACTGCCGTAACAGGCGCTGCCCACTGGCAGGTTTTATTAAGGGCCAGAGCGATAGAGACGCAATGCTTAATCCTAGCAGCCAACCAAGGTGGCGTGCATGCCGCAGGCCGTGAGACCTTTGGCCATTCAGCAATTATTGATGCCTGGGGGTGTGTCTTAGCAGAGCAAACCACAGGCGCAGGCTGCATAGTCAGTGCTTATTCCCGAGATGAGCAAGCTGCTATTCGCCAACGTATGCCAGTTTGGCACCATAAACGATTTGCTGTGGCGCAGTTAGCGCGCGCAGAGACAGAGGACAGACAATGAGTGACTTGTTAGCCAGTGTCAGTGCTACTTTGCTGGCTCCAACCGGTTTAGAGCAAGGGCAGTTAGCCCAGGTATTCAGTGCGCTGGCGGGTCCAGGTATTGATGCTGCAGATTTATATTTTGAAAACCGTATTTCTGAAGCCTGGGTGCTGGAAGAAGGTATCGTTAAAGAGGGCAGTTTTAATCTTGACCAAGGGGTTGGTGTACGCGCCTTAGCCGGTGAAAAAACCGGGTTTTCCTACAGCAATGCATTGACTATGCCAGCTTTATTACAAGCAGCTGAAGCGTCGCGCAGTATTGCCCAGTCCGGGCAGCGGGTGCAGCCCATAGCCATTCAGTCAATGGCGCACACAGCATTATACCCTGCGGATAACCCGCTTGAGGTGATCAGCCGCGAAGAGAAAGTTGCTTTGCTGAAGCAGATTGATGCCGCTACCCGCGTCTTAGACCCACGGGTGAGCCAAGTAACTGTCAGTTTGACCGGTTCTTGGGAGCAGATTTTAGTAGCCACCTTAGATGGTCGTTTAGCCGCTGATGTGCGGCCATTGGTGCGCTTTAATGTTAGCGTAATTATTGAACAAAACGGTCGCCGTGAGCGCGGCACTGCAGGCGGTGGTGGGCGTACCGACTACCGCTATTTCTTAGAGCAAGATCGCGCCATGGAGTTTGCTCGCGAAGCAGTTCGTCAAGCACAGGTGAATCTGGAAGCCATTGCCGCCCCAGCAGGCACGTTACCGGTGGTGTTGGGCCCAGGTTGGAGTGGCGTATTGCTGCATGAAGCGGTGGGTCATGGTTTGGAGGGCGACTTTAACCGTAAAGGCAGCTCTGCTTATAGCGGTCGGGTTGGCCAGCAAGTGGCCTCCACACTGTGCACCATTGTCGATGACGGCACCTTGGTTGGACGTCGTGGTTCACTGAGTATCGATGATGAGGGCACGCCAAGTCAGTATAATACGTTGATTGAAAACGGTGTGCTGCGTGGTTATATGCAGGATACGATGAATGCGCGCTTGATGGGAGTTGCGCCCACCGGTAATGGTCGCCGAGAGTCCTATGCTCATGTCCCCATGCCGCGGATGACCAATACCTATATGTTGGCCGGTGACAGTGAGCCGGAAGAGATTATCCGCTCGGTGAAGCGGGGCATTTATTGTGCCAACCTTGGTGGTGGGCAAGTGGATATCACCAGTGGTAAGTTTGTGTTCTCCACCAGTGAAGCCTATTTAATTGAAGACGGTAAAATCACGGCGCCAGTGAAAGGGGCAACTTTGATTGGTAACGGCCCAGAAGCCATGCGCCAAGTGTCGATGGTGGGTAATGATTTAGAGTTGGATGGCGGTGTCGGTGTCTGCGGCAAAGCCGGACAGTCAGTGCCGGTAGGTGTGGGTCAGCCGACTTTGAAAATTGATGGTATTACTGTGGGAGGTACCGGCAGTTAATACCAACGATGACACTGTATCCGCTGCGCAAGGAGCGGATACAGTTCAGTTGGCTTATTTTAAACCCAGACGCTGCTCATCAAGATCGCGCAGGTATCTAAATATTTTACGTGAAGCTGTGGGTGCTTTATTTTGCGCCAGCTCATGTTGCGCGTGACGAATCAAACTGCGCAAATGCTGAATATCAGTGTCCGGATAATCTTCAACAAAGCTTTGCAGTGCGGCATCGCCCTCGCTGATTAAACGGTTACGCCAGCGCTCTAAAGCATGAAAGCGGTCATTGTATTCACGGGTTTGACTGTCAATCAAATTGACCGGCTGCATAATGGCGTCAATATCGTGACTGCGCAGCAGCTTACCGAGAAATTGCGAGTGGCGTTTACGGGCAATGTGCGCCGTATGTTTGCTGGTTTCTGCTAAGGCTTTGCGCAGTACATCACTGAGCGGCAGGTTATCCAGCAGTTCAGGTTTTAGGCTAGACAGACGCAGGCCAAGTTCTTGTAGAGCAAGCATTTCGCGCTTGACCTGTGATTTACTTTTTTCTTCGTCTAGGGAGTCATCGAGGTAGTCAGACATAACGGTGTTCCAATCAGTTAGGATGCCATGATAACAGAGCAAGGCTGGTACTTTACTAGGGTCTTGTGAAAATGCTTTGGAGTAACTATGAGTTTAATTGAAAGTGTCGGCCCGCAAGTGTTACCTGAGCTTAAAGGTCAGGTTGAAAAAATTCTTGCCGCAGCTAAGCAACAAGGCGCCAGCGCCTGTGAAGTGGCAGTCTCAGTCCAGCAAGGTTTATCAACCAGTGTGCGTCAACGGGAAGTTGAGACAGTGGAGTTTAATCGTGACCAAGGCTTTTCTATTACAGTGTATCACGGTCAGCAAAAAGGCTCGGCCAGTACCACTGCCACTGGCGATGCCGCCATTGACGAAACCGTCGCTGCGGCTTTGGCCATTGCGAAATATGCCTCACCGGATGAATTTGCTGGTTTAGCGGATAAAGAGTTGATGGCCACAGACTTTCCGGATTTAGATTTATGGCACCCATGGGAGTTAAGCCCAACCGAAGCCATTGAATTGGCCTTGGAGTGTGAGGCAGCTGCATTTGCTACAGATGCGCGGATCAGTAATTCAGATGGTGCCAGCGTCAATAGTGATATGGGCTGTACGATTTACGGTAACAGTCATGGTTTGATTGCCGGGCATGCCGGTACTCGACACAGTTTAAGTTGCATGGTGATCGCTGAGGCCGGTGGGCAAATGCAACGTGACTACTGGTATGACTATGGTCGTCGTGCCGACTTACTTACCGATGCAGCAACGGTTGGACGCATCGCCGCTGAGCGCACTCTAAGTCGCCTCGGTGCGCGCTCAGTGCCCACCTGTGATGTCCCGGTGCTCTTTGCCGCTGAGTTAGCAGGCGGTTTGTTTGGCAGCTTATTGGGGGCAATTGCTGGTGGTAATCAGTATCGCAACTCATCGTTCTTGGTGGGTGCTTTAGGGCAAACTTTATTTCCTGAGTGGTTTAGCTTAGATGAGCGACCGTTACTCAAGGGCGGCTTGGCCAGCAGTGCGTTCGATGGTGATGGTTTGGCCACCTATGCCAAACACTTTATTAAGGATGGCAAGCTGGTCAATTATATGCTCAGTACTTACTCAGGACGCAAACTGGGTATGCCAAGTACGGCCAACGCAGGCGGCGCCCGTAATGTGTTTGTGACCCATGGCGATGATGATCAAGCAGCTTTGTTGAAGAAAATGGACCGTGGCTTATTGGTCACCGAGCTGATGGGGCAAGGTTTAAATATGGTCACCGGTGACTATTCCCGTGGTGCCGGGGGGTACTGGGTAGAGAATGGTGAGATTCAATTTCCCGTGCAAGAAGTGACTATTGCCGGCAATATGCGCGATATGTTCCAGCAGATTGTCGCCATTGGTAATGATCTGGATCGACGTGGCAGTGTCTGCACAGGCTCAGTGTTGATTGAGCGGATGAAAGTCGCCGGCAGCTAATTGGCAGGGGTTAAACGGCAGCAAAAGAGATTTGTCAGGCTGTCGTTTAACTCAATCCGGTGAGATAAAGCTTAAGTGGTAATTGAGCGCATCAGCGTTGGGCTTGAGTAATTCAAAGGAAATATGGATGGGCACTTGCGAAGGCATATGTTTTTGCTGGACTTGGGCGCTGCTCAGATATTCTTGAGGCTTAAACACTCGACTGCTGAGAGTTTGGTTGTGCTGGTCAGCGAAGCTCAGTTTGATCAGAGGAAAAGTTTGGCTAAATGGGGCACGGTTGTAAATAATCGCCTCAATCAATAAGGCACCACTAAACTCAGGATGATTGCGCACCTGCAGATTACTGCTTTTTATCTGTAGCACATCAACTTTGGCCGGTAATTGGCAGCCAAGCAGTGGGCAAGCAACTGCCAGCCATTGCCGAGACTGCTCTTGCCGAGCCAGTTGGGCAAAGTTGCTGTAAGCATAGAGGCCGACCAGCATCAGTAACACTAAGCTGCCCGCTAGCAGCCAAAGCAGCCAGTGTGAATAAGGCCGACGTTTCGAGGGCAAACTGGAACTGGGCTGTCGCTTGAGAAAGAGTGGCCGGTCATCAGCTGTTATCTGAATGCCTGAGTGCTCTGTTGCTGTTTGTGTCGCTAAAGATTGCGTGCTGTTGCGTTGCAAGTTGGGCTGAAACACTTGCAAGCATGCATCGCAACGCAAGAATCCTTGCGCAGCATTTAATGTGCTGCGCTTAAAGCGCAGACTGGTTTGGCAATATGGGCATTGAGTGATTGCTGTGTCAGTCATAGGAGCACCAACTTTAAATCTGCCATAAGTGCGCTGGCTACTGCCTGCTATAGATCAGTGTCGCACACCTGAAATACACACCCAGCCATCTTTATCCACAGTGGGGGCTAAGTCAAAGTGCTGGCTATAGGCATCCCGCACTTCTTGCGCTTGTTCAGCTAAAATTCCAGACAGTGCAATACGTCCACCAGGACGGGTGTAATTGATTAGCTGCGGTGCCAGCTCAACCAAAGGGCCGGCTAGAATATTGGCTAAGACCACATCAAATTGTTGTTGTGGCATATCTTCTGGCAAATACACCAGAATATCTTGCTCGGCAATGCCATTGCGGTTGGCATTATCGCGGGTGGCTTCCAGTGCTTGGCTATCAATATCTGTACAGGTTAATTGTGCCGCACCTAATAACTTAGCAGCAATGGCTAAAATTCCAGAACCACAACCAAAGTCCAGTACATTACAGCCTTCGATGGGCTGGTTGCTTAGCCACTCAAGGCATAGGGCAGTGGTAGCGTGAGTACCAGTGCCAAAGGCTAAGCCTGGGTCCAGTATCACATTGACCGCATCGGGTTCCGGCGGCGTATGCCAGCTGGGGATAATCCATAAGCGTTGGCCAAACTTCATCGGCTGGAAGTTAACCATCCAGTTGCGTTCCCAGTCTTGGTCGTTGATTTTTTCCATCTGCAGCTCAGGAGTCTGGGCACCACCCAATAACTGTAGGTGCTGGTGCAAAACCTCAGGATCAACATCGCCTTCAAACAGCGCCAGAAGGTGGGTGTGGGTCCACAGTGGGGTGGTGCCTAAATCAGGTTCGTAAATGGGCTGGTCTTCAGCATCCATAAAACTGACGGAGATCGCTCCCAGCTCGAACAATGAGTCTTCCCATTGTGCGGCTTGCTTGGGCTGGATCGCTAAACGGACTTGTAGCCAGGACATAAAAACCTCAAGAGTATCGGCAATTGCCGGTTAAAATTAGGGCTGCAAAGCACTGCAGCTGTATTGGTTCTGCAGTGGCATGGCGTATTGCATAATCAGATAAGGGCGATGCTCCACTGGGCATGCAGCTAAACGACGCTGCCACTCTTGCTCAGCAGTTACAATTTCTTCCTGCTCAAACACTTCCGTAATTGCCGGCACCGCTAAGCTGGTATCGCGTTGCTCCCATATGGCCCACGCCAAGTAATGCACGGGAAACAAACGATAATCGCGCCAAATCTGCTGATCAATTAAGACTGCCAGCTGTTTGGCATCGCTAAAGCCAGTATCGAGCACGGGACAGAAATGCACATGGACACGGCCTTTATAACCGGTGATGCCTAGAGCAATGCTGGCATCATCTTCACCAACCTGCTTGGTATACTTCCCGGTGCTGGCCAAAATATACAGCTCACGGGCCTTGGCAAGATCACAAGGATCATATTCATAGCTGATGGCAACAGGGGTGAGACGTAATGAGGCAATAACCTGTTGGAAGTCTTCATTTTTTCGCGACAAATGAAACATACGTAAAATTGCGCTTTCGGTGCGGTCGTCACCGTCTTTAGCCCGGCCTTCGGCTTGAGCAATCCAAATTGACTCATTATCTTTTAAGATAGAATGGTTGATATAGGCGGACAGCAATTGAAATGCGCTGAGCTTTTCGCGGCGATTGGTCAGTGAGCGGTGCACAATAAAGCTTTTGTTAATGCGCATCAGGTCGCTGACAAAGGGGCGCTGTAATAAATTATCGCCAATGGCAATACGTGGAGTGCTGTGTTTAGCCTGAAATAAGGCGTAATTGACAAACGCCGGATCCATCACAATATCGCGGTGGTTGGCAAGGTATAAGTGCGCTTGGCCAAGCTGTAAATGTTCAATACCGGAAAAGCTGATACCGTCAGTTGCCTGAGTAATGCTGCGCTCAACATAGGACTCAATGCGCTCTTGTAACGAAGCGACACTGTTAACCTGGCTCAGCTCATGGCGGAGTTTCCGTGCAATAATCGGGCGCAGAAGCCAGCCAAGGTAGCGAGAAGCAACGGGAAAGCGGTATTGGGTGATTATGGATAAAAAATCCTCATCAGCCAGTAAACGTTGCAATACAGACGCCACTTCGCTGTCATTATAGGGGCGAATGCTATCAAATTGATCCATGTGGTTCTCTTATTGGGCTGCTGTTCAGGACTTTGGGCGCTTAAGGGTTAGGTTATTGAGCTATTATACCTGCATTAGCGGATAACGTGCAGAGGAGATCTAAGGTGCAAAGGATTCATGAGCCCGCAGACTTAATGGAAGCGCAGATGCTGATAAGTATGCTGCGTGGAGAAGGGATTGAGGTGTATTTACAGGGGGAGAATTTAGTGGGAGGTATGGGTGAGCTGCCCGCTTTAGGCTTGCTGGGGTTAATGGTTGCAGATGAGCATGCGCAGCTGGCGCGAGAATTGATTGCCAGCTACCAGCAAGCCACACCGGTGGTTGAGGGCATCCCTGAGCCGAGCAACAGTGTTCGGCGTGGTATTTTAGAGTGCTGACTAAGGAGCGCTGATGTCGGGACGTTATGCTTTATTTAATTGGCCAGAATCCTTAGCGCAATTACCAGGTTTTCCGCAACAGATGCGTGCGCATTGGAACTTAGCACCCAAGTCACAAGTGTTAATGCTCTATCAAAAGCAGCAAGAGCGGCATGCAGCCTTGGCTTTGTGGGGGTTTACTTCTGAGTGGATGACCGATCTAACTCGCGCTGTAGCGCACGCCAGAGTGGAAACGTTGAGTACTCAACCCATGTTTAGAAAAGCTTGGCGGGGGCAGCGCTGTGTATTGCCAGCCAATGGTTTTTTTGAGTGGCGCGGACAGCAGCGTAAACAGCCCTTTTGGCTCACCACTGCAGAGCCGGTGCTCTATTTGGCAGCAATTTGGGACCTATATTCAGTGCCTGGACGCGATTATTACAGTGTGGCAATGTTGACCCAGCAGGCAGCCAATTTACGCCGACCTATAGTATTAAATGAACAACAGCAAGCTGTCTGGCTTGATCCTGATAGCAGTGAAGAGGAGCTGCTTGAAGTGTTGGCTGCTGCTCAACCGCAATTGCTTGAGCGGCGAGTGAGCACAGTGATCAATGATCCGCTGGTTGATGGCCCCCATTGTTTGAACAGAGGCTAGGGGCTGCTTGGGTTAAACGTCTTCTTCGAAGCGCTGGGCAATCAATTCTTGTAAGGCAGCCAGTGCTTCCTGGGCTTGCTCACCTTTAGCACTGATATGTAATTCAGTGCCTTGATTGGCAGCAAGCATCATCACCGACATGATATTTTTGCCGTTACACAGGCTGTTGACATCGCGACCTATCTTGATCTGGCATGGAAAGCGGTTGGCCACAGAGACGAATTTTGCTGCAGCTCTGGCATGCAAGCCAAGCTTATTAATAATGGTAACTTGACAGCTAGCCATCATCTTGCTCAGTGCTGCGCACCACATCACGATGTCTGATCTGTACATTGTTCAGTTCTTGACCGAGCGCCTTACCTAAACGTTCAGCCATATACACCGAGCGGTGCTGACCACCGGTGCAGCCAATAGCAATGGTGACATAGGCGCGGTTACTGGCGGCAAAACGCGGTAGCCACTTGGCTAAATATGCATAAATATCGCTGTACATATCTTCCACGTCATCTTGCTCGTTTAAATACTCCACGATGGGCTGATCAAGACCGCAGTATGCGCGCAGTTCTGGCTTCCAGTATGGGTTGGGCAGACAGCGAATATCAAACACTACATCCGCATCAACAGGTACGCCACGTTTAAAACCAAACGACTCGATTAGAAATGCGGTGCCAGGTTCTGGCTTGTCCAATAAGCGTAATTTAATAATGTCGCGCAATTGGTATAAGTTGAGGTGGGTGGTGTTGATGGTAAGGTCGGCTAAATCAATGATGGGCGAGAGTAAAACTTTTTCTTCGCGGATGGCTTCAGCCAATGAGCGTGCTTCATTGGTGAGTGGGTGCCTTCTACGGGTTTCAGAAAATCTTTTCAATAAGGTTTCATCGTCAGCATCTAAATAGAGCACATCACAGACAATATGCCGCTCACGTAAACCTGCTAACAGCTCAGGAAAGCGCTCCAGCTGATTGGGCAAGTTGCGCGCATCAATGGATACAGCAATCTGTGGGTAGGCCAGCTCAGTGCCCAGCAGGGTGCGTTCCGCCAGCTCAGGCAGAAGCATTGCCGGTAGGTTATCAATACAGTAAAAGTCGTTATCTTCCAGTACATCTAAAGCGGTACTTTTACCTGATCCTGAGCGGCCGCTAACGATAATTAAACGCATGGATACATCCTCTATAATTGTGCAGCAAGCACAGCCTGGTATAAAGCTGTGCTATCAGGTGCGTTACGCAAGCGTTCGCGGACATCATCTTGCTCAAAAATGCTGGCAATTTGACGTAATAGTTCTAAGTGTTCATCGGTGGCCTCTTCTGGTACCAATAGAACAAAAAGCAGATCAACTGGCTCACCATCAATGGCATCAAAATCCACGGCGCTGGCTAGATGTATCACAGCGCTAATAGGGCTGGTGCAGCCAATCAGCCGGCAGTGTGGTATCGCAATCCCATTGCCAAAGCCTGTAGAACCGAGCTTTTCACGGGCCACAAGGCTTTCGAAAAGAGCGTCTTCATCTATATCAGGTAAATCGGAGGCAATCAGGTGGGCAATGTATTCAAGTACACGTTTCTTACTGCTTCCCGGCACATTCACTTGTGAACGTGCCGGGGTCAGTATATGTTCTAATCGAATCATATGGTTTTTAACGCTCAAGAGCGCCTTTTTGACGGGTCAGTTGTTTTTCTTTGTGTTTAATTAATTGACGGTCTAGTTTATCAACTAAGAGGTCAATAGCAGCATACATATCTTCATGCTCAGCGTTGGCGTTGATGTCGCCGCCAGCAATCAATAAGGTTGCATCAATTTTTTGTCTCACTTTTTCAACACTGAGAGTTGTGCGAATACTAGTGATCTTATCGAAGTGACGTTCAAGTTTAGCAAACTTATTATTAATATAGTCACGTATAGCATCAGTGATATCCAATTGATGGCCTGTGATAGTAATTTGCATACCGTTCTCCTTAGTTTCACTGTTCAAAATGGTGCAAGCAAGATTGTAACGTCTGGGTAAATTAAGTGTTACTGATGAAGATCTATAATAGTTGTTTTCGTTGGCTTGACGAGGCGATGCCAAGTGATTCTCGGTATTTGGCAATGGTACGCCGTGCTACCTTGATCCCTTGCTCTTCCAGTAAACCAGCGATTTTGCTATCACTCAATGGTTTTTTAGGGTTTTCTGCGGCAACCAGCTTTTCAATGATAGCGCGAATGGCTGTGGATGAGCATTCGCCTCCTTCGGCTGTGCTGACATGGCTGGAAAAAAAGTATTTAAGCTCGAAAACACCGCGCGGGGTGTGCATATATTTTTGTGTGGTGACCCTGGAAATGGTTGATTCATGCATGCCAATAGCTTGCGCAACTTCTGCCAGTATTAAGGGCTTCATGGCTTCGGGGCCATGATCAAAAAAATCACGTTGGTAGTCTAAGATAGCACTGGCCACTTTAAGCAGTGTTTCATTACGGCTTTGTAGGCTATTAATAAACCAGCGGGCTTCTTGTAGTTGAGTGCGTAAATATGAGTTTTCAGCACTGTTATCCGCACGGCGAATCAGGCTGGCGTAGTGTGAGTTGACCGTTAAACGTGGTGCGACCTCTGGATTGAGCTCAACGATCCAGCGTTGCTGGTCTTTGCGAACAATCACATCAGGCACAATATATTCTGAGTCAGAGCTTGCCAGTGCTGAACCAGGACGTGGATTAAGGGTTTGGATCAGCTCAATAATAGCTTTGAGCGCATCTTCTTTGATCCGCAATCTGCGCATCAGTTGACTGTAATCGCGGCTGCCGAGCAACTCCAGATGCTTGTTACAGATGAGTTGCGCTTCTGCTAGCCAAGGGGTGGTAGCTGGCAGCGCCTGTAGTTGCAAGAGCAAGCACTCACTGAGGTTGCGCGCAGCAACGCCAGTGGGTTCAAATTGCTGAACACGCTTAAGCACCATCTCGATTTCATTGATGGCAATCTCCTGAGCAATGCCAGCTTGAATCTCCTCAAGGCTTTCTTGCAAGTAGCCATCATGATCAAGGCTATCAATAATCACTGTAGCCACGGCGAGATCGCGCTCGGTCATGGTGGCCAAGTTGAGCTGCCACAGTAAGTGGCTGTATAAGTCAACGTCGGTAGGAGTGGTGCTGGCGAAATCCCACTCTTCGTTGCTGGAACTGGGGAGATTGCTGGCGCTGGATTGATAAACATCCTCCCATGAGGTGTCAATTTCAAGCTCGTTAGGGATCTGTTCGGTCCAATCAGTGGTTGCAGGTTGGTTGTTGGCGCTACTGGCTGTTTCTTCTTGATTATGTGCTTGGCTGTTGCTGGGTGTCGAGTTCTCGGCGGCAAGGTGGTCGCTGCTATCGCTATCATCTTGACGCTCAAGCAAGGGGTTGCTATCCAAGGCTTCTTGAATTTCAGCTTGCAGGTCTAAGGTCGACAGTTGCAACAAGCGAATCGCCTGTTGTAGTTGTGGGGTCATCGTCAGTTGTTGACCCATTTTTAACACGAGTGAGGCTTTCATAATGGAAAGGCATGACTCCTAATCAATCAATGCAGCAAAATTGCTGCCTAGCAAGATTTATGCCTGATTTTTTGCTGTTTGCCTAGACTTGACAAGCGGTTGCTGCGGTAGCAATGAGTTTGATTGGGTATTTTAGGCTGCGCACAGGGCTGGGTGGCAGCCCGTCACCAGAGTTTTATAGCCTAAACTCTTGGCCGAGGTACACATCTCTGACTAATTGGTTGTCGAGAATGCTGCTTGGGGAACCTGCGGCAATAATTTGTCCGTCGCTGACAATGTAGGCGGTTTCGCAAATATCTAAGGTTTCACGAACATTATGGTCGGTGATTAACACACCGATACCCTTATCCTTTAAGTGATGAATGATTTGCTTGATATCACCTACCGAAATCGGGTCGACACCGGCAAAAGGTTCATCTAATAAGATAAATTTAGGATCGGTGGCCAGTGCTCGGGCAATTTCCACTCGGCGACGTTCACCACCGGATAAGCTCATGCCAAGGTTGTCACGCAGGTGGGTAATATTGAACTCGCGTAACAGGTCGTCCAAAGCTTGCAGTCGTGCTGGGCGATCTAAATCTTTGCGCAACTCTAAGATCGACAGAATATTATCGGCCACGCTGAGTTTACGGAAAATAGAGGCTTCTTGTGGCAAGTAACCAATCCCAGCCCGTGCGCGACCGTGCATTGGTTGATGACTGACATCAGTCTGATCAATAAAAACTGTGCCTTTATCAGCTTTGACCAAGCCGACAATCATATAAAAGCAGGTTGTTTTACCGGCACCGTTGGGGCCGAGTAAGCCAACCACTTGTCCGCTTTTAATCGACAGGCTGACATCATGGACAACTTTGCGCCCTTTATAAGATTTGGCCAGATTTTTTGCGGTTAAGGTACTGCTCATGCTGTGTTTCACTCCGCTTAATCTGCCTTTTTCTTCGGTTGAATCACCATGTCGATACGCGGTGCTGGGGTGGTAATGGTGCCTTGCTTGCCGCGCCCTGCGGTGACGATTTCCATCTCGGTATCGTAAACGATTTTCTCACCGCGGAAGGTATTACCTTGCTGAATAACTTTGGCTTGGTCGATGGCAATGATTTTGTTGGTATTGGCGAAATATTGCAGGGTCAGGCCATAGGCTTGTACAAGATCCTTGTCCGGCGCCGGTAGCTGTTCATAGTAAGCCGGCTTGCCAACGGAGGTGAAGACATCAATGTCGCCTTCACTGTCCAGAGTAATAGTGACTGTATCGCCTGTGATTTTTAGCGTGCCTTGGGTAATAATAACATCGCCGCGATAAATGGCGACGCCACGTTTATCGTCCATTTCTGCGCTATCGGCTTTTACATTAATCGGTTGACTGCTGTCAGAGGGTAGGGCGTGCGCCAAACCGCTGAGCAGGCTAAAACCAGTGGCAAGGAGTGCAGCTTTTATTCTAGCGAACTTCATGTCGGCCTCTCACATTTGAAAGCAAATGCATTTTGCTCTCGTTTAAATAGGTTTGCATGCCAACACCAGTGGTGATGCCGTTGGCCGTTTCAATTTTTACTGGGAGCTTAGTGTGGGCGTACTCAGTGTCGGGTACGTAGGTCAGTTGTTCAGTGGTTAATATAGTTGGGCGACCTTGTTCGTCAGTACGTTCAATACGCACGTTTTTGATCAGTTCAACCTCGGCACCATCTGGGCTGACTTCGCTGCGCTGGCTGCTAATATGCCAAGGTAATTCAGTGCCACGAAACAGTAATAAATCAGGCTGCAATAGTACCGTAATATCATCGTGTTGCGTATGCTCAATACGCGGACTGGTGAGCTCATAGTGCACTGCGCCAATTTCGTTAAACTGCAGTGTGTGAGTGTTTTCGGCAAAAAAATCGATGCTGTTGTCATCCGTAGCTAGGGCGCTGGGCTCGATTTCTGCTGGGTTATTAATATTCCAATAGCCCAGTGCTGCGACCAGCAGCGCAAAGGGTAGAAAGAACACAGCTAAGCGTAAATTTGCGGACATAAGCACAACTCATCATTATAAATAAATATTTTGCGCATCCTTAAGGGTGCCTTGCGCAGCCATAATAAACTCGCAGAGCTCCCGCGCTGCGCCTTCACCACCGCGCAATGCGGTGACGCCTTGTGCATGTTGGCGGACAAAAGCATTGGCATTGGCCACAGCTACACCTAAAGCAACGCTGCGAATGGGCGCTAAGTCAGGTAAGTCGTCTCCTAAGTAGGCAACTTGCTGGTCAGAAAGTTGCAAGGTACTCAGCAGTTCGTCTAATGCCGCACGTTTATCTTCACGGCCTTGGATAACCTGCTCAATGCCTAAGTTTGCGGCACGGCGCTCGACAATGCTCGAGGTGCGGCCAGTGATAATGGCGACCTTGACCCCCGAGTTCATCAGCATTTTAATCCCTTGACCGTCAAGGGTGCTGAACGCTTTGGCTTCGCTGCCATCGGCTAAAAAGTACAACTTGCCATCAGTTAGCACGCCGTCAACATCTAATACCAGCAAACGCACACCGCGAGCACGTTGAACTAAGTCGCTATTGGTTAGGGGTAGCATTACATCACTCCTGCACGTAATAAATCATGCATGTTTAAAGCGCCAATGGCTTGATTGTGCTCGTTAATAACGGGCAGGGAATTGATTTTATAATCTTCCATTATTTTTAAGGCTTCGGCAGCCAGCATATCGGGGCGGGCTGTTTTACCACCAAGGGTCATTAAGTCATCAATATTGGCTTCGCGCACATCAATGCCCTTATCTAAAGCGCGACGTAAATCGCCGTCGGTAAAAATGCCAGCTAGGGTTTGGTCTGGCGCTAGGATCAGGGTCATACCTAAGCCTTTTTGGGTCATTTCTAATAAGGCTGCACGTAAAGACGCGCCCTTGGCCACAGACGGTAATTCAGCGCCACTGTGCATGACATGCTCAACTTTAAGCAGTAAACGCCGACCCAGTGCACCACCAGGGTGGGAAAAAGCAAAGTCTTCTGGAGTAAAACCGCGCGCTTCAAGCAGAGCAATGGCCAAGGCATCGCCCAATACTAGCGTCACAGTGGTCGAAGAAGTAGGGGCCAAATTTAATGGGCAGGCTTCTTGCGCCACATAAGTGTCTAAATTAACGTCTGCCGCAGCTGCCAAGGGCGATTCAGAGTTGCCAGTCATGCTGATCAGAGTGATCCCAAGGCGTTTGATCAGTGGCAGTAAAGTAACGATTTCATTGGTGGTGCCAGAGTTGGACAAGGCAAGCACTACATCGTCAGCGGTGATCATGCCCATATCACCGTGACTGGCCTCGGCGGGATGAACAAAGAAAGCGGGTGTGCCGGTACTGGCTAAAGTCGCAGCAATTTTATGGGCGATATGCCCAGACTTGCCCATGCCGACCACCACCACACGCCCAGTGCAGTCTAAAATAAGCTCACATGCCTTTACAAAACTGTCATCAATACGTGCCAGTAGGCTGCTAATTGCCTCTTGCTCAAGGCTGATGGTCCGCTTTGCTGAATCAATCAGGGATTGTGGTGAGGACATAATGAATTAATCTTCAACATAAAAAAACAATTATACGTGAAATCAGCCGGCAACTCACCAGCTCTTATATTGCAGGGGTGAGAGTGAGTTGGCTGGCAGTTGAGAGTTAAGCTGTGCATAGCTGTAGCAACCATTGCCGTGATCACCACAGCATCGCTGAACAATGTTGAGTGGCTGCTAAATAACAGTTGGCTCTGCCCAACAGCGAAGACAGCATGGCTTGTACTGGGTTAATTTAAGAGCTAGCAGGGTAAACACTGTAGAATAGTAAAGATTCCCGTATTAGGGGTAAAAGGATTAGGGTGGAAAATACATGTCTTTTGCAAAAACAGGGCTGATGCCAGCGTTGCTTGAGCGCTTGCAGCAGCTTAACTATCAGCAGCCAACGGCGGTGCAGCAGCAAGCCATTGGACCCATTTTAGCTGGGCAAGATGTGTTAGCGGCAGCGCAAACCGGCACTGGTAAAACCGCAGCTTTTTCTTTGCCAGTGCTGCAAACGTTGCTCACACAAGGCAGTCAAGTTGCGCCCAACTGTGTGCGTGCATTGGTGCTAGTGCCCACTCGCGAGTTGGCCGAGCAAGTGCATGAATCAATACGTAGTTATATTGGTCAGTTACCACTGCGCACGGCGGTGGCTTATGGTGGCGTGAGCATCAATCCGCAAATGATGAAATTGCGGCGCGGGGTTGATGTGCTGGTAGCAACCCCTGGACGTTTGTTGGATTTATATCAACAGAATGCGCTGCGTTTCCATCAAATGCAGGTGCTGGTGCTGGATGAAGCTGACCGTATGTTGGACCTTGGCTTTTCTCAAGAACTCAGCGCTTTGTTTGCATTGATGCCGCAGAAACGGCAAACATTGCTGTTTTCAGCCACCTTCTCTGGCCCTATTCGTACTTTGGCCGCTGGCTTGCTGGATGCGCCGGTGCGCATTGATGTGACGCCAAAACACTCAGCTGCAGAGTCGGTTAAACAGTATTTAATTGTTGTTGATAAGAAAGATAAAACAGAGCTGTTTCTGCACTTATTGCAGAGCCGGCAGTGGGGGCAGGTGCTGGTCTTTGTACGCACCCGTAAAGGAACAGAGGCGTTGCAGAAAAAACTCAGTGCAGCACAGATAGCTGCCGATGCCATCCATGGTGATAAAACCCAGCCCGCACGGCTGCGCGCCTTAGAGGATTTTAAAGCGGGACGTATTCAAGTGCTGGTCGCCACTGATGTGGCTGCGCGCGGTCTGGATATTGAGCAGTTGCCGCAAGTGGTCAATTTTGATTTGCCGACAGTGGCGCAAGACTATGTGCACCGCATTGGCCGCACGGGGCGTGCTGGATTAACCGGTGAGGCAGTGTCACTGGTCAGTGCCGATGAGCTTGATCAGTTGATTGCTATTGAGGAACTGCTGGGTTTGAATCTGCAGCGATTTGATGAACCGGAGTTTTATGCTGAACACCGTTTACCTGAGACCAGTGTCGGTGTTGGCCGTATACGAAAGCCCAAAAAGCCGAAAAAAAGCAAAACCCTGACCGGTGCAGGACAGATCCATTTAGGTGATGTGTTCTCTACAGAGAGCAAGCCACAAGTGGTTGCTGTGCGCCAAGTGCCTAAGCTTGCAGTGCATGGTCATGGTAAGCCTAAAACCAGTACCAAAGGTAAACAGCCTAAGCCGCGCTAAGCATCCTGGGTCGGCTGGCTATGGAGTCAATGAACTCAGCAGCTGTTGGCAGTCTATGGCGTGAAAGTCGGTTAAATCGGGCCACAGATTGTCAGCAGTGTTGACCTGCACAGCATAGGTGCCAGCGGCTTGAGCGGTTTTTAAGTCCATAGAGAAATCGCCCACCATAATCATATCCTGCGGCGCTACTTGCCAGTGCTGAGCGATTTTTAACAGACCGTCAGGGTGAGGTTTGGGGATGGCTTGTTCGCGGCCATAAATCAGTTCGTCTTTAAAGTAATCCAGCAGATCAATGGCTTTTAGTGTCAGCCGAGCTAACTCATGGGCATTGCGAGTAAGGATGGCTAAGTCGCGGCCTTGCTCGTGTAAGTGTTGCACCAGCTCAACAGCGCCGGGTGCTGGCACGGAGTCGAGGGCCAATTGCCGCTCATGCTCCAATAACCACGTGTGTTTTTGTTGTGCCTCAGTATCGGGCAGAGAAGCGAGATGACCCAATATATCGGCATGCTCAGGAATTTCCAGCATGCGGCGGATGTAGAGAAAATCATGCACGGCGATGGTGAGGGTGCCATCCATATCAAACACCCAATGCTGACAGTTTTTTAAATAGGTAGACATAACCTTAACTTACCATATCTTTGTGCCGTCAGTTGCTGCGACTACGAATAAGGCCTTCTTGTGCAACTGAAGCCACTAAGAGGCCGTCACGGGTGTAAATGCTGGCTCGAGAAAAGCCGCGGGCGTGATCGGCCCACGGACTATCAATGGTATAAAGCAGCCAGTCATCTAAACAGATCTCTTGGTGAAACCAAATGGCATGATCCAGGCTGGCGACTTGCATATGCGGCTGCCAAACTGATGCACCATGGGGAATTAAGGATGTCGTCAGAATGCTGAAGTCTGAAGCGTAGGTCAGTATATGTTTATGCAGCTCAGGGGATTGCGGTAAGGTTCCAGAGGGTTTGAACCACACTTGCTTGATCGGTTCACCCACCTCAGGGTTAAGGGGGTCTAAAACCTGCACGGGGCGCGTTTCAATCGATTTGGCGCGCAGTATTTTCTCACGATTCTCTTTGCTTAAGAGTTTGGCCATGCGCGGCGAGAGCACTTCCTCTGAGAGTAAGTCTTCTGGTGGTGGTACATCCGGCATCGCGGATTGATGGCTAAAGCCTTTTTCGCGCCGATGAAAAGAAGCGCTACAGGTGAAAATGGCTTGGCCGTTTTGAATTGCAGTGACGCGGCGGGTGCTAAAACTGCCGCCATCGCGCAGGCGCTCCACTTGATACACAATCGGTTTTTCAGCATCTCCAGGGCGCAAAAAATAGCCATGCAACGAGTGGGCCGGACGAGAGGGGTCAACAGTCTGGCTGGCTGCAGAAAGCGCTTGGCCTAAAACTTGGCCACCAAACAGCTGGCGAAAACCTAAGTCTTGGCTGGCGCCGCGAAATAGATTTTCTTCAATAGTTTCCATGCTTAATAGTGACACTAGTTGGTCGAGAGTTGAATTCATTAGGAACCTCGTAGGCTAGAAACTAGCAAGTTGAGTGCTGCAGTTTGGCTGGTTATTTGAAGAAAGCGGTGATTTTAAAGAGTTTTTAAGCTTTTGTCGGCATCTCTTGTAAGTGCTGCGTTATATTTTCACTGCGTGTATAGAGTTTAAACTTTTTAATTATAATAGTGCTGCGGTATGTATTGTTTGGTCGTGATTATATAGCCGCAAGTAATAGCTGGAGTTATTTAAGTTGCACCGGGTTAAGTTTTTAGTAGGAACGCTTGCGGTATGGGGCAATGCACCGTAATCTTTGTAGCGGAGAGTCGATCGGACAGTCGCTGTTTCGTTGCTTCGGCAATGGGAGGGAGGAAAGTCCGGGCTCCATAGGGCAAAGTGCCAGGTAACTCCTGGGAGACGCGAGTCTACGGATTAGTGCCGCAGAAAATTACCGCCTAAGCACGCAAGTGCCGGTAAGGGTGAAAAGGTGCGGTAAGAGCGCACCGCACGGCTGGTAACAGTCCGTGGCTAGGGGTTGCTTGAGGTCGTCAGTGATGGCGATCCTAGAGGAATGACTGTTCACGACAAAACCCGGCTTACAGATTGACTCTCCTCTTCTTTTTTCTGGCTAACAACCGTTGGTCAGAACGCAAAAAACATCTTTTCTTAAGAAATCACTTTAACTTAACTGGTTAAGGTGTTCGTTCATATCAAGATTTTCTACTTAGCGTCTATATAAATAAGCATCGCATGGACCAACTGCGTCCAAGTTCAGGACTTATAACGGTCTTTCTATGTTTATAGCTTGACGCTGGGTGGCTCTGATTTCTATAGTGTGCATAAGTGGCATGAAGTGGGAAAAAGTGGGTTTTTCCACTGGAGTACTGCATAATATAGGGGCATAGCCGTGTTTCGCGGATCAAGCGCTATTAATCTTGACGCCAAAGGGCGCCTTGCGATGCCGAGTCGGTATCGGGAGGAGCTGATTGAGCGTTGTGAGGGCCAGTTGGTGATTACCATCGACCTTGCTGATCCGTGCCTATGTATTTATCCCTTGCCTGACTGGGAAAGAATTGAAGCCCAGCTCAGTCAAATGCCATCTCTACGTCCAGAAACCCGTCAACTTAACCGTTTGTTGATCGGTAGTGCTGTTGATTTGGAGTTGGATAGTAGTGGTCGCCTGTTGATTCCGGCGCGTTTGCGCGAGCAAGCAGGTTTAGCTAAGCAAGTCATGCTAGTAGGACAGCTGAATAAGTTTCAGTTGTGGGATGAGAAGAAGTGGAATGATCTGCTCAGCGCTGATCTTGAGGATATTAAAAATCCTGATCACCTACCCGAAGAATTAATGAATCTGGTTTTATAATTATGAGCGAAGCGTTAAGTCACATCACCGTGTTGCTTGATGAGGCGGTTAGTGCCCTCAACGTGCGCCCGTCTGGTTATTATGTGGACGGCACTTTTGGTCGCGGTGGACACAGTCGGCTTATTTTGCAGCAGCTCGCTAGCACAGGACAGCTTTTGGGTTTCGATAAGGATCCGCTAGCTATTGCTACTGGTCTTGAGTTGCATCAGCAAGATCCGCGTTTTTCTATTGTGCAGCGCAGCTTTGCCGAAATGGACGCTGAGTTGGAACAGCGCCAATTGCTCGGCGCGGTGGATGGTGTACTGCTGGACTTGGGTGTGTCTTCGCCACAAATTGATGATGCTGAGCGCGGTTTTAGCTTTATGCATGATGGCCCGCTGGATATGCGCATGAATCCTGATGAGGGGATTAGCGCAGCGCAGTGGGTTGCTGAGGTCAGTGCTGAAGAAATGGCCCGGGTTTTTAAAGAGTACGGTGAGGAACGCTTTGCGCGGCGCATGGCCAATGCTGTGGTGGCCCGTCGCGAGCAGGCGCCCTTTACTCGAACAGCAGATTTGGCAGCAGTTATAACCGAAGCCAATCCGGCGTGGGAGAAAGGTAAAAATCCAGCGACCCGTGCGTTCCAAGGCATGCGTATTCATTTAAATAATGAGCTGGCTGATTTAGAAAAAGGCTTAGAGGCAGCGCTTGCCTGTTTGAAAGTCGGTGGTCGTTTGGTGGTGATCAGCTTTCATTCATTGGAAGACCGCATGGTTAAACGTTTTATGCGACGTCTAGCTAAAGGTGAGGCGGATAATTTGCCACGCCACTTGCCTATTATTCCTGAGAAATTTGACCCTATTGTAAAAATCATTGGTAAGCCGCAGTACGCTAGCGCCAGCGAGCTTAAAGCCAACCCCCGCGCCCGTAGTGCGGTCATGCGCGTGGCGGAGAAGTTACGGTGAGTAGGATTTATGCCAAGCCATTGCCGCGCCTAAGCGGTATTTTGCTGTTTTTGTTTGTGGCCAATTTGTTTTCTGCGGTGGCGGTGTCCTACGCCTCACATAATAGCCGTAAGTACTTAAATGAGCTGTTTGATGAAACACAAATTCGTGACAAAGCCCAAGCTGAGTGGGGGCGCTTTATTTTAGAGCAGAGCACTTGGACCGCACATAATCGCATTGAGTCTTTGGCAGTAAAGCAGTTAGGCATGCACATTCCTGAACCTGGAGCAGTAAGGATGGTGAGTCCATGAAGTTTATACGCGGTGTCGAACACCCATATCGCTTTATTATTATCTTAGGCTTGCTGTTGATCTTAGTCGGCGCTATTGCTTCGCGTATTGTTTATTTGCATGTGTTTCGCCATGAGTTTTTAGCCATGCAGGGTGATGCGCGAGCGATGCGTCATATTCCTATTCCTGCACACAGAGGGGTGATTACAGACCGTAACGGTGAACCCTTAGCGGTGAGTACGCCGGTCCTGACGTTGTGGGCTAACCCAAAGGAATTGGCTGCAGATAAAGGCCGCTGGGGGGAGTTGGCCACTGCGCTGAAGCTCAAACCGGAAGATTTGGCTAAGCGGATTGAGAAAAATGCCGCCCGTGAGTTTATGTACCTGTCGCGGGGCTTAACCCCAGAACATGGGCAGCGTGTGCTCGAGCGCAATATTGCTGGGGTGTATGGCAAGGAAGAATTCCGTCGATTTTATCCGGCGGGTGAGGTTGCCGCACACATCGTTGGTTTTACTGATATTGATGAGCGCGGCCGCGAAGGGGTTGAGTTGGCTTTTGATCAGTGGCTGACCGGTGTACCCGGCAAGCGTCAAGTGATTAAGGATCGACGTGGCGGTTTAATTCGCGATGTGCAGGTGAAGGAAAATGCTAAACCGGGTAAGCCGTTGGCGTTATCGATTGACTTGCGTCTGCAATACCTTGCTCACCGTGAGTTACGCAATACCCTGCTTGAGTTTGAAGCTAAAGCGGGGTCTTTAGTGATGGTGGATGTGCGCACCGGTGAAATTTTGGCCATGGTCAATCACCCCACTTATAACCCTAATAACCGTCGTAATTTAAACCCGCAAGCCATGCGTAACCGCGCCATGATTGATGTGTTTGAACCTGGCTCTGCAGTAAAACCGTTTTCCATTGCGGCGGCTCTTGGTACCGGCCGTTGGGCACCTGAGTCCACTGTGGATACTGGTAATGGGCATTTTAGACTGGGCCGCTATACGATTCGCGATGTCTCCCGTGGTGGGTTATTGAACTTAACCGAAGTGTTAAAAAAATCCAGTAACGTGGCTATCAGTAAAATCGCTTTAGATATTGGCGCTCAGCCAGTTTACAAAGTGATGCAAGATGTCGGCTTCGGTATGGATACTGGCTTGGGCTTCCCCGGTGAGCGGGTTGGTGAGTTACCGATGCACCGCAAATGGGGACAAGCAGAAACTGCGACTTTAGCTTATGGCTATGGTTTGTCAGTCACTGCAGTGCAGTTGGCCCATGCCTATGCAGTGCTGGCTAACCAAGGGCGCAATATGCCGCTCTCACTGCTGCATAAAACCCAAGACGTTAACGCGGGTACCCAGGTGATTGATCCAAAAATTTCCAGCGATGTGATGAATATGCTGCAAGCTGTGATTGAGGAAGAAGGCGGCGGTGGCTCACGAGCGCGAGTTCCGGGTTATCACGTTGGCGGCAAGAGTGGTACCGCGAAAAAGCTATCCTCAGGCGGTGGTTATACCAAAGACACTTATCGTTCGATGTTTGCTGGCGTGGGGCCGATTGATAATCCACGCGTGGCGACTGTAGTGGTGATTGATGAGCCCACTAAAGGTGGTTACTACGGCGGGTTAGTTGCTGCTCCCGTGTTTGGCCGAGTGATGGCTGGTGCAATGCGCATTCTCAATGTGCGTCCTGATAATTTACCAGCTGAAGCCCAGACTGCGGTGGTTGGTTCTGCACAAGGAGGGCGCGGCTAATGGCGATGCCTCTAAACAAGTTGTTCGCGCAAGCGCAGAGTTCAGTATTGATTCGCGAGTTAACCCTTGATAGCCGTAAAGTGCGACCTGGTGATTTGTTCTTGGCTGTGAATGGCCTCGAGCAGGATGGTCGTGACTATATTGGTGATGCCATTGCTCGTGGTGCAGCTGCGGTGGTGTATGAGGCCGGTGACGCTTTACCGATGCAAGACAGTGACGCTTTATTATTGCCAGTACATAATCTGCAACAACAGTTATCAGAAATAGCTGGGCGCTTTTATGGTGAGCCCAGTCGCGGCATGCCTGTGGTGGCAGTGACAGGAACCAATGGCAAAACCAGTGTTACTCAATTGTTGGCGCAAGCGTCAGACTTGCTCGGACAGTACTGTGGCTTGATTGGCACTTTAGGCAATGGTTTCTTTGGTAGCTTAACCAGCAGCTATTACACCACTCCAGATCCATTGGCCACTCAGGCAACCTTAGCCAATTTGAAAAATGCCGGTGCCAAAGCCGTGGCCATGGAAGTATCCTCCCACGGCTTAGCTCAACATCGAATCAGTGCTGTGAGCGTGGCTGTTGCAGTATTAACCAACCTGACCCGTGATCATCTGGATTACCATGGTTCGATGCAAGCCTACGCTGAGACTAAAGCAAGCTTATTTAGCTGGCCCGGACTGCAAACTGCAGTCTTAAATCTCGATGATACGCTGGGTCGAGAGCTGGCTGCGCAAGACTTATCAGCCCGCATCATTACTTACAGCCTTAGCGATACCAGCGCCAGTATTTATTGCCGTAATATTCGCTTTAGCAGCTCAGGTATTCAGGCTGAAGTGATCACCGCCCATGGTGAAGGCAATCTGAGCAGCAGTTTGCTGGGGCGTTTTAATTTAAGCAATTTATTGGCGGTGATCGGTGCTTTATTAGCTCTAGGCCACTCGCTGAAGCAAGCACTGTCAGTGATGCCTAAGTTGCAAGGCCCACTAGGACGTATGCAGGTGTTAGGTGGGCAAGACTTACCCTTAGTGGTGGTTGATTATGCCCATACCCCAGATGCATTAGAGCAAGTCCTTAGCGCGCTACGTCCCCATGTGGGGCCTGCTGGGCGCTTGTTATGTTTGTTTGGTTGCGGCGGTGAGCGTGATACCGGCAAGCGGCCCTTAATGGCTGCAGTGGTTGAGCGATTAGCCGATGCTGCTGTAGTAACGGATGACAATCCACGCGCTGAAGACCCAGCCAAGATCCGTGCAGAGGTGTTAAACGGCTTTAATGCCGGTGCTGCAGTGACTGAGGTGGCTGGGCGCGGTGCAGCAATTGCGCAGATTATCGCGCAAGCCAGCAGCGCTGATGTGATAGTTCTAGCTGGTAAAGGCCATGAGGACTATCAAGAGATCAAGCAGCAGCGTCAGCATTTTTCCGATATTGAACAAGCAGAGCAGGCCTTGGCCGCATGGCAGGTGGAGCATGTTTAAACCAATCCAGTTAAGCCAGTTGCTTGAGCCGCTGCAAGCAACTTTACAAGGCACTGATGCTGAATTTAGCAGCTTAAGCACCGATAGCCGCAAGGTCAGCAGTGGGCAGTTATTTGTTGCTTTACGCGGTGAGTTTTTTGATGGACACAACTACCTAGCTGATGTGGCTAAGCGTGGCGTGGTTGCTGCTGTGGTGGAAGAATTCCAGCCTGAGGTCAATATTGCTCAGCTTTGCGTTGCCGATACGCGAATTGCTTTAGGGCAAATCGCCCTGATAAATCGCCAGCAGTTCCATGGGCAAACTGTGGCCGTAACGGGCTCCAGTGGTAAAACCACGGTTAAAGAAATGCTGGCCAGTATTTGTCGCAGTGCTTTGGGTGAAAAAGCTGTTTTGGCGACCCGCGGCAATTTAAATAATGAACTGGGTGTGCCCTTTACTTTACTTGAGCTAAACGAGCGGCATCGTGCTGCAGTGGTTGAGCTGGGCGCTTCACATCCCGGTGAAATTGCTTATACCGCGGCTTTAGTGCAACCCATGGTGGCAGTGATCAGCAATGCAGGGATGGCCCATGCCGGTGAGTTTGGTGGGCCGGAGCATATTATTCTGGCCAAAGGTGAAATCCTTGATGGTTTGACCGCTGAAGATACGGCAGTACTCAATTTAGATGATGCCGCCTTTGCACAGTGGCGTGAGCGCAACAGCCAGTGTCAAGTGTTAAGTTTTTCCACCAGTCGCACCGACGCCGATATCTATGCCAGCGCTATTGCCAGCAATGCGCAGGGGCGTAAAGGCTTTAACCTACACGGCGTGGCCGGCGAATGTTTTATTCAGCTGGCAGTGCTGGGTTTACACAATGTCAGTAATGCTTTGGCGGCAGCAGCTGCTGCCCATGCCTTAGGTTTGCCGTTAACCGCAATTAAGTATGGCTTGGAAAGTATGAAGGCCATTTCCGGGCGCAGTGTGGTGCATGAGTGCGCCAACCATGTGCAACTGATTGATGACAGTTATAACGCCAATCCTGCTTCAATTCGTGCCGCTATTGATGTGCTGCAAAATATGCCTGGGCAGCGCGTGCTGGTGCTTGGCGATATGGGTGAGCTTGGCCCGTGGGCAGAGCAAGAGCATGCGCAAATTGGTGCCTATGCCAATGGCAAAGTCGATGCTGTATTTGCCGTTGGCCCGCTGATGCAGCATGCAGTTAAACAATATTGTGGTGTATCAGGGCACTTTTTAGAACAAAACAGTCTGATTGAAGCACTACTCACGCAAGTGAGTGGGCCTGCAACACTTTTAATTAAAGGTTCACGTGGTGCTGCAATGGAAAACGTTGTTACTGCATTGCGTACAAGTTTAGGGGATGCGCACTGATGTTGCTTTTATTGGCGGAGTATTTACAGGAGTACTACAAAGGCTTTGCGGTCTTTCAGTACCTGACTCTGCGTGGGATTTTTGGCGTACTGACGGCATTGGTGATGTCTTTATGGCTGGGTCCAAAAATGATTCGGATGTTAGGTAATTTGCAGATTGGTCAGTCTGTGCGTAGTGATGGTCCACAGACGCACCTGGCTAAATCAGGCACGCCAACTATGGGTGGGGCATTAATTTTAGCTTCGATAACCATAAGTACCTTGCTCTGGGCTGACTTGAGGAACCGTTATGTATGGACTGTACTGCTGGTGACCATCCTCTTTGGTGCAATTGGCTGGGTGGATGACTACCGCAAAGTGGTGGAGAAGAACTCGCGCGGTTTGCCGGGGCGTTGGAAGTACTTTTGGCAGTCAGTATTTGGTTTGGGTGCTGCTTTAGTGCTGTATTTCACCGCACAAACCCCAGCTGAAACAGAGTTGATTGTACCGTTCTTAAAAAACATCAGTATTCCATTGGGCGCAGGCTTTATTGTGCTGACCTATTTAGTGATTGTCGGCACCAGTAATGCGGTCAACCTCACAGACGGTCTTGATGGCCTGGCTATATTGCCGACGGTAATGGTGGGTGGTGCATTAGGTATTTTTGCTTATCTGTCGGGCCACGTCACTTTTGCAGAGTATTTATTTATTCCTTATGTGGCGGGTGTGGGTGAGCTGATTATTTTCTGTGGTGCCTTGATTGGTGCCGGTTTGGGCTTTTTATGGTTCAACACCTATCCAGCGCAAGTGTTTATGGGGGATGTCGGGGCCTTAGCCCTAGGCGCAGCCTTAGGTACGGTGGCGGTGATTGTTCGCCAAGAAATTGTTTTATTTATTATGGGTGGCGTGTTTGTCGTGGAAACTTTATCGGTGGTGATTCAAGTGGCCTCCTTTAAATTGACCGGCAAACGGGTGTTTCGCATGGCGCCGATTCATCACCACTTTGAGCTTAAAGGTTGGCCAGAACCGCGGGTTATTGTGCGTTTCTGGATTATTACCGTAGTCCTGGTCTTGGTGGGACTTGCCACCTTGAAGTTGAGGTAAGACAGGTGCAGAGCATAGATCAGCACACACAGGTCATTGTTGGCCTAGGCAAAAGCGGTTTGTCGCTGGTGCGTTTTTTAGCGCGCCAAGGGCAGAGCTTTGCTGTGGCTGATAGCCGTGAAAATCCGCCTGAATTAGCTGCTTTATTGCGTGACTATCCGCAGGTTGCCGTGCATTGCGGACCTTTATCGACAGAGTTGCTAAGTGCTGCGCAAAAACTCTATGTCAGCCCTGGCTTAGCCTTGAGCACACCAGCGATTGCCGCTGCCATTGCCGAAGGTGTGGCAATCTCAGGTGATATTGATGTATTTGCTCAACATGCACGTGCGCCAATTGTGGCGATTACCGGTTCCAATGCCAAAAGCACGGTAACCACCTTGGTTGGACAAATGTTTACCGCTGCAGGTTTTAATGCAGCCATTGGTGGCAACTTGGGGACACCGGCCCTAGAGCTGCTGGATGATGCTGTGGATGTGTATGTGATGGAGCTATCCAGTTTCCAATTGGAAACCACTGCGCACCTTAAAGCACGGGTTGCGGTGTGCCTTAATATCAGCGAAGACCATATGGATCGTTATGCCGATGTGGCTGCTTATATTGCTGCTAAGCAGCGGGTATTTACCAATGCAGAAGCAGTGGTTATCAATCGCGATGATCCAGCAACCTGGCCTCAGCAAACACAGGGTGCAGCGCTAAGCTTTGGTTTGACTGTGCCTGCTGCTGGTGAGTTTGGTTTGCGTGAACAGACCGGTGAAACGTATTTGGCCTGGGGTGATGAATTGCTGCTGCCAGTGAGTCGTTTGAAAGTTCATGGCAGTCATAATTATGCCAATGCGCTCTCGGCTTTAGCCATTGGCGCGGCAATGAACTTGCCGATGCCCGCAATGCTTTCTGCTCTGCAAGCATTTCCAGGGCTGGCGCATCGTTGCCAATGGTTGCGCAAGGTGCACGGTGTGGACTGGTACAACGACTCTAAGGCGACCAATGTGGGGGCTGCTTTAGCTGCAATCGAAGGACTAGGGGCAGGTCATGCTGGAAAACTGCTCTTGATCGCCGGTGGCGATGGCAAGGGTGCTGACTTTTCCAGCCTTAAGCAACCTGTAGCGCAATATTGCCGCGCGGTCTTGGTCTTAGGCCGTGATGGCGAGCGGGTAGCGCAAGCATTGGGCGATGCGGTTGCGATTAAAAGAGTGGCAGATCTTGAGAGTGCAGTTCAAGTTGCAGCGCAGTTGGCCCAGCCCGGCGATAGCGTACTGCTGGCGCCGGCTTGTGCCAGTTTAGATATGTTTAAGAATTTTGAGGAACGTGGCGATGTGTTCACTCAGGCAGTAGAGGGGCTGTTATGAATATACGTGATCTGCTGTCGCTGCCATCGCCTTGGCGGCATAACAATCAAGTGGATATTGATTTTCCGCTGCTCACTGCGTGCTTGTTGTTGATGGGAATTGGCTTGGTGATGATTGCCTCTGCATCTTCTGCGGTAGCCGATACCAATACGGGCAATACCTTTCACTATTTTACCCGGCATATGGTTTATATCGTGATTGCCTTAATTGCTGGAGGGGTTACGTTGCTAGTGCCTATGTCAGCTTGGCAGCGTTACAGCGGTTGGCTGCTGGTGTTGGGATTTGTGGTGCTGATTCTAGTATTGATTCCGGGGATTGGCCGTGAAGTGAATGGTTCGAGACGCTGGATTGGCGTCGGTGCTTTCAATATCCAGCCATCGGAGCTGGCTAAACTGTTTATGGTGATCTTTATCGCCGGCTTCTTGGTGCGCCGTAAAGAAGAGGTCAAGCAGCGTCTCAGGGGCCTGCTAAAGCCTTTGTTTTTAGCCGCATTGATGGCGCTGTTATTTTATTTTGAGCCTGACTTTGGCGCTGTGGTGGTGATGCTCGGCAGCGTGGTGGTGATGCTTTACCTGGGCGGGGTACGCTTATTGCTGTCCTTGCCTTTACTGTGCATTTTGCTTGCAGTGCTGGGCTATGTAGTACGTTTTGAAAGCTACCGGATGGCGCGCTTAGCCAGCTTTACCAACCCTTGGGAAGATCAGTACGGTGCAGGTTACCAGCTCACGCAAGCATTGATTGCGTTTGGTCGCGGCGAATGGATTGGTTTGGGCTTGGGCAACAGTATCCAAAAACAGTTTTTCTTGCCGGAAGCCCACACCGACTTTGTCTTTTCAGTACTGGCCGAAGAGCTGGGCATGCTGGGGGCTCTAACCACTTTAGGGTTGTTTGTGTTTGTCAGTATCCGCGCGCTGTTTATTGGCGTTTGGGCTGAGCAGGCCAAACAGTATTACTCAGCCTATGTGGCTTATGGTCTGGCGCTGCTGTGGATTGGCCAAGTGGTGATTAATCTTGGGGTTAACGTTGGTTTATTGCCAACTAAAGGGCTAACGCTGCCATTTATCAGTTATGGCGGCAGCTCATTGGTGGTCTGCTGTATCAGCTTAGCTATTTTATTGCGTATTGAGTGGGAACGCCGTACTCAGTTGCTCGCAGCAAATTCATTAAGCAAGGCGCAAATTGCGGCCATGGCTAAAGGGGTACGTAATGCGCAGTAATATTTTAATTATGGCCGCGGGTACCGGTGGGCATGTCTTCCCGGCCTTGGCGTGTGCAGAAGAGTTTACTGCTCGGGGCTATCAAGTGCACTGGCTGGGTGCTGGACGTGGCATTGAAAATGAATTGGTGCCTGCTGCAGGTTATACCTTGCATACGTTAAATATCAGCGGTTTGCGCGGCAAAGGAATCGGCTCACTACTGACGGCTCCCTTTAAACTATTGGCTGCTTTGTGGCAGGCCAAGCGTTTAATGGCGAAGTTAAAGCCAGCCTGTGTGCTGGGTATGGGTGGCTATGTTACTGGCCCGGGTGGTTTGGCGGCCAAGCTGTCCGCAGTTCCGCTGGTCATCCATGAGCAAAACGCGGTTGCTGGCACAGCTAATCGTGCTTTAGCAACCTTCGCTACGCGTATTTGTGAAGCTTTTCCAAATACCTTTAAACAGCGCAAAAACTGCATTACCACTGGCAATCCAGTACGCAAAGAGCTGTTTTTAGTAACTGCAGTTGATGATCTGGCGCAGCGCCCAGTTAACTTATTGGTCTTGGGTGGCAGCTTGGGTGCTGAGCCCTTGAATACGTTGCTCCCTGCTGCTTTGGCCAAGGTGACGGAAAAGATACGGCCGAAGGTGATTCATCAGGCTGGTCGAGAGCACGATGCGGTGACCCGTGAACGTTATCAGGCTGCGCAAGTTACTGCAGAGGTGGTGCCCTTTATCAGTGATATGGCTGCTGCCTATGCAGAAGCTGATTTAGTGATTTGTCGAGCGGGTGCATTAACCGTCAGTGAGCTTGCAGCAACGGGGCGCGGGTCATTTTTGCTGCCCTTGCCGCATGCCATTGATGATCACCAGACACGCAATGCGCAATTTTTGGCTGAGCGCGGCGCAGCAGTTCTGTTGTCGCAACATGCTACTGATGCAGCGTACTTGGCTGCACAGTTAACTGAGGTATTGATGGACAAGAAACGGATTAAGGCCATGGGTGAGCAGGCGCGTTTACTGGCGCAACCTGATGCTACTCAGCGTGTGGTTGCAGAATGTGTGGAGGTGGCCCGTGGTTAGTTTATTGCAACCCACATCGGCCGAGATGCGCCGTATGCGGCGTATTCGTCGTATCCACTTTATTGGTATCGGCGGCACCGGAATGTGTGGCATTGCCGAAGTGTTGCGTAACCTGGGTTATGAGGTATCAGGTTCCGACTTGAAGTCTTCAGCAGTCACTGAGCGTCTGCAGAGTCTCGGGGTGCAGGTGGTATTTGGCCACCATGCGGAAAACGTTGAACATGCTGATGTGTTGGTGGTATCCAGTGCGATTAACCCGTCCAACCCGGAAGTGGCGCGTGGTCTAGAGCGCCGTATTCCAGTGGTGCCACGGGCTGAAATGCTGGCTGAGTTGATGCGTTACCGGCACGGCATTGCGGTCGCTGGCACCCACGGGAAAACCACCACCACCAGTTTGCTGGCTTCGGTATTTGCCGCGGCAGGTTTAGACCCGACTTTTGTAATTGGTGGACGCTTAAATGCTGCGGGCAGTAATGCTCAATTGGGTGGCGGTTGCTACTTAATCGCTGAAGCGGATGAGAGTGATGCCAGCTTCCTGCATTTACAGCCCATGGTTTCGGTTGTGACCAATATTGATGCCGACCATATGAGTACCTATGGTGGCGACTTTAATCGGTTGAAAAAGACCTTTATCGATTTTCTGCACAACTTGCCATTTTATGGTTTAGCAGTGCTGTGCGTCGATGATCCATCGGTGCGTGAAATTGCCAAACAAGTAAAGCGGCCCATGCTGACTTACGGGTTTTCCGAAGATGCCGACTTGCGCGCAATTGAGGTCACGCAAGATGGAATGCGCACTTCGTTTACCGTGTTGCGCAAAGGTCGTGAGCCGCTGCCGGTATCGGTCAATATGCCGGGCAAGCATAACGTACTTAATGCGTTGGCCACTATTGCCATTGCCACTGATGAGGGGATTGCCGATAGCGCTATTCTTGCTGGCTTATCAGGCTTTGAAGGGGTGGGGCGTCGTTTTCAAATGTTCGGTGAGCTACCGGTTGCCGGCGGCAGTGTGATGCTGGTGGATGATTATGGTCACCATCCCAGCGAAGTCGCCGCAGTGATTAAGGCGGTGCATGATGGCTGGCCGGGTCGCCGCTTAGTGATGGTGTATCAGCCGCACCGCTACACCCGTACCCGCGATTTATATGAAGACTTTGTCCAGGTATTGGGTGAGGCCAATGTGCTACTGATGCTTGAGGTGTATCCCGCAGGTGAAGAGCCGATCCCAGGTGCTGACAGTCGGCAGCTGTGTCATAGCATTCGCCAGCGTGGGCGAATCGACCCACTGCATGTTGAGCGTGGCGCTGAAATTGCCCCGCTTCTGAAACCCTTGCTTCAGCCCGGAGATATTGTGCTGTGCCAAGGGGCCGGTGATGTCGGTGGCATTGCGCCAAGTTTGCTTAAACATCCGTTATTTAACACAGAGCTTCAGGAGGCGCAGGCATGAGTCAGGTGGTTGATGTTAAAGCATTGGGTCGTGTTGCGGTCTTGTACGGTGGGCGCAGTGCCGAGCGTGAGGTTTCACTGCGCTCTGGTGCTGCTGTTTTAGCTGCTTTACAAGGGGCGGGTGTGGATGCCTTTGCCATCGATGTCGGTGACGACTTACTGGCGCGCTTATGTGAGCAAAAAATAGATCGTGCTTTTATTGTATTGCACGGTCGCGGTGGTGAAGACGGCACTGTGCAGGGGTTATTGGAGTGCGCAGGGATTCCTTATACCGGCAGCGGTGTACTGGCTTCGGCGCTCGCTATGGACAAATTGCGCACTAAACAAGTCTGGCACAGCTTAGGGCTGCCAACCCCGCGTCATGCCGTACTAACCAGTGAACTCGATTGTCAGCAGGCAGCTGAGCAGCTGGGCTTTCCAATGATTGTTAAGCCAGCCAATGAAGGTTCGAGCATTGGTATGGCCAAAGTAGACGATTTAGCGGCTTTGGTTGTTGCTTGGCAAGGTGCATGCCAGTTTGATTCACAAGTATTAGTAGAGCAGTGGATTTCTGGACCTGAATTCACTGTGGCTATTTTAGGTGACGAGGTGTTGCCGCCGATTCGCTTGGGTACCAACCATGCTTTTTATGATTATGAGGCGAAGTATTTATCCAACGATACGCAGTACCAAATTCCCTGTGGTCTGGATGCTGAAAAAGAAGCAGAGCTGCGTGACTTAACCGCCCGTGCTTGCCAGTCGCTGGGTGTGGTTGGTTGGGGGCGTGCGGACGTGATGCAGGATGGAGAAGGAAAGTTTTGGTTGCTTGAAATCAATACAGTACCGGGCATGACCGACCACAGTTTAGTGCCAATGGCAGCACAAGCGGCAGGTTTAGATTTTACTGCTTTAGTGCTGAGAATTTTGGCCGATACCTTACAGGCGCGAGGTTAAGACTGTGAGCAGTGCACGGCGGCCAACTCAAACCCAACCTCGGCGTGGAGCAACGCGGCAAGCGCCTGCACGCGGGGCGAGTCGTACTGCTGTGCAGAGAACGCAGCAGAGGCCTAAACCCAACTGGAGGTTAATCGTGACTGCCGCTCTAGGGGTTGTATTGGTGGCGCTGCTGCTGAGCTTCAATCGTGGCTGGCAACTGCTGAAGCCCTACCTTGATCGGCAAATTACTACGGTGCGCGTGCTCGGTGATTTGAGCGCTGCCAATCGGCTGGTAGTTCAGCAGCAATCGATGCCCTATAGCGCAGGAACATTTTTTACCGTTGATATTGCTGCGGTACGCAGTGCCATTGATGAGCTGCCTTGGGTAGCGAATGCAGAAGTGCGGCGTATTTGGCCGGATCAGCTGGAAATTATTATCCAAGAGCAATTACCGGTGGCGCGCTGGGGCAGTGAAGCATTATTAAGCACCCAGGGGTATTTGTTTACTGCAGTGGATGTTGCTGAATACCAGCACTTACCTCAGCTGATCGGGCCTAAAGATGGGCAGCTGCGGGTTATGCAACAGTATTTAAAATTTAGCCAAGCGCTACGTCCTTTAGGTTACTCGGTTGCACAGTTAGAAATGCGTGAGCGTGGTAGTTGGTTTGTGACCACACAAACAGGCCTGCAACTGCTGTTTGGGCGTGATCATTTAGTGGAAAAAATGCGTCGCTTTGCTGTGGTTTATGAGAAAGAACTGCAAGAGCAGGCTGATAAAATTGAACGGGTCGATTTGCGCTATGCCAATGGCTTGGCTGTTGCTTGGCGCGCCCCGACTGAAAGTGAAACTACAGCAGTGGTGGCACAGTGAAGGAGAGAAAATTAATGGCACATGAAAATAACCACAACATGATTGTTGGTCTGGATATAGGCACCTCCAAGGTTGTGGCGTTGGTTGCCGAAGTTACTCCTGATGGTGAGTTGAATATTCTTGGTATAGGGACGCACCCAACCCGCGGTTTGAAAAAGGGTGTGGTGGTTAATATTGAGTCGACGGTGCAGTCCTTGCAACATGCCATTGAAGAGGCGCAGACCATGGCTGCTTGCCATATTCACTCGGCGTTTGTCGGCATTGCTGGTAGCCATATCCGTAGCCAGAATTCAGACGGTATCGTGGCAATTCGTGATCGAGAAGTCAGTCGGGCGGATTTAGAACGGGTCTTGGATGCGGCGCAAGCAGTGGCCATTCCTTCCGATCAGAAAGTGTTACATACACTGGCTCAGGACTACATGATTGACAGTCAAGGTGGCGTGCGTGAACCCTTGGGCATGTCAGGTGTCCGTTTAGAGGCACGGGTGCATGTGGTCACTTGCGCGATCAATGCCTCGCAAAATATTGAAAAGTGTGTGCGCCGTTGCGGCTTAGAAATTGAAGAAGTAATTCTTGAACAGTTGGCTTCAGCCAATGCTGTGCTCACTGAAGATGAAAAAGAGCTGGGCGTTTGTTTGGTTGATATTGGTGGTGGCACCTCAGATGTTGCCATCTTCACTGAAGGTGCTATTCGGCACACAGCAGTGATTCCCATTGCTGGCGATCAGGTGACCAATGACATTGCTATGGCATTGCGTACCCCGACTCAATATGCAGAAGAAATTAAAATTCGTTATGCCTGTGCCTTGGCTAAATTAGCCGGCCCAGACGAAACCATTAAGGTGCCAAGTGTCGGCGATCGTGCGCCGCGAGAACTGTCCCGCCAAGCGCTGGCTGAAGTGGTCGAGCCGCGTTACGAGGAGTTATTTACCTTAATCCTGGCTGAGCTACGGCGCAGCGGATACGAGGATATGATTCCAGCGGGCATCGTGCTGACCGGTGGCAGTGCCAAAATGGAAGGTGCTGTTGAATTGGCAGAAGAAATTTTCCATATGCCGGTGCGCTTAGGAACGCCCCAAGGCATTAAAGGTATTGGCGACGTGGTACGCAACCCAGTGTATTCAACCGCGGTTGGCTTACTGATGTACGGGTTACGTAAACAAACTGAAGGCGCCATCGTACCTGGCGCTGGACATGACTTAATAGAAGATAAAACGCCAGTGTTCATACGGGTTAAACGCTGGTTACAAAACCAATTGTAATTTAATAAACCAGCAAAAAAGCTGGACTATAACGATAAAAGGTAGGAGAGAGCTATGTTTGAATTAGTTGATCAGACTCCGCAGAGTGCTGTGATTAAAGTGATTGGTGTGGGTGGCGGTGGCGGTAACGCAGTCAATCATATGGTTGCTAACAGTATCGAAGGCGTTGAGTTTATTTGCGCGAATACGGATGCACAAGCGTTGCGCGACGTGACTGCGCGCACAGTATTACAGTTGGGCACTAACGTAACCAAAGGTTTAGGTGCTGGCACTGACCCTGAAGTGGGGCGTAAAGCTGCCGAAGAAGACCGCGAGCGTATTGCTGAAGTGCTGCAAGGCACCGATATGGTTTTTATTACCACAGGTATGGGTGGTGGTACTGGTACGGGTGCTGCTCCGGTGATTGCTCAAGTAGCCAAAGAGCTGGGTATCTTGACCGTAGCAGTGGTTACCCGTCCGTTTCCTTTTGAGGGACGCCGTCGCCTACAAATTGCCAATGAAGGTATTCGCGCCCTGGGTGAGCACGTCGATTCCCTGATTACCATTCCTAACGAAAAGTTGCTGACCATTTTAGGTAAAGATGCCAGCTTGCTGTCGGCGTTCGCTAAAGCTGATGATGTCTTGGCGGGTGCAGTGCGTGGTATTTCCGACATCATTAAGCGCCCTGGTATGATTAACGTTGACTTTGCTGACGTTAGAACAGTGATGAGCGAAATGGGTATGGCCATGATGGGGACAGGGTCTGCCAGTGGTCCAAACCGTGCACGGGAAGCCACTGAAGAGGCAATTCGTAATCCATTGCTGGAAGATGTCAATCTCTATGGTGCGCGCGGTATTCTGGTGAATATCACCGCCGGTCCTGACTTGTCCTTGGGTGAGTACGCCGAAGTGGGTAGCATTATTGAAGAATTTGCTTCTGACGAAGCGATGGTGAAGGTGGGTACAGTAATTGACCCCGACATGCGCGATGAGCTGCATGTAACCGTCGTTGCTACAGGCTTGGATGCTCGCGTGGAAAAGTCTAAGGTCGTCGATAAGCCGAAAAAACTGACCATCAGCACTGCTGCACCTACCATGGCGCTAGTGGGCGATGATAGCGAAGAGGTGAACTACGATCACTATGATCGCCCAGCTGCACAGCGACGCGCTGCAGGTGGTGCTGCAACTGCGAGCAAGCTCAGTGACAAAGAAGAAATGGACTATTTGGACATTCCTGCATTTTTACGCCGCCAAGCGGATTAATAAGGCAGGACTACGAGTGGATTTCTTTATTCTCGCAGCATCTGTTAAGATGCTGCGAATTATTGAAAACTATTCTCAACCAGTATAGCAGCGACTTTAGTCATGATTAGACAACGCACCTTGAAAAACATTATCCGTGCCACTGGTATCGGGTTGCACTCAGGCGAGAAGGTTTACCTGACTTTGCGCCCAGCACCAGTGGATACGGGCATTGTATTTCGACGCATGGATTTAGATCCTGTGGTTGAAATACCTGCTTTAGCAAAAAATGTGGGTGAAACCACCATGTCGACTACGCTGGTAAAAGACGGCGTTAAAGTGGATACGGTTGAGCACCTGTTATCAGCCATGGCTGGCTTAGGAATTGATAACGCTTATGTTGAGCTGTCGGCATCTGAAGTGCCGATTATGGATGGCAGTGCCGGACCTTTTGTATTTCTGATTCAATCCGCAGGATTGAAAGAACAGGATGCACCTAAGGAGTTCATTCGCATTTTGCGGGAGGTGACGGTAGAAGAAGACGGCAAGCGGGCAACTTTTTTACCTTTTGAAGGGTTTAAAGTTGGCTTTGAAATCGAGTTTGATCATCCAGTCTTTAAAGGCCGTACGCAAACGGCATGTGTGGATTTCTCCAGTACCTCTTTTGTTAAAGAGGTCAGCCGTGCGCGGACTTTTGGCTTTATGCGTGATATTGAATACTTGCGCACCCATAACCTGGCGTTAGGCGGCAGTGTCGACAATGCAATCGTTGTGGATGACGATTCAGTCCTCAATGAAGATGGCTTGCGTTACGAAGATGAGTTTGTCAAGCATAAAATTCTCGATGCCATTGGTGATTTGTATTTGCTAGGTAAAAGTTTAATTGGTGAGTTCCGTGGCTACAAGTCAGGCCATGCACTGAATAACGTGCTCCTGAGAAAACTACTTGAGCAACCTGATGCTTGGGAAGTGGTTACTTTCGCCGATGCTAGCAAAGCTCCTATTTCCTATATGCGCCCTGCGGCGGCGCAATAGATTAAATGCTACTTTTTAACCACCCTTACTGGGTGGTTTTTTTTGCCTGTACATTTTTATCTTAAGATAAGATTTTGCATTATTGTTTTTGGTGATAATGCATGTTCATTAGAATCAATAGAGCTTTAGCTTGTCGTGCGACTGACCTAGTCTCAGCTGATACATTCTTGCATATGTGCAACCTAGGAGGGCAGCATGGATTTCTCTTACACTTCCAAGACTCAAGCCTTGCGCGAACAACTTAGCAATTTTATGGATCAGTACATTGTGCCGCGCATTGGCGCTTGGCAACAAGAAGTGGCTGCCGGAATTTACCCCGTTTCTTTTATGGAGGACCTGAAGGCCTTAGCGCGGGCTGAAGGTTTATGGAATTTATTTCTCCCAGCATTAGCAGATGATGAGCCAGGTACAGGTTTAAGTAATCTTGAATATGCGCCATTGGCGGAAGTTATGGGGCGGGTCAGTTGGGCCTCTGAGGTGTTTAATTGTAATGCGCCAGACACCGGCAATATGGAATTGCTGCATATGTTTGCTACGCCGGAGCAGCGCGAGCAATGGCTGAGTCCTTTGCTAGAAGGGGACATCCGTTCAGCATTTGCGATGACCGAGCCTGATGTTGGCTCGTCCGATGCCAGTAATATTCAAACGCTGATCCAGCGTGATGGCGATGAGTATGTGATCAATGGGCGCAAATGGTTTATCACCAATGCCTCGCATCCCAATTGCAAATTTTTGATTGTGATGGGTAAAACTGATCCAGAGGGTGATGCCAGACGTCAGCAAAGCATGGTCATTGTGCCGATGGATACTCCGGGGGTGGATGTCGAGCGTAATATTGCGGTGATGAACCACATCGCACCTGAAGGGCATTGCGAGATTGTTTTGCGCAATGTGCGGGTGCCGGTGAGTCATTTAATTGGCCAAGAAGGTGATGGCTTTATGATGGCCCAGGCGCGCTTAGGGCCAGGCCGTGTGCACCACTGCATGCGTTCCATTGGTATGGCCGAGCTGGCGCTGGAGCTGATGGTAGAGCGTGCCCAAGAGCGCAAAACCTTTGGCCGCTACCTGTACCAGCACGGCAGTGTGTCTGAGTGGATTGCTCGCTCCAGAATGGAAATCGAGCAAGCCCGTTTATTGGTGCTTAAAACCGCATGGATGATTGACGAGGTGGGTGCCCGTGCTGCGCGCAAAGAAATTGCCATGATTAAAGCGGTGGTGCCCGCGATGCATTCGCAAGTGGTGGATCGAGCCATTCAAGTCTTTGGGGCCATGGGCTTAACCCCAGATACGCCACTGGCTGATTTGTGGATAGGTGCACGTTGTTTGCGCCTGGCTGATGGTCCAGATGAGGTGCATTTGCGCAGTATTGCGCGCCTAGAATTACGCGACAGTCAAGATACGCGCGGGCATACGGCAGCCTATTTGACCCCGCCAGAGCGCAACTAGTTCGGTCAGTTGTTGGTCTGCTTAAGCGCAAACAGCCCTGTTAATGCAGGGCTGTTTGCTATGTTGCGAACTCACTTGCACAAGGTCAATGCGGTGGGTGTGTGTTGTCACTTTCTTCTGGTAGCTTGCTTTTCCAGCCCTTATTGCCCGGCAATACCAGATTGAGTAACAGCGCGATCACTGCACACAAAGAAATCCCTGACAGGGTGAAGTCGCCGCTACCAATACTCATACCGCCAATGCCAAACACCAAAGTCACTGAGACGATAATTAGATTGCGCGGCTCTGACAGGTCCACTTGATTGCGGATTAAGGTATTTAAGCCAACCACGGCAATGGAGCCAAAGAGTAAGCACAAAATACCACCCATCACCGGCACTGGAATGCTTTGCAGTGCAGCACCAAACTTACCAATAAAAGCTAAAGCAATGGCAAATACCGCAGCCCAAGTCATGATAATTGGGTTGTAGTTTTTGGTTAGCATTACCGCACCGGTGACTTCAGCATAGGTGGTGTTGGGTGGCCCACCCAGCATCCCAGCACCGGTGGTGGCTAAGCCATCGCCTAACAGCGTACGGTGCAAACCCGGGTGCTTAATGTAGTTTTGACCGGTAACACTACCAATGGCAATAATGCCGCCAATATGCTCAATGGCAGGTGCTAACGCCACTGGTAACATAAATAGAATGGCACCCAAGTGAAACTCTGGCGCGACAAAGGCGGGCAAGGCGAGCCAAGGAGCGAGAGCGATTGCATCGGTGCTGATTTCGCCAAGAATAATTGCTAGCGTGCAGCCAACAATAATACCCGCCAAAATCGGTACTAGACGAAATAAGCCACGCCCTAATGTGGCCACGGTGAGCGTGGTCACCAGCGCTGACATTGAGATCAGCATGGCGGTGGGGTAGGCAATCAACTGTGTTGCACCATCCCCAGATTTGCCCATAGCCATATTCACTGCAGTGGGTGACAGGGCTAAACCAATGCACATAATCACCGGGGCAATCACCACCGGTGGCAGTAACTTATCGATAAAGCCCGTGCCTTTGAGACGTACCGCAGCGCTGAGCAGCATATACACAACGCCTGAGGCCATGATTGCACCCAGCACTGCAGGCAGACCAAAGTTGGTTTTTGCGTACAAAATAGGTGCAATAAAAGCAAAGCTCGAGGCAACGAAAACCGGCACTTGGCGCTGAGTTACCAACTGGAAGAGCAAAGTGCCAAGGCCTGCAGTAAACAGCGCCACATTGGGATCCATCCCAGTGATCAGCGGCATTAACACTAAGGCGCCAAAGGCGACAAATAACATTTGTGCGCCAGCTAAGGCTTGCCGCCAAGTGGGCTCTGGGGGATGGGAGAGCATTAATTAACTCTCCTTTTGCTTAGTACCAAAAATCTTATCTCCAGCATCGCCTAAGCCCGGCACAATATAACTGTTGCTATCTAAGCCTTGATCAATGGACGCAGTGTAAATCGCCACATCTGGGTGAGCTGCGTTAACCGCCTCAATGCCTTCGGGGGCTGCGACTAAGACCATGGCGCGAATTTCTTTACCGCCGGCTTTCTTGAGTAAGTCGATGGTGGCAATCATCGAGTTGCCGGTGGCCAGCATCGGATCAATAATCAATGACAGGCGTGCAGGCATATCTGGGGCAAGTTTTTCTAGGTAGGTGTGCGCTTTCAGGGTTTCCTCGTTACGGGCCACGCCAACAGCGCTGACTTTAGCGCTGGGGATCATGCTTAATACGCCTTCTAACATACCAATCCCAGCTCGTAAAATAGGTACTACGGTGATTTTTTTACCGGCTATTTTTTCCACCTCAACCACACCGCTCCAGCCATCAATGGCATAGGTTTCTAAACGTAAATCTTCGGTCGCTTCATAAGTCAGCAAAGCAGCAATTTCTTGTGCCAGTTCGCGGAAATTCTTTGTGCTGACATCAGCGCGACGCATTAAGCCAAGTTTATGACGAATAAGCGGGTGACGGATTTCATGAACGGACATGAAAAGCTCCAAAATCTAGAATTAAAGAAGCCTAGATTAAACGAAATTGAGCTAAAACGGCACTTAGTTTGCGCGCAATACTTGCTCTAAACCGTCTTGAGCAGTACCTTTTGCGCCTTAAACCATTTATTAAGAGCATTTGTGATGCCAGTCAGTCTTGAACATATTCAGCAAGTAATGGATGAAGCCGAAATTTTATTCACTGAAGCAGAGCTTGAGGCTGCGATTAGTCGCGTTGCCGAGCAAATCAATCAGCAGTTAGCCGGTAGTAATCCAGTGGTTTTTTGTGTGATGAATGGCGGTTTGATTTTCTCGGGTAAATTACTGACGCAGTTAACCTTTCCCTTAGAGCTGTCCTATTTGCATGCGAGCCGTTATCGCAATGAAACCAGTGGTGGTGAATTGTTTTGGAAAGCCAAGCCGGAAATGTCCTTAATGGATCGAGAGGTACTGATTATTGACGATATTCTTGACGAGGGGCATACCCTGTCAGCCATTGTGGATTTTTGTAAGCGCTCAGGGGCAAGTCAGGTGCACACTGCCGTATTAATGGACAAGCAGCATAAGCGTAAAGCACGGGCTGATTTAACAGCTGACTTTTTTGGTCTGTACTGTGAAGATCGATATATTTTTGGTTACGGCATGGATTATAAAGGTTATTGGCGTAATGCTGCCGGTATCTATGCAGTTAAAGGCATGTGAAGGCCTTGTCTTAGGTTTTCTTAGCCTGCTTGGCCAACCGCTGTAATGCTGCGCGGAGCACTGGGTCGCTGGTGGCTTCGGCACTGGCTTGAATCGACTGGCCGGCCTGTTCAGAGAGTTCAATAGTGCGTGCCTGAGGCTTGGCCGGTTGTAAGGGTGGGCGTACTTTAAACTGAATGCGTGAAACCTGGCTAAACTCTGGTAAATTTTGCAGTTGTTTAAGTAAGCGCTTTTGCTGATAGCGTAAGCGGGTCGCCCAGTTTCCGTCGGTGACAATTAAAGTCAGGGTGCCGGCCGCAAAGCTCGCCAAGTGACAATGTTCACGTACTGCTGGTTGCAGAAACTGGTTAAGTAAATTCTGTAACTGATCAGTAGCTTGTGCGCGCGCCACTAAACGCTGCAGTGAGGTACTGCTTTGCAGCACACTGGTGGTTTTTTGCGCTTTAATTGGCCGGTAGCTCATCAAACACCTCATAAAAACCATTACTTTAAGCGAACTGTGCATGATTTCTGTGAAAATCTGCTTGAAAAGCGCACAGTGAAGTACAATGTTACTTAAAATAGTATAGCCCACAAAAAAGCAGGGGCTGGACTTGAGTGCGGTAAATTTATTGCCCAGTTAGCTAAGCTGTTGGCTTAGGTTGCTTTATTCAGTAGCAAATACGGGTAGAATGATCTTTTTGTGCGGGTGAGTACAGTATGTCTTACGCGCCTTCGCCCCCCCAAAAATGGAAACGTTATTAATTATGTTTGCGCCTTTATTCAGAAAACTTCTTGGTAGTAAGAACGACCGCGATGTCAAACGCATGTATAAAACAGTGGCTGCTGTTAATGCGCTTGAAGAGCAAATGGTGGCTCTATCGGATGAGCAGCTGCAAGCAAAAACCAGTGAGTTTCGTGAGCGTCTAGCCGCTGGCGAAAGCCTTAATAAGCTCTTGCCTGAAGCCTTTGCTGTGGTTCGTGAGGCGGGTAAACGCATTATGGGCATGCGCCACTTTGATGTGCAGTTGATCGGTGGGCAGACCTTGCATGAAGGCAAAATTGCTGAAATGCGTACCGGTGAAGGTAAAACATTGGTGGCTACACTGGCGGTGTATCTCAATGCGCTACCGGGTAAAGGAGTGCATGTGGTGACGGTCAATGACTACTTGGCCCGCCGTGATGCCAACTGGATGCGCCCACTGTATGAGTTTTTAGGTCTTTCTGTCGGTGTTGTGGTGCCGTTCCAAGACCCAGAAGATAAGCGTGCCGCCTATGCTTGTGATATCACTTACGGAACCAACAACGAATTTGGTTTTGACTATTTGCGCGACAATATGGCGTTTAGCCTTGAAGATAAATTTCAGCGCGAACTGAATTTTGCGGTCATTGATGAAGTTGACTCAATTCTAATTGATGAGGCGCGCACGCCGCTGATTATTTCAGGGCAAGCAGAAGACAGCTCCGAGCTGTACAAACAGATCAACTTAATTATTCCAACCCTTAAGCGCCAGCTGGAAGACGAAGAGGGCGAAGTGCTGGAAGAAGGCCACTACACCATTGATGAGCAAGCGCGTCAGGCTGAGCTCAATGAGGCAGGTCATCAGTACATTGAAGAAAAGCTCACTAAGTTGGGTCTGCTGGCAGCAGATGAGTCCTTGTATTCATCAAGCAATCTCAGCTTGCTGAGTCATGTGAATGCTGGTCTGCGTGCACATACCTTATTCAATCGCAACGTTGAGTATATTATCCAAGACGGTCAGGTCGTGTTGGTGGATGAGCATACTGGGCGGACCATGCCAGGGCGTCGCCTCTCAGAAGGGCTGCACCAAGCCATTGAGGCCAAAGAAGGTGTGCATATTCAACCAGAAAGTCAAACCATGGCGTCGACCACATTCCAAAACTACTTCCGTTTATACGACAAGCTCTCCGGTATGACCGGTACCGCAGATACTGAAGCCTTTGAGTTCCGACAGATTTATGGTTTAGATGTCACTGTTATTCCAACCCACCGTAAGGTGGCTCGAATCGACCATAATGATCTGGTGTTTCTAACCCAGCCAGAAAAATATGTGGCGATTATTGCAGATATCCGTGAATGCCAAGAGCAGGGCCGACCTGTGCTGGTGGGTACTGCATCGATTGATAGCTCTGAGCATATTTCCGCAGTTCTGCAAGCTGAAGGTATTGAGCATAAAGTGCTTAACGCCAAACACCACGATTTAGAGGCCGATATTATTGCCCAAGCAGGCCGTCCAGGATCAGTCACCATTGCCACTAATATGGCCGGTCGTGGTACTGACATTGTTTTGGGTGGTAGCTGGGAGGCTGAGGTGGCAGGCTTAGAAAATGCCAGTGAAGAGCAAATTGCCGAGATTAAAGCCAGTTGGCAAAAGCGCCATCAACAGGTGATTGAAGCCGGCGGTTTGCATGTGATTGCCACTGAACGGCATGAATCACGGCGTATTGATAACCAGTTACGTGGTCGTTCAGGCCGTCAAGGTGACCCCGGTTCAACGCGGTTTTACCTGTCCTTGGAAGACAGCTTGATGCGTATTTTTGCCTCTGACCGGGTAAAAAACTTTATGAAAGCCTTAGGCATGAAAGAAGGCGAAGCCATTGAGCATCGCATGGTCAGTAATGCCATTGAAAAAGCTCAGCGTAAAGTTGAAGGCCGCAACTTCGATATGCGTAAGCAGTTGCTGGAATACGATGATGTGGCTAACGAGCAGCGTAAAGTGATCTATCATATGCGCAATAGCTTACTGGCCTCTGAAGATGTTGGCGACATTGTTGCTGAGTTTAGGCATGAGGTATTGGCCAGCACTATTGCGCAGTTTATTCCACCGCAGTCACTGCCAGAACAGTGGAATATTGCTGGACTGGAAGAGGCCCTTGCTGAAGGGTTTGGAGTGCAGTTACCGATTCAAGAATGGCTCGATGCCGATGACGCCTTGTATGAAGACACCTTGCTGGAGCGGATTCAGGCTGAAGTCATTGCAGCTTACGCCGAGAAAGAAGAGCTGGTGGGTGCTGAAGGTTTACGTGACTTTGAGAAACAAATTATTCTGCGGGTGTTGGATGACCTGTGGAAAGATCACTTGGCGGCGATGGACCATCTACGTCAGGGAATTCATTTGCGCGGTTATGCACAAAAGAATCCTAAGCAAGAATATAAACGTGAGTCCTTTAGCTTGTTCCGGGACTTACTCGACTCGATTAAACGCGATTCTATTCGCGTCTTATCCAATGTGAAAATTCGTCAAGAAGACCCTGCGGAAGAAGAAGCTCGTTTGCGTCGCCAAGCCCAAGAAATGGCCGAGCGTATGCAGTTTCAACATGAAGAGGCCGGTGGTTTTGCCGAGAATCAAACCGAAGAGCCAGCTGAGGCTCAGCCGGCGGTTGCTGCTACGCCAGTGCGCACTGGGCCAAAAGTGGGGCGCAATGAGCCCTGTCCCTGTGGGTCAGGCAAAAAGTATAAGCATTGCTGTGGACGTATCAGTTAATACGTTAAAGTAATTGTCAGAATGATTTTACGCCGTACCAGATCGATTCTGTGTGCGGCGTTTCTTTTCGCGCAGAGCGCATATCAAATAGTGGGAGATAAAGTATGGCGGTTGGCTTAGGTGAGTTACCTGTAATGCACCCGGTGTCTGGTTTTGAATTGGGTATTGCGAGCGCTGGGATCAAAAAAGCGGGCCGCCGTGATGTTGTGCTGATGCGCTGTGCTGAAGGCAGTAGTGTGGCCGGCGTCTATACGCAAAACGCATTTTGTGCCGCGCCTGTCATACTGTGTAAACAGCGTATGCAATCCTCGCCCCGTTACTTGGTGACCAACACCGGCAATGCCAATGCGGCAACCGGTGATCTTGGCTTGCAAGCTGCTAATGCTGTATGCCAACAGCTTGCTGATCTGGTGGGGTGCCCGCTGGAGCAGGTGTTACCATTTTCCACTGGGGTCATTGGTGAGCCCTTGCCGGTGGCGAAAATCAATGCAGCATTGCCCGCAGCACTGGCCGACTTGGCTGAAGATAACTGGGCATTGGCCGGCGAAGGAATTATGACCACAGACACCTTGCCCAAAGGTGCCAGTGTGCAGTTTCAGCATAATGGCGTCACTGTAACTGTGACAGGAATCAGTAAAGGTGCGGGGATGATTCGGCCCAATATGGCCACGATGCTGGGCTATATCGCCACTGATGCCGCAGTCAGTCAGGCTATTTTGCAAAATATTTTGCATGATGCTGCTAATAAATCATTTAATCGCATCACCATTGATGGCGATACCTCAACCAACGATGCCTGCATATTGGTGGCCACTGGCAAAGCAGCCTTAGAGCCAATCACTGAGGCTCAAGGCGAGTTGTATGAGGCTTTGCGTGCAGCGATTAACCAAGTGGCGATGCAGTTGGCACAGGCCATTGTGCGTGATGGTGAGGGGGCAACTAAATTTGTCACAGTGCAGGTGCAAGGTGGTGCGACCCAACAAGAGTGCTTAGATGTTGCTTATGCCGTAGCCCATTCGCCATTGATTAAAACTGCGCTATTTGCCTCTGATCCAAACTGGGGCCGCATCGTTGCAGCGATTGGTTATGCCGGGGTTAAAAATTTAGATACTGAGCAAGTCAATGTGTATCTGGATGATGTCTGTATTGTCGCCCGTGGCGGCCGTGCGCAAGCCTATACTGAGGAGCAAGGCGCTGCTGTGGTGCAGCAAGAGGAGTTTTTAATTCGCATTGAATTAGAACGTGGCGGCTGCATGGAAACCATTTGGACCACGGATTTGTCCCATGAGTATGTGCGCATTAATGCTGAATACCGCTCGTAAAACTCAAGCTAGGCAGCGAAATAGTGTGGTGCTGATCAATGGCTAAGCGTGTACATGTGGTGGTCGCAGTGATTCGCAATGCCCAGCAGGAAGTACTGCTGGCGCTGCGGCCCAGTGACAAGCATATGGGCGGCTTGTGGGAGTTCCCCGGTGGCAAATGTGAGTCAGGGGAGAGCCCGCAGCAGGCCCTTGCGCGAGAGTTGCAGGAAGAGTTGGGGATTGAGATTGAGCATCCTCAGCCGTTGATCCAGGTGCGGCACGATTATCCAGACCTGCACGTATTGTTGGATGTCTATGCAGTGGCTAATTTCAGCGGCCAAGCCCATGGCGCAGAAGGACAAAAAGTACGTTGGGTTGCACCCAGAGCTTTAGCTGACTATCAGTTTCCTGCGGCCAATCGCAGCATTGTCAGGGCAGCGCAGCTACCGCAACGTTATGCGATCACTCCTGAACACTTAACTCCTCAGCAGTTGTATGCCGGTGCCGAACAGTTGCTGGCAGCCGGCTGTGAGCTGCTGCAGTTGCGTGCAGGGCATTTGTCGGTAGCTGAGTATAAAGCCTTGGCGCGGCGTCTGTTGGCGCTCTGTGCTGGGCGTGCGCAGCTGATGCTTAAAGGTGATTTAGCTTGGCAGGTGGAGTTTCCAGAGGCGGGTTGGCATTTAACTGCGCAGCAATTGCGTGAGCTGGCCGGATTAGAGCGGCCTTTTGTTAAGGGAGGCTGGTTGGCAGCATCTTGTCATAACCTTGAAGAGTTACAGCTGGCAGCAGCGCTAGAGGTGGATTTTGTCACTTTATCGCCGCTGTTACCGACCCAAACTCACCCAGGTGCAGTCAGCTTAGGCTGGGACGCTGCCCAAGCGCTATTGCGTGAATTTAATGCGCCGGCATATCTGCTGGGTGGTTTAACTGAGCAGGATATTGAGCAGGCGCGTGCTGTTGGTGGGCAAGGCGTAGCAGCTATTCGTGGCTTTTGGCCACAAGATCTATAGCGGTTTTTCCGCTGCTTGCCAATGAATTTCTGCGCAGTCTTGGTATTGGGCTATTAGGCGTGCAGCAACAAACAATAAGTCCGATAAACGGTTGATATAACCGAGCATTTCTGGGCGCAGTGCTTCGCTGCTGTGTAAGGCTTCGCAACGGCGTTCGGCATTGCGTGCGCTGCTGCGGCAGATATGGGCTTGGGCAATGAGACGTGAGCCGCCGGGTAGAATAAACTCTTTCAGGGGTCCAACTTGCACATTCCAAGTATCTATAGCCTGTTCAATGCGGGTGATTTCATCGGCTTGAAGCGCTTGATACTCAGGCATGGCCAGTTCACCGCCCATATCAAACAGACGGTGCTGGCAGGGCGCCAGCACCGCAATAACCTCTTGCAGTTTTGGCGCATCGTTTAATTGCGTTTGTAGTTCGGCTAATAATAAACCGAGTTGGCTATTAAACTCATCCAGTGCGCCAATGGCTTCAATCCGTGGGTGGCTTTTATTGACCCGACGGCCATCAGCCAGACCGGTGTGTCCGTCATCACCGGTGCGGGTATAAATTTTACTCAAACGATAGCCCATAGTGCAGTCTCCAAATGTTGGGGGTTAGGTGGTGGGTAGCCCGAGAGCGTGTAAAGTACCTTGCAGTTGCCCATGCAGCGCAGCTAAGGCAGGTGTTTGGCACCCTAGGGCACGGCTCTGCAGGCAAGCAAAACCAGTAATATAGCTTATTTCAGTGCGCCGTTGCTGCAGCGCGTCTTGACGCATTGAGGATGAGTTAACTGCGGTTTTTTCAATCACCGCCCAGACTTGCTGGTGCAGCTTCGCGGCAGCTTTATCTTGTCCAGCGCTACAGAGTAACAGCTGCAGCTCATCGCAGAGAGTGTTGACCTGGCTGGCGTAATTGATCAGTGCACCGTTCTGGCAGTTGTAAATCACCGTCAAAGGGTTGATCACACAGTTGATTGCCAGCTTGCGCCAGAGTTGTTCTGCGATATCCGCGGCCCATAGGCAAGGAATCATGGCTGCGTTGCAGGCATCTAACAGCACTTGCGGTTGCGCTTGCTCAGTAGCGGGTAAATCCCCAAGCCAGTTTTGTCCTGATCCAGCAAAAACGCTGTGGAAGGGTTCGGCGAGATAAGCACCTTCAGTGCTGGAGGCAGCGATACAACGTATATTGGGCAGTTGCTGTTGGATGGCTTGCTGACTGCCTAAACCGTTTTGTAACAGAATCACTAGGCTGTCACTGTGGAGGCGGTGCGCGACTTGAGAGATTGCTGCTTCTGCATCATAGGCTTTGCAGGCCAGCAACAAGTGATCAATGGGTTGCGGACTCTCTGCGAGCTGCGCCGGGATAGGGTAGAAGTTGGTCTGCGTTCGTTGGGCGTCGCTGAGGCCTATGCCCGCTGTTTTTTCATAGCGGGCGAGGGCGTCAGGGTTACGTAAAATCAAATGCACTGGCTGCTGTTGCGCAGCTAAGCGTGCAGCCCATAAGCAACCTAAGCTACCCGCGCCTAAAATATGCCAGCTCATGATAGGTAAGCTGATCCAAGGCTTAAGGATAAGCTGGCGATACTGACCGGCTTTCTTGTGTGGTCTATCATGCTGCGAGAAAACTTGGCATCATCTGCAGCAAAAGTGCTTCTAAGGAAGGTTGGCATGGTCTACTCATCGCTGGTTAAAAGCAGATAAAAAATATTGATAATGATGGTTCTTTATACAGAGCTGCACTGAGTAATAGCAAATACTCTGGCTTCTTGCAGCAGTTATTGAGCCTTTAACTGTATGTGAAATAATTTTGGAGGATAACAATGCCCTCATTTGATGTTGTATCAGAATTGGATACCCATGAGGTTACCAACGCCATGGATAACGCGGCTAAAGAGCTTGAGCGCCGTTATGACTTACGTGGTAAAGCCACTATCGAGTTTAAAGACAAAACCATCACCTTGACCGCTGAAGCAGATTTTATGCTGGAACAGTTGATTGAGATTATCAAATTAGCCTTGGTCAAGCGTAAAGTAGATATCCAGTGCTTGGAATATAAAGAAGCTTACGGCTCAGGCAAAGTGGTGAAACAGGAAATTGTGCTGCGGGAAGGGATTGATCAAGCTCTAGCGAAAAAAATTGTTGCCACTGTAAAAGAGGCCAAGCTTAAAGTGCAGGCGTCTATTCAGGGTGATCAGGTGCGCATCACTGGTAAAAAGCGCGATGACTTGCAAGAGGCGATTGCACTGCTGCGTAAGCAAGAATTAGGCATGCCCCTGCAATTTAATAACTTTAGAGACTAAGCTTTAAAGTGTTTTGGGAATATAATATCTAGAATATAAAAATTTATATCTAGGTTTTTAAACACTTATATGTACTGCCTGGCAGTTTTATCGTATCAGCGGCAAGGCTTAGAGTTAGGGGCGTAAACTTGAGCGATGCGGATCGCTCTAGACTTTGCAGCTACGCTTGAGCCCATAAGCCATGGTTGTCGCTGGTAAAATACTCATCTGAAGATTGCTTTTACAGCTCAAAATTATGCTCGTGCACAAGGCCTGTAGCGGCAATATTGATGACCGAGTGGCCAACTGCTCGGCCCCTATTTAACTGGGGCGGTTAAATCGCCTCTATCCATTAGTATGCATGTACATGATTCGCTAGCTTTGTTAGTATTTCAGATTAAATTTTGGGCTTTTCAATAACCCCCAAACTTTTACCGACTTATTTTTTAGTTAAAACTTGGAGATGCAGAATGAAAGCTCCCGTACGTGTTGCTGTCACAGGCGCAGCTGGTCAAATTGGCTATGCTTTATTATTCCGTATTGCCAGCGGCGAAATGCTCGGCAAGGATCAACCTGTTGTCTTGCAACTACTGGATTTACCACAAGCCCAAGATGCGTTAAAAGGCGTCATGATGGAGCTGCAGGATTGTGCTTTCCCACTTTTAGCCGGCATGGTTGCTTCCGATGAGCCAGAAGTGGCTTTCAAAGATGCGCAAGTTGCTATTTTGGTAGGTGCGCGTCCCCGTTCAAAAGGTATGGAGCGTGCAGATCTGTTGGCTGCTAACGCTGAAATCTTCACCGTGCAAGGCCGCGCACTAAACGCAGCAGCGGACCGTGACGTTAAAGTATTGGTCGTGGGTAACCCTGCCAACACCAACGCATACATTGCGATGAAGTCTGCGCCAGACCTCAATCCCAACAACTTTACCGCTATGCTGCGTTTAGACCACAACCGTGCGCTTAGCCAGATCGCTGAGAAAACCGGTAAAGAAGTTAAAGATATCGAAAAGCTATGTGTTTGGGGCAACCACAGTCCAACCATGTACGCTGATTATCGCTTTGCCACCATCGGCGGCGAAAGCGTAAAAGACATGATTAACGACCAAGAGTGGAACGCGAACGTGTTCTTGCCAACGGTTGGTAAGCGCGGCGCAGCTATTATTGAAGCCCGTGGCCTGTCTTCAGCTGCTTCAGCTGCAAACGCTGCCATTGACCATATCCACGACTGGTGGTTGGGTACAGATGGCAAGTGGACCACTATGGGTATTCCTTCTGATGGTTCTTACGGTATTCCGAAAGACACCATGTTCGGCTTCCCAGTGACCTGCGCCAACGGTAAGTATGAAATCGTGCAAGGTTTAGAAATTGATGAGTTCAGCCAAGAGCGCATCAATGCTACTTTGGATGAGCTCGAGCAAGAAAAACAAGGTGTTGCACACCTGCTGTAATGGCTCGGCAAGACTAGAAATAGCCAGCACTGACATCGTTAAAAGCAATTTTTAACGATGTCAAAAAGTGAAACTATACTTTTATTGCTCCGTCAGAGCTGAAGGTATAGTTTCCTTAAAAATTATATTTCCAAGTAGAAATCAAGGTAACACTGTTTCTATGTGCAATGTTTGATCCCGCCTCTATTTATCAAACTTAGTTTAAAGCAAAGAAACCCCTTTGTTTTCTTTTAAAATCAGTACTTATTTAGCAGGGTTTAATTGATCAGAGCCTTGCGTCATTAAACAACTTAGCCACCTTGCCGCCAAGCGGTTGCTGCGCTGTGGAGAGGGTTGCTCAGCATTTGCTCAGTGAGGGCGGGCTTTTACTTTGTGGGTGTCGGCGTGCCAAGCAAGCGCCGGGTAGAGTGGGCTAACAGCTATAATGCTGCAATGGGCAGCAGCTAATACTTGCGCTGAGTTGCTGAAGTAGCAAGACTGAATAAAACAAAATTTACCATCACTATCGCGCTGTGTTTTATGCTTGAGTGGGCGCTCACTGAATGAGTTTTTACCTTGCGCTGTGCAAGAGTGCCAAGCTTGGTTAAACTTTACCTTATCCAGATATACCTTTAAGGGATTGAGATTATGTTACGTCACGTATTCGCCAGTATTGTTGTTGTGCTCGCAGGGACTGTGGCTGGTTGCGGGTTGAGCCCGCAGACTTTGCAGCCAGAACCCCGTTTTACCGGCCAAGTTGCTGCGGTAGGCCAAGGGCAGAAGGTTACTGTGCAAGTTAAGGATGAGCGGGCGTCGTCAGTTATTGGCACGCGGGGTGGTTTATATGCCGATAGCAGTGCTATCCAGGTCAATAAATCAACTTTTTTACCACGTTTACAGGCTGAAACTGACGCCGCAGTGCGTATGTTAGGTTTTACCCCAGTCAGCCAAGGTGCTGATAACCCACAGTTTATTTTAAAGCTCACTGAGCTGAGCTATAAAGCAGCAGAAAACAACCCTTTATCGAAAGAAGCTAAGCTGCAGGCGGTCTATCAGCTTGAAGTGCAAAACGGCTCACGGCGCTATAATGGCCGTTACGCCGCAACTTTGACTCAGGGTTATGCCAAAGCACCCAATGAGAAAACCAATAATGAGTTGGTGAGCCAAGTGCTAAGCGAAGGTTTAGTGCGTGCTTTTAAAGACCCGGCTGTTGGGCAGCTATTGGCTCAATAAGCGCGGACTAAGTGCTCGGTTAGCATTGAGGGCTGTGGATGCGATAAAATGCAGCATGAGCGGGCACTTAAGTTATTGGACGAGGGGGATATTTTGACAGAACGTTTGCCACCTGCCATTTTTCTGATGGGGCCTACAGCATCCGGCAAGACTGATTTAGCCCTGCAGTTGGTGCGCGAACTGCCCTGTGAAATTATCAGTGTTGATTCAGCGCTGATTTATCGCGGTATGGACATCGGCAGCGCCAAACCCAGTGCGCAAATTCTGCAAGAGTACCGGCATCATTTGGTGGATATCCTTGATCCGGCCGAGAGTTATTCAGCGGCGCAATTTCGTCACGATGCTTTAGCTGCCATGGGGGATATTACTGCACGAGGCCGTATCCCGTTATTGGTGGGCGGCACCATGCTGTATTACAAGGCGTTAGCGGAAGGGTTGGCAAATATGCCAGCGGCTGATCCCGCTGTGCGAGCGCTGCTTGAACAGCAAGCGGCGGCTGAAGGTTGGCTGGCTTTGCATCAAGAGTTGCAAAGGGTTGATCCGCTCTCAGCTGAGCGCATTCACCCCAATGATCCGCAGCGCATTATGCGTGCTTTGGAGGTGTGGCGGGTCAGCGGTCAGAGTATGACTGAGCACCGGGCGCAGCAAGCATTACAAAAACAGGCATCTAACGGCAGCCATTTACCGTATAATGTTGCAACATTTGCCATTGCACCGCAGCAGCGCAGTGTTTTACACCAGCGGATTGCTCTGCGATTTCATCAGATGCTTGAACAAGGCTTTCTGGCTGAGGTCGAAGCTTTATGGCAGCGCGGTGACTTGCATGCCGATTTACCCTCAGTTCGCGCGGTGGGTTATCGACAGGCTTGGACATACTTGCAAGGCGGCTATAGCTACGAAGAGATGATTGAGCGCGGTATTATAGCCACGCGTCAGCTGGCTAAACGTCAGTTTACTTGGCTGCGCAGCTGGGAAAATGTGCATTGGCTAGATAGTTTATCAAGCGATAATTTGTCGCACACCTTGAAAAGGCTCAAGCAACTCACCATATAGAGTTAAGCGAGTCGTATTTAGTTTGCTAGGCCTTAGGCAGCATACTTTACTTTATTTAATGGAGTACACCTCATGTCAAAAGGGCATACGCTACAAGACCCTTACTTAAACCTTTTGCGTAAAGAACGGGTGCCAGTATCAATTTACTTGGTCAACGGAATTAAGCTACAAGGGCAAATTGAGTCGTTTGATCAGTTTGTTATCTTGTTGAAAAATACCGTTAGCCAAATGGTTTATAAGCACGCTATTTCAACGGTAGTACCGGGTCGCCCAGTACGTTTGCCGAGTGAAGACGATGCTAACGAAGGTAACGATTAGTTGGAGAAAAATTTGATTGATGAACATTCAGGTGAACGGGCCATTCTTGTGCACTTGGATGGACATGCACCGGAGCTGCGAGAAGATCCTTATGAGTTTCAGGAGCTTGCAGTCTCAGCCGGTGCGGTGATTGCAAGCTTTGTCAGTGTTCCGCATCACCAACCCACTGCGCGCTTTTTGATCGGCTCAGGTAAGGTTGAAGAGTTACGCCAGTTGGTGCTGGCCGAACAGGCTGATTTAGTGATTTTTAATCATGCATTAACGCCAAGCCAAGAGCGCAACTTAGAGCGCGCCTTGGAGTGTCGCGTGCTGGATAGAATTGGTTTGATTCTAGATATTTTCGCCCAACGTGCACAAACCTATGAAGGTAAACTGCAGGTTGAACTGGCCCAGCTGGATCACATCAGTACACGGTTGATACGTAGCCGCACAGACTTAAGTCGCCAGCAAGGTGGTATTGGTTTGCGTGGTCCAGGTGAAACACAGCTGGAATCGGATCGACGTTTATTGCGTATACGGGTGCGGCAAATTAAAGCCCGCCTGGAGAAAGTACGTAATCAGCGTCATCTGGCGCGGCGCAGTCGCCAGCGTGCAGATATACCCAGTGTGTCTTTAGTGGGTTATACCAATACGGGTAAATCCACCCTATTTAACTTGCTGACAGAGTCAGAGGTGTACGCAGCGGATCAGCTGTTTGCCACATTGGACCCAACAGTTCGGCGGGTAGAAATAGCGGACTTAGGGCCGGTGATATTGGCGGATACGGTTGGTTTTATCCGACATTTGCCGCACAAACTGATTGAAGCCTTCCGTGCCACATTAGAAGAATCAGCGAATGCGGATTTGTTATTGCATATGATTGATGCGCAGTCGCCAGAGCGCGATGAGCAAATCAAGCAAGTGCATAATGTGCTGGATGAGATTGAAGCCGGCGATGTGCGCATGCTAGAGGTTTACAACAAAGTCGATTTGCTTGACGATGTTGAACCCCATATTCAGCGTGATGAGCAGGGCAAGCCGGTGCGGGTCTGGATTTCTGCCTACAAAGAGCAGGGCATAGATTTGCTGCAGCAAGCCATTGCTGAACTGTTGGAAGAAGAAATATATATTGCTACAGTGCGCCTCGATCAACAACAGAGTCGGTTGCGTGGCAAACTCTTTGATTTGAATGCTGTGCAGCAGGAAACTCATGCTGAGGATGGCGCCAGCATCTTAGAGATACGTGTTGCAAAATTGGAGCTGGACAAGCTCTTGAGTCATGAAGGGATCGTCCCTGCTGACTTTTTTGCACAACAGGCTGATGGCTGATTGTGTTGAATTGCGCAGGTCGAGCTGCGGTTGTATAAACTAATTATAATATGGTGCACTTAGAAGGTGCACTTTGCCTTTCAAATAGATGGAGAACACTATGGCCTGGAATGAGCCGGGTGGTAACTCAAATAATCAGGATCCTTGGGGAGACCGCAATAAGCGCGGTGGCCAAAAACAGGGACCACCTGATCTTGATGAAGCCCTCCGTAAACTGCAAGATAACTTAAAAGGCTTGTTTGGCGGACCGAAAAAACCGGGATCCAAAGGTTCTGGCTTTGGTTTTGGCCTAGTGGCTGTAATCATCGCGGTGCTTGCTGCAATGTGGTTGTATACCGCAGTTTACTCGTTAGATGAGCAGGAGCAGGCGGTGATCTTACGTTTCGGTAAGTATCACGAAACAGTTGGGCCGGGCTTGAATATTTACTTTCCACCCATGGATCGTAAGTTTGAGCATAACGTCACCCGTGAGCGTGCCTATACTCGCCAAGGACCTATGTTGACTGAAGATGAAAATATCATCGAAGTGCCACTGACAGTGCAGTATAAAATCAGTAATTTACAAGATTTTGTGCTGAACGTTGATGGGCCAGAAAGAAGCTTGCAAGAAGCAACTGAAAGTGCGCTGCGCCATGTGGTGGGTTCGACCGCCATGGACCAAGTGCTCACCGAAGGTCGTGAAGTGTTGGCGGTAGAAGTTAAAGAACGTTTGCAGCGCTTTGTAGACATGTACCGTACCGGTATCACTGTGACTCAAGTGAACGTGCAAAACGCTCAGGCACCTCGAGAAGTGCAAGAGTCGTTTGACGATGTGATTCGTGCCCGTGAAGATGAGCAGCGTGAGAAAAACCAAGCAGAAACCTATGCCAATGGGGTGATTCCTGAGGCTCGTGGTCGAGCGCAACGCTTACGTGAAGAGGCCAGCGGTTACCGTGATGAGAAAATTTCGCGGGCTGAAGGTGAGGCGGATCGCTTTACTAAATTAGTTGCCGAGTATCGCAAAGCACCTGAGGTCACTCGTCAGCGTTTGTACTTGGAAACCATGGAAGAAGTCTTTAGCAACACCAGTAAAGTGTTGTTGACCGGAGACCAAGGGCAAAACAGTCTGCTGTACTTACCACTGGACAAAATGCTCGATGGCCGCAGTGCGGCACCACAAAGCTCGTCCAGCGCTAGCACACAGACTGATAGCAACCCAGTTGACAACCTCCGTTTAGGTAGCGATGCGCTGTCTCGTGACTTACGTGCCAGAGGTAGCCGTTAATGAGTAATAAATCGACATTTGCTTTAATTGTTCTAGCAGTCATTGGCTTAGTAGCTTGGAACAGCTTTTATGTTGTCCAGCAAACTGAGCGGGCGGTACTGCTGCAATTTGGAAAAGTAGAGAAAACTAACGTGCAGCCAGGTCTGCATATGAAAATTCCTTATATTAACCAGGTGCGTAAGTTTGATGCGCGTTTATTAACCTTAGATGCTCCGACCCAGCGCTTTTTAACCTTAGAGAAAAAAGCGGTCATGGTAGACGCTTTTGCTAAGTGGCGGGTGGCCGATGCTGACCATTTCTATACCGCAACATCAGGTATTAAGCAGGTTGCAGATGAGCGTTTAGCCCGTCGTCTCGAGTCAGGTTTGCGTGACCAGTTTGGTAAGCGTACTTTACATGAGGTGGTCAGTGGTCAGCGTGATGAGTTGATGGCGGATATCACTGCTTCATTAAACAGTATGGCACGCAAAGAACTGGGGATTGAGGTGATTGATGTGCGGGTTAAAGCCATTGATTTACCGAAAGAAGTGAACCTCAGTGTGTTTGAGCGGATGAGCTCTGAGCGTGCCCGTGAGGCTCGCGAACACCGCGCTAAAGGTCAGGAGCTAGCTGAAGGGATTCGCGCTGATGCGGACCGTCAACGCCGTGTAATACTGGCTGATGCTTACCGAGAAGCTGAAGAAATTCGCGGTGACGGTGATGCAAAAACCACGGAGATTTATGCTAAAGCTTACGGTATGGACCAAGAGTTCTATGCTTTTTACCGTAGCTTAATGGCGTATCGTGAAAGCTTTGCTGATAAGAGCGATATTTTAGTCTTATCCCCAGATAGCGATTTTTTCAAATATATGGAAAACGCAGAGCCATAAGCAGACAGATTTAATCGGCGCCACCCAAGTGGTGGCGCCGATTAAACGTCACTAGCAGCCTTGCACAATGGATTGCAAGGTGAAAAGCGGGAAGCATACACAGAATAGTTTGTGGTATGATGCGGCAGCCGGGAAACTCCCGGCTTTTTTGCGCCTGTGGTCATGCAAAATGCCCAACAGGCACTGTATTTACAATGAGGAAAGGCGCAATGGCAACGGTAGAGCGCTGGCTGCTGCCAGACGGCATCGAAGAAGTACTGCCGCCGCAAGCGGCACAGATTGAAGCAACCCGTCGACAGGTTCTAGATATGTTTGCAGCGTGGGGCTACGAGTTTGTAGTGACGCCACATATCGAATTTTTAGAGTCATTATTAACTGGCGTGGGACAAAAGCTTGATCTGCGTACTTTTAAAGTAACCGACCCGCAATCAGGCCATCTGATGGGCTTCCGCGCGGATATTACCCCGCAAGTTGCGCGTATGGATGCACACAGTTTACGTCGTGAAGGTCCTTCGCGGTTATGTTATGCCGGCAGTGTGGTGCATGCGCGCCCGCGAGCTTTATCACGTTCACGCAGCCCCATTCAGTTGGGTGCCGAGCTGTATGGTGACGCCAGTCCTGCAGCTGATATTGAAGTGATTAGCTTAATGCTAGCAACACTCGAGCATGCAGAAATTGCTGATATTCATATGGATTTGGGGCATGTCGGGGTGTATCGCGGTTTAGCCCGCGCAGCGGATTTATCTGCTGATTTAGAAGCACAAATTTTTGATGCGTTGCAGCGTAAAGCGGTTGATGAAGTGGCTGCCTTAACTGCACAGCTGCCAGATGATTTAGCCCAGATGCTGAACCAGTTAAGCCATCTATGCGGTGGTCGAGCGGTGTTGGATAAAGCCAAAGAGGTTTTAGCCGGAGCGCCAGCCAGCGTCTTGACTGCACTAGATCAACTGATTGTTGTAGCGGATGCGCTGATGTTGCGCTACCCACACTTGCCATTTTATTTTGATTTGGGTGAGTTGCGTGGTTATCACTACCACACTGGCGTGGTGTTTGCCGCTTTTGTACCCAGTGTGGGACAGTCCATCGCTCAGGGTGGGCGTTACGATGATATCGGTGCAGTGTTTGGCCGCGCCCGTCCAGCCACAGGGTTTTCCACAGATTTAAAAACGTTGGTGAATTTAGGCCAACGGCCAAGAGTCACGGTAAAGAGTGGTATTTGGGCGCCTGCGGGGGCTGAGGCTGATTTGTGGCAGGCCATTTGTGCATTGCGCCGCCAAGGTGAGCGTGTTGTACAAGCGCTACCGGGTCAGTCCATTGCCGCTGCCGCGCAAGCTCATTGTGACCGTCAGTTGCTACAGAATTCTGCAGGCTGGAACGTCCAGCCGCTATAAGTTTACGCCGCAAGTGCGGTTATTTTTCGTCGGTATGCCGACCTCCTATTTGCGCGAAGAGGGCAAAGGTTATGGGTAAAAATGTTGTCATTTTGGGCACCCAGTGGGGTGATGAAGGTAAAGGCAAAATTGTCGATTTACTGACAGATCAAGCTGAAGCGGTGGTCCGCTTTCAGGGTGGCCATAATGCCGGTCACACATTAGTGATTGATGGTGAGAAAACCGTGTTGCACTTGATCCCGTCGGGTATTTTACGTGACAACGTTGAGTGCTTGATTGGTAATGGTGTGGTGGTTGCACCTGATGCGTTATTGCGTGAAATTGTTAAGCTGGAAGAAAAAGGCATTCCAGTGCGTGAGCGTTTACGCATCAGTCCTGCCTGTACTTTGATTCTTCCTTATCATGTGGCTTTAGATCAAGCGCGTGAAGCGTCGCGTAGCGAAGGAAAAATTGGTACCACAGGCCGTGGTATTGGCCCAGCCTACGAAGACAAAGTCGCCCGTCGTGGTTTGCGTATTGGTGATTTATTCAATGCGGAGCGCTTTGCGGTTAAGTTGCGTGAAGTGCTTGAGCAACATAACTTTATGCTGGAGCATTTTTATAAGGTTGCGCCAATTAATTATCAGGAAACATTGGATGATGCGCTCAGCTACGCTGAAATGCTTAAGCCCTTAATGACCGATGTTACCGCACGTCTGCATACCCTGCGCAAGCAAGGTGCCCGGATTATGTTTGAAGGCGCGCAAGGCTCGCTATTGGATATCGATCACGGTACCTATCCTTATGTCACCAGCTCCAGCACCACAGCTGGCGGTACTGCCACAGGTTCGGGTTTTGGTCCTTTGTACTTGGATTACATTTTAGGCATTACTAAGGCGTACACCACCCGTGTTGGCGCAGGCCCGTTCCCCACTGAGTTGTTTGATGAGACCGGTGCTTACTTGGCAGAAAAAGGCCATGAGTTCGGTTCAACCACGGGCCGTGCACGCCGCTGTGGTTGGTTTGATGCGGTTATTTTGCGTCGTACTTCAGAAATCAACAGTATTTCCGGTATTTGCTTAACTAAACTGGATGTATTGGACGGTCTAGAAACAGTGAAAATCTGCGTGGCTTATAAAAACGCTGCGGGTGAAGAAATCGAAGCGCCGACCGATGCCGACAGTTATGACGGTTTAGTACCGGTGTATGAAGAGATGCCCGGTTGGAGTGAGTCAACCCTTGGCGCTACTTGCCTTGAAGAGTTGCCAGCCAATGCCCGTGCTTATGTGAAGCGCATTGAAGAGTTGATTGGCACGCCGATTGATATCGTCTCGACCGGTCCAGACCGTAACGAAACCATCGTCTTGCGTCATCCATATGATGCCTAATAGCGTTCTATGCTGCCAAGCTGGCTTTGCCTGAACTTGGTAGTATTGCTGTATAAAAGCCGACCTTTGGGTCGGTTTTTTATTGTAATGAGCTAGGCGCAGTGATGCTGTGCTCGAGTTTTGAGTTAAGGGCTGTGCAGCGACTAAGGGCCATTTAGACTCGGGTAGATTGCAGATACTCTAATGCCATTGCTGTAGGGTTAATGCATCTATGGGCTAGCTTTGCTTAGCTCAGTTGTCACTTTCATCTTTCCACGGTGCTTGTAGATAGCGGCTGTAATTAAAGGTTTCCAGCCATTCGGGTTTAAAGACCACAAAGGCGGTGACGGCCATGCCATTAATAAAGGCCTCTGGGAATGCCACCAATAACACCATGCCAGTAAAGCCGTCCAACCAAGGCGGAAACTCATAAATGCCATTGCTCCACAATAATACAGTGGCGCTGATAACGCAGAATGCGGCAGTTAGAGCGGCGGGAAAGAAGCCGGAAAAGAAAATATATACAAATAGATTCTCAGGCTGACGGCGCTCAATGGCTTTGGCGCAGCAGTGCGCAATAAATACTGGCAGGATGATCAGCAAGAGCCCATTGATACCCAGCACGTTGAGCTCTTGTTTGCCCAGTACCAGTAAGACCAACTGGGCAATAAAACCCGCCAGTATAGCCAGTGGCCAGTCGAGTAATAGGGTTACGGCAGTCATACCAATGAAATGAAAAGATAGCCCGCTAGGGAAGTCGCGGCGCATCAGCCAAAGAATACAGAGCACTAAAACCGTGCCAAGTAATAAGTGTTGACGGCGATTATCACTGAACAATTCGACCCAAGGCGCACGCCAGATGGCATAAAACAGCGCAGGGCCATACAATAGCCAGCCCCACAAAAGGGTTGTTTCATTAAGTAGCATGCTTGCAATCATGGGTTCGCCTGTTACGTAATTGGAGTCTGTTAGGGTTTCAAAGCTATAGGCTACTTTAACAGACTTGCGCTCTAGATCAGGGGGTTGCTGATTAAATGCCTGATCTGAGCCGGTAAAATATTTATTCCACCTTGCAGCACTGTGGACTTTGTTTGCTTTAAGGTAAACTTCACCCTCTTGATGAATTAACACGACATTTCAATGCCTACGACTTTTCACGAATTCCCTGCTGAACGCCCCCATACGCCGCTGCTGGATAAAGCACTGCTGCCAGCCGAGCTGCGTCTGCTGTCTGAAGCACAGCTGCTTACCTTGGCTGATGAGTTACGTTTATTTATGCTGTGGAGCGTGGCACAGACCGGTGGGCATTTTGCCGCGGGTCTAGGCGTGGTTGAGTTAACCGTGGCTTTGCATTATGTGTTTGACACCCCAGATGATCGTTTAGTTTGGGATGTAGGCCATCAAGCCTATCCGCATAAAATACTCACCGGACGCCGTGAGCAAATGCTCAGCTTGCGTCAAAAAGACGGTTTAGCAGCTTTTCCGCGCCGTTGTGAAAGTGAGTACGACACTTTTGGTGTGGGACACTCCAGTACCTCCATCAGTGCTGCTTTAGGTATGGCGGTGGCGGCCAAGCTACAAGGCTCTACACGCAAAACCGTAGCCGTGATCGGTGATGGCGCCATGACTGCGGGAATGGCGTTTGAGGCGCTGAATCATGCACCTGAAACCGGTGCAGATATGTTGGTCATCCTCAATGACAATGATATGTCGATCTCCAATAACGTTGGTGGTTTATCCAATCACTTGGCCAAGATTCTAACCAGCCGCACTTATTCAACCATGCGTGAAGGCAGTAAGAAAATTCTTTCACGCTTGCCCGGCGCCTGGGAGATTGCCCGTAAAACCGAAGAACATGCCAAGGGTATTTTAGCGCCTGGGATTATGTTTGAAGAGTTGGGCTGGAATTATATTGGTCCGATTGATGGGCATGATTTACCGACCTTATTGGCTACCTTGCGCAATATGCGTGATCTAGAGGGCCCGCAGTTTTTACATGTGGTGACGAAAAAAGGTAAAGGCTTTGCTCCAGCTGAAGAAGCTCCGATCACTTATCATGCAATCAGCAAAAAAGGACCTGTCTCCAGTAAGCCTTCAGGGCCGCGTTATTCTGCCGTATTTGGGCAGTGGCTGTGTGATATGGCGGCCCGCGACGAGCGTTTGTTAGGCATTACCCCAGCGATGAAAGAAGGCTCGGATATGATTGCCTTTAGTGAGCAATATCCGACGCGCTACTTTGATGTGGCCATTGCTGAGCAGCATGCGGTGACCTTAGCTGCGGGGATGGCCTGTGAAGGAGCTAAACCTGTGGTGGCGATTTACTCAACTTTCTTGCAACGCGCTTATGATCAGCTAATTCATGATGTGGCAGTGCAAAACCTTGATGTATTATTTGCCGTAGACCGCGCCGGCTTAGTCGGTGAAGATGGACCTACCCATGCTGGTAGCTTTGATATTTCCTACCTGCGCTGCATCCCGAACATGGTAGTGATGACGCCCAGTGATGAAAACGAGTTACGTTTGCTGCTCACTACGGGCTATCAGCATATGGGACCTGCAGCGGTACGTTACCCGCGCGGTACTGGACCCAATGCTGCAATCAGTTCCAGTTTAGAGTCGGTGCCACTGGGTAAAGGCGTAGTGCGCCGTAAAGGGCAGAATGTGGCGCTGCTGGTTTTTGGTGTGCAGCTGGCTGCAGCTTTAGAGGCGGCAGAACAGCTCAATGCCACTGTGGTGGATATGCGCTTTGTAAAACCGCTGGATGAGACGCTGATTAAAGATTTGGCTGCGGACCATAGATTGTTCGTGACCATTGAAGAAAATGCGGTCATGGGCGGTGCAGGCAGTGCGGTAGGTGAGTTTGTCGCGGCAGAACAGCTGAATACTCCTTTGCTGCAGTTAGGCTTGCCGGATATCTATGTGGAACATGGCCAACCCGCGCAAATGCTTGCAGACTGTGGCTTAGATGCGCAGGGTATTTTACAAGCGGTACAGCAGCGCTTGGCTTAATCCTAGCGCTACTCCTGTAGGAGTCGGTCATACCGACGACCGCAGACTGCCAAACAACCAATAAGCTTGATCACATACTAGGCTGGCAGGCTGTGCAAAACGGGATTGCTAAATCAGCTGTGATGCCTGCAGGACAATTGCTGCTTTTCCCTCAATGAGCTCATCCTGAGCTCAATTCGGGCGCTGCGCCATCCATGGCTCCGCTTGCCGCAGCAACAGCCCTACAGGCTGTCGAACATTTGCCGTGCCTGCTGGCACTGCCTAAAACTTGACCAATGCCGTTGAGACGTTTATTGTTCCCGCACTTTGATTCTGTAAGGTGCGCTGGATGATTCCAGCCTGAAAAGGGAAGTTAAGCGGTCTCCACCGACTTACGCTGCCCCCGCAACGGTAAGCGACGCGCTTTAATGCGCACGTCTGTTCAATAACCACTGGCTGCCAAGCTGGGAAGGTGAACAAGTGAATTCGTTAGCCCGTAGACCTGCCATACGGATTTCGACGGGTGTTGCGGAGGGCGGCACCGTCAAGTGCTGCGTTCCGTTTGTGCACTTGCATCTGCCCTCCTCAAAAACTGCACTTATTTTTGAGGATTCAACCGAATGAAACTGTCCCGCCTAGCGCTCGCCGTTGCGCTACTCCCTGCATCAACATTGTATGCCGCTGTTGATAACAATGAAGACGCTCTAAAGCTCTCCAACACAGTCATCACTGCGAACCGCAGCGCCGAAGAGCGCACAGAAACTATGGCGGCGGTAACCGTATTTACCCGCGCCGACATTGATCGCTTGCAGCCAGTAAACGTGGCCGACTTATTGAACCGTGTGCCGGGTGTGCAAATTCAGCAGTCCGGTGGGCGTGGTAGCCAGACGAGCGTATTTATTCGCGGTACAAAAACTGCACAAACCTTGGTGTTGATTGATGGCGTGCGGGTTGGTTCTGTGACGGCTGGCGGTGCTAACGGTGCTTTAGATCATTTAAATATTGAACAAATCGAGCGGGTTGAAGTATTGCGTGGCGCGCACTCTGCTATGTATGGC
>CAJDVK010000003.1_pt1 | contig 67087 bp, 53 predicted proteins | sample 7391401 | NCBI WGS metagenome assembly CAJDVK01 (sample SAMEA7055696, study PRJEB34461) | soil metagenome | biome: terrestrial ecosystem; feature: Peninsula; material: soil | place: Antarctica | collected 2016
GAGCTTTTACTGATCTCAGTGGCCAGCACTTTACGCACCCGAGTTGAGAGCGGCAGGGTAAAGTTACCGTTACCGCAATACAACTCCAGCAAGTCATCAGTTTGCTCGCCGAGCGCGTCATAGGCCCAATTGAGCATCTGCACATTCATCGCGCCATTGGGTTGGGTAAAGGCACCTTCAGGCTGGCGATAGCTGAATACACGACCCGCCACCTCGAGTTTTTCGACCACATAATCACGACCAATCACCGTGCGCTTGCCCCGTGAGCGGCCCACAATACTGGCATTTAAATCTTGGCTTAATTGCTCAGCAGCAGTGTGCCATGCCTCATCCAGCGGGCGGTGATAGCACAGGGTAATTAGCGCTTCACCGGAGAGAGTGGTTAAAAACTCCACCTGAAACAGTCGGTTTGACAGTGCTTCACTGTTATTCCAAGCCTCTTTTAGGCGCGGCATCAGTTGATTGATCTGCTTGCTGGCAATGGGGAAGTCGTCAACAAAAATAGGTGTGCGCTTATCGCCTGGGGTCATCATGGCGTAGTGACGCTGACCATCTTCACGCCAGAGACGAAACTCAGTGCGCAGACGGTAATGTTGCTCAGCTGAAGCAAACACCTGTGGTGCGGGGGCATTAAACTCGTGCAGCAAGCTTTGTAAGCGGGCTTGTTTAGCGTTCAGTTGCTCTGTGTAAGCAGCGGAGGAGTAATCGGTGTTTGGCATTAGGCAAAGAAACCCAGTTTAATGATGAACAAAATAGATAAAATCCACATGGCACTATTCAGGTCTTTCCAGCGTCCGCTGAGCAGTTTAATTGCGGTCCAACTGATAAAGCCAAAAGCAATGCCGTTAGCAATGGAGAAGGTTAATGGCATGGCTAACGCAGCCACCACTACAGGTGCCGCCACAGTCAGGTCATCCCAGTCAATTTTGGCTAAACCGCTGGTCATTAACACTGCCACAAAAAACAAGGCCGGGGCAGTGGCGTAGGCGGGAATCGCCGAGGCCAGTGGGGCAAAAAATAAGCTGAGTAAAAATAATGCCGCAACCGTGCACGCAGTCAGTCCGGTACGGCCACCGACGGCAATACCTGCCGCCGACTCAACAAAGCTGGTGGTGGTGGAGGTGCCCATGCAAGCACCGGCCATCGTTGCGGTACTGTCAGCTAGCAAAGCACGGCCCAAGCGCGGCATTTTACCATCTTTATCAATCAGATTAGCGCGCTGCGCCACACCAATTAAGGTGCCAGAGGTATCGAATAAATCAACGAATAAAAAGGCAAAAATAACACTGACCAAACCCACATCCAGCGCACCGACAATATCCAGCTGCAATAAAGTTGGCAGCATACTCGGTGGCATACTGACCACGCCGTTTAAGGCGGAGAAGCCAAAAGCAATGGAGCAGCCGGTGATCAATAAAATACCGATCATCACCGCCCCAGTGACTTGCCGGGAGCTTAAACACCGACATAGCGAAAAACAAGAAACCGGAGATAAAGACTGCACCCAGCGCTACTTCCCACGAGTAGCCCATGGTGCCCACCACGGTATAAGTGAAAAAAGCATTCAGGCCCATGCCCGGAGCCAGAGCAATGGGGTAGTTGGCGATCATGCCCATAATGGCCGAACCAATGGCGCCGGCTAAGCAGGTGGCGACAAACACCGCGCCATGATCCATGCCGATTTCCGCCAGCATATTGGGGTTTACAAAGAGGATATAGGCCATGGTCAGGAAGGTGGTGATACCGGCCATGACTTCGGTACGGAAATTGGTGTTATTGGCCTGTAAGTGAAATAGTCTTTCCAGCATGAGGTTGGCTGCCTGCAAAAGACGCAGATAATAACAGTCTGTGGATGAAAAAGCAGGCGTGCTGCGGGTTTTGTTAAGCAGCTCTTGGCCAGCGGTTTTAAACTTTTCTGGAGAGATTTAGATGGAGGGGTGAGCTGCTGGGTCGCTGTGGGTTATTGGACCGCAGTGCTGACTTGCGCGCCCATCGTTGTGCTAAGTCGGATTTGCCTTGGCTTAACCCTGTACGCATAATCTCCTGCTGGCCAATTCACCACTAACTAGAGCAGCCCCAGCAATGGAATCCTCGCAAGAAAAAAATTACCGCACTTTGGTGCAGCTGACTGACAGCCATTTATTTGCTCAGCGGGATGGCGCACTCATGGGAGTAAAGACCCAGGAGAGTCTAGAGTATGTGCTGGAACTAGTAGGCGCCGAGCAAGCGCACATTGACCTGTTGCTGTGCACGGGGGATATCTCTCAAGATGGCACCCTGAGCTCCTATCAGCGCTTTGCTGCAATGACCAGCGCACTGGGGGCGCCCATGCGCTGGCTGGCCGGTAATCATGATGAGGCTGCGGCGTTGGAGCAAGTGTGTGGGCGAACTGACTGGCTGGCACCGGTGACGGATGTAGGGCATTGGCGCGTTGTGATGTTGGACTCTTCGGTGGCTGGCCAAGTCTACGGCCAACTGGCAGAGGATCAGTTGGTATTACTTGAGGAAGCCTTGCGCACCGCCGGTGAGCGCCATGTATTGCTTGCTGTACATCATCACCCGCTACCGATTAGCAGCCACTGGATGGATCAAATAGGCTTGCACAATGCTGATCAGTTGCTATCGATCATAAAGCGTTATAGTAATGTGCGAGCGGTACTTTGTGGCCATGTACATCAAACCTTTGACCAGCAATGGCAAGGTGTGCGTTGGCTGGCAACGCCCTCGACTTGTATCCAATTTGCCCCGCACAGCGCTGAGTTTGCCGTGGATGACAGCAACCCGGGTTACCGCTGGTTGCAGTTATACGATGATGGGCAGTTAACCACAGGAGTGTCGCGAGTTGAGCAGATTAAGTTTGCCATTGATCGCAGTGTCACCAACTATTGAGCTTTCACCGTCATGCTGGTCATGGTTATTTTTACCCTGAGGCAGTCCCAGGCTACGCACAGATTCAGCCTAGGTGTTATTCTAAGCAATTGTAATTCATCTGTAGTGGTCTATGTGTAAGAGTCCAAGCGTTGTTTATATTCATGGTTTTAATAGCTCGCCAGCCTCCTTTAAAGCACAAAAAGTGCGCAAGGCATGGTTGCAGTTAGGGCTGCCTGAAGAAAACTTAGTGATTCCCAAGTTGCATCATCATCCAGAGCAGGCCATTAAACAGCTGCAACGCAGTATTGCGCAAGTGCAGCAGCCGGTGCTGGTGGCCAGTTCGCTGGGTGGCTATTACGCGACCTATTTGGCTGAGCAGTATCATTTAAAAGCTTTGCTGATTAATCCAGCAGTGCGGCCCCACCATTTATTTAATCAGTTCACAGCTGAGCAGGAAAATCTCTATACCGGTGAGCGTTGGTTGCTGACCGAATCCCATTTACATGGCTTGGCGGCGCTGGAAGTTCCATCACCACGGGATGCACAGCGTTTTTGTGTTTGGTTGCAAACTGGTGATGAAACGTTAGACTACTGTTTAGCTGAACAGTACTATTATGATTGCTCTGTACATATTGAACAGGGTGGGGATCACGGTTTTCAGCGTTTCGCTGAGCATCTTCCAGCCTTGTTTACTTTTTTAGGTTTAACACCTTCAGCTCTGCAATCACTCGATCTTTCTGCTTTTGAGTAACCACATTACCCCATGACCAATTCGACCTATACCGCTGATGCCATTGAGGTTCTATCTGGGTTAGATCCGGTGCGTAAACGCCCGGGTATGTACACCGATACGACTCGCCCCAACCACCTTGCCCAAGAAGTCATTGATAACAGTGTGGATGAAGCACTGGCTGGCCATGCGCGCAACCTGCAGGTGATCTTGCATACTGACCAGTCCATTGAGGTGATCGATGATGGCCGTGGTATGCCAGTGGATATTCACCCTGAAGAAGGCATCCCTGGGGTGGAATTGATTTTTACTCGATTGCACGCGGGGGGTAAGTTTTCCAATAAAAGCTATGAGTTTTCTGGCGGTTTACACGGAGTGGGTATCTCTGTGGTCAATGCTTTGTCCACTGTGCTGGAAGTGCGGGTGCGCCGTGACGGTGAAGAGCACCTGATGACATTTCGCGATGGCTTTAAAGCCACTGAGCTGGAAGTGATTGGCACTGTGGGTCGGCGGAACACCGGAACCAGCATTCGCTTTTGGCCCGATGCGCAATACTTTGATACGGCCAAGTTTTCGGTGAACAGCCTAAAGCATATTTTAAAAGCTAAAGCGGTGTTGTGCCCGGGCTTGACGGTGAAGTTCGAGGATAAAAACAGCAGCGAGCAAGTGACTTGGTTTTATGAGGCTGGCTTGCGCTCGTATTTAACTGATGCCGTTGCTGAGTTTATAAGCCTGCCGGAAGATCCGTTTTGTGGGCAGTTTACTGCTGAGACAGAACAAGTGGAATGGGCGGTGCTGTGGTTGCCAGAAGGGGGTGAGCTGGTTCAAGAGAGTTATGTCAACTTAATCCCAACCTCGCAAGGCGGTACCCATGTCAATGGCTTTCGCCAAGGCTTGCTGGATGCATTGCGTGATTTCTGTGAGTTCCGTAATTTGTTACCGCGGGGCGTTAAGCTGGCGCCGGAAGATATTTGGGAGCGCATCAGTTTTGTCTTGTCGATGAAAATGCAAGAGCCACAATTCTCGGGACAAACCAAAGAACGTTTATCCTCACGGACTGCAGCAGGCTTTGTTACTGGGGTGTTAAAAGATGCTTTTAGCCTGTGGCTTAACGCCAACTCTGAGTTGGGCTTGCAGTTGGCCGAATTGGCCATCAGCCATGCCGGGCGACGGTTAAAAGCGGGGCGTCGCGTTGAGCGCAAGCGCATTACTCAAGGTCCAGCGCTACCAGGTAAGTTAGCCGACTGCGCGGGGCAAGATCCAATGCGCGGTGAGTTATTTTTAGTGGAAGGGGATTCTGCCGGCGGCAGTGCTAAGCAAGCACGGGATAAAGAGTTTCAAGCCATTATGCCGTTGCGCGGTAAAATTCTAAATACCTGGGAAGTGGATGGCAGTGTGGTGTTGGCCTCCCAAGAGGTGCATGACATTGCCGTCGCCATGGGGGTGGATCCCGGTTCTGACGATATCAGCCAATTGCGTTATGGCAAAGTGTGTATTTTGGCTGATGCGGACTCCGATGGTTTACATATTGCCACGCTCTTATGCGCCTTATTTGTCCGCCACTTCCGGCCTTTAGTGGAGGCCGGACATATTTATGTGGCCATGCCACCCTTGTATCGGGTGGATATTGGTAAAGAAGTGCACTACGCCTTGGATGATGATGAACTGGCCAATATTCTGGCCCGCATCGAAGCAGAAAAGAAGCGGGGTAAACCTCAAGTGACCCGCTTTAAAGGCCTGGGTGAAATGAATCCGCCGCAACTGCGGGAAACCACCATGGATCCCAATACCCGCCGCTTGGTGCAGTTGACTCTGGATGACTTTACCAGCACCCAAGAGTTGATGGACATGCTTTTGGCCAGAAAACGTGCCGGTGACCGTAAAGCTTGGTTGGAAAGCAAGGGTGATTTAGCTGAGGTGCAAGTGTGATGAGCTTTTTAGCCACTGCCAGTACTGTTCTTCCCGCAAACCTATTCGATAGAGGCTGTGCATGACGCAATCCTATGATTTAAGCCTTGAGGGTGTTGAGCGCCGCTCAATGGCGGAGTTTACCGAACAAGCGTATTTAAACTATTCCATGTATGTGATTATGGACCGGGCTTTGCCGCATATTGGTGACGGTTTAAAACCGGTACAGCGGCGCATTATTTATGCCATGAGCGAGCTGAATTTAGATGCTGACTCTAAGCATAAAAAATCCGCGCGAACGGTGGGTGATGTGCTGGGTAAGTATCATCCCCATGGCGATAGCGCCTGCTATGAGGCCATGGTGTTAATGGCGCAGCCCTTTAGTTACCGCTATCCATTGGTGGATGGGCAAGGCAACTGGGGTGCGCCGGATGATCCCAAGTCGTTTGCTGCCATGCGTTATACCGAGGCCCGTTTAGCCCGTTACTCAGAAGTACTGCTCACTGAGCTGGGCCAAGGTACCGTGGATTGGATTCCCAACTTTGACGGCACCATGAATGAGCCAGCGGTGTTGCCAGCGCGCTTACCCAACTTATTACTTAATGGCACCACTGGGATTGCGGTGGGTATGGCCACCGATGTGCCGCCGCATAACTTGCGTGAAGTGGCTGCAGCTTGTGTGCTGTTGCTGGATAAGCCCAAGTCCACTTTAGAAGATTTATGTGAGCATATTCAAGGGCCGGACTATCCAACGGATGCGGAAATTATCACCCCGCGGGCTGATATTCAAAAAATCTATGCCGCGGGGCGTGGCTCAGTACGGATGCGTGCTGTCTACCATGTGGATGATGGTGATGTGGTGATTACTGCGCTACCACACCAAGTATCCGGCGCTAAAGTGATTGAGCAAATCGCCGCACAAATGCAGGCGAAAAAGCTGCCCATGGTGGCTGACTTACGTGATGAGTCGGACCATGAAAACCCGTGCCGCATTGTGATTATTCCGCGCTCCAACCGTGTCTCCACTAAAGAACTGATGCAGCACTTATTTGCCACCACGGACTTGGAGTCCAGTTATCGAGTCAATACCAACGTGATTGGCTTGGATGGCTTACCGCAAGTGAAAGACTTGCGCAGTCTGTTGGTAGAATGGTTGGTGTTTCGGGTTGCTACCGTACGTAAACGTTTGCAGTTTCGCCTGGATCGCGTGGAGAAACGTCTCCATCTCTTAGAAGGCTTATTGGTTGCTTTTCTCAATCTGGATGAAGTGATTGAAATCATCCGCAATGAAGAACACCCCAAAGCGGTATTGATGGAACGCTTTGCCATCAGTGAGATTCAGGCGGACTACATCCTGGATACGCGCTTGCGCCAGTTAGCACGCTTGGAAGAGATGAAAATCCGTGGCGAGCAAGATGAGCTAGCCAAAGAGCAGGCGCACCTGCAAGGCTTACTTGGCAGTGAAGCTAAATTAAAACGCTTGGTGCGCAAAGAACTGCTTGAAGATGCTAAGACCTACGGTGATGAGCGTCGCTCACCGTTGGTTGAGAGGAGTGAAGCGCGGGCGTTATCTGAAACTGATTTAGTGCCTGCTGAGCCGGTTACTGTGGTGATGTCGGAGCAAGGCTGGGTGCGCAGCGGTCGCGGGCATGAGCTTGATCCAACGGGCCTATCCTACAAAGCTGGCGATGGCTTTAAGCAGGCGGTGCAAGGACGTTCCAATCAGTTTGTGGTGTTTATCGATAGCACCGGCCGCAGTTATTCATTACCAGCGCATACTTTGCCGGCGGCGCGGGGTCATGGCGAACCTTTGTCCGGGCGTTTAACCATCCCAGCCGGCGCGACCTTTGAATGTCTGTTGATGCCCAGTGATGAACAATTACTGGTTATGGCTTCGGACGCAGGGTATGGTTTTGTCATTCAAGGCGAGAATATGCAGGCGAAAAATAGAGCCGGCAAGTCTTTAATTACTCTACCTAAAGCAGCGCGGGTGTTAGCGCCTAAGTTGGTGAGTAACCTCGATGAGGATTGGCTGGCAGTGGTCAGCAATGAAGGGCGCTTATTAGTCTTTAAAGTCTCAGACCTGCCTGTGCTCAGTCGCGGTAAAGGCAATAAGCTCATTGGCATTGCCACCGAACGAGCGGCAAAGCGTGAAGAGTGGGTGGTCGATTTTGCCGTATTAAGTGCGCAAGATACCTTGGTATTAGCCGCTGGTAAGCGTACGTTATCCCTTAAGTTTAATGACCTTGAACATTATCAAGGCGAGCGTGGACGCCGCGGAAACAAACTGCCACGGGGCTTTCAGCGAGTTGATGGCTTGCACGTAGAAACTTAAAACAGCGCAACGCAGTGTATGATGCAGGCTCAAGATAGACGCTGGTGCTCAGCACTTATAGGATAAGCAGATGAACAAGCTAGCGTCGTTAGATTGGGATCACGGTGGTGAAACACCAAAATTATTAGTGGCAGGCAACTGGACATTAGACCAACGCAAGCCAGAGTTAAATGAAGTGTGGCGTAAGGGCGGACGTTTGCCTGAGCAGATTACTGTGCAAGTTACAGTGGATGCTTGGGACAGCAGTTTATTAGCCTTGTTACGCCGCTTACAGCGTTTGGCCAGTGAGCAAAAAGTCACTTTGGACTTGCTGGACTTGCCCGATGGCGTTGAACGCTTACTGGAAATGGCGGCCAGCCCATCAACCCAAGCCACAGAAGCGGATAAACCTGACTATGGTTGGGTGTCGCGCGTTGGTTTGAGTGGGCAAAGTGTTGCCCGTGCTGTAGCCAATTCGTGCACATTTGTTGGCGAAGTGGTACAAGCTATGGGGCGCTTATTTGCCGGTAAGGCGCGCATGCGCATGGTCGATTTTTGGATGGCCTTGCAGCAATGTGGCCCTGGTGCTTTACCAATTGTCGCCTTGATCGCCATTCTTATCGGTTTGATTTTAGCCTTCGTGGGTGCTGTTCAGCTCGAAGCCTTTGGTGCGCAGCTTTATATTGCCAATATGGTGTCCATTGGCATGACCCGTGAAATGGGGGCCTTGATGACCGCGGTAATTATGGCAGGCCGCACCGGTGCTGCCTATGCTGCGGAAATCGGCAGCATGCAGGCCAATGAAGAAATTGATGCCTTAAAAACCTTTGGTTTCCCACCGTTGGAGTTTTTAATTCTACCGCGTCTATTGGCGTTATTGGTCAGTATGCCAATTTTAACCGTATTCGCCGATATTCTAGGTATCTTTGGCGGTTTTGTGATTGGCTCTGGCTTGTTTGATATTTCCGCCACGCAATATATTAATCAAAGTTTAGAGATGCTGACCTTAACCGACTTTTTAATTGGTCTATTTAAGAGTTTAGTCTTTGCCGTATTGATTGGTTTGATCGGTTGCTATTATGGGCTGTCCTGTGGACGTAATGCGCAAGCTGTGGGGCAGGCCACTACCAATGCGGTGGTTAGCATTATCGTTGCTTTAGTGGTCAGCGATGCCTTGATCACCCTTATTTGCACGCAGCTGGGGATCTAAGCATGAGTGAAGCAATATTAGTTGCAGACAATCTCAGTGCCGGTTATGGCTCGTTGGTGATCCAGCGTGACTTAAACTTCAGTATTAAAAAAGGCGAAGTATTTGTCATTATGGGCGGCAGTGGCTGTGGTAAAAGCACTGTGTTACGCCATTTAATAGGTTTACAAGCACCTTTGGCGGGACAGGTTTTTTTCCAAGGGGATGACTTTTGGGCACGGGATGCAGACAGTCGCGCAAATTTGCAACAGCATTTTGGTGTGCTGTATCAAAACGGTGCGCTATGGGGTGGGATGACTTTAAGAGAAAATATCTGTCTGCCCATTAGCACCTGGCGACCAGAATTGACCAAGGCTGATCTACATGAGCTGGCGGCAATTAAACTGGCGCTGGTGGGTTTGGCTGGCTGTGATGATTTGTACCCCGCAGAGTTATCTGGGGGGATGCGTAAACGTGCCGCTTTAGCTCGAGCGCTGGCTTTGGATCCACAAGTGTTATTTTTTGATGAGCCATCAGCAGGTTTAGATCCACTCAGCTCAATGGCGTTAGACGAGTTGATCTTAGAACTCAGAGACAGTTTGGGTTCCAGCATTGTATTGGTCACACATGAGTTACCCAGTATTTATGCAGTGGCTGATACCTGTTTATTCTTAGATAATAAAACCCGCACGCAAATTGCTCTAGGCACATTGGGTGAGTTATTAGAGCATGGCCCTGACACAGTGCAGCGTTTTTTACGGCGCGGTCAAGCCGCAGCACATGAGGTAATGAAATGACTGAATCGCGCAAGCCGTTTTTTATAGGCGTATTTTTATTGAGTGGCGTAGCATTGTTAGCCGCAGGGCTGCTGCTGTTAAGCCGCGATAGCTTACTGACTCGTCCAGCTGAGTATGTGGTGTACTTTACCGGTGCTCTAGATGGTTTGGATGTGGGCGCAGATGTGACTTATCGTGGGGTCAAGGTGGGTAATGTCCGGCAAATTGACTTGTCGTATGACCGCACCTTAAACGATGTGGTGATGCCAGTGACTATTCGCATTACTGCTGAAAGTGCGCGCAGCAAAAGTGATGAGCGTGGGTTTGACCGCTTTGTTGAGCGATTAATTGAGCGTGGTCTACGCGCTCAGTTACAAACGCCGAGCTTATTAACCGGTAAAGCCATTGTGGCTCTAGATTTTTTTCCGGACCAGCAAGGTTATATTCGCGATCCACATATCATTGATCTACCAGCCATCCCAACTGTGTCCTCGCGGATTGACCAAGCAGCAGATGTGCTGCGAGAGTTGGTCAGTGGTTTAAAAGAAATACCGATGAAGGAAACCTTAGATGCAGCCAATAAAACCTTATTGGCTTTTGAGCGTTTGGCTTCTGCTCCAGAAACAGAGGCGGGCATGAAGAGTTTGAGTGTGACCTTAAATAACTTTGAACAGATCAGTGAGCAACTGCAGCAACGCCTGCCGACTACGCTAGATAATGTTGAAAGTGGTAGTACAGAACTTAAAGAAGCCCTAGTAGATGTGCGCCATGCTGCGCAAAGTGCGCGTGATGCGTTGCAGGAAATGGAAGGGATGGTGAGCGATGGGCGCCGCAGCATAGGCCCACAGTCGGAATTACAATATGAGTTGTTGCAGTCTTTGCAAAATTTAGGGCAGGCCAGTAAAGCTTTGCAACGTACCGCGGAAAGCATTGAACAGCAGCCGCAATCGATAATCTTTGGCAAGAAACGGTGATCAGATGAAACAAATAATACGCTTGCCTCGGGCTATAACGATGCTAGGGGTTTTGGCACTCGGAACTGTTGCGTGTAGCGTTGCACCACCTGCTCAGCTGTATCAACTGCAGCCGCCAGTGACCGATGTGACCAGTGGTAAAAGCACCGCGACAGTGTTACTGGGACCGTTAAGAATTGCTGATTATTTACAGCGTGAAAGTCTGTTGCAGCGTAAAGCCGATGGCAGTTTAGCTATCAGCCAAGAAGGGCGCTGGGCAGGCAGCTTAGAGGATGATATTGGCCAGTTTTTATTGCGACAGGTATCAAGCCAGCTGGGCAGCAGCCGTATTTCATTGTATCCCGACCGGGTTGGCATGAAAGCACAAGCTCAGGTAATCGTCGTCATCAGTCGCCTCGACTCAGGGACTGAGCAACCCGCCATTTTAGAAGCACAATGGCGCTTGTTGGATGAGCAAGGCAGTTTAACTGACAGCCGCTTGGTCTATCTTGAAGAAACACATAATGGTGAGCTAGCTGATCAGGTGCGCGCGCAGAGTGAGTTGCTGGGCCAATTAACCCAACAGTTGGTGCAGGCACTGCAAGAGGCTTTGCCGACTCAGTCAGCTCAGCAACAAGCACCGCGTAAAGTCAGTGCCGCTAGCCCCAATGAAAAAAAATCTATGCCAGAGACTGATCGATTGAGCATCCCTGTTGTTGAGCCAGAGCGAGAGCAGGAAGTGTATCGGTTTTGATTTTACTGCCGCAGGTGCAGCTTAATACAAGGCGGGTTGGATAAAGGTTGGGCTGATTAAAATACTCTTGCTGGGAGCTATGACGCAGAACAAGACTTGAGCTCACTCTGCGTCAATAGTTCATCAGGCGCTACCACCACTAGTGGTAAAACTTTAATTGTGCTCCGCTCGCTGCAAGCTTATAAGTTGTTCTTCAAGCAAAGCTGGGTAGGGCTCATTCAACGCCTCTAGGCACTTGGCATGCTCTGGTTTAGCAATAGAGCGGATGCGGGCGCTGGCTATAATGTTGTTGTTGCTGGCCAAATCTTCGCTCAGCAGTAATAAGTTACGACTCTGTTGGCTCAAAGCTAATGCTGTCTGTGCGCCTTGGCTTAATAATAGCTCGCCTAAAGATGCATCTGCGCTGGTGGTGCCTTCACTTAAACCGAGTTTGATTTTTAATGGAATATCTTGGTCACTAACGTCCATTTGTAAGCTATGACCAAAGGCACGCAGTAGTTCGCCACAGCACAGCGCATTACGTGGGTAGTGGGCATGACTGGAGGGAAAAGTAATAATACTGCGACCGTCGGCCAGTGAATATAATTGACCGCCATATAAAGCCGCTGATTGCTCCACCGCATAACGGTACTTTTTCAGTAATTCAGCCAGGCGCTCCTGAGGCAGCTGGCGCAGTTGTTCCATACTGCCAAGCTCCACCGCTAAAATTGCATTGGGTTGCGCTTGAGCTGGCGCAGTGTCGGTTGAGTTAGACGCAGTAGCAACAAGCACTGAGTCCTCTACAGAGCCTGGCTGATCCTTGCCGTCCGTTGCTGCAACTGGAACATCCTCACTGCTGGCGATTGTTGTATCTGCTACTGCCACAGTGGCTAATGGATCTGCTGTTTGGGTGTCGGCAATAAAGTATTTATTTAGTTGGCGTGCTAACAAACCCACTTCATCAGGGCGTTGGGTGTGGGGCGCTGGAGGAGCAGGGTTAATCAGCCAGTTGCTTAAAGCTTGTAATGGTTGGGCAATTGAGCGGCCTAAGTGGATCGAAAGAAACAAGACACAGAGCAGCAAGGCTAAACCTAAGATAGCAATGGATTGCATACTGATGTTTAGGGGTTCTTGCAGCTTGTGCAGATCAATCTGTACGTGCAGTGAGCCGGCAACATTGTCTTGATAAAACAGTTTTTTCGAGTAAAGGCCGGGCTCGGCAGTGTTGGGCTTGGGTCGCTGTCCCGCTTCGGCTAATACACGCTTATCTGTGCTTTGCAGAGCTGCATAGGCCACGTAGGGGTTATCCACCAGGTTGCGTAATAACACTGCGACGCTAAGAGTGTCCTCGGCGGACAAGGCACCCTCAGCAGCGGTATGGGTTTGCTCAAGCAAGTTGCTACCTATTGCATCCGCTTGCTGCGTCACTGACCACTGCAGTTGGGTGTGCATCAGCCAAGCGAAGGCCAACAAGCAGGTGACGATAATAAGGGTGTTGTAACCTGCTATACGCAAAGTAATGCTGGCACGTTTTGGGTGTTTAGAGTCGAGCGGCATAGACAAGGTTTTCCAAGTAAATAAGGCTGTAAGGGTAAGTATACTGCGAGCAAATAAGTTGTTAGCAGCTATAAAAAAAGTAAAGTATAGCGGGCGTAAAACTTAGAACAAGCAAAAGGACTGCCCGTTGGGCGATTAAATGGCTAGAATGACTCTTTTTTATCAGCGGAGAAAGCACCGTGCGTGAAATTGTCCTGATTAACATCACAGGTGAAGACCGTCCGGGGTTAACCGCCGCCATTATGAGCGTACTATCGCACAGTGGCGTAAATATTTTGGATATTGGGCAGGCTGTTATCCATAACACTCTGTCTTTTGGGATTCTGGTTGAAATTCCGAGCACTGAGCAAGCCTCAGCAGTGCTTAAAGATGTGCTTTTTACTGGTTATAAACTTGATCAGCAAGTGCGTTTCACCCCTGTAGCTGAAGAGGATTATCAGCAGTGGGTTGCCGGCCAAGGCAAGCCGCGCTATATCGTCACCTTATTAACTCGCCAAGTGACCGCTGAGCAGTTACAGCGGGTCAGTGCTATTACTGCGCAGTATGGTTTAAATATAGATCATATTGATCGCTTGTCTGGGCGTATGTCATTGGATATGCCAGAAAATCAAGGTAAGGGCTGTATTGAGTTTTCAGTGCGGGGTGAGCCGGCGGATGCGGCAGCTTTGCGTGCTGAGTTTTTAAGTGTGGCTCAGGAACTGGATGTGGATATTGCCTTCCAGCGCGATACGGTATTTCGGCGCAATCGTCGTTTAGCTGTCTTTGATATGGACTCCACTTTAATTGAAGCTGAAGTGATTGATGAGCTGGCTAAGGCAGCTGGAGTCGGCGAGCAAGTGGCGGCTATTACTGAGCGCGCAATGCAAGGGGAAATGGATTTTAAGGCCAGTTTTAAAGAGCGCTTAGCTTTACTTGAGGGCTTGTCAGAAGATGTCCTGCAAGAGATTGGTGAGTCATTGCGTCTCACCGAAGGGGCAGAAATGCTGTTTACTGAGCTGAAACGCTTAGGTTACAAAACGGCTATTTTATCCGGCGGCTTCACCTATTTTGCGAAACAGCTGCAAGAGCGTTTAGGGATTGATTATGTGTATGCCAATGAGTTGGAAATTATTGACGGTAAGCTCACAGGCCGCGCCATTGAGCCCATAGTCGATGCGCAGCGTAAAGCAGACTTGTTACGTGAACTCACGGTAAAGGAAGGTTTACGCTTAGAGCAGACTATTGCGGTCGGGGATGGGGCAAATGACTTGCCGATGCTGGCTTTAGCTGGGCTGGGTGTGGCGTTCCGCGCTAAACCTATGGTGAAAAAATCAGCCCGCCAAGCCATTTCAAATTTAGGTTTGGACGGTATCTTATACCTACTGGGTTACCGTGACCGTGAGAGCGCTGATGAGTAAGCAGCAGCCTTAACTCTTAACCCTTTATACGCCTCCCTGAAACCTGCTGTGCGAGTACTCAAGTGCCGCACAGCAGGTTTTTTGCTTAAGAAAGACTGCCTAAGGCACTACGGCTAAAGGGCAGGGTTTCCTCAAAGCGACCCTCACGGACTTTTGTGGCCCACTCGGGATCGAGCAGCAGGGCGCGGCCCACCGCAACCAAGTCAAACTCTTCAGCGGCAAAGCGGTTCAATAGACCGTCTAAGTTGGAGGGTTGAGCAACTTCCTTGCTGCCTGCCAAAAAGCTGGTGAATTCACTACCGTCTAAACCAACGCTGCCCACAGTAATAGTCGGCTTGCCAGTCAGTTGGCGGGTCCAGCCTGCCAAGTTGAGCTCCGAGCCTGCGAATTCCGGCTCCCAGAAGCGACGGGTTGAGCAGTGGAAAATATCGACCCCAGCCTCGACCAGCGGTTGTAAGAAAGTTTTAAGCTCATCGGGAGTGTGCGCCAAGCGTGCGCTGTAGTCTTGCTGCTTCCACTGTGAATAGCGGAAGACAATGGGGAAGTCCGGGCCTACGGCCGCGCGAACTGCTTGAATAATTTCTACGGCAAAGCGACCGCGATTGGCCATACTGCCGCCGTAGTTATCGCTGCGCTGGTTGCTGCCGTCCCAGAAAAATTGGTCAATTAAGTAGCCGTGGGCGCCATGGATTTCGACACCATCCATGCCAATGTCTTGCGCATCTTTAGCCGCCTGGGCAAACGCTGCAACGACTTCATCAATATCCGCTTGGGTCATGCCATGGACGATTTTTTTGCCATCTTTAAGCTTTTCCATGGGGCCGTAACCAGGCACGCTGGCGTCGGGTTCGGTGCCTAAGCGACGTACATTACCCACATGCCAAAGTTGCGGCATGATTTTGCCACCCGCGCTATGCACAGCATCAACCACTTTTTTCCAACCCGCTAAAGCATCTGCACCATAAAAACGTGGGACATTTGGATAGCCATTGGCCGCGCAGTGATTAACCGTGGTGCCTTCGCTGATAATTAAACCTACGTCTGCAGCAGCGCGCTTGCGGTAATACTCAACCACTTCGGCAGTGGGCACACCGCCCGGTGAAAAGCTGCGGGTCATCGGCGCCATAACAATGCGGCTAGGGATGTTTAATGCGCCCAGTTGAAAAGGCTTAAACAATTGCTGTATATCGTTCATGCGTTGCTCCGTCTTGATTGCCTTGGAGAAAAATAGGCAACTTGATTGCTTTGGGTCACAAAGCGACCCTATATAGGTGACGGTATCAGAAAATCTATCCCATAAGCCACGCTCTTCTTTGCCTTCTGGCGGCCTCTAATGCATTTAAGTGACGTTAGTGTTTGCTTAGACAGATTAACGAGCGCTTTACCCGTTGTTTTTTAGATGTCAGAAACCAATCAGCAGGGGATGAAAACAGCTGCGAAGTGGTTTTTTCCATCTTTAGCTGAGGGTTTGCAGTTTTTGTTACACAATCAATTGGAGCGCAGGTTTACCCGTCGTTATGCGGCTTACAGCGGTTTTTTATTCGCTTTATGGTTTGAAAAGTAAAAGATAATTGCTTTCTGACGAGCCAGTCATGTTGCAATCCGCTAAAATGCACCGTTTTGCGCGGCCCATTAACAATTGCGGCCTACACTTTTCGAGATCAAGGTTGAACCATGTCAGAACAAAAAAACCAACAGTTGCCCTCATATCTAGATGCTGAGAACCCTGGCCCATGGGCTATTTTTCTGGAGCAGGTTGAGCGCGTTGAGCCCTACTTGGGAGAGTTACGTAAGTGGGTCAATACTTTAAAGCACCCAGAGCGCAGTCTGATTGTCGATGTGCCGGTGCGTATGGATGATGGCAGCATTGCCCACTTTGAAGGTTATCGTGTTCAGCACAGCCTTAATCGCGGGCCGGGTAAAGGTGGTGTGCGTTACCACCAAGATGTGACCTTGTCAGAGGTAATGGCTCTATCGGCATGGATGTCAGTTAAAACAGCCGTAGTAGGATTGCCATTTGGTGGTGCTAAAGGGGGTGTGCGGGTTGATCCGCGCAAGCACTCTATTGGTGAGGTAGAGCGTATCACGCGCCGTTATACCAATGAGATCAGTTCAATTATTGGTGTCAATACTGATATTCCAGGCCCTGATGTGAATACCAACGCGCAAACCATGGCGTGGATGATGGACACTTACTCCATGCATGCGGGCACCACACAACCGGGCATTGTCACCGGTAAGCCAATCCCACTGGGTGGTAGTTTAGGTCGTGTTGAAGCCACGGGTCGTGGGGTGTTTATTGTCGGTGCAGCAGCGGCCAAAGACGCCGGCATTAATTTAACCGGTGCCCGGGTTAGCATCCAAGGTTTTGGTAATGTGGGTGGTACCGCAGCACGTTTGTTTGCAGAGGTTGGTGCGAAAATTGTTGCTGTGCAAGACCATACCGGTACTGTTGCTGATCCGAATGGGTTGGATGTTGAAGCATTGCTTAAGCATGTTAAACAGACGGGTGGCGTAGGTGGCGTGGCCAATGCCAAAGTTATTACAACGGATGAGTTTTGGGCAGTAGAGACAGATATTCTTATTCCAGCAGCATTAGATGGTCAGTTGACTCGGCACAATGCCGATGCAGTGCGCGCTCGCATTATTGTTGAAGGTGCCAATGGGCCGACCACGCCGGAAGCGGATGATATTCTGAACAGCAAGGGCATTGTGGTGGTACCGGATGTCTTGGCCAATGCTGGAGGGGTGACGGTAAGTTATTTTGAGTGGGTGCAGAACTCAGCCAGTTTTTACTGGAGTGTTGAGGAAATTAATCAGCGCTTGGAGAAAATTATGAGCGATGCGTACAGCTCGCTTACAGCTACCGCAGCAGAGCACCAAGTAACACTACGTACTGCCGCATTTATTACTGCTTGTACCCGTATTTTAGAGACCCGTGAGTTACGTGGTTTATATCCATAATCCACTGACTGCTTTGGCTTAATGAAAAGACGCGTCAATGCTGACGTTGGGTAAGGAAAGCGTGCGCACGACGGGTTGTTTGCTGGATTAAGCAGCGAGCAGGGTAGCACTCGTCTAGTAATAAAAAAGGCCTGCAAATGCAGGCCTTTTTAGTGTTATAGCAGTCGTTTAACCACGCTCATCTGGCAAGGCGGCAATGACATCTTCTGCCTGCAAGCCTTTCTCGCGGTCCATTACGGTGAACTCAACGCGCTGGCCTTCGACCAGAACACGATGTCCTTCACCGCGAATCGCCCGAAAGTGGACAAAAATATCATCACCAGAATCGCGGGAAATAAAGCCAAAACCTTTGGACGTGTTAAACCACTTCACGGTACCGGTTTCGCGATCGCTCAGGTCTTGCGACAGTGGCGCACTCTTGGTGCTCACTTTACGCAGGTTCAGAGCAAGATGTAGCAGTGCTGCAGCGAGTAAAACAAGCAGGCTTAATAAAGCATTATCGCTATTGCTGAGCAGAAAGACTGCTTGCATGGCTGTGGCAATAACGACTAATGCTGAAACGAGCGCCTGTAACTGACGACGAGCGCCACGTGCCCAAGTTGGTAGGATTGGTGCAATTAATAAGTTGGCTATGGCAAATGAAGCGAGCAGAAGGTCTGCTTGGTTAGCGCTGGTTAAAACAAGCGACAGGAATAATGCGCTCAAACCAGTTATTAGATGGATAATTTTTAGCATATGCAATGGACTCACCTTGATAAGAATCACAATAAATAAGAGAACCGACTACGATTACAGGACTCTATTAAAGCAGCGCTGCTGTCGTGTTCTAATCACTGAAGAAAAAAGCTCCAGCCATCAATACGTATTAAACAGCAAACGCAGCAATGACTCAAACGACTAAAGTCGGCAGCTGTGAGATCGCAGTGCTAAGACTATAAAAGGAGCTTAGATAAGCATCTGAAACTAGTTAGCTAGATGCAGCCAGTGACTTGCAGCGCATGCTTAGCCGGGTAATTGAGCGCTGTTGTCTTGTGCCGCTGCACATGGCATAGCAGTTGGCGCTGTTAGACTATATAATCAAGGTTTTCTGCGATGCCTATCAGCAGGGTGCTCGTCAGTAGCATTTTGTGTTAAGCGGCATCAGTTATTTCAAATTTTTAGGAAGCGAACGCTATCATGATGCGCAGCCACTATTGCGGACACTTAAACGAATCCCTTAACGGGCAGACCGTTACTCTTTGCGGTTGGGTTCACCGTCGGCGTGACCACGGTGGAGTTATTTTCCTCGATATCCGTGATCGTGAAGGCTTGGCTCAAGTTGTGTTTAATCCAGAACTGGCCGAAGTTTTTGCTACTGCCGACCGTGTACGTAGTGAATATGTTGTTAAAATTACTGGGGTGGTTAATCCGCGCCCAGACGGTGCGGTCAATCCAAATATGCCCAGTGGTGGCATTGAAGTGATTGCCAGCGATTTAGAAGTGTTAAACCAAGCTGAAACCACACCGTTCCCGCTGCATGAGCATTCGGATGTCGGTGAAGAAACCCGCTTGCGTTACCGTTTTATTGACTTGCGTCGTCCAGAAATGGCTGCCAAGTTAAAATTACGCTCACGTATCACCAGCAGTATTCGTCGCTACTTAGATGACAATGGTTTCCTTGATGTAGAAACACCGATTCTGACCCGCGCCACTCCTGAAGGTGCCCGTGACTATTTAGTACCGAGCCGTACCCATCCAGGTAGTTTCTTTGCTTTGCCGCAGTCACCGCAGTTATTTAAGCAGCTATTGATGGTGGCCGGGATTGACCGTTACTACCAGATTGCTAAGTGTTTCCGCGATGAAGACTTGCGTGCTGACCGTCAGCCTGAGTTCACCCAGATTGATATTGAAACCAGTTTTATGGATGAAGCGGACATTATGTCCATCACCGAAACCATGGTGCGTCAGTTATTCAAAGAAGTCTTGGATGTTGAGTTTGCTGACTTCCCACACATGTCCTACGCAGAAGCGATGCGTCGTTTCGGTTCAGATAAGCCAGACTTACGTATACCGCTTGAGTTGGTTGACGTAGCTGATCAGCTGACCGATGTGGACTTTAAAGTCTTCAGTGGTCCAGCCAATGATGCTAAAGGTCGGGTGGCAGCGTTACGCGTTCCCGGTCAAGGCAGCATGCCACGGGGCAAAATTGATGAGTACACCAAGTATGTGAGTAACTATGGTGCGCGTGGTTTGGCTTACATTAAGGTCAATGAGCGGGCCAAAGGTGCAGAAGGTTTACAGTCACCGATTGTTAAGTTTATTCCAGAAGACAATCTCAATACCATTCTTGATCGCGTGGGTGCGGTGGATGGTGATATCGTTTTCTTTGGTGCGGATAAAGCGCAGGTGGTTAGCGACGCTCTGGGCGCGCTGCGAATTCGTTTAGGCCATGATTTAGATTTGCTCACTGCTGAGTGGGCACCGCTGTGGGTGGTTGATTTCCCCATGTTTGAACACGCTGATGATGGTTCATTAACGGCCATTCATCACCCGTTTACCGCACCACAATGCACAGCGGATGAACTGCGTGCCAATCCAAGCACAGCGTTGTCACGTGCTTACGATATGGTGTTAAATGGTACAGAGCTTGGTGGTGGTTCAATCCGTATTCACGATCGTAAAATGCAGCAAGCGGTGTTTGAGATTTTGGGTATTGACGAAGCTGAACAGCAAGAGAAGTTTGGTTTCTTGCTCGATGCACTCAAATATGGAGCACCACCACACGGAGGTTTGGCCTTTGGTTTAGACCGTTTAGTGATGCTAATGACCGGCGCGCAATCCATTCGCGAAGTCATCGCTTTCCCGAAAACGCAAAGTGCGGCTTGTGTGATGACCCATGCCCCAGGTGCGGTCGAGGCGTCAGCGTTGCGTGACTTGCATATCCGCTTACGCGAGCAAGCAAAAGCTGAATAACATTAAAGGGTTACAAGCTAAGCTAAGCTGTTGGGCTAAACGTCCAGCAGTGCAGTTCTGATCTAGGATTATCCACAGTCAAACAGAGGAACGGGAGTTATTATGGCAGGGCATTCGAAATGGTCGAATATTAAGCACCGTAAAGAGCGTCAAGATGCGAAGCGCGGTAAGATTTTTACTAAGTTAATTCGTGAGCTGACGGTTGCCGCCAAAGCAGGCGGTGGCGAGCCTGCTGATAACCCGCGTTTACGTTTAGCAGTAGATAAAGCACTTGGCGCCAATATGCCGCGCGATACCATTGATCGTGCGATTGCTCGTGGTGTGGGCGCTGGTGACGGGGATAACGTAGAGGAGTTGGTCTACGAAGGTTATGCCCCGGGCGGTGTTGCCGTGCTGGTAGAAGCCATGACCGATAACCGTAACCGCACAGCTGCAGAGGTACGTCATGCGTTTAATAAGTATGGTGGCAATCTGGGCACTGATGGTTCGGTAGCTTACCTATTTGAACGCAAAGGCCAGATTTGTTATGCCCCAGGGGTTAACGAAGAAGCCTTGATGGATGTTGCTTTGGAGCTTGATGTCGAGGATGTTGTAGTCAACGATGATGGTTCAGTTGAAGTGCTCACCACTTTTGCTGATTTTATCCGGATCAATGAAGCCTTGATTGAAGCCGGTTTCGCCTCGGAAGATGCCGAAGTCACTATGCTACCCACCATGACCGCTGAGCTTGATTTAGACACTGCACAAAAAGCGATGCAATTGATTGATATTTTAGAAGACTTAGATGATGTACAAAACGTGTACTCCAATGCTGAGATTTCTGAAGAGATTATGGAGCAGTTGTAAGCGTTAGAGCGCTTGCGTGATCTACCAACCTCTGCTCGCTTGCTTAATTCAAGTGACAGAGGTTTTTTATTTTCAGAGGTTGTGTCAGTGCGCTACTGAGCTAGGGTGCTAAACACAGCGATGATTAAGGATGTTGTATGGCGCTTATTTTAGGGATTGATCCAGGCTCTAGAATCACCGGCTATGGGGTCATTCGTGACAATGGGCGCGGTTGCGAGTATGTCGCATCGGGCTGTATACGCACTGGTAAAGGCGAATTAGCCGAGCGCTTAAATGCTGTCTTTGCTGGACTCTGTGAAATTATTGAGACCTATCAGCCGGACACCATGGGGATTGAGCAGGTGTTTATGGCCCGCAACGCGGACTCAGCCTTGAAGCTGGGACAAGCCCGTGGTGTTGCCATTGTGGCCGGCACTCAAGCGGGGCTCGCTGTATCTGAGTACAGTGCCACGCAAGTTAAATCAGCGGTGGCGGGCAGCGGTCGGGCGGCGAAAGAACAGGTGCAAATGATGGTTATGCACCTATTGAAACTGACCAAGAAACCACAGATTGATGCCTCCGATGCATTGGCGGTCGCGCTGTGCCATGCCCATCATCAGCAAACCTTATTGCCCCACGGGTTAGCCGCGGCTAAGTTGCGCGCTGGGCGTTTGGCGCTATAAAGCCAAGGTAGTGCTGGCTAAACTAGGGTAAGCACAGCTGTTGATATAAAAGACTATCCCGGGCTACCTGTTCTACTTGGCTGGTTACTCGACTGTCGTCTGGTTGGAGCGCAATTTGTTCGGCTGTGCTGCAGTTGAGCACGAAAGGCTGAGTGACTAAGCGTTCTGTGGAGTCATTGATAAACTCGTAGCGAATATACTCAACCAGTGTTTGTCCCTGTTGTTGAGTTTCTTGGACTTGGCCGTCTAACACCACAAAGGATGAGACAGGTGGAATGAGATAGCGCCAAGGTTTAAAAAAATTCGTTGCCCGACCTTGTTCAACCACTACAGAGCCAAGAGGAAGCTGACTGCGTTTATGAGCAAACCAGTTGTAATCGTAATAGGCTAAATAGCCGAACATGCCAATGCCTGCAGCAATAGGGATGATCCATTTGGGCAACCTATTGCGACTGGCTTTCCTAAGAAAGAAAGCGATCCCACCCAAACATAAACCGATGATAAAAACTGCAAATAAATGCCAAGTCATACACAGTACTCTAAATAAAAATGGGCCCCCATTGGAAGCCCATTTTGCTGTTGGTAGTCAGTGACTACAAGTTAATGTGTGCAATAGCTGATTAAGGATAGCGCACGCCTTCTACCATTCTCTGAATTTCTTCAGAAGGTTCTTCTGTTGCATAGGATACAGAGATCGCTACGATGAAGTTAATCAGCGCACCGATACAACCGACCGATAGCGGAGAGATACCGAAGATCCAGAACTCAGGTGTGTTCGGGAAGTTATTGGTACCTGGGATAAAGAACCAGCCGAGGTACATAAAGATATAGCAAACGGTAAATAGTGCACCGAGCGTCATACCTGCTACCGCGCCTTTAGCGTTAATCCGCTTGAAGAAAATACCCATCATCAGCGTTGGGAAGATGGACGATGCCGCCATCCCGAACGCTAGAGCCACCGTTTGTGCGGCAAACCCCGGGGGGTTAATCCCCAGCCATGTCGCAATAATAATAGCCCCCACCATGGATATTCGTGCCGCAAGCATTTCCGCCTTATCGGAGATATTTGGATACAGTGTGTTTTTAATCAAGTCATGACTCACTGCGGAGGAAATCGCCAAGAGCAATCCCGATGCCGTGGACAGTGCCGCAGCAATACCACCGGCCGCCATCAGACCGATAATCCAACTGGGCATATTACCAATTTCAGGCAGTGCCAATACTAAGATATCGTTGTTAATGGTCAGCTCATTACCAGTCCAGCCACGTTCGGCTGCAACCTGCTCATCAAACTCGATATTTTTGTCGTTGTAGTACTGGATACGGCCATCGTTGTTTTTATCGACAAAGGTCAGCAAGCCTGTGGTTTCCCACTTCTCAAACCACTCAGGACGCTCGTCATAGACCATAGCTTCTTCGACGCCCTCACCTGGATAAATAGCCTCCAGCAAGTTCAAGCGCGCCATAGCTGCCAGTGGTGGCGCAGTGGTGTAGAACAGTGCGATAAACACTAAGGCCCAACCAGCAGACCAGCGTGCATCGGAGATTTTAGGCACGGTAAAGAAACGAATGATCACGTGGGGTAAGCCTGCAGTACCCGCCATCAAGGTTAGGGTAAAGAGGAACATATTCCACTTGTTTTCTACGTCAGCAGTGTAATCTTGGAAACCAAGGTCACGCACCACTTCGTTGAGTTTGTGCAGTAAAGGGGTGCCTGAATCACCAAATTCACTGACAAAACCAACTTGCGGTAAGAAGTGTCCGGTCATTTGTAGCGATAAATAGATCGCTGGAATGGTGAAAGCCAGGATCAGTACGATGTACTGCGCAACTTGGGTGTAAGTCACCCCTTTCATGCCGCCCAAAACGGCGTAGAAGAACACAACAATTGCAGAGATGATCAGACCAGTGGTACTGCTCACTTCCAAGAAGCGGGCAAAGGCAACACCAGCACCGGTCATTTGACCAATTACATAGGTCAGCGAAATCATCAGCAAGCACACCACAGCCACAAGGCGGGCAGTTTTACTGTCATAACGCGAGCCAACGAAATCGGGCACCGTGTATTTACCAAAGCGACGCAGGTAAGGTGCCAGCAACGTGGCTAAGAGTACATAACCACCGGTCCAGCCGAGAATAAAGGATGAGTTAACGTAACCGACGGAAATTAGACCGGCGACCGAGATAAAGGATGCTGCTGACAGCCAGTCAGCGGCTGTTGCCATGCCGTTAAAGACTGGATGCACCTCACCACCGGCGATGTAGAACTCGCGAGTGGATTTGGCTCGAGCCCAGATTGCAATCCAAGTATAGACTGCGAAGGAGCCGGCAACAAAAATCATATTGACAATAAATTGGCTCATTACTTACTCCTTCAGGCCGTATTTTTTATCGAGTTTGTTCATTCTCCAAGCATAGAAAAAGATCAAACATACGAAGGTTAAAATTGCGCCCTGTTGAGCAAACCAGAACCCTAAGTCGGCACCGCCAATGGAAAAACTCATCAAGTAAGGACGTAAAAGCATGCCAAAGCCATAGGACACTGTGGCCCATACGACTAAGCAAAACGTAATAAGTCTTAAGTTAGATGACCAATAGGCCCTATTTATCTCTTCTGTAGACATCGCATCTATCGAATCTTTAGAATCAGTCATAGCAACTGTTCTCCGTTTGTTGTAATTAGAATTTGGATTATTCTCGTTGTGGAGAAGTACTCAACTGTTACTATCCGCTAATTCAACCAAAGCGGAAGACTGTACTTTGGTGTTAGTCTTAATGTTATTCTTAATAAACGCGATTATAAGTGCTTTTATAGGCATTTAGACGAGATTTCTGCTGCACCCTGCTGAGTTATACAACTAATGTATAGGGCTCTTGCTGGTTATGGCTTTTAGCTTGAAGCGCATTTTAAGCACAGGGGGTTTAAGCAGAATTTAAAAAATCTGCAGCTGGCCGCTTTAGATCGCTTACCGCGCTCAGTCTGAAGAATTGTAGACACTTTCTGTTTAACCACTGCAGCAGAAGAGCTTGAAACTTGGGGAAGTGGCCTCATTATATGTTGTATGAGAGTGAGTCTAGGTTGCAGGGCGCTGATTAACCGACTCACTGTATTGCTTATGAGGATTAGGAATTATGCGTATTGATCGTTTTACCAGCCAGCTGCAACTGGCGCTGTCTGATGCACAGTCACTCGCCATTGGCCAGGACCATACTGCTGTCGAACCATTGCATTTAATGTTGGCGTTAATCGATCAACAAGGTGGTGCGATTCGCCCGCTGTTGATGCAAGTGGGTTTTGATGTAAAAAGCCTGCGTGAAGAATTGAACCAAGGTTTAGAGCATTTAGCCAAGCTACAAAACCCTACCGGGGATATGGCGATGTCGCAGGATTTAGCCCGTTTGCTCAATCAGGCCGACCGCTTATCTCAACAAAAAGGTGATCAGTATATTTCCAGCGAGTTAGTGTTGTTGGCGGCTATGGATAAAAACACGGTGTTGGGCAAGATTCTTTTAGCCCAAGGTGTGAGTCGTCAATCACTGGAAAATGCGATTACTCACTTGCGCGGTGGGGAAAATGTTGATGATCCTAATGCTGAGCAGTCGCGTCAGGCTTTGGATAAGTACACCATTGATTTAACCAAGCGTGCCGAAGAAGGCAAGCTGGATCCGGTGATTGGCCGTGATGAAGAAATTCGTCGCACCATTCAAGTATTACAGCGCCGCACCAAAAACAACCCAGTATTAATTGGTGAGCCTGGGGTGGGTAAAACCGCCATTGCTGAAGGTCTAGCCCAGCGCATTATTAATGGTGAAGTGCCCGATGGTCTAAAAAGTAAACGTTTACTGTCCTTAGATATGGGCGCTTTGATTGCTGGTGCCAAATACCGCGGTGAGTTTGAAGAGCGACTCAAAGACTTACTCAATGAAGTGGCTAAGCAAGAAGGCCAAATCATTCTCTTTATTGATGAGCTGCATACCATGGTTGGCGCTGGTAAAGGCGAAGGGGCAATGGATGCCGGTAATATGCTGAAACCGGCATTGGCGCGAGGCGAGTTGCACTGTGTCGGTGCGACGACCTTGGATGAGTATCGCCAGTACATTGAGAAAGATGCTGCGCTGGAACGTCGTTTCCAGAAAGTGCAGGTGGATGAACCCAATGAAGAAGATACCATTGCTATATTGCGTGGTTTAAAAGAGCGCTATGAAGTGCACCACGGCGTGAGTATCACTGATGGCGCGATTATTGCTGCGGCCAAGCTTTCACACCGTTATATCACTGATCGTCAGTTGCCCGATAAAGCCATCGACTTGATTGATGAAGCGGCCAGTATGATTCGCATGGAGATTGACTCCAAGCCTGAGGCGCTGGACCGCTTAGATCGCCGCTTAATTCAGCTGAAAATTGAACGGGAAGCGCTGAAGAAAGAAGAAGATGCAGCGACTCTTAAGCGTCTAGACAAGCTTAACGAGGAAATCACTGAGCTGGAACGCGAATATGCCGACCTAGAAGAAATCTGGAAGTCGGAGAAATCGGAAGTGCAGGGCTCAGCACAGCTGCAACAGAAAATTGAGCAAGCTCGACAAGAAATCGAGTTGGCGCGCCGTAAAGGTGATCTCAACCGTGCTGCGGAATTACAGTACGGGGTGATTCCAGAGTTGGAGCGCAGCTTAGCTCAGGTTGAGGAAGGCAGTAAGGTCGAAAACCAGCTGTTACGCACTAAGGTTACCGATGAAGAAATTGCTGATGTGGTGTCCAAATGGACGGGCATCCCGGTATCGAAAATGCTGGAAGGTGAGCGCGATAAGCTGCTGAAAATGGAAGAACTGCTGCATACGCGGGTGATTGGGCAAAATGAAGCTGTCACTGCAGTATCCAATGCGGTGCGCCGTTCACGGGCCGGTTTGTCGGACCCCGATCGTCCCAGTGGTTCGTTCTTGTTCTTAGGCCCAACCGGTGTGGGTAAAACTGAGCTGTGTAAAGCTTTGGCTGAGTTTTTGTTTGATACCGAAGACGCTTTAATTCGGATTGATATGTCCGAGTTTATGGAGAAGCACTCGGTGGCCCGCTTAATTGGTGCACCCCCAGGTTATGTGGGTTACGAGGAAGGTGGCTACTTAACTGAAGCAGTACGTCGCAAGCCTTATTCTGTAGTATTAATGGATGAGGTGGAAAAAGCACACCCGGATGTGTTTAACGTCTTGCTGCAAGTACTGGATGATGGTCGTTTAACCGACAGCCATGGCCGTACGGTGGACTTTCGCAATACTGTGGTAGTGATGACTTCCAACTTGGGTTCAGTGCAGATCCAAGAAATGATGGGTGACCGTGAGGCTCAGCGTGCAGCGGTGATGGATGCGGTAGGCGCACACTTCCGCCCCGAGTTTATCAACCGGATTGATGAGTTGGTGATCTTTGAACCCCTGGGCACTGAGCAGATTGCTGGTATTGCCGAGATTCAGTTAGGCCGCTTACGCGAACGTTTAGTTGAGCGTGAGTTACGCTTTGAGTTAACTCCAGAGGCCTTAGAGAAACTGGTCGCTGAAGGGTATGACCCAATTTACGGTGCACGTCCACTCAAGCGTGCCATTCAACGCTGGATTGAGAACCCGCTGGCACAGCAAATTCTGGCTGGGGAGTTTGAGCCAGGTACCACCATTCAAGCTTTAGTTGAAGAAGGTGAGATCGTCTTTAAATAAAGTCAGTTTGCTCGGTTACACAAAAACGCAGCCTTAGGGCTGCGTTTTTGTTGCTGGCGCTTTACTGGCGCACGCTGTTTAACTCAGTGTGCTGGCCTCTGCATGGTCGTCGAGTTAAGCCAACTGCTTGCTTGTCTCGGCCTGCCAGTCGTGCAGGTGTACTAGCTTACTGAGCCAATAAATGCCGGATTCTGCCGCCGGCTAAGTAATAGCTGATGCAGTAACTGTGTTAAACTGCGCGTTTTATAATTTTGAGTGTAGATCGATGCCACATGCAGTATCGCGTTTGCGTGAGCAACGTATGGCGCGCAGTAAAAGACCCTTTCTGGCCCGTGGCGCACTGTTAGTGCGTTGCCAGCGCTGCCGGGTCAGCATTGATTATTGTATGTGTGCTTGGCAGCCGAAGGTGACTGCAGACAGTGCGGTGTGCTTACTGATGCATGATACCGAGCCGCTGAAGCCGACTAATACTGGCTGGTTAATTGCTGATGTGGTGCCAGATACCTTTGCTTTTAGTTGGTCGCGCACGGACGTGGAGCAAAGGATTCTAGATCTGTTGGCTGATCCGCAATGGCAGCCTTATCTGGTCTTCCCTGAAGAGTATGTGCCCAGTGAGCGGGTGGTGCATACAGTGCCGCACAGCGAGCTTAAAATCGCAGGCAAGCGACCTTTGTTTGTGGTGCTGGATGGTACTTGGACAGAAGCGCGGAAAATGTTTCGTAAATCGCCTTATTTGGCTGATTTACCGGTGTTGAGCTTGCAGCCGGATGATATCTCCCGTTATCGTTTGCGCCGCTCTACCCGTGAAGAACATCTATGCACCGCAGAGGTCGCGGCGTTATGTTTGCAGCTGGCGGATGACAGCATGGCTGCTTTAGCGTTAGAGAAATGGTTTGCGCGTTTTAGTCGCCATTATTTAGCCAGCCGTACACCACCGTCTGTGGCGGAAAAAGAAGCTCTACGGGCGGGCACGGCGTTTTAGGTTAAAGCATTAAGCTAAATTGGACTTTAAGGTGTATAACTCAGGCCGCTGATATCTATTGGTATGCAGATGAGGCCGCAAGCAGCTCGTGCATAAGCGCTCTTATTTCGATATAGTTAGCTGGCTAACTAATTTATGAAGGATTTATGAGTACAACGTCAAAGCCGCTTTACGGTATTTTATTAGTGCTTTGTGCGGGGTTGTTATTGGCCTCGCACGATGGGATCTCAAAATACTTAACGCAAATTTACCCATTAATTATGGTGATTTGGTTGCGTTATTTTGTGCAAACAGTGGCGATGATCCTGTTGTTTTTCCCCAAAATGCGCTGGACTATCTTGCGAACACGGCGGCCTTGGTTGCAACTGTTGCGCGCCATCAGCTTGTTGAGCATTAGCCTCTTATTTATTGCCGGTCTGCGTTATATTCCTTTGGCTGAAGCCACTGCAGTGATGTTTTTAGCGCCGCTGATTGTGACCGTGCTGTCGGCATTGGTGCTGCATGAACAAGTCAGTAAGGGGCAATGGCTGGCTGTAAGTATTGGCTTTCTAGGTGTGCTACTTATTGTGCGGCCGGGTGGAGAGTTGTTTACTCCAGCTATTTTATTACCTGTTGGCGGCTCCATTTGTTTTGCGATTTACCAGTTGTTGACACGACGCTTAGCCAGCACAGACCATGCGGTGACCAGCAATTTTCTCTCCGGTCTATTTGGTACTTTAGTGTTAACTCTTTTATTACCCGGTGAATACAGCTTAGAGGTGGCCAGCTTTGATCTAATGCTGATGCTATTGCTGGGGCTGTTAGCTATGACCGCGCATATGTTGCTCACTATGGGATTGAAGTATTCTAGCGCGGCAACCTTAGCACCCTTTACCTACGGGCAAATTATTTTTGCCGGCATAGTGGGTTATTTTGCCTTCGCCCAGTTGCCAGATGCACTCGCTATTCTCGGTGTGCTGATTATCAGCTGCAGTGGTTTGGCGGTTGCTTACTTACAGCATCAGGGGCAGGCGCGCTGATAAGTGTGCGGATTGTTGTGGGGATTAGTGGGATTAGTGGGATTGAGCGGTACGCTTGCTGGGGGAGTTTGATGCTTGCTTAACTGAGGGTTAAACAAGCGCCTCATGGCGAGGCGCTTGTTAGTTTTTCTGGTTACTTTTGCTCGCGCTCAATGGCGCGGTAGCCAATATCTTTACGGTAAAAACAACCATCCCAGCTGATTTTTTCAGCCAGTTTATAGGCGTTGGCTTGTGCCTCAGCAACGCTATCGCCCAGCGCAGTGGCGCAAAGTACGCGGCCACCGGTGTTAATGACTTTGCCGTCTTTTAGCGTGCTGCCGGCATGGAATATTTTGCCGTCCAACTGTGCAGCTGCGTCTAAGCCTTGGATCTCATGGCCTGCGCTATAATCATCGGCAGGGTAGCCGCCAGATGCCAGGACGACACCAAGGCTTGGGCGTGGATCCCACTGCGCTTCAACTTTATCTAACGCTTTGGCTAAAGCGGCTTCAATCAACAGCACTAAGCTGGACTCTAAACGCAATAAAATCGGTTGCGCTTCTGGATCGCCAAAGCGGCAGTTGTACTCAATGATTTTCGGTGCGCCGTGTTTATCGATCATCAAACCGGCATACAAGAAGCCAGTATAGACATTGCCTTCGGCGGCCATACCGCGCACGGTTGGGTAGATGATTTCATCGAGCACGCGCTGGTGTACGGCATCAGTCACCACTGGCGCAGGGGAGTAAGCACCCATGCCGCCGGTGTTCGGTCCGGTATCACCATCGCCCACCCGTTTGTGGTCTTGACTGGTGGCCATGGGTAAGACGTTTTCGCCATCCACCATGACAATAAAGCTGGCTTCTTCACCGTCTAAAAACTCTTCGATCACCACCCGCGAACCGGCATCGCCGAAAGCGTTGTCAGACAGCATGTCAATCACTGCCGCTTCAGCTTCCGCTAAAGTCATGGCCACGATCACGCCTTTACCGGCAGCCAAACCGTCGGCTTTAACCACAATCGGTGCGCCTTGTTCACGGATATAGGCCAGCGCTGGCTCCACTTCAGTAAAGTTAGCGTAGTTGCTGGTGGGAATATTATGGCGAGCAAAGAAATCTTTGGTGAAGGCTTTAGAGCCTTCCAGCTGCGCGGCAGCAGCAGTGGGGCCATAAATATCCAGATTACGTTTGCGGAATGTATCCACTACACCCGCCACCAATGGTGCTTCAGGACCAACAATGGTCAGATAAACATTATTTTGCTCAGCAAAATCAGCCAATTGGTCAATGGCCAAAACGTCAATGGCGACGTTTTCGCATTTAGCTTCAGTGGCGCTACCGGCGTTGCCCGGAGCAATAAACACTTTAGTGATCCGTGGATCTTGTGCAACCTTCCAAGCCAGTGCGTGTTCACGCCCGCCATTACCGATAATTAAAATATTCATAAAGAAGAATCCTCAAAAGAGCGATTAGTGGCGGAAGTGACGCATGCCGGTGAATACCATAGCAATATCAGCTTCATCTGCTGCGGCGATAACTTCTTCGTCACGCATGGAACCACCGGGCTGAATAACGGCGCGAATACCTACTTTAGCCGCGTTATCTAAGCCGTCGCGGAAGGGGAAGAAGGCATCTGAGGCCATTACCGCACCGGCCACTTCTAAACCTGCCTGCTCAGCTTTAATCGCGGCAATACGGGCAGAGTTAACGCGGCTCATTTGGCCGGCACCGACACCCACGGTTTGACGGTTTTTCGCATAGACAATGGCATTGGACTTCACAAATTTCGCCACTTTCCAAGCAAAGATCAGGTCGTGAATTTCTTGCTCAGTGGGCGCACGGCGCGTGACGACTTTTAGATCATCGGCGCTGATCATCTCAATGTCGCGGCTCTGTACCAACAGGCCACCGTTGACGCGCTTGTAATCCCAACTGGCGCTGCGCTCAGCTGGCCATTGGCCGCATTCTAAGAGACGCACGTTGGCTTTGCTGGCCACAACATCACGGGCGGCTTGGCTGATGCTGGGGGCAATAATTACTTCCACAAACTGGCGATCAACAATGGCTTGGGCAGTGTCACCGTCTAGCTCGCGGTTAAACGCAATGATACCGCCAAAGGCTGACTCGCTATCAGTGGCGTAGGCCAAGTCATAGGCTTTACGAATACCGCCTTCGGCATCTGTAGCAACAGCAACACCGCAAGGGTTAGCGTGCTTAACAATCACGCAAGCTGGTTTAACAAAGCCTTTGACGCACTCAAGGGCCGCATCGGTATCGGCGACGTTGTTAAACGACAACTCTTTACCTTGCAGTTGCACGGCACTGGCGATGCTGGCTTCGGCTGGATTGGCTTCAGTGTAGAAGGCCGCTTTTTGGTGCGGGTTCTCACCGTAACGCATGTCTTGCGCTTTAATAAACTGGGTATTAAAAGTGTTAGGGAAGTCTGCGCGCTGCTCTGTGCTCAGCGTCGCTGCGGACTGATCAATGCTGCCCAAGTAGTTCGCAATCATGCCGTCGTAAGCTGCGGTGTGCTCAAAGGCTTTGAGGGCCAGATTAAAGCGTTGCGCATAGCTGAGGCCGCCTTGCTGTAAGCTCTGAATAATTTCCGCGTAATCCGCAGTGTTGACCACAATGGCCACATCTTTATGGTTCTTAGCGGCGCTGCGCACCATGGTGGGGCCGCCAATATCGATATTTTCAATGGCATCTGGCAGGCTGCAATCAGGCTTAGCCACTGTGGCGGCAAAGGGGTAGAGGTTAACTGCCACCAGATCAATGGGCTTAATGCCGTGCTCATCCATCACTGCTGCGTCGATATCGCGACGGCCTAAAATACCACCGTGAATTTTTGGGTGCAGGGTTTTGACCCGACCATCCATCATTTCTGCAAAGCCTGTGTAGTCGGCAACTTCAATCGCAGGGACAGCGTTGTCTTTGAGGAGTTTAAAGGTGCCGCCGGTGGAGAGAATTTCTACGCCTAAGGCAGTGAGCGCTTGGGCAAATTCAACAATACCAGTTTTATCAGAGACACTGATCAGTGCGCGACGAACAGGTGTTTTGGAGGTGTGGTCAGTCATTGGGGTTCCTAGCTAAAAAGGGCAAACTGCAAAGCTTTGCTGCAGTGTTATATTTTAAAGAAGGTTGTAGCGCTTAAGTTTTTTACGCAATGTACCGCGGTTTAAACCGAGCATTTCTGAGGCGCGGGTTTGATTGCCTTGCACATGTTCCATAACAGAGGCAAACAAAGGTGCTTCTACTTCACTCAGTACTAAGTTATAGACATCATTGACATGCGCACCATCTAAATGGGCGAAGTATTCTTGCAGCGTCTTCTCGACACATTCACGCAAGGTCAGATGTTCAGTGGCTCTTATATTGGCGGGCGGCATAGTGGTTTTTGTCACGGCAGATATCTCATAGCTGAACGTCTTATCATTAGGGTCATGCAGCGTCTGTTAAGCCTAAGGCGCGCAGGGTGTTGAAAAAAATCTGAATCTGATCTTTTTGCTCTTCTGCACAATCAAGCTGATTAAACGTTGGACGAAATTGTTGTGCCCCTGGCAGTGCTGCTAAGTACCAGCGGGTATGTTTTCTCGCAATGCGCACACCCATGGGTTGGCCATAGAAGGCGTGGAGAAGGTCAATATGTTCAAGTAAAACCGATTCCAGTGCATGCAAACTGATTGCAGGCAGCTGCTTACCGGTGCTCAGGAAATGATTGATTTCTTGAAAAATCCAAGGCCGTCCTTGTGCCGCGCGACCAATCAACAAACCATCGGCACCAGTGTAATCCAGTACGTATTTGGCCTTAATTGGACCATCAATATCACCGTTAGCAAACACGGGAATGGAAATTGCGCTTTTAATTAGAGCAATAGTATCGTATTCAGCCTCGCCATTGAAGCGATCATCACGGGTGCGGCCATGTACCGCAAGGGCGTTGATGCCTTCTTGCTCAGCAATCTTAGCGATGTTTACCCCGTTTTTGTTGGCATGATCCCAGCCAGTGCGTATTTTTAAGGTCACAGGTACATCCACTGCGGCGCGTACTGCCTGTAAAATTTCAGCCACCAGTTGCTCATCTTTGAGCAACGCTGAGCCAGCCGCTTTTTTGCACACTTTTTTGGCTGGGCAACCCATATTAATGTCAATAATCTGCGCGCCTAAGGCCACACATTGTTGTGCCGCATGAGCCAGCATTTCTGGCTCTGCGCCGGCAATTTGCATACAGCGCGGCTCGGGATCGTTGTCGGTTAATAAACGTAGGCTGGATTTACGGCTGCTCCATAAGCGGGTATCGCTGGTCAACATCTCGGAAACCGTCAGACCGGCACCAAAGCGCGCACATAATTGCCGTTGTGGACGATCAGTGACGCCCGCCATTGGCGCGAGAATCAGGTTGTTAGCTAATGTGTAGGAACCAATACGAACCATCGACATGGACTGTCCAGCCTGCGCGCAAGTTTAAAAGAGAATTAATTTAGTGCCTTATGATACCCGCTCCAAGTCTATGGATAAAGCAACAGGCGAATTGTTATGACAAATGAGGTTTGCCCCTCAGCTTGCCGTGCGTCAATGCTTGAGCAATAGGGCATCAGTGCAGGGCAACGTTTAGCTTGGTTGTCGCGTTAAACGCTGCCCAGCAAGGCTCACTTAGATGCTGTGTCACTCAGATGCTGTGGTGAAATCCACTACCACAGGATCTGCGGGGGCGGCTTCTAGCGCCATATTTTGTCCGACTTGAACCGCGCTGTTTGCCTGCAGTTCAGTGTTCCAAGTCACATGATCCGGACCAAATAAAACAATCGCAGTAGAGCCCAGCTTAAAGCGACCGAGCTCGGCACCTTTTTCTAAAGTGATTGGTTGGCGTGCGGCTTGGCTGTAATCATAGCTGCGTAAAGTGCGCAAGGGCGGTGTGATCAGCCCAGCCCAGACGGTTTCAATACTGGCCACCACCATTGCACCGACCAATACCACTGCCATTGGGCCGTGTTCAGTATCGAACAGGCAGGCAACACGCTCATTGCGGGCAAAGAGTTCAGGCACATTTTCTGCAGTGGTTTGATTGACTGAGAATAAACGACCAGGAATATAGACCATTTCCCGTAAAATTCCGGTCAGTGGCATATGCACGCGGTGGTAGTCTTTGGGGGATAAATACACTGTGGCGAAACTGCCGCCCATAAAGGGTGCGGCACGGGCAACATCACCACCAAGCAGTTCCTGCAGGCTAAAGCTATGGCCTTTGGCTTGAAAAATGCGCCCGTGTTCAATACTGCCGAGCTGACTAATGGCGCCATCAGCAGGGCTGACAACGGAGTTTTTGCTGTTATCAATCGGGCGCGCGCCATCCTTAAGGGGGCGGGTAAAGAACTCATTAAAGTGGCGGTAGGCGCTGGGCTCGGCAAGCTGTGCCTCGCTCATATCCACCTGATAGCGCTTAATAAACCAAGTAATTAAGCGGTTTTTGAACCAAGGCTTTTCACATTCTGCCAAGGCGCCAAGCAGCCGTGATAAACAATGGTGCGGCAATATATATTGCATAAAAATAAATAAACGCTGTTTGATAGTCATATATTGGCCCTTAAGCTTTTCTTATCGCAGTGGAGTGAATCAAGGAAGAATGAATGCAGACTGCAATATTGGGCGCATATATTAGTCAGTAATGCGCACAATTGCACGGGGTCTGCTGCATGCGGCAATGCTTGGCCAAACCAAGTGGGCTCCATAAGCAATAATCCAGTCGAGGGTTACTGCTCAGTTAGCACTAAGCACAGCGCAAATAACCTAGATAAAGTCGTGTGCTCAGCCGCCGCTATGCTCGGTAGCAACACCCAGCATCAGTACTGTTCAGTTGCTATGCCGCTAATAATATGTTTAAAACTGGCTAAACGCTGCGGGCTGATTTTCCCAGCGGCCACCGCCGCCAATAGTGCGCAACCGGGTTCATGCTCATGACTGCAGTCGCGAAAGCGGCAATGGCCAAGGTGTTCTTGAAACTCAAAAAAGCCCGCTTCAACATCCGCCACGCTGACATGACCCAGGCCAAACTCACGAATACCTGGAGAGTCAATTAATTGACCACCGGCAGGAAAATGAAATAAGCGTGCAGTGGTCGTAGTGTGTGTGCCTTTTCCAGTGAGCTCTGAGAGGGGACCCACACGGGTGTCGGTATCCGGCAGTAAGCGGTTGACTAAGGATGACTTACCCACCCCTGACTGACCGACAAACACACTGGTTTGATTGTTCAGCTGAGTTTGCAGTTGTTCTAAGCCAGTGCCAGAGTAAGCCGACACTTCCAGCAGTGGATAGCCGAGAGAATGGTACGTATTGAGTAAGTTATGTACTCGTGAACTGTTGCTGGGATCAAGCAAGTCAGACTTATTTAACAGTAACAGTGGTTTAATCCCAGCATGCTCCGCAGCAATAATATAACGGTCAATTAAATTGGCATGGGGTTCGGGAAGTGGCGCAAAGACAATTACAATCAGATCAACGTTGGCCGCCACCGGCTTTAACGTGCCGCGTGAATCAGGACGACGCAACTCGCTGTGGCGCGGCAGTTGCGCCACGATAATCCCCAAACCTTGGTTGCCGGGACGCCATACCACGCGGTCACCGGTAACTAATGCTGGTAGATTGGCGCGCAGGTAGCAGCGGTAGGTTTGTCCTGCGAATTCTGGGTCTTCGGTCTCCACTTCAACTTGTACGCCAAAGTGTGAAATGACCAGACCATGTTGTTCTGCGCCTAAATCGCCACCTTCAAGCTCTTCTAAAGTGCGTTCTTCACGCTTGGCAGCTCGTGCTAAGCGTTCTTCTTGAATTTTATTAACGCGCCAGCCTTGGCGGCGATTTAATCTACGTTTGGCCATAGTGTTCTCATGTTATGGGGCGCTGAAGTACGCATGCTGCAGACTTAACGCAGCTTGATATAAGTTTATCTATCAATAGGTAAGCCGCGCTGGGTTCGCCAAGCGCGCGCCGCAATAACAAATAAGGTAATCGCTGTTAACGGCACCACATAGCCAATCATGGCATGGGCAAAGGTATTGGCAAATGCTTCACCGTTACTTTGCATAATCAAGTACGCAGTGTAGGCAAAGTAATAGCCTAAAAACAGTGCGCCTTCCCAGCGGCTGATGCGGTAGCCGGCAAAAAATATCGGCAAACAGGCCACCATCACTGCCAGCATCACAGGGAAATCAAATTCAATGGCGCTGCTGGCCACCGAGATTTTTTCTGGAGAGACTAAACCGGCTAAGCCGAGCACAGCGAGTAGGTTAAATAGATTGCTGCCGACAACATTACCCACAGCAATATCGCGCTCACCTTTCCAAGCAGCTATTAGGGAGGTGGCCAGTTCCGGCAGCGAGGTGCCGACGGCAATAATGGTTAAACCAATAATCAGTTCAGATAGACCAAGCGCCTCAGCCAGACTGACAGCACCGCTGACCAGAAGGTTGGAGCCGACCACCAGCAAGAGGAATCCTGCGAGGATATAGCCGAGGTTAATCAGTGAAGCGTAGCGATGGGGGTTGATTTGTGCGCTGTATTCAGCCTCAGTTTCTGTGTTTTGCCCCAGTTTCCAAGTTTTTAAGCTGCTAAAAATTAAGTAGCTGGTATAGACAATAATACAGGCAAATAAGATCAAGCCATCAAGCCGACTGTAGCTGCCATCCATAGCCAGGAACCAGGCTAAAAAGCCTGCAGCAATCATAATAGGTACATCGAAACGCACCAGTTGACGTGAGACTAAGAGGGGAGTAATTACCGCAGAAAGTCCGAGAACCACCAGTACGTTAAATATATTACTGCCAATCACATTACCGATGGCGATATCGCCCTGACCTAGAAAAGCAGATTGCGTACTCACCGCCATCTCCGGTGCGCTGGTACCAAAGGCGACCACAGTTAAGCCAATGATCAAGGGTGAAATACCAAAACGTGCGGCTAAGCGTGCGGCGCCGCGAACCAAAACTTCTGCCCCTAGAACCAGCAAGATAAAGCCGCCAATTAGGTAAACAAACATTAAAACTGACATGCAGTGACTCCGACTCTGTGCTGTGCAAAAGCGCGTAGATTAGCAGGTTGCACTGAGCTCATGAACAATTTTTTTAATGATCGTTTTAACGCAGAACTTGTAAGCGTACAGGGGCCACGCCTCGGTTAACCATATTGATTTCTTGTGCGGCGGCACGTGATAAGTCAATCACCCGTCCTTTAGCATAAGGGCCGCGGTCATTGATGCGCACGGTGACACTTTTGTTACTCAGGGTGTTGGTAACTTTTACGCGAGTGCCAAAGGGCAGAGTGCGGTGGGCGGCAGTGAGCTGATGTTGATTAAATCGTTCGCCACTGGCGGTGGGTTTGCCTTGGTGATAAGCCCCATACCAAGAGGCTTGGCCGCTTCTATGTTCTAAAACCTTACTATGAGAGGGTGAGGAGCAGGCTGTTAATATTAATAAAACAGCTGTTATCCAGTAAATACGCATGTGGAATACATTCCTTGAGCAGTTGTCAGTGAGAGCAACTTAAAGCTGGCAGTTATCGCCAGCTTTAAGTCCCTCAGTGTTATTGATCAAGCTTCTTCTTAAGCAATTCGTTCACTTGTTGCGGGTTGGCCTTGCCTTTAGAGGCACGCATGGTTTGTCCAACAAAGAAACCAAACATTTTGCCACGTTTATTTTCATCGCTAGCACGGTACTGTTCGACTTGTTCAGCGTTAGCGGCAAGGACTTGGTCAAGCAAAGCTTCAATGGCAGCGCTATCGGTGACTTGTTTTAAGCCACGTTGCTCGATAATTGTATCAGCATCGCCTTCGCCAGCGGCCATAGCTTCAAATACTTGCTTGGCTATGTTACCAGAAATAGTCTGGTCTTTAATACGCAAGAGCATACCGCCCATCTGTTTAGCGCTGACCGGTGCTTGGCTAATATCCAGATTTTCTTTGTTTAATAAGCTGGATAACTCACCCATCACCCAGTTGGCCGCTAGTTTGGCATCCTGGCAAACTTTCTCCGTTGCTTCAAAATAGTCCGCCATTTCACGGCTGGCTGTGAGCACACTGGCGTCGTAGCTGGATAATTCAAACTCGCTTTCAAAACGTTGGCGTTTTTGCGTGGGCAACTCAGGTAGCTCAGTGCGCAGTTGCTCCAGCATGTCCCGTGGAATATGCACAGGCAATAAGTCTGGGCAGGGGAAATAACGGTAATCGTTGGCTTCTTCTTTACTGCGCATGGAGCGCGTTTCATCTTTATTGGGGTCGTAAAGGCGTGTTTCCTGGACCACCTGGCCGCCATCTTCAATTAATTCAATTTGCCGTTGAATCTCATGGTTAATGGCCCGTTCAATAAAGCGGAATGAGTTAACGTTTTTGATTTCGGTGCGAGTGCCCAGTTCAGTTTGCCCTTTGGGCCGCACTGAAACGTTGCAGTCACAACGGAACGAACCTTCCGCCATATTGCCGTCACAAATATTTAAGTAACGCACTAGGCTGTGAATCGCTCGGGCGTAAGCCACAGCTTCTTTAGCATTGCTCAACTCAGGCTCAGAGACGATTTCTAACAGCGGGGTGCCAGCACGGTTTAAATCAATGCCGGTCATGCCGCTAAAGTCTTCATGCAAGCTTTTGCCAGCGTCTTCTTCAAGGTGGGCGCGGGTGATATTCACCCGTTTAATGCTGCCGTCCTCGAGGGTAATATCTAAATGGCCCAGTCCCACAATAGGGTCATCCATTTGACTGGTTTGATAGCCTTTAGGCAGGTCAGGGTAGAAGTAGTTCTTGCGGGCAAATATATTGTGCTCAGCGATCTCGGCGTCAACCGCTAAGCCAAACATACAGGCCATCCGCACTGCTTCTTGGTTGAGTACCGGCAGGGTGCCCGGCATGGCCAAGTCAATTAAACTGGCGTGGGTGTTGGGTTCGGCGCCAAACGCGGTGGCACTGCCTGAAAATATTTTAGTATCTGTTGCGAGCTGTGCGTGGATTTCCAGCCCGATCACGGTTTCCCATTGCATTGTAATCGTCCTCAGAATCCGGCTGGCGTACGAGCGTGCCAATCAGTATGTTGTTGAAATTGATGTGCCACCTGCAGCGTGCGTGCTTCTTGAAAATAAGGTGCTTGCAGTTGTACACCGACCGGTAAACCATCGATTATGCCAGCAGGCATAGATAGGCTCGGAATCCCAGCCAAGTTGGCTGGAACAGTGTAAATGTCTTCTAAATAGGCCGCGACGGGATCATTGTTCTTGCTGCCAAGCTGCCATGGCAGGTTCGGTGTGGTGGGGCCAAGAATAAGATCAACGTCTTTAAAGGCACTGACAAAGTCATTTTTAATTAAGCGACGAATTTTCTGCGCTTTTAAGTAGTAGGCGTCGTAATAGCCAGTGGATAGCGCATAGGTGCCCATCATAATACGGCGCTTAACTTCTTCACCGAACGCTTCATTGCGCGAGCGCAGATACAAGTCATCTAAATCTTTTGGCTCAGCACAGCGGTAGCCAAAGCGTACCCCATCAAAACGGGCCAAGTTGGTTGAGGCTTCAGCAGAGGCAATCACATAATAGGCTGCGACCGCGTGGGGTAAGCTGGGTAAGCTGATATCAACAAAGGTCGCACCCAGTTGTTTGAGTTGCTCAATGGCAGTGTTCACTGCATCACCAATGCGCGAATCAAGGCGGCTGTCAAAGTATTCTTTGGGTAAGCCAATGCGCAGGCCTTGCAGCGGCTGGGCTAAAGCAGCGCTGTAATCATCTACTGCCTGTTCTGCGCTGGTGGAGTCACGCGGATCAAAGCCAGCAGTGGCTTGTAACAGCAGGGCACAATCTTCTGCGTTGTGGGTTAAAAAGCCGGCTTGATCAAAACTTGAGGCATAAGCGGTCATGCCCCAGCGTGAAATACGACCGTAAGTGGGCTTGATGCCAGTTAAGCCAGTAAAAGCAGCAGGTTGACGGATTGAGCCACCGCTGTCACTGCCGCTGGCGGCAGGCACTAAGCGTGCAGCAACGGCAACTGCGCTACCGCTGGATGAGCCACCAGGGATGCGTTCTAGATCCCAAGGGTTTTTGCTAGGGCCGTAGAAACTGCTTTCGCCGGAAGACCCCATAGCAAACTCATCCATATTCAGTTTGCCTAAGCTGACACAGCCTGCTTGGTTAAGCTTTTCCACCACTGCAGCATCGTAGGGCGCGACAAAATTATCGAGCATCTTTGAGGCACAGGTGGTGCGCACGCCTTTAGTACAAAATAAGTCTTTGTGCGCTAAAGGCACGCCCAGCAGTGCTGAGCTATTACCTTCGCTGCGCAACTGGTCGGCGGCCTGAGCTTGCTGTAACGCAGTGTCTGCAGTCACGCTAATAAAGCTATTGAGCTGCGGGTCAAGTTGTTCAATGCGGGAGAGTAAATGTGTGGTTAACTCATGGGCGGAGAACTGCTTAGCAGCCAGCGCCTTAGAAATATTGGCTAAAGTAAGTTGATGCATGACAAATGAGTCCTTAATCGATGACCTTGGGTACCAGGTATAAGCCGTTTTCTACAGCGGGAGCGAGGGCTTGGTAGTCATCACGGTGATTGCTCTCAGTAACGGTGTCGGCGCGTAAACGCTGTGAGGCTTCAAGAGGATTGCCCAGAGGCGTTACGTCGTCAGTATTTACCGATTGCATGATATTGATCATGTCGAGGACGGTGTTTAAGGATGCGGTGCTGCTGTTTAACTGTGCGTCATCAAGCCCTAAGCGAGCTAAATAAGCCAGTTTTTCCACGTCGCAGCGTTCAAGTGCCATGGGTGATTCTCCTACATTAAAGCGTATGTGGCAGTGGTTTAAGCAGTCAAAATGGAACAATCAAATGATTGTCGCATCTATAAGCTGGTAAAATTCATATTGATGCTCAGAAAGTGTTAATCTACCACAATGCGTACCTTGCTCAAAAGGTCGATGGTTGTTAGAGTTTCCTATTATTTTTTAATCAGCGTTTCAATTGCGCCTTGCCCAGGGTTATCCATCCCATGTTAAAGAAATTACGCGGCTTGTTTTCAAGTGACTTATCCATTGACTTGGGAACGGCCAACACCCTTATTTATGTGCGCGATCGCGGTATTGTATTAGATGAGCCGTCGGTGGTTGCGATTCGTACCCGTGGCAATCAAAAAAGTGTGGTTGCGGTAGGTACGGATGCAAAGCGCATGCTTGGACGAACCCCAGGAAATATTTGTGCAATTCGCCCGATGAAAGATGGCGTGATTGCTGATTTCAGTGTGTGTGAAAAAATGTTGCAGTACTTTATCAATAAAGTACATGAAAATAGTTTTTTACAGCCCAGCCCACGGGTGTTGATTTGTGTGCCATGCAAATCCACTCAAGTTGAGCGTCGGGCAATTCGTGAGTCAGCTCTTGGTGCCGGTGCGCGCGAAGTGTTCTTAATTGAAGAGCCAATGGCTGCGGCAATTGGCGCCGGTTTACCGGTGGATGAAGCGCGCGGCTCAATGGTGGTGGATATTGGTGGTGGTACCACTGAAATCGCTTTGATCTCACTCAATGGTGTGGTGTATGCCGAGTCGGTACGGGTTGGTGGTGATCGTTTTGATGAAGCCATTATTACCTATGTGCGCCGTAATTATGGCAGCCTCATTGGTGAGTCCACTGCAGAGCGGATTAAACAAGAAATAGGTGCCGCTTTCCCCGGTGGTGAGTTATTAGAATTTGATGTGCGTGGCCGAAACCTAGCTGAAGGTGTACCGCGTAGCTTTACTTTGAACTCCGATGAGGTATTAGAAGCCTTGCAGGAGTCTTTAGCGGCCATAGTTCAAGCAGTTAAAAGTGCTTTGGAGCAATCACCGCCAGAATTGGCTTCGGATATCGCTGAGCGCGGCTTGGTGTTAACCGGTGGTGGTGCTTTGTTGCGGGATATGGATAAGTTGCTCTCACAAGAAACTGGCCTGCCGGTAATTGTTGCGGAAAACCCGAAAAACTGTGTTGCACTGGGCGGTGGGCGCGCATTGGAAATGATGGATCGTAACTCTATGGATCTATTCTCGATTGAGTAAGTACTGCCGGATAGCTCAATCGTTTCAGCGTGTGCTTATCGTTCATCTTAACTGCGGATAACCTTATACTGTTCTGCAGTTAAGCCGTTGGGGATGCATTATTAAGCCATTATTTTCTAAGAATACCGCTTTAAGTACACGGTTTTTAATTCTGAGCTGTTTATCGATTGCCTTGATGCTGGTGGACGCACGTCTTGAGGTGCTTAAACCTGTGCGCAGTAATTTGGGTATGCTGCTCACGCCGCTGTATTGGCTGGGTGATCTACCTGTGCGGGCGTGGTCCGACAGTACACAAATGTTTAGTAGCCGTACCAATTTACTGGCAGAAAATGAACAGTTGCGCGCAGAAACCTTACTGATGCAGCGGCGTTTGCAGAAACTGGCGACGCTCACCGAGCAGAACGTGCGCTTGCGTGAGCTGCTCAACTCATCGGCTTTAATTGATGACCGTGTCTTAGTGGCTGAGTTAATTGGGATTGATCCTAACCCATACACCCACCGTGTTCTGATCAATAAGGGCAGCAGCAGCGGTGTTACTTTAGGCCAGCCGGTGCTTGACGCCCGTGGCGTGATGGGGCAGGTGATTGAGGTCATGCCGTACACTTCGCGGGTATTGTTGATCACTGATAGTAATCACAGTGTGCCGGTGCAAGTGAACCGCAATGGTGTGCGCGCCATTGCTAGCGGCACCGGTAATCTTGAGTCAATTGAGCTGCGATATGTCACTGATACCACGGATATTCGTGAAGGTGATTTGCTGGTGACCTCAGGTATGGGGCAACGCTTTCCCGTGGGCTATCCAGTGGCGGTAGTCAGTGAAGTACAGCGCAATACCGGTCAACCCTTTGCCCGAGTTAAAGCCTTGCCCGCGGCCAATTTAAATCGCAGTCGTTATTTGCTGCTGGTGTTCAGTGACAGTAAAAACTCGCAGCAAGCCTTGGATGAAGAAGTGCAGAGTGCGCTAGAGGATGCTAAGCAGTTGCGCCGAGCCACGGAATCTACCGCTGAGGAGGCGCAGTAAATTGGGCAGAATGACAGTGGCAATGTGGGGCACGCTGCTTGTGGCGCTGTTGTTATCCGTTGCGCCAATGCCGGAAGCCATGGAGATCGGGCGACCCTTATGGCTGGCCCTAGTGCTGACTTTTTGGGCGATGAATTATCCTCATCAGGTGGGTTTGCTCACGGCTTGGTGCTTGGGCCTGGCTCAGGATGTGTTGTATGGCGCGCTGTTTGGTCAGCATGCGCTGGCTTTGGTGTTGGTGGTGTATCTGGTTTTAACCTTACAGCAACGCTTGAAGCTCTTTCCTTTATGGCAGCAATCCTTTGCGCTGCTGGTTATTTATGGTTTATCTCAGCTGGGGCTTTTATGGTTGAGCACCTTGTCAGGCATGCGGCCGGAAATTAATTACTATGCGGTTCCAGTGTTGGTCAGCTGTTTATTATGGCCATGGCTGTATCTTGTCCTGATTAATTTAAAACGCTTGCGCGGTTTTAACTGAACCATCTGCTCGGACCACGGACTCTCCAGTCAAGCTGAATTGCTCAGCTGCAACTGGCAGTTGTTGGCATAGATGTTAGCTGTATTGGCGCTAACGATGTAATCTTCTCAGTTGTAGTGTGTTGTTATGCAAGGTGATTGGTGTTGTGCACAGTCGGTACTTTGCTGCATTGCATTGAATAGCTCGTGCACACCTATGCCCTAGACTGAGAGCACCATGAGTGAAGAAATTTTAATCAATATAACGCCAATGGAATCGCGCGTTGCTGTGGTAGAAAATGGCGTTTTACAAGAGGTGCATGTTGAACGCACCCAGCGCCGTGGCATCGTCGGCAATATTTATAAAGGTAAAGTGGTGCGTGTCCTGCCGGGTATGCAGGCAGCTTTTGTTGATATTGGCCTCTCCCGTGCGGCCTTTATCCATGTTGCAGATATTACTGCGCGCGAAGGAGTGACTGGTTCGGGTATCAGTGGTTTGGTGCATGAAGGCCAAGCTTTGGTGGTACAGGTAATTAAAGACCCAATTGTCAGCAAGGGCGCACGTTTGACCACCAATTTGTCGATCCCATCACGCTATTTAGTCTATATGCCCAGTAGCAGTCATATTGGGGTGTCACTTAAAATCGAAGATGAGGCTGAGCGTGAGCGTTTAAAACAAGCGGTGAGCGAATGTTTAGCCAGTGAAGGCCTTGAGGATCAAGGCGGCTTTATTATTCGTACTGCCACTGAAGGTGCCGATACAGCTGCGATTCTGCTGGATATCCGCTATTTGCATCGGCTCTGGGAGCAGGTTCGGGAGCAGATGAAAACGTGTGGGGCACCCTCAGTTATCTACGAAGAGCTGTCTTTACCGCTGCGCACCTTGCGTGATTTAGCGGCCGATCATACCGAAAAGGTGCGCATTGACTCCCGCGAAACTCTGCAAAAAGCCCAGCAGTTTGTGGCTGAGTTGATGCCGGAGATTTCTGATCGAATTGAGCACTACCCTGGCGAACGACCCATTTTTGACCTCTATAGCATTGAGGATGAGATTCAAAAAGCTTTGGAGCGCAAGGTATTGCTGAAGTCCGGTGGGCATTTGGTGATTGATCCAACCGAGGCCATGACCACCATTGATGTCAATACAGGGGCCTTTGTTGGTCACCGAAATCTAGAGGAGACGGTTTTTAAAACCAACCTTGAAGCGGCATTGACTATTGCTCGCCAACTGCGCTTACGCAATGTCGGCGGCATTATCATTATTGACTTTATTGATATGGAAGATGAAGAGCACCGCCGTCAAGTGCTGCGCACCTTAGAGCGCCAGTTGGAGCGTGATTATGCAAAAACCAACATTATTGGTATTACCGAGCTTGGTTTAGTGCAAATGACCCGTAAACGTACGCGGGAAAGTCTGGCTCAAGTGCTTTGCGAACCCTGCTCAACCTGTCAGGGACGGGGGCAAGTGCGTACTGCTGAAACGATTTGTTATGAGATTTTTCGCGAAATTATCCGTGAAGAGCGCGCATTCCAAGCCGATGGTTATATGGTATTGGCCAGTCAGAGTGTGGTTGATCGTTTATTGGATGAGGAGTCCGCGAATGTGGCTGATCTAGAATCATTTATTGGTCATCCAATTCGCTTTCAAGTCGAGAGCATGTACTCACAAGAGCAGTATGATGTTGTTTTACTCTAATTGATTCAGCGCTTGAAGGAGTCTGCATGAGTGTTGCTCTGCGTACACTGAATGGGTTATTACGTTGGGGACTCTTGCTGCTGGCAGTGTTGCTGATGCTGTTAGCACTGTATGTGAGTATTGGCCGGCAGTTTACGCCGCTGGTGGCAGAGTACCGTGGCGAGATTGAGCAGCAGTTACAGCAGCGCTTGCAGCAAAATATCCAAATTGAACAATTAAAAGGCAGTTGGCGCGGTTTTTCACCGTTGTTAGAGGCGCGCAATGTCACCTTAGGTGAAGGTGCAGACGCACTGCAAGTTGATGTCTTGCAGATTCAACCTGATGTTATCGCCAGCATACTCAACAGGGAGTTGCGGTTAAAAGCGCTGACGTTGAAAGGTTTGCAAATTCATCTGCATGAAAAGTCCACAGGGCAGTGGGAGTTACAAGGCTTGCAGTTGGACGGCTTTGAGCAGGCTGCATTTCACCTGAATGACCTGTTGCTGCGCCTGCAACAAGTGGGGCAACTGAGCGTTTTAAACAGTCGAGTGGTTATCCAAGGGTATGAGCAAGAGCCGTTGGCCTTAACCTATGCAGGTTTTACCTTAAGCCGCAGCGGTCTAGAACATCGCTTAGATCTGCGCACGGTTTTGCCGGATGGTGAAACTCTCGAGCTGAGCGCACAAGGTCAGCTGCTTAAACAAGACTGGCGGCAAAGTAATTTAGCGTTATACCTGAAAACCCCCAGTACCAATCTAGCGCGCTGGATACCTGCGAGAGCTATTCCGGGTTGGCAGCTGGATACACTGAGGGCTGGAGGTGAACTCTGGGTCAAAGCGCTGCAAGGGCGGGTGTACAGTGCTGTATTACGTCTTGCTGAGCTGGAACTACAAGGGCAGGCTGCCCATGCTGAACCTGTGCATCTACAGAGCCAAAAAGCATTGGCTTTTTATCAACACACGAACACTGTGCAGACTGCATGGTTTGAGCACTTAGTGTTGCAGATTGATCAGCTACCGATACATAACTGGCGCATTCTGGCTGCTTACGAAGACCATAGTGCGACGCGTTTACAGCTGGCCGTTGAGCAGTTTGAGCTGGCCAGTGTGCATCATTTGGCTCAGCGTTTAGTGCAGCTGCCTGAGCTGGTAGAGGATGGGTTAAACAGCATGCAGCCTCAGGGTGTGTTAAAAAACCTGCAATTGCAATGGCTGCCAGAGGCACCTTTATCTGAGCGTTTAACTTTTGTTAGCAACCTACAGAATGTCGAGTTTTCAGCTTGGCATCAGGTGCCGGCAGCGAGTGGCATTAATGGTCATATCTCCGGTGGTTTAACCCAAGGTGAATTGCGTTTAGCCAGTGAGGATGGCTTTAGTCTGCATTTAGCCAATTTATTTGCTCAGCCATGGCACTACCAGCAGGCCAATGCCCAGCTATTGTGGAGCTTTGATGAACAGGGTTTTACTTTGCAAAGTCCATATTTGCAGGTGTTGGGTGATGAAGGCGAGATTGCTGGAGATTTTTTAATCCGCTTATTGCAGGATCCAGAGGAAGAGGATTATATGGATCTGCGGGTGGGCTTGCGTGATGGTGATGCACGCTTTACCGATAAATATTTACCGTCTTTAGTGCCAGAGTTTGGTGACGACTTGGAACACTGGTTAAGCACGGCAATACAGGCGGGACATATTGAGCAGGGCTACTTTCAGTATCAAGGCTCTTTAAATAAAGGTGCAGCGCCAGAGTCGCGCTCCATCAGTTTATATTTTGCCGTTAACGATGCGCAGCTTGAGTACCAGCCTGGCTGGCCTGCGCTGACCGAGGCGAACGCTGAAATACTGATTGAAGACAGCGGCGTACGGATTAGCCTGAAGAGCGGTAAAGTTTTAAATACGCCGGTGACCAGTGCTTATGCTGAGGTGCCCTTGGGTAAGGCTGGCCAGATTCCAGTGATGCAGTTGCATGCTGAATTGCAAAGTAATGTTGCCGATGGTCTGTATTTTTTACAAAAAACGCCTATCGCACAAGCAGCGCCGGAGTTCTCCCAATGGCAAGGTAAAGGCAGTCTGCCCACAACATTAGATTTAACGGTACCTCTTACGGCTGGGCAGCCAATCGAGATCAAACTGGCCCTGAACGCCCAGGGCGCTGAGTTGGCAATGCCAGAAATCAATGTGCATTTGTACGAGTTAAGCGGGATGTTTATGTTTGACAGTCAGCATGGCTTAAGTGCAAAAAAAATCAGTGGCACGTTTTTAAATCAAGCCTTTGCAGGTGCTATTAGCTCTGCAGGTCAGGGGCAGCAGTTACAAACCCAGATTGATGTGCGCGGACAAATGCCTATTAAGCAGTTAACCCAGTGGGCAGAGATAACCCAGCCGCTGCCAGTGGCTGGCACTTTACCGTATCGCTTACGGATAGCGCTCAGCGGTGAGGACAGCCAGTTACGGGTTGATTCAAGTCTGCAGGGGGTGGCAATTGATTTGCCGGCACCCTTGGGTAAAGCTGCTAACCAACAAAGCTATGCCGATTGGCGCATGACATTGGTGGGTAGCGAGCGCCGCCACTGGTTCGACTATGGCGACCAGTTGAGTCTGAATCTAGCTGCACCAGCGGATGATTTGTTGGCCGGGCGCGGGCAAGTATTGCTGGGCGGTGGTTTAGCCAGTTTACCCACAACAAAAGGTCTGCAAGTGCTTGGTCGGCTCAATGAGTTCGATCTGGATGCTTGGCAACAGGTGTTGCAGCGCTATACCCCGCACGGGCAGGAAGGTCGCCAGCAGTTGCCCAGTGCCAAGCTGAGTATTGGCCAGTTTAATGGTTTTGGTTTAACGGTGGAGAACTTACATGTCGAGTTTCAGCCAAAGTCGCAAGGCTGGCAGTTAGCCCTCGATAGTCAGCAGCTTAAAGGAATTATCAGTGAGCAGGGTGCAGATCAACCCTTAGCGCTGCACTTTGTTCACCTGCGTTTACCAAAAAGCTTGCTCAGTGAAGTGGTTGATCAGAATAAGGATGCGCTGGCAGATTTTGCTATAGACAGTATTCCAGCTCTTAATATTCAGATCGATAGCCTGTATCAAGGTAGCGACAATTTAGGTGCATGGTCATTCAATACACGGCCACAGGCACAAGGGGTTTTGTTTGATAAGCTGGATTTATCCCTTAAGGGAATTAATGTCACTGGGCAAATGGGCTGGGAGCGGACTGGCGGCCAAATGCGTAGCTGGTATAAAGGACGGCTAGCTGGTGATGATTTAAAAGATGTACTGATCGCTTGGGGGTTTACCCCAACGATCACCAGTAAAAGTTTTCGTGTCGATGCAGATGCGCGCTGGGCTGGATCGCCTGTGCTGTTGAGTGCGGAAAAGTTAAGTGGTGGCTTAACAATTAATTTTCGTAAAGGACAACTCACTACTGTGGATGGGGGCGCCCAAGCATTGCGGGTGTTCGGTCTGCTGAACTTTGATTCCATTGGACGGCGCTTGCGGTTAGACTTTTCTGATCTGCTCAGCAAAGGTTTAGCCTATGATCGGATTAAAGGAAACATTCAAATTGAACAAGGCATTTACCGCACCCAAACACCTTTGTTGGTGGAGGGGCCATCGAGCAATTTAGAGCTGCAAGGACAGCTGAGCGCAGCTACGGAAACGGTTAGTGCAACTTTGTTAGTAACCTTGCCCTTAACCAATAACCTGCCATTAGCTGCCATTGCGGTAGGTGCTCCAGCGGTTGGAGGTGCACTCTTTTTAATGGATCGTTTAATTGGTGGTCGGATTTCTCGGTTTGCCAGCGTGACGTATCACATTAGTGGTGACTGGCATCACCCAGATATCTCACTGTTTAAAAAAGCTCAGCCCTAGCCGTCGGCTGCACTGCATTGCTTTAAGCGCGCTGGGCAGTAGGACTCGCTTGTGCGCTATCTAATATCTTGCGGGCATGTTGGAGTGATTCCTCAGTTAGGTTAATGCCGCCGAGCATCCGGGCCACTTCTTCCACTCGCTGCTCATGGTTGAGTAGTTTAACCGCAGTGTGAGTGGTTTTTTTCTGGTGTTTTTTGTGCACCAATAAGTGCTGATGGCCTTGGGCAGCAACCTGCGCCAGGTGAGTCACTGTGAGCACCTGGCCTGTTTCGCCCAGTTGGCGCAAGAGTTGACCAACAATTTCCGCAGTGGGTCCGCCGATACCTACGTCCACCTCATCAAATACCAAAGTGGGCACTCGAGAGGTCTGTGCGGTAATCACTTGAATGGCTAGACTGATGCGTGACAGCTCACCGCCTGATGCCACTTTGGCCAAGCCGCGTAAAGGTTGGCCAGGGTTGGCACTGACTAAAAACTCCACGTTTTCTAGGCCATGCAAAGATGGCGTGTTGGGATCCGCAGTATGTAAAGCAACACTAAATTGGCCATCGGGCATGCCCAGCATCTGCAGCTGTTGCATCACTGCGGTGGCGAGTTTTTTTGCTGCACTATTGCGCCGTTTGCTGAGAGCTTGGGCTTTTTCTATATATTCAGTAACGAGCAACGTTGCTGCTTGTTGCAAATGCTCTAGGTTGGCATCACTGGCGTCCAGCGTCGATAACTCTGTATTCAGCTGTGCTTGTAAAGTGTGCAATTGTTCAGGTTGCACACGGTGTTTGCGGGCTAGGGTGTAAATAGCATCTAAACGCTCTTCAATCCATTGTTGACGTTGTGGGTCAGCGTCAAAGTTGTCGGCAAAATGATTGAACTGACTGACCGCCTCTTCAATTTGAATCTGGGCGCTGGAGAGTAACTCTGTGGCCTGGACAAAAGGCTGGGGTGCATCAGTTAAGCTGTTGGCTCGCTGTAATAGTGAGGATAAAATCCCCAAGACATTACTGCTTTCATTGTCGCTGCAGCTATCAATAATTTGCCGGCAAGTATCCAGCAGACTTTCCGAGATGCTTAAGCTTCTGTGCTCCTGCTCAATCTGTTCCAGCTCATCTTCACCTAAGGCCAGAACTTCGAGCTCTTCCAGCTGGTAGGTGAGTAGCTGGCGACGGGCGCGTTGCTCTTCATCATTAGCGCTCAACTGCTGCAGTTGTTGTTGTGTATTACGCCAGCGCTGGGCAATGCTTTGGACTGCACGAGCCAGTTCAGTGGCACCGGCAAACTCATCCAGTAAGCGGCGGTGGGTTTCGGTTTTAAGCAGTGATTGGTGCTCATGCTGGCTATGAATATCAATTAATAGCTCGCCTAATGCTTTTAGGTCCGCGAGCGGGCAAGGTGTGCCATTGATATAGCCCCGTGAGCGACCTTCGCGAGTAATCACGCGGCGTAAAATACACTGCGCTTCGTTATCTAGATCACGTTGTTTAAGCCAAAGCTGGGCCTCTGGAATGCGTGATAGATCAAAACTGCTGAGGATATCGGCCTTGTCGGCGCCCGGGCGAATGACGCTGCTGTCAGTGCGCGCGCCAAGAGTGAGACTTAAAGCGTCGAGCATAATGGATTTGCCAGCACCGGTTTCGCCGCTAATAACGCTCATACCTTCATGCAGTTCAAGGTCTAAGTGATCAACGATGGCATAATTTTTAACTGAAATATGTATTAGCATAATGGCTGCTCCCGTCTATTGCTGTTCATTTATACAGTGTTGTGGGTGCTGCTTTCAAGAGGGAGTGAGGATTTTTTATTGAAGGGCGGCTAAATCCGATCAGCGGTTATGGCCTGCTGAGCAGTGCGTTGTCTGGTACCGAGCCGCTTTAACAGGGTTTTACTCTGTTTTTTACTTTATTTAAGCATCTGCGCTTGAAGTTAAAGGAGTCAGCCCCATATAGCAGGCATAGCGCAGGTGACTCGCCTGCACCATTTTTTGAGGAGGGTGTCATGACTGACGAGCGAACCTTGGACGAACAAGCGTCTGACGTAGCAGCTGATGAGCAGAACTTAGATGAAAGCTCAGTAGAGGTAACAGATGAGCAGCGTATTGCAGAGTTGGAAGATCAGCTAGCAGAGGCGCAAGAAAATGCTTTGCGCGCCGCTGCTGAAATGCAAAATATTCGTCGTCGCGCTGAGCAAGATATTCAAAAGGCGCATAAGTTTGCCTTGGAAAAATTTGCCACCGATTTATTAGCAGTAGTGGACAGTCTTGAGCGCGGTATTGAAGTGTCTGATGTGTCTGATGAAGCCATTCGTCCGATGCGCGAAGGTATGGAGCTGACTTATAAACTTTTGCTGGATACCTTAAAGCGCTTCCAGGTTGAGCGTTTAGACCCACAGGGTGAGCCTTTTAATCCAGAAGAGCATCAAGCTATGGCCATGGAAGAAAGTGCTGATGTTGAGCCCAATAGTGTGCTTAAGGTGTTCCAGTGCGGTTACAGCATCAGCGGTCGCTTGTTGCGACCAGCAATGGTAGTGGTCAGCAAAGCGCCGAGTGCTACAGAGTAAAAAATAGAGTGCTGGGCTTGAAAATTTCATTAACGGCCCCATCTATTAAGCAAGTGAGTCATTAGTTTGTTAGTCAGTCCAGCGTACAGCTGTGAGTGAATCAGAATTTAGGAGAGACAAAATGGGTAAGATTATTGGTATTGACTTGGGTACCACCAACTCCTGTGTTTCAGTGATGGAGAATGGCGTTGCCAAAATTATAGAAAACGCAGAAGGTGGCCGTACTACACCGTCAATTATCGCTTACACCAATGATGGTGAGATTTTAGTTGGTCAAGCGGCTAAGCGTCAGGCAGTGACCAACCCGCACAACACACTGTATGCGGTGAAGCGTTTGATTGGTCGCCGTTTTGATGAAGATGTGGTGAAAAAAGACATCGCCATGGTGCCGTACAAAATCGTTAAAGCAGACAATGGTGATGCTTGGGTAGAAGTCAAAGGCGAGAAAATGGCACCGCCGCAAATTTCTGCGGAAGTGTTGAAAAAAATGAAGCAAACCGCCGAAGATTACTTAGGCGAGAAAGTGACTGGCGCTGTGGTAACAGTGCCTGCCTACTTTAATGACAGTCAGCGTCAAGCCACTAAAGATGCTGGTCAAATTGCTGGTTTAGATGTTAAGCGTATTATTAACGAACCAACTGCAGCAGCTCTGGCTTACGGTATGGATAAGTCGCAAGGCGACCACACCGTTATCGTCTATGACTTGGGTGGTGGTACCTTTGACGTATCAGTGATTGAAATTGCTGAAGTTGATGGCGAGCACCAGTTCGAAGTATTGGCCACTAATGGTGATACATTCTTAGGTGGTGAAGACTTTGACAACCTGTTAATCAATGACTTGGTTGCTCAGTTCAAGAAAGACAGTGGTATGGATCTAAAAGGTGATCCACTGGCCATGCAGCGTTTAAAAGAAGCTGCAGAAAAAGCGAAGATTGAATTGTCTTCAGCACAGCAAACAGATGTGAACTTGCCGTATATTACCGCTGACGCATCAGGTCCAAAGCACCTAAACATTGTTATTACTCGCGCCAAACTGGAAGGTTTAGTTAGCGATTTAGTCGAGCGTACCCTTGAGCCATGCCGTGTTGCATTGCAAGATGCGGGCATTGCTGTTGACGCAATCGATGATGTGATTCTGGTGGGTGGTCAAACCCGTATGCCGTTGGTACAGAAAATCGTTGCCGACTTCTTTAAGAAGGAAGCACGCCGTGATGTTAACCCAGATGAAGCAGTTGCCATGGGTGCAGCAATTCAGGGTGCGGTACTGTCTGGTGATGTAAAAGACGTACTCTTACTGGACGTGAGTCCACTGACCCTAGGTATTGAAACCATGGGTGGCGTGATGACTGCGCTGATTGAGAAAAACACCACGATTCCAACGAAGAAATCACAAGTGTTCTCAACTGCAGATGACAACCAGAATGCTGTAACCATTCATGTGCTGCAGGGTGAGCGTAAGCAGGCGTCAGCGAACAAATCACTGGGTCGTTTTGACTTAGCGGATATTCCACCAGCGCCACGTGGTGTGCCACAAATTGAAGTGACTTTTGATATTGATGCCAACGGTATTCTCAACGTTTCGGCGAAAGATAAAGCCACTGGTAAAGAGCAGTCCATCGTGATTAAGGCCAACTCGGGCTTAAGCGATGAAGAAGTTGAGCAAATGGTGCGCGATGCAGAAGCCAATGCTGATGAAGACCGCAAGTTTGAAGAGCTGGCCACAGCGCGTAACCAAGGTGACCAATTGGTACACGCAACCCGTAAGATGATCACTGAAGCGGGCGATAAAGCCACTGAAGAAGATAAAACTGCCATTGAAGCAGCTTTGGCAGAGTTGGAAGAAGCCGTTAAAGGTGACGATAAAGAAGCCATTGATGCAAAAGTTGAAGCTTTATCACAAGTCACCGCACCATTGGCAGAGAAAATGTACGCCGAGCAAGCGCAGCAAGCTGAAGGAGCAGGTGCAGAGCAAGCTGACGATGCTGATGACGTAGTCGATGCTGAGTTTGAAGAGGTTAAGGATACTGATAAGAAGTAATCCTATAATTCTAAGCCCTGTAACTAACGTTTAGTTAATGCAGTCGTGATTCACCGCGCGGGACTAGCTCCCGCGTTGGTGTGTCTGGCAGGTGAAAATTCGGAGTTGAAAGAGTTATGTCTAAGCGGGATTATTACGAAGTTCTCGGTGTGAAAAGTGGGGCGAGTGAGGCCGAGCTCAAAAAAGCTTATCGCCGCAAGGCGATGAAGTATCACCCGGACCGTAATCCGGATGACAAAGATGCAGAAGAGAAATTTAAAGAAGCCAATGAGGCTTACGAGGTATTATCTGACGCCGATAAGCGTGCTGCTTATGACCGTCACGGTCATGCTGGGGTTGACCCGCAAATGGGCGGTGCTGGTGGCTTTGGTGGCGGTAATTTCTCTGATGTATTTGGCGATGTGTTCAGTGACTTCTTTGGTGGCGGCGGTGGTGGTCGTGGTGGCCCGCAACGGGGCAGTGACCTACGCTACAATATGGAACTGGACCTAGAAGAGGCAGTGCGCGGTACAACAGTTAATATCCGTATTCCTGCTTCAGTTGATTGTAAGACCTGTAAGGGTACGGGTGCGAAAAAAGGCACCAGTCCGGTAACCTGTACCACCTGTAACGGTATGGGACAGGTGCGTATGCAGCAAGGTTTCTTTGCCGTACAGCAAACCTGTCCACGCTGTCATGGTGCAGGAAAAATGGTCACCGACCCCTGTGGTGATTGCCATGGCCAGGGCCGAGTGGAAGAAGAAAAAACCTTATCGGTTAAAGTGCCAGCAGGTGTTGATACCGGTGACCGTATTCGCTTAAGTGGTGAAGGTGAAGCCGGTGCGTTAGGTGGTCCAGCAGGGGATCTGTATGTGGTGGTCAATGTGCGTCCCCACGCTATTTTCCAGCGCGATGGCCGTGACTTGTACTGTGAAGTGCCCATTAGCTTTGCCGATGCTGCGTTAGGTGGTGAATTAGAAGTGCCAACCTTAAGTGGTCGAGTGAAGCTGAAAATACCCGAGGGAACGCAAACCAATAAGTTGTTCCGCTTACGGGGTAAGGGTGTAACACCAGTGCGCGGTGGCGGTGTAGGTGATTTAATGTGCCGTGTGGCAGTTGAAACGCCGGTTAAGCTGAATAAGCGTCAGCGTGAACTGTTGGAAGAGTTCCGCGAAAGCTTGCACGGTGATGACTCCCATTCACCGAAAAAGAGTAATTGGTTCGAAGGCGTAAAACGTTTTTTTGGCGACCTGTAAGTGCAAGTAAGTACAAAACGGTGCGCTTGTATTGGAGCGCATCATTATTTATTTTAACGAGCGTGGAAGAATAACGATGCTTCGAGTTGCAGTGGTGGGTGCCGCAGGGCGCATGGGAAAAACTTTAATCGAAGCGGTGCGCATGGTGCCTGCCTTGCAATTAACCGCTGCAATTGATCGCCCTGAAAGCAGTTTAATTGGTGCTGATGTGGGTGAGCTGGCTGGTGTCGGCAGAATCGGGGTCAATCTGGTGGGTGACTTATCTGCAGTCGTGGATGAGTTCGATGTGTTGATTGACTTTACCCATCCCAGCGTGACTTTAGACAATCTCGCGGTGTGCCGTCAGGCCGGCAAAGCGATGGTGATTGGTACCACAGGTTTTACCGAGGATGAGCGGCAGCAGTTAGACAGTGCTGCGAAGGATATTCCCATTGTGTTTGCAGCGAACTTTAGTGTGGGGGTTAATCTGTGCCTAAAGTTATTGGATACTGCGGCGCGGGTGCTGGGTGATGATGCTGATATTGAAATCATTGAAGCGCATCATCGGCATAAAGTTGATGCGCCATCAGGTACGGCGCTGCGCATGGGCGAAGTGGTGGCCGCTGCATTGGATCGCAACTTGGCTGATGTGGCAGTCTATGGCCGTGAGGGGCAAACGGGTGCGCGCGACCGTGAAACCATTGGTTTTGCAACGGTGCGTGCTGGCGATGTAGTGGGTGATCATACGGTGCTGTTTGCCGCGGAAGGTGAGCGGGTGGAAATCACCCATAAAGCCTCCAGTCGCATGACCTTTGCTAAGGGCGCAGTACGCTCTGTGCAGTGGCTTAAAGACAAGCCAGCAGGGTTGTATGATATGCAGGATGTATTGGATTTAAAATAATTAATTTGAGTGCTTTCAGATGAATTAAAAACCCCGTACAATTGCGTTTTAGTGAATCCACTAAAGAAGTGCGCCCAAATGAAAATACTTGAAAGCGGAATGATGTCAACTCACGTCATTCCGCTTTTTTGTGCCTGAAATGTGTGTACAACAACCTAAACAAACGGAGGTCTTCTTGACTAAGCCAGCCATACTCGCCCTTGCTGACGGCAGCATTTTTCGCGGCGAAGCCATTGGAATTGACGGGCACACTGTTGGTGAAGCGGTATTTAATACTGCCATGACCGGCTATCAGGAAATACTGACAGACCCATCCTATGCGCGCCAGTTGGTGACCTTAACCTATCCGCATATCGGTAATACTGGCACCACTCCTGAGGATGCAGAGTCGAACCGGGTGTGGGCGGCAGGTTTAATTATTCGCGACTTGCCTTTGCTCTCCAGTAGTTGGCGAGACAAGCAGCCATTGGGCGAATACTTAAAGGATAATAAGATTGTTGCCATTGCTGGCATTGATACCCGCCGCTTAACTCGCATCCTGCGTGAGTCTGGCGCGCAAAGTGGCTGCATTCTGGCTGGCGCAGATGCTACAGCTGAGCGTGCGTTAGAGCTGGCGCGGGGCTTTAGCGGCTTGCAGGGCTTGGACTTAGCCCAAGAGGTCAGCACTGATAAAATCTATGAGTGGCGTCAAGCGCCATGGCAGTTAGCAACTGACAGTCACCCAGAGATTCAGGCGGGTCAGTTACCACACCATGTTGTGGTCTATGACTTTGGCGTTAAGCGCAACATTTTATGTACCTTGGTTGCCCGTGGCTGTCGCTTAACTGTGGTGCCGGCGCAGACACCGGCCAATGAGGTGCTGCTACTTAATCCGGATGGGGTGTTTTTATCCAACGGCCCAGGTGATCCAGAGCCCTGTGATTATGCAATTAGCGCGATTGAGCAGATTCTAGCGGCTGATATCCCCGTATTTGGTATTTGCTTAGGTCATCAGCTGTTGGCTTTAGCATCTGGCGCGCGCACCATGAAAATGCTCAATGGTCACCATGGTGCCAACCATCCCGTGCAAGATTTAACCAGCGGTCAGGTGATGATTACCAGTCAGAACCATGGTTTTGCGGTGGATAAGGACAGCTTGCCGGACAACTTAGTGGCAACTCACATATCATTATTTGATCAGACTCTGCAAGGCATAGAGCGTACCGATAAAGCTGCTTTTGGTTTCCAAGGTCATCCTGAAGCCAGTCCGGGACCCAATGATGTCAGTTCGTTATTTGATCGCTTTGTTGCCAGTATGGTAGCGGATCGCTAAAGGACCTTTGCTATGTTACCAAGCTTGGGAATCACTGATCTCTGGACCTATGTTCTAGGCACAGTGTTTATTGTTTTGTTGCCGGGGCCAAATTCTTTATTTGTGCTGGCAACTGCAGCCCAGCGTGGCATCGCTTCAGGTTATCAAGCAGCCTGTGGGGTGTTTTTAGGCGATACCGTGCTGATGACCTTGTCCGCCATTGGCATTGCTTCGCTGCTGCGCACTGAGCCGCTGTTCTTTGTCATGCTGAAGTATCTGGGTGCCGCTTACTTATGTTGGCTTGGGATTGGCATGCTGATTTCAGCATGGCGTTCCATGGGCCGCTCGCCACAGGTGGTGGCAGAGTTGCAGCAGCAAAAACCCGTCGCACGGCCGCTGCGCAAGTCCTTGTTGCTGAGCCTATCGAACCCTAAAGCGATTCTGTTTTTTGTCTCATTCTTTATCCAGTTTGTTGATCCAGGTTACGCCCATCCTGGTTTATCGTTTCTAGTGCTTGGGTTGATTCTGCAACTGATTAGCGGAATTTATCTGAGTCTATTGATTTTTACCGGCGCTCGCCTCGCCCAGTGGTTTCGTCAGCGGCAACGTTTGGCGACCGGTGGATTAAGCGCAGTGGGCGCCATGTTCGTCAGCTTTGGCGTGAAGCTGGCCACCGCCACCCTGTCCTAAATATTACGAGAATCCCATGCCAAAACGCACAGATATTAACAGCATCCTGATCATCGGCGCCGGCCCAATTGTTATTGGTCAAGCCTGTGAATTTGACTATTCCGGCGCGCAAGCCTGTAAAGCATTACGTGAGGAGGGGTATCGAGTTATTTTAGTCAACTCCAACCCTGCCACTATAATGACCGACCCAGCCATGGCCGATGCCACCTATATCGAGCCGATTAAATGGCAGACGCTGGCGAAGATTATTGAAAAAGAACGTCCCGATGCTTTATTACCGACCATGGGTGGGCAAACAGCGTTAAACTGCGCGTTAGATTTAGAGCGCGAAGGGGTGTTGGAAAAGTTTGGCGTCGAAATGATTGGTGCCAATGCCGATACTATCGATAAAGCTGAAGATCGTTCGCGTTTTGATCAAGCCATGCGTGCCATTGGTTTAGCCTGTCCTCGCTCAGGCATTGCTCACACGATGGAAGAGGCCTACAAAGTCCAGAGCGAAGTTGGCTTTCCGTGCATTATCCGCCCAAGTTTCACTATGGGTGGCACCGGCGGCGGGATTGCTTACAACCGTGAGGAATTTGAAGAGATCTGTACCCGTGGCTTGGATTTGTCGCCAACTAAAGAGTTGTTGATTGATGAATCGTTGATCGGCTGGAAAGAGTTCGAGATGGAAGTGGTGCGCGACAAAAATGACAACTGCATCATTGTCTGCTCCATTGAAAATTTTGACCCCATGGGCGTGCACACCGGTGACTCTATTACTGTGGCTCCAGCGCAGACTCTGACCGATAAAGAATATCAAATCATGCGTGATGCCTCGTTGGCGGTGATGCGTGAAATTGGCGTGGAGAGCGGTGGTTCCAACGTGCAGTTTGGCATTGATCCAAACGATGGCCGCATGGTGGTGATTGAGATGAACCCGCGGGTCTCCCGTTCATCGGCCTTGGCGTCCAAAGCCACTGGCTTCCCCATTGCTAAAATTGCTGCGAAGTTGGCGGTGGGTTACACCCTTGATGAATTGAAAAATGACATCACCGGTGGCCGCACGCCAGCGTCGTTTGAGCCAAGCATTGATTATGTGGTGAGCAAAATCCCACGCTTTGCTTTTGAGAAATTCCCTAAAGCGGATGCGCGTTTAACCACCCAGATGAAATCGGTGGGCGAAGTGATGGCGATTGGCCGCACCTTCCAAGAGTCTTTGCAGAAAGCCCTGCGTGGTCTAGAAGTGGGTGTTGATGGTCTTGACCCTATTCTTGATTTAAATGACCCAGAAGCAGCCAGTATTCTACGTCGCGAGCTGACGGTGCCCGGTGCTGACCGTATTTGGTATGTGGCAGATGCCATGCGCTTTGGGATGAGCCGCGATGAAATCTATGAATTGAGCAAGATTGATCATTGGTTTCTGGTGCAAATGGAGGATTTGGTACTGGAGGCTGAACGCTTAAAGACTGTCGGTTTGGCAGAAATTGATGCGGCGCAGATGTTTAAACTTAAGCGTAAAGGCTTCAGTGATGCGCGTTTAGCCGACCTGTTAGGCGTGTCTGAGAAAAATATACGCAGCCGTCGTCATCAGTTAAATATCTTCCCTGTGTATAAGCGCGTGGATACTTGTGCCGGTGAGTTTGCCACTGATACCGCGTATATGTATTCAACCTACGAAGAAGAGTGCGAAGCCAATCCAAGTTTGCGCGATAAAATCATGATCTTAGGTGGTGGTCCAAACCGTATTGGTCAGGGAATTGAGTTTGACTATTGCTGTGTGCATGCGGCGCTGGCTTTGCGTGAAGACGGTTACGAAACCATTATGGTCAACTGCAACCCAGAAACAGTTTCGACCGATTACGATATTTCTGATCGCCTGTATTTTGAGCCAGTAACCTTAGAAGACGTGCTGGAAATTGTCCGCGTAGAGAAACCAGTGGGAGTGATCGTGCAGTACGGTGGGCAAACACCGCTGAAAATTTGCCGCGAGTTAGAAGCCGCTGGTGTGCCGATTATCGGTACCAGCCCTGATTCAATTGACCGTGCCGAAGACCGTGAGCGCTTCCAGCAAATGGTGGAGCGCTTAGGTTTGCGTCAGCCACAAAATGCTACCGCGCGCAGCGAAGAAGAAGCCATTAGCGCTTCCAGAGACATCGGCTATCCATTGGTGGTACGCCCATCCTATGTGTTGGGCGGCCGAGCAATGGAAATTGTCTATGATGAAGAAGAACTCAAGCGCTATATGCGTGAAGCTGTGCAGGTGTCCAATGACAGTCCAGTGCTATTGGATCACTTCTTAAACAGCGCCATTGAAGTGGATGTGGATGCGGTTTGCGATGGTGAAATTGTGGTGATTGGCGCGATTATGCAGCATATTGAGCAAGCCGGTGTGCACTCAGGTGATTCGGCCTGCTCCCTGCCGCCGTATTCGCTACCTGCGCATATTCAAGATGAGATTCGTGATCAAGTACGCCGCATGGCTTTAGAGCTGGGTGTGTTAGGCTTGATGAACGTACAAATGGCGGTGCAGGGTGACGATATTTATGTGATTGAAGTCAACCCACGGGCCTCGCGTACTGTACCATTTGTCTCGAAGTGCATCGGTGAGTCGCTGGCAAAAGTTGCCGCGCGGGTTATGGCAGGTAAAACTTTAACTGAGTTAAACTTCACTAAAGAGATTATTCCACCATTCTTTAGTGTTAAAGAAGCAGTATTCCCATTTGCTAAATTCCCAGGTGTTGATACGATCCTTGGCCCAGAGATGAAGTCTACGGGCGAAGTGATGGGCATTGGTGATAGTTTTGCTGAGGCCTTTGCTAAATCACAAATGGGTGCGGGGGAAGTGTTACCTACTGAGGGCTGTGCTTTTGTCAGTGTGCGTGAAGATGACAAACCCTTTGTCGCTGATTTAGCCCGTGATTTGCTTGAGCTTGGCTTTACTTTGGTAGCTACTATAGGAACTGCTAAGATTATTGAAGCCGCAGGTTTCCCTGTGCGCCGTGTAAACAAAGTGACTGAAGGACGTCCACACATTGTTGATATGATCAAGAATGATGAAGTGACCTTAGTCATTAATACTACCGAGGGGCGTCAGTCTATTGCTGACTCCTACTCGATTCGTCGAAACGCTCTGCAGCGCAAAGTCTATTTTTCCACTACTTTAGCGGGTGGACAGGCTGTGTGTGAGGCGCTTAAGTTCGGTCCAGAAAAGACCGTGCGCCGTCTGCAGGACTTGCATTCAGGAACTCATGCGTGACTAAATTTCCAATGACTGTCCAAGGCGCCCGCGCCTTGGAGGAAGAGCTTAAACATTTAAAGACAGTACTGCGTCCACAAATTACTGCTGCGATTGCTACCGCCCGTGAGTTGGGCGACTTATCAGAAAACGCTGAGTACCATGCTGCCCGTGAGCAGCAGGGTATGAGTGAAGCGCGCATCCGTGATATTGAAGGGCGCTTATCCGGCGCACAGATTATTGATGTGACTACTATTCCCTACTCCGGAAAGGTGTTTTTTGGCACCACAGTCAGTGTTATCAATCTGGAAACTGATGAGGAGCTGGAGTATCAAATCGTGGGTGAGGATGAGGCAGATTTTAGGATCGGCAAAATATCAGTGACCTCGCCGATTGCGCGTGCTTTTATAGGTAAAGAGGAAGGTGAGGTGGTAACAGTACAAACCCCTGGTGGTCTAATTGAGTATGAGATCGTCGAGGTGCGTCATATCTAGTGCTGTACCGCTGCGCGCGGGAGCTATAACTTGGCAATTGGCGCAAGTATTTTGGGTGGGCGGCATTTGGATTATGCATTTTGTGCTGCTTAAAGCACTAGAGAAGCTCGGTTTTGCCAGCGTGCTGGTGCAGGAGGTCGGGCACTATATGCGGCCTCTGTTAGTTGGTTTGGCCTTGATTTGTCTGCTGTTACAGCTGCTGGTGCTTAAACAGACGATGTCAGTTCGGCAGATATATAAAGATCTGCGCGGGCAGTTATTGCTGGTTAGTGTAGGATTATCCTGTAGCTTTTTTATCACCCAAACGCTTTGGCCGGCTGCGCTGTACTGGTTGCTCTACAGTTACTTAGCTTTGGCCATGTGCGGCTTATTGTTAGTTATACAGCCAGTACCGCAGCAGCATTCAGTTCTACGCAGATAAATTTGGCGTAAAACTGGATGCTGTGGCTCTGGGCTAATGGTTGTAACGTAATACGTTAGACAGGTTCTTGTTGGGTTGCGGGTTTTTGCGGTAAATCAGTGCAACTTTACCGATGCTTTGTACCAGCAGGCTGCTGCTTTTTTTGCACAGTTCATCGATGATCGCTTTACGGTCATCACGCTCGGCAAGGCGCAACTGGACTTTGATCAGCTCGTGATCGTGCAGAGCGCGGTCCAGTTCAGCAAGCACGCCTTCGGTTAAACCGTTGTCGGCAACCGTAACAATCGGCTTGAGATGGTGGCCGATGGATTTAAACTGTTTCTTTTGCTCTTGTGTGAGCGTCATAATCGACCTCGGAGTCGTAACATTGAATGAAGGTGGGTAGTTTACCTGACCTGAAGCTTAAGAGGTATTCTGTGGCTCGTTCTAAAAGCAGTCAGCGTTGGCTTAACGAACATTTTAATGATCCTTATGTGAAAATGGCGCATAAAGATGGCTATCGTTCGCGCGCCAGTTATAAGTTGTTAGAGGTTCAAGAGAAGGACCGGATTTTACGACCCGGTATGACAGTGATTGATTTAGGCAGTACCCCAGGCGGCTGGTCGCAAGTCACCAGCCGTTTAATTGGTGAGAAAGGTACTTTGATTGCGTCCGATATCTTGCCGATGGACGCCATTGCCGATGTGACTTTTATTCAGGGGGACTTTACCGAAGATAAAGTCTTCGAGGAGATTGTCGCTGCGGTAGGAAATAAACCGGTAGACCTTGTTATTTCCGATATGGCCCCCAATATGAGTGGTATACGTGCTGCTGATCAGGCGTCGGCGATGTATTTATGTGAACTTGCTTTAGATCTAGCATCTAAGGTGTTACGCCCCGGCGGCGACTTTTTAATTAAAGTGTTTCACGGCGAAGGGTTTGACGAGTACTTGCGCGAGGTGCGCAGTCGCTTTGAACGAGTGCAAATGCGTAAGCCGCGCTCATCACGAGATCGCTCCCGTGAGCAGTATTTATTAGCGCGCGGTATGCATGCGGTTGATGAAGACGCTTAGCTAACGTGTTTAAATGTATTGTTACAGGACAAACATACGCAGAGCGCCAATGTGTAGTAAGTTTGTTATATGTAATTGACATATTTGTTGCGGTTGTTGCAGCAGAGGGTATATAGAATTGAACGATATGACTAAAAACCTACTCTTGTGGTTAGTTATCGCTGCTGTCCTAGTGACCGTAATGAACAACTTTTCCTCGCAAGGTGAAACTGGCCAGCTCAATTACAGCGCCTTTATTGAAGAGGTCAGATCAGGTGCTGTTAAAGAAGTGACGGTTGACGGCTTTGTGATTAGCGGGCGTCGTGCTGATGGCAGTAGCTTTGAAACTGTGCGTCCAGCAATTCAAGACAACGGCCTTATCGGTGATTTGCTTGAACATAACGTCAGCGTTGTGGGTAAGTTGCCTGAACGTCAAAGCATGTGGATGCAGTTGCTGGTTGCCAGCTTCCCAATCTTGATTATCTTAGCGGTGGTGATGTTCTTTATGCGCCAAATGCAAGGTGGCGCGGGTGGTAAAGGCGGGCCAATGAGCTTTGGTAAAAGCAAGGCGCGCCTGATGGCAGAGGATCAGATTAAAACCACTTTAGCTGACGTGGCAGGTTGCGATGAAGCTAAAGAAGAAGTCGGCGAGATCGTTGAGTTCTTGCGTGATCCAAGCCGCTTCCAGCGTTTAGGGGGCAAGATTCCCCGTGGCGTATTAATGGTCGGTCAGCCAGGTACAGGTAAAACATTACTTGCTAAGGCCATTGCCGGTGAAGCAAAAGTTCCTTTCTTCACCATCTCTGGGTCTGATTTCGTAGAAATGTTTGTCGGTGTCGGTGCTTCCCGTGTGCGGGATATGTTTGAGCAAGCGAAAAAGCACGCACCTTGCATTATCTTTATTGATGAAATTGATGCGGTCGGTCGTCACCGTGGCGCTGGTATGGGCGGTGGTAACGATGAGCGTGAGCAAACCCTGAACCAGTTGTTGGTTGAGATGGATGGCTTTGAAGACAACGATGGGGTTATCGTGATTGCTGCGACTAACCGTCCTGATGTGTTGGACCCTGCGTTATTGCGTCCGGGTCGTTTTGACCGTCAGGTGGTGGTGAGCTTGCCGGATATCCGTGGCCGTGAGCAGATCTTGTATGTGCATATGCGCAAAGTACCGGTACACGATGATGTGGATGCGGCTGTGATTGCCCGCGGTACCCCAGGTTTTTCTGGTGCTGACTTGGCTAACTTGGTGAATGAGGCTGCGTTATTTGCGGCGCGTTCTGAAAGTCGCTTAGTCACCATGAAAGAGTTTGAGCTGGCCAAAGATAAAATCATGATGGGCGCTGAGCGCAAATCTATGGTGATGTCAGAAAAAGAAAAGCTCAATACCGCCTATCACGAAGCAGGTCATGCCATTGTTGGTCGTTTAGTGCCTGAACATGATCCAGTGTATAAAGTGTCGATCATTCCCCGTGGTCGTGCGTTGGGTGTGACTATGTTCTTACCTGAAGAAGATCGCTATAGCTTATCGAAGCGCGGCTTAATCAGTCAGATCTGCTCGCTGTACGGTGGCCGTATTGCTGAAGAGATGACTCTAGGCTTTGATGGTGTTACCACAGGTGCATCAAACGATATTATGCGGGCCACTCAGCTGGCGCGAAATATGGTGACCAAGTGGGGTCTGTCAGAGAAGCTTGGCCCGTTGATGTACGCTGAAGAAGAGAATGAAAGCTTCCTTGGTCGTTCAGGTGGTGGTACCAGCAATGTCTCGGGTGAAACAGCCAAGCTGATTGACCAAGAAATTAGAGATATTATTGATGAGTGCTACAGCACCGCAACTAAGATTCTGCATGAAAATCGCGATAAGCTCGAAGCCATGGCGCTTGCTTTAATGAAGTATGAAACCATTGATAGCGATCAGATTGATGACATTATGGAGGGTCGTGAGCCCCGTGAGCCAAAAGATTGGGGCGGTGGCGGACCGGCAGGGACTCCGGCTGAACCAGTCGAGCCAAAGCCGACGCAAGAACGGCCTGATGCACCCATTGGTGGGCCAGCAGGCGAGCATTAACAGGATAACGGGCGCTTATTAGCGCCCTTTCTAATTGATCTAAAGGCAACTTATGTACGGCCCTGCGGACCTTATTTTACACTGCGGTAAACAGACTTTAGACCTCGCTCAAGCACAGGTGATGGGCATTGTAAATGTCACTCCAGACTCCTTTTCGGATGGCGGTCGCTATAATAATTTAGAGGTCGCTTTGCAGCATGCACTGCAAATGCATGCCTTAGGTGCCAGTATTATTGACATAGGCGGTGAGTCAACCCGTCCCGGTGCCGCCGTGGTGAGCGCGCAGCAAGAGTTGGATCGGGTGGCACCGCTAGTGGAGTTGATTGCAGCCGAGTGCGATGCGGTAATCTCAGTGGATACCTCAACGCCTATGGTTATCCAAGAGTCGGCACGCCTCGGTGCGGGACTGATTAATGATGTGCGCTCCTTGCAGCGTGATGGTGCGCTCGAGGCGGCGGCTGCCAGCGGTTTGCCAGTGTGCTTGATGCATATGCGTGGTGAGCCGCAGACCATGCAAAACGAGCCGCATTACGCGGATGTAGCAGCTGAGGTGATAACCTTTCTGCAAGGGCGCATGGCTGCTTGTGCGCAAGCTGGGATCAGTGCTGAGCGGATTGTGCTTGACCCAGGGTTTGGTTTTGCCAAAAATACCCAGCACAATTATGAGTTGTTTCAGCGCCTGCCAGAGCTGTTAGAATTGCAGCGGCCCTTGTTGGTTGGTGTATCCCGTAAAAGTATGGTAGGGAATATTTTGGCAAAGCCCGTTGAGCAAAGGCTTTACGGCAGTCTAGCTTTGGCGATGATGGCGCTTGAGCGTGGTGCAAAAATTTTACGCGTACATGATGTGGCAGAAACCATGGATGTGCTGAAAATATTTAATGCGGTGCAGTCTGCAGCAAAGGAATATAAGTAATGGCGAGAAAGTATTTTGGTACCGATGGCATTCGTGGCCGTGTCGGCGAGCACCCGATTACCCCAGAGTTTATGCTTAAGCTGGGTTGGGCGGCAGGAATGGCCTTTCGTAAGCAGGGCAAGTGCCGCATTTTAATTGGTAAAGATACCCGTATTTCGGGGTATATGTTTGAGTCGGCGTTGCAGGCCGGTTTGTCCGCTGCTGGTGCCGACGTACTGCTGTTAGGCCCGATGCCAACGCCGGCGGTCGCTTATCTGACTCGCACCTTTCACGCAGAGGCAGGTATTGTGATTAGTGCTTCACATAACCCGCATTATGATAATGGTATAAAGTTCTTTTCTGCTGGTGGCACTAAGTTGCCGGATGCTGTTGAGCAGATGATTGAAGAGCTGATTGATGAGCCGATGACTGTGGCTGAGTCAGAGCAATTGGGTAAAGCCTCGCGCATCAATGATGCGGCAGGACGTTATATTGAGTTTTGTAAAAGCAGTGTGCCCACCAGCACCAGTTTTTCTGGGTTAAAGATGGTTGTGGATTGCGCCCACGGTGCAACCTATAGAGTTGCGCCGAGTGTGTTTAGAGAGCTTGGAGCTGAAGTGATTACTATCGCTGCTGAGCCGGACGGCTTGAATATCAACGATGGTGTGGGTTCAACCAGTTTAGGGCCATTGCAAAAAGC